>Ga0335081_10001198_pt1 | contig 41348 bp, 35 predicted proteins | sample Lox_Sample_35_FD_206713 | JGI IMG/M metagenome (GOLD analysis project Ga0335081, IMG submission 206713) | Soil microbial communities from Loxahatchee National Wildlife Refuge, Florida, United States - Lox_Sample_3.5 | ecosystem: Environmental > Terrestrial > Soil > Wetlands | place: USA... | reverse complement strand
TGGTTCCGGTGGGTGTTCGTCGCGCGTCCACCCGGGAACGCTTCCGGGCCGAGCGCCGCGCGCTGGCCGTCCAGCTCGGCCTGACCGGGCCTCCGTTTGGTCCAGCCAGCCACTCCGTTAGGTCGCCGGACGCGCTCGAGACGATCCAAGTCGGTGGGGCACAGTTCCCGTCCCTACAGTGCGGCGAGGATGAAGGCCCGGCATCCGTCGCAGCCGGCACATTCGAGCACACCGGAGTCCGCGGATGAAACTGATGAGGCAGGCAGGCAAGTTGCGCTCGCTCGTACCGCAGCCGGTGCGCGAGCGAATGTATGAATGGCACCCGGGGAGAGCTCGTCGTTGGCGACGCTTTCCCGGGCTGGAGCGCGTGGACCCGTCGGGCCGCGTCGTCCTGACGTTTGACGACGGCCCGGATCCTGACGCCACGCCGGCGGTGCTCGATGCGCTCGACCTCCTCGGCGCCCGCGCGACCTTCTTCATTCTCGGGACACAGCTGGCCGCTCACGCCGAGTTCGGACACGAGATCGTGCGACGCGGCCACGAGATCGGCCTGCACGGCCACGAGCATGTCCGCCACGACCGAACCGATGGCGACGTCAGCCGTGCGGATCTCAGCCGCGGGCTGGCCGCCATCGAGGACACGCTGGGCATCCGATGCCGGTTGTTCCGTCCTCCGTACGGGAAGATGTCGCCTGCCTCGGCCGAGGTGTGCGCGAGCATCGGCCTGACCGTTGTGTACTGGTCGGCCTGGGGCCTCGACTGGGAGAACGTCTCGGCGCAGCGGATCGCCGAGGTGACCAGCGCTCAGGTCGACGACGGCGGAATCATCCTCCTCCACGACTCCGCTCGCTACGGGCGCCGCGCGAGCGCGGTGCCGACCGCCGAGGCGATCCCGCTGATCGCCGGCCGCGCGTCCCGCGCCGGACTCTCACTCGTCAGCCTGGGCGAGGTGGTTTCAGGCGGGGCTGCGACACCGGCGTAGAGGGGCTGGCCCGGGCCCCTGAGATCGGTCCGACCCGTGTGAGAGCTTCGACGACCCTGTTGAATGGGTCAGAGGAGCGCATCGATGAAGGGACGACGTCACACGCCGGAGCAGGTCGTTCGCAAGCTGAGGGAGGCCGACCGGCTGTTGGGCGAGGGGTTCGAGTTGCCGGACGTTCTGAAGGAGTTGGAGGTGTCGGAGGCGACGTATCACCGCTGGCGGGCGCAGTACGGCGGGATGAAGGCCGACGATGTGAAGCGGCTCAAGGAGCTCGAGGCGGAGAACGCCAAGCTCAAGCGGATCGTGGCCGACCAGATGTTGGACATCGAGGGGCTCAAGGAGTTGGCGAAGGGAAACTTCTGAGCCCGGCGCGTCGGCGCCTGGCCGTGCTCGCTCTGCGGGACCGGCTCGGGATGTCGGAGCGTCGGGCGTGCCGGCTGGCCGGGCAGCATCGCTCGACCCAGCGCCACGAGCCGATCATCGCGGCCGATGACGCCGCGTTGAGGGCGGAGCTGCGCCGGATCTCGCGGGAGCGGCCGCGGTGGGGTTACCGCCGCGCGCACCGGCTGCTGCTCGACGATGGCTGGGAGCTGAACGTCAAACGGACCCGCCGGCTGTGGCGCGAGGAAGGCCTCAGGGTGCCGCGGAAGCGTCGCAAGCGGCTGCGCCTGGGCGAGTCGACGGTGTTGGCGGAGCGGCTGCGAGCCGAGGCGCCCGATCACGTGTGGGCGATCGACTTTCAGTTCGATCAGACCGCCGACGGGCACAACCTCAAGCTGCTGCACGTCGTGGACGAGTTCACCCGTGAAGCGCTCGCGATCGAGTGTCACCGTCGGATTGACGCTGATAAGACCGTCAGCGTGCTCGATCAGCTCGTCGCGGAGCGTGGGACCGCGCCGGGGTTCCTGCGCTGTGACAACGGGCCGGAGATGACCGCCAACGCGATCAGGGACTGGTGCCGCTTCAGCCGGGCCGGGAGCGCGTACATCGAGCCCGGCTCGCCGTGGCAGAACCCGTACGTCGAGAGCTTCGGCGGCCGCGTCCGCGACGGGCTGCTCGCCGTCGAGCTGTTCTCCTGCCTGACCGAGGCCCGCGTGCTGATCGAGGACTGGCGCCAGGACTACAACCATTACCGGCCGCATAGCGCGCTGGGGATGATGACCCCCGTCGCGTTCGCTGCCGGCTGGCGGGAGGCCCACCTGGCGGCCGCGCCCGCCAGCGCCGAACTCCGCCGCCGCTACGCGTCGGCTCCGTTCGACGCCGGCGGCAGTCTTACCCTGCAGGTACCTACCATCCACCAGCTCTCACAGCAGGTGGACCGATGAACGGGCTCCGGTCAGGGCTTCACGCCACTTGAGAGGGGGCCTGTGGGGCCCCTCTCTCGTGGGTGGTGCGCTCGGGTTAGGGTTAGTAGGCGCCGGCGTTCCAGGCGCCGGTGGTGGGGCGGGGTGTGCCGTTGATGTTCTGGCACAGCGCGCCGAGCCCGGGGTTGGGTTGGCCTGAGCAGAGGCTCGTGAGGTTCGCGCCGGCACCGATCGCGGCGGATCCGGATTGGGGTGAGCCGTCGCTGTTGAGCATCGCGGACGACATGGCTTTGGAGTGGGTGTCGGCGCTCATGCAGGATTGCCAGTTCGAGAACTGGCCGAAGTTGTAGAAGTTGCCGTTGCACACGAAGCTGTTCGAGCCGCCACTGGCGTACAGGTTGTAATCGGGGCTGCCCGAGGCGTAGTCCGTGGGATCCCCGCCGATCAGGTTGTTGCAGTTCGACAGGATGTTGTTCTCAAGCGCTGCCTTCGCGTTGGGAGGCTGATTGCCGTAGCTGATGCACCCTCCCCGGGCCTGAGCGTTGCTCTGCCCCAGGACCGTGTTGTTATACATCCCGCCGTCCCCCGCGGAATCGGTCAGATACGGATTGTCGGTAACCAGGTCGGTGCTCGAGAACACGTTATTGAAGATGTAGACAGACGAACTCGCGTCCGAGCATGGCGTCGCGCCCGAGCTGCCGTAGTTGCCTTCCATGAAGATGTCCGCCGTGGTGCTGTTCCCGACCGTCCCGCCGAAGCGGTTGTCGTAGATGTACAGGCCGCTGTAGTGCGACGCGCCCGGCTGACTCACCACCGTGTAGCAATGAATCCCATCATGGTGGTAGGCATTCGTGTTGGTGTCCCAGTTCGCGAAATCGTGGATGTCGTTGTCGTAGATGTAGATCGGGCCGATGTTCCCGCCGGCGACCCCGGACGTCGACGCGATGCCGTGATCGATGTTGTAGATGTTGTTGCCGTAAATCGCGTCGTTCCCATCGCCATTGTTCCACTCGCCGTGCAGCGCCCACCCCACGTCGTGGATGGTGTTGTTAGCGACCGTGATATGGCTGCCCGAGAACACAATCGCGTTGTCCTGCGTCTGGTCCACCGAGGTGTCCGAAAGCGACGTATGCACATAGAAGTTCGCGATCGTCAGATTCTCGAACGTGCAACCCGTGCAATCGTCGGCCGAGATCGCCCGCGCATGACCGCCCTGATCAGCCAGCCCGGTACCCAACTGCGTCGCCTGGATCGACCCGTTCGACCCCCCATTCAACGTCAGATGCGTCTGACCGTTGGTATCGAACGCAGCACCCCCACCCCAATCCGGACTAGTCATCGTCGCGCCCGGCTGCCACAACACCGTGATCGGCGAACTGCTCGTCCCCGACCCCTGCGCCGTCAACGCGGAACTGATCGTCCCGCACAGATCCACCGTCACCCCCGGACCGATCTGCCCCGCACCAGTACCCCAGCTCGACGCATTATCGAAGAACGAGACCGACTTAGCATCGCCGCAATCAGCCCCACTCCCAGACCCAGCCGAACTCTGAGCCACATAAATCTGCGACCCGCCACCGCCGCCACCGCCGCCGTCTCCCGACGCGGTCACGACCGCGGTCGACATCGACGCCTGCGACGCGCTCCCCCCGGCATTCGACGCCGTCACCACCACCACAACCGTATGACCAACATCCCCCGCACCCAACGTATAGCTCGACGAAGTAGCCCCACCAACATTCGAACAAGCACCCCCAGAGCTATCGCAATCCTGCCACTGATACCCATACGACGTCGGACTATTACTCCACGAACCCGTACTCGCCGACAACACCTGACCCTGAACCGCCGAACCCGTTATCACCGGCGCCGCCGTATTCACCGGAGCCGCCGGCGGAGGCGGAGGCGCGGAGGCGACTCCGACCTGATACGCCGACGCGGGGCTGACGTCGTATTCGGTCCCCGGCGCGTAGGTCTGGGGCAGCGATGTGAGGTTGCTGACGGACCCCACGTAGCTGGCGGCGGACCCGCCAGCGGTGTCGAGATACGAGAGCTGACCTCCGGTTCCCAGAAGAGCGATCCAGTAGGTGGTGCCCGCGGTCACCGTCGCCGAACCTACCGTCACGTCGTTCCAGGCGCCGGCCGTCGGCGACGCGATCGATCCACTGGCCAGCAAACTGGCGGGCGTGCCGCCGGCGTCGGTATACAGGCCGACGAATAACTCGCTCGTCGTGGTCCCGCTGGCCACGTACAGCTGGATGTCTGTGGTCGTGCCGGACGCCGCGGCGGTGTAGGAGAAGGCCTGGACGACTCCGCTCGCGTTGCTGTCCCCGCTGTTCGCGAGGTTCTGATCCCCGAGCAGCACCGTGTTACCGATCTGTCCGCTGCTCGACACCATCGCGGTGACGGCGGACGGCTTCGAGGCGGACCCACCCGCGTTGCTCGCGGTGACCACCGAGCGGACCGTGTGGCCGACGTCCGCAGCCTTAAGGGTGTACGTTCCCGAGGTGGCTCCGCTGATGTTCGCGCAGCCCGACCCCGAGCTGTTGCAGTCCTGCCATTTGTACGCGTAAGAGCTCGGCGATCCGCTCCAGGTTCCATTGGTTGTGGACAGGGTCTGTCCCTGGACGCTCGATCCGGTGACCACTGGGGCGGCCGTGACCGTCGGTGCCGGGGGCGCCGCGACCACCTCGGTCTGACTGGACGTGCTGGACGCCGATCCGGCGGAGTTGCTGGCGGTGACCACGACCCGGATCGTGTGGCCAACGTCGCCGGCGCCAAGCGTGTAGCCCGAGGAGGTGGCTCCGCCGCTGTTGGAGCAGTTGTTCCCCAGGCTGTCGCAGTCCTCCCACTGATAGGCGTACGTGGCGGCACTGTCGAGCCACGTTCCGTTCGAAGAGCTCAGGGTCTGCCCGGCCTGCGCGGTCCCGCTGATGGCCGGAGCGCCGAGGTTGACCGGGGGAAGAGTCAGGGTGGGTAGCGGGTTGGTGGTCGTGGAGCTTCCGCCTCCCCCGGACGAATCGCTGCCGGTCGCGCCAGCGCCCGAGTTGGCCGGCCCCGTGCCGACGGTCCCGACCGGATTGGCCACGGTATTGATAGGGCCGTGGATCGTGACCTGCGCGGCCTGGCCCCTGACGTAAGCGGAGATTGGGCACATGCGCGAGCGGCTCCCACCGATCCAGGCCGGGGGGAGCGAGGTCAGCGGCTTCTGGTAGGCGGTCTGGGTGAAGCAGGACCCGGCGTCGCGGTGGCGGAAATAGAGGGGCCCGGTCCGTCCGAGCACCACGAGCCAGTACGTGGTCCCCGCCTTGATGGTCGCCGGTGCGACCCTGACCGAATTCCAGGCTCCAGACCGTGTCGACCGAGTCGACCCGGCCGTGACGCGGGCGCCCGGCTTGCCCTTGACGTCAGCGTAGAGGCCGGCCAACAGCCGTGCCGCGCGAGTGCGAAGATCCAGATAGACGTTGATCGACGCAACCGTTCCGTTCATGTGGCTGCGGAACGCAAAGGCGCGAGCCATGCCCGGCCCGTTTCGGCCCACAGTCGATGCGATTGCTCGCTGCCCGAACATGACGGCGGTCGCGCTTCGCTTGGACGCTGCGCTCGTGCTTCGCTTAGTCGCCGCCTTTACCGCCAGTGAGTGGTCCGCGGGCGGGCGCCCGGTGGCCGCGCTGATGGCCAGCGTGGAGCCCCAGGCCGCAGCTGCAGGCAGCAGGAACCAGCATACACATGCAAAGCAAATCCGCCGCATCCGGTCCCTCCCGCGTGGTCGTTACAAGCGGCTGGTCTTGACTTCTGTGGAACGGCGTCCCGAGTATCGACGCCGTTGCATGGCGGTTGGCATATGCCCCCTCTAGATTTGGGCCAAACGTCCACGACGCTCGAACATTTGTCCAGAGGCGTTGACAGCGTCGTCCGCTTCCGGGCCGGTTCGTGAGAAGCGAGCCCCGTGCCACGTTGTCTAGATGAGCTATGTGTGGGATCGTCGGAAAGATCGCCCCGCCCGACGACGGGTCGCTGGACCGCGAGGTCGTCGAGCGCATGTGCGCCGCCCTCGAGCACCGGGGTCCCGACTCCCGTGGCCTGTTCGTAGAGCAGAACGTCGGCCTCGGCATCCAGCGGCTACGCGTGGTCGACCTCGTGACCGGCGATCAGCCGATCTTCAATGAGGACCGCTCAGTGGTCGTCGTGCTCAACGGCGAGATCTACAACTTTCAGGAGTTGCGCCAGCGGCTGCGCGAGCAGGGGCATCGCTTCGCCACCGAGGGGGACACCGAGGTCATCGCCCATCTCTACGAAGAACACGGCGTCGACTGCGTACGTCATTTACACGGGATGTTCGCCTTCGCCCTGTGGGACAAGCGCCGGGGCAGGCTGCTGCTCGCGCGCGACCGGATCGGCAAGAAGCCGCTGTTCTACGCGGTCGGCCAGGACGAGGTGAGCTTCGCCTCGGAGCTTCGTGCGTTGCTCGAGGACCGCGACACCAAGCGGGTACTCGACCCGAGGGCGGTCGATTACTACCTGGCCTATGGCTACGTCCCGTCTCCCCTGTCGATCTTCAAGGACGTGCGCAAGCTGCCGCCGGCGCACACGCTGACATTCGAGGCGGGCAAGACGTCGATCACGCGCTATTGGCGACTGGACTACTCCCGCAAGCTCGAGGTGTCCGACCCGCGCGAGCTGCACGAGCCGATCCGCGATCACCTGCGGCGCGCGACACGCCGCCGGATGATCGCCGACGTGCCGCTGGGCGCGTTTCTATCGGGGGGGATCGACTCCTCGGCCGTGGTCGCCGCGATGGCCGAGGCCAGCAGCAGCCCGGTGAAGACGTTCTCGATCGGCTTCGAGAGCGAATCGTTCGATGAGCTGCAGCACGCGAGGCGGATCAGTGAGCTGTTCGGGACCGAGCACGACGAGTTCGTCGTCCGTCCCGACGCGATCGAGATGGTGCCCAAGATCGTGCGCCAGTACGGAGAGCCCTTCGCCGACGCGTCCGCCATTCCCAGCTTCTATCTCTCCGAGCTCACGCGCAGCCACGTGACCGTCGCGCTCAACGGCGACGGAGGAGACGAGTCCTTCGGGGGCTACACCCGCTACGTCGCCAACCGGCTGGCGTCGCGGCTCGACCTCCTGCCCCCGACAGTTCGCCGCGCCCTGGCGGCCCCTGCGGGACGGCTCGGGGGCGGCGAGCTGACAAGCGTGTCGAGCAAGGCCCGCCGGCTGATGGAGGCTCTCCCCCTCACCCCCGGCGAGCGATACGAGCGCTACATGTCGTGGTTCGACCGCGATCGCCGTGCCCGGCTGTACAGCGACGAGTTCGCTGCGCTCGTATCGCGCGCCCCGGCGACCGGCGTGATCAATGACCCGTGGCGGAATGCGTCCGGGGACGACGTGCTCGACGTGATGCTCGAGGTGGACGTGACCACCTACCTGCCGGGCGACCTGATCACAAAGATCGACATCGCGACGATGGCCTACGCGCTCGAGGCACGTTCACCCCTGCTGGACCACGAGCTCATGCAGTTCGCGGCATCGATTCCAGCCGGCTTGAAGGTGCGGGGGCGCGAGAAGAAGTGGATCTTCCGGCAAGCGCTCAGGGGTTGGCTACCAGACGAGATCCTCGACCGGCCTAAGCAGGGCTTCTCGGTCCCCATCAACGAGTGGTTCCGCAACGAGCTGCACGACTCGGTGCGCGATGTCCTTCTCGATCCCGGCACGCTCGATCGCGGCTACTTCGAGCCCCAAACGGTTCGCGCGATGCTCGATCGCCAATCGGCGGGAGACGACGCGGAGACCAAGCCGCTGTGGGCGCTATACATGTTCGAGCTCTGGCATCGCGAGTTCGTTGACCGATCGCCCGTACCGGTCGCGATCGCCGAAGCTGCGTAGGGACGACATGTCGGCGAGGATCCTGATCATCTCCCCGGTTCGCAACGAGGCCGCGCACATCGAGCGCGTGGTCCGGTCGGTCGCCGCCCAGGAGCTGGCACCCGCTCGCTGGATCGTCCTCGACGACACCTCCACGGACGGAACCCGCCAGCTGCTCGAGTCGCTCGCGTCCGAGGCGCCCTTCATGGAGGTTCGGACCGTCGCGTCGTCGACCCCGCATGCGGGCGCGCGCGACCGGCTGGCGAAGGCGGCCGCGCCCCGGAACTTCAACCTCGGACTTGCTGGCACCGAGATGCGCGACTACACGCACATCATGAAGCTCGACGGGGACATCGAGCTGCCGCCGCACTACCTGCGCGTCTTGGCCGAGCGGTTCGCGGCTGACCCCGAGCTCGGCCTGGCCGGCGGCGTCCTGGTCGAGCCGCTGCCCGACGGCGGCCTGCGACCGATCGCCATCCCGCGCCATCACGTCCACGGAGCCGTGAAGTGCTACGCGCGGGGATGCTTCGAGGCAATCGGCGGGGTCCAAGAGCGCTTGGCTTGGGACACGATCGACGAGACCTACGCCCGCATGCTGGGATTCAGGACGATCAGCTTCGAGGACCTCGTGTCCCTGCACCACCGGCCCTGGGGGAGCGCCGACGGTGCCCTTCGCGGCGTCACCCGGCTCGGGGAATGCGCCTACATCACGCACTATCCGGCTCTTTGGGTGGCCCTGCGGTCGCTGAAGCTGGCCGCTCGGAGACCATATGGACGGCAGGGTCTCGCGTATGTCTTCGGGTATGTCCGGGCCGCCCTGCGCCGGCGCGAACGGGTGCGCGATCCTGCGTACCGGCGCTTCACCCAACGAGAGCTTCGCCGCCGCATCGGCGGCATGTTGACGGGCGACCCGGCCCACACCGCCGTCGTGGCCCGCACGTTTCCCGATTCCGGATAGGCCGTGCGCTCGCCACCGGCCAGCCGTCACCGCTCGTGAGACGCCTCACGTCCGCGTTTCCGGCGATCGCCGCAATGCTCTCACTGGCCTTATTCGTCCCCGGTTGTGGGGGTGCGTCCTCCAAACCGCCGCCACCGAAGCAGCGTGCGCACCGAGCGGCCGAGCTCAAGGTGGACTACTACGTCGCGCAAGCGGCGGCCGGCCTGGATGACGGCTCGAGCTGCGCCAACGCAGAGTCGGTCCTCTGGTTGAACGATCCGGCGGCCTGGGGACCGATGAGCGGCCAGATCGGGCCCGGGAGCGTCATCGGCCTGTGCGGCACCATCACCTCGCAATTAACCATGCAGGGTTCCGGCACCGCCGGTCATCCGATCACGGTCTACTGGGAACCGCACGCCACCCTGTCGTCCCCAATGGGCACAGCCTCGGTCCTGACCAACGGCCAGTCGTACATCACGCTCGACGGGGGGACCGACGGGTCGATCCAGGCGACCGCCCTTGGCTCCGGCCTGCCGGGTCACGGGCATTGGGCCCAAGCCGTTTACGCACTGAACTGCACCGGTTGTACGTTCAGGAACCTCACCATCGCGAACTTCTATCGCCACACATCGGCCATCGACACTTCCGTCGATGCGACGCAGAGCAACGGGATTCGCTTCTCGGGCAGCGACATCACCATCGCCGACAACACGATTCATGACTTGGGATGGGCGCTGTATGCCGAGTGGAACAACGGCGACGGACACAACCGGATCTACGGGAACGACATCTGGAACGTCGATCACGGATTCGCGTCGACGTCCGGCTTCGCCGGCGGGAACATCGGCCCGCTGTACATCTACGACAACTACATTCATGATTTCGCGAACTGGGACACCAACACGAATGCCTACCACCACGACGGGATCCATTGCTACACGGTGGTGAGTCAGCCGGGCGCGTCGCACTACAGCGGCCTGTACATCTATGACAACCGGTTCGGCGGGACGGTCGGGAACAGCACCACGGCGGACATCTTCATGGAAGGCAACTACGGCAGCTCGGGCGCGACGCCTTGTTCGGACGCGACGTCATCGGTCTACATCTTCAACAACGTGTTCTCGAGCACCGACCTGGTCACCGACAACCCTTATCTGACCGATTCCGCGGGCGATGGCGGGATGTATAACAACACGATCGTGGGCCAGAGCAACACTCAGGCCCGCGGAGGGTGCATCAGCTACACCGATCAGCCCCCCGGCGCGAAGGCAGCGCTTGAGAACAACATCCTGTCGAACTGCAACAACCTGATCGGCGGCAATCGCGACACCTATGCGCCCGGCAGCCCTGACTACAACGTCTACGCCAACGGTGGTAATAACGCGTTTGTCTGTAGCTCCAACTTCTACGCGTTCAGCGCGTTCGCGAGTTGGCGATCATGCGTCGGGGCCGACGAGCACTCCGTCGCGGTCTCGAGTGCCGGCCTGCGGCGCGACGGCTCGCCCGAGCCGGGCTCCTCCGCCATCCGCCATGGCAAGAACTTGACGAGCCTCTGTCAGGGCCCGCTCGTTCCCCTCTGCTCCAACATCGACGGTGCGCGCCGGCCCGCGAATGGCCCGTGGAACGCCGGCGCGTACTAAGCCGACGCCTGAGCGAGACCGATCGTCGATGGAGGCGCGCCCGACGCCGTATCAGCGTGCGTAAGCGCGGAGCTTGCGGGAGCCTTCCCCGCGGATCGCCGCACGAACTGCCCGGCGCAGACCATCGGCGGGAAACGCGGCGTGCCGCGTCCGTGGCGGAACGGATTGGACGGCGCTGAGCAATTCTCCCGGAGTCGTCGCGAGAATAACCGTTCCCCGCTCGGCCAGCGCAGTGGCCAGCTCCGCCTGATGGTCGTCAACCGTCTCCGAGTAGCGCTTGAGGCGGGGAAACACGACCGGCACATGGCCGGCCTGCAGCGCGCACATGATGCTTCCGACTCCGGCGTGGCTGACGACGATGTCGGCTTCCTCCATCAACTCGACCATCGTCCCAAAACCCAGGAATGGATAAGCGGCGGCACACGGAGGTGCCGGTGAAGGGCCGTGCTGAACGCTGAGCTCCTCCGCGGGAAGCGCTTCGAGCGCACGCATCATTCGATCGAAGCGGAATGGGCTCGTCCCGCAGGTGGCAAAGATCATACGACGCTCCCGACGTAGACGGCGCGTTTGCGACGCGAGCTGGTCGGCCACTGCACGAAGAACACATGGGCCAGCGGGTACACCATACGACCGGTCAGGGCCGGCCTGTTCACTCTGGTGAAGCTCTCGACGTACACGAGCCGGACCCCGCACAGCCGGCCAATGACGAAGAACGGAACGGCCAGCCCGGCGCCTGTTGAGAGGATCACGTCGGGCTTGTACCGGCGCACGGTGGTCCATGCCAGTCGAAGGTTGCGGAAGAAGTTCGGGATATTCCGCGGTGTCGGGCCGTGGGCGAAGTCCACGTCGGCGGGGTCGAGCAGGAACTTCGAGTCCGCGGCAGCGAGCGTCACCCAGCGATGTTCGAGGTCCTCCCATGCGGGACGGAGGGCCAGCATCTGCATGAGATGCCCGCCCGGTGACGCTACGAGGAGGATCCGCTCAGGAGCCCCATTGCCGTCGACGCTGACTTCCCGCAAGTCCAGTGCGTGGGGCGCTCCGGCGCCGGCCGCGGCGTCCGTTGCCCACCTCTCACCAGGAGCGATCGGGGCATCACTGGTGACTGCCATGGCCGCAATGTAGTCAGCGCCGTCGGGCACTTCGCCCTTCCATCGGCGGGTCTACGCTGCGCCCGCCCTGAACGATCGGCCAGTGCCCGCCGCCGGCTCCGGCCGGGGCGGATCATGCACGCACGCGACGGCCGAACCGTGCCTTCCCCGCCCTCCCGCCACCAGACCACGCCCGAAGCAACGCATAGAACCTGGCCAGAGGGATAGGTCGCGCTGGAAACTGAGAAGACGCCTACCCGAACGGTCGTTTCTATGACACGAAGACGACCCTAGCCTTCCGGCTGAAATTCATCTTCTCATCGCTCGTGACGGCGCGCTGAGCGCCCTACACGGACCCAGAGCACAGTGACCACTCTAGACGCCAGTCTCGGCTTTCTTGACAAGACCAACGTGCCGTCGCGCTTCTGCTCATCGAGCCCGGTGGTGATGCTTGACCATTTCCGCGTCCCATACGAGCTCGACCCCGGTCTGGCTGTGGACGGGCTCGAGCGACTGGTGGCCCCGAGCGTCGGCTCGGCGCTGCTGTGGAAGCGCGGCCCGGACGCACCGGCGGTTGCGGCGACCATGTCCGGGGCCGATCGCGAGACCCCGGTTCAGGTGTTTGCCCGCATCCTGCCGGACAACGCAATCGAGCCGTTGCTGCGCGCGCGAGGCGGCGAGTGGCATCAGGCCCGCGTGCTGACCGCCAACGATGGCACGTCCATCGGCTCGATCTGGCGCGACGACGCCGGCAACGTGTTCCTTCCGTTTGATCCCAATGAGGTGGTTGAAGCCTTCTGGAGCGAGCGCTACCTCCACACCGCCCAGGGGACAAAGGTCCGGATCCTCCGTCGCGCGCTCATGCGCGCCTACTACCGCATCCGACCGCTCCTTCCGCGCCGCTTGCAGATCTGGCTCCGGCGACGCTTCGCGCGCGTGCAGGCGCGGGCCACCTTCCCGCGATGGCCGGTGGAAACGTGCCTGCACGATTTCTTCGAGCTCATGTTTGCGATCCTGGCCGGCATCAACGGCGCGCCGGTTCCGCGCATCGCCTCATGGCCGGATGGACACTCCTGGGCGCTCGTCCTGTCGCACGACGTGGAGCAGGCAGAGGGGCTGGCGGCGATGCACCCAGTCCTCGAGCTCGAGCGGGCGCGCGGATTGCGCTCCGCATGGAATGTGGTTCCGCGGCGTTACCCGATCGACCCGCGGTGCCTGACCGAGCTATCCGCGGCTGGGTTCGAAGTCGGCGTCCACGGGCCTTATCACGACGGTCGCGATCTCGAATCGCTGGCGACCTGGCAACGACGCCTCCCCGAGGCAAACGCCGCCGGCGCACAATGGCAAGCGGTCGGTTTCCGCTCCGCCGCGCTGCACCGGCACTGGGACTGGATGCGGCTGCTGGCCTTCGACTACGACTCGTCCTGCCCGGACACCGATCCGTTCGAGCCGCAGGCCGGCGGTTGCTGCACCTGGCTGCCCTTCTTCAACGGGGAGTTGGTCGAACTGCCCCTGACGCTTCCGCAGGACCACACCCTGTTCGTGATTCTGGGGCAGCACGATGAGTCGATGTGGGTTCAGAAGACCGAGTTCCTGCGCGACCGGGGCGGGATGGCGATGATCGACACGCATCCGGACTATCTGATCGAGTCCGTGATCTTCACCGCCTACACGCGATTCCTCGATCGCTTCGCGGGCGACCCGACGGCCTGGAAGGCGCTCCCGCGCGATATCAGTAGCTGGTGGCGCCGGCGAGCGGCCTCCACACTGGAGCACACGGTCGGCGGGTGGCGCATCGTCGGCCCAGCGGCGGACGACGGCCGAGTCGTCTTCGAGGAGGGGACCTGGTGAGCCCTGCCGGCGTGCGCACGTCCGGCCGTCCCGGCGCTGTGGTCGTCGGGGGTGATTATCAGGGGCTCGGCATCGTCCGCAGCTTGGGTCGGCGCGGTGTTCAGGTCGTGGTTCTCGACGACGAGCACTCGATCAGCCGTCATTCGCGTTACACAGTCGGCTCCTACCGAGTCCGCGACCTGAGCGATGACGATCAGACGGTGGGCGCTCTGCTCGACCTGACCCGACGGCACGACGTCAGCGGGTGGGTCGTCTACCCCACCCGCGAGGAGACGGTTGCCGCGCTCTCGCGTCACCGGCCGCAGCTGCTCGAGCATTACCGCATCCCGACGCCCGAGTGGTCGGTGACGCAATGGGCGTGGGACAAGCGCAACACGTATCGCCGGGCGGCGGAGCTGGGGATTCCCACTCCCCGGACCTGGCTCATCTCGGGTGAGGACGAGCTCGCAGCGATCGATGGTCAGCCTCCGTACGTAATCAAGCCGGCGATCAAAGAGCACTTCTTCTATGCCACCAAGTGCAAGGCGTGGCGCGCCGACACGCGCGAGGAACTCGCGGTGCGGTTCCGCGCGGCCGCCGACCTGGTCGGCAGCGCCGAGGTCGTCGTCCAGGAGCTGATTCCCGGAGGCGGCGAGACTCAATTGGCGTATTGCGCGTTCTTCAAGCACGACGATTCGCTCGCCGGCATGGTCGTGAATCGGCTGCGTCAGCATCCCGTCGACTTCGGCCGCGCCAGCACCTTCGTGCGGACCGTCAACGTCCCGGCTCTCGAAGAGACCTCAGTGCGGTTCCTGCGATCGATCGGCTATTACGGTTTGGTCGAGCTCGAGTACAAGTACGACGCACGGGACGGGCTCACCAAGCTGCTCGACATCAACGCGCGCACCTGGGGTTACCACAGCATCGGCCAGCGCGCCGGCGTGGACTTCCCGTATCTGCTGTACCTGGACCAGGTCGGGCTCCCGGTTCCGGGCGGACTCGGTGCAGAGCCCGGGATCTCCTGGATCAGACTCGCGACCGACGTGCCGACCGCGGCTCTCGAGCTCGCGCGCCGGCGACTCGACTGGCGGGCTTACCTGAGGTCCTTGCGCGTCTGTGACATCGAATCCGTATTCAGCCACGACGATCCGCGCCCGGGCTTTGCCGAGTTGGCGCTGCTTCCCTATCTCGCAATCAAGAGAGGTATCTGAACCGATGTTCTACAAGGTGCTTGCCGGAACACGCCGAGCCGCGATCAACGCCGCCACAGGCACCCGGGCCGGTGGCTCCGGCGGGCCCGATGTCGAAGTCGCCGTCGTCGGCGCAGGACCTCACGGGCTGTCGGCCGCGACCCATCTGCGGCGCGCCGGCGTGGCCGCCCAGGTGTTCGGCCAGCCCATGTCGTTCTGGCGCGGAATGCCGAAGGGGATGCGGCTGCGCTCGAACATGAGCGCCACGAACATGATCGAGCCGGTCGGGCCTCTGTCACTGATCAACTACATGGCCGACATCGGCGAGCAGTTCGGGCACCCCGTCTCCCTCCGCCGCTTCGTCGACTACGGGCTCTGGGTTCAGCGCCACGCGGTGCCGGACCTCGACACGCGCATGGTCAACCGGGTGACTCGCAGCCGGGGTGGCTTCACGCTCGAACTCGAGGACGGGGAGCAGGTCACCGCGGGACGCGTGGTGATCGCGTGCGGGATAGCCGACTTCGAGAACATGCCACGCGGCTTCGAACATCTTCCGGGCGAGCTCGTCTCGCACACCGGGCACCACAGCGATCTCGCGGAGTTCGCCGGCAAGCGCGTAGTGGTCGTCGGCGGCGGCCAGAGTGCCTTCGAGTCCGCCGTCCTGATGAACGAGCGCGGCGCGGATGTCGAGATCGTGGCGCGGGGTTCTGAGATCGTGTGGCTCCGCAGCTGGTCACCTGTCCACTTCATGGGACGGCTCGGCAAGGTCGTGTATGCACCGACCGATGTAGGCCCGCTGTGGTACAGCAGGCTGGTGGCGACGCCCTCGCTGTTCACGAAGTTGCCGCGGGAGACGCAGGATCGGATCGCTCAACGGTCGATCCGGCCCGCTTGCTCCTACTTCGTCAAGGTACGCGTCGACGGGATCAAGCTGACCACGGCGACCGAGGTGACGAGCGCGGAGGAAAGCACAGAAGGGCTGCACATCACGCTCTCGGATGGAACGACGCGGGAGGCCGATCACCTGATGTTCGGCACCGGGTACCGGGTCGATGTCAAGCGCTACCCGTTCCTAGGCGAGGACATCCTCTCGAATCTGCGGGTGATCGACGGCCACCCGGTCCTGCGTCGCGGACTCGAAAGCTCGATTTCCGGCCTGCACATCCTCGGCGCGCCCGCGGCACGGAGCGTCGGCCCCCCCATGCGATTCGTCTCGGGCAGCTGGTACGGCGGCTCGCGCGCCGCGCAGGAGATCGCCGCGAGCCGACCCGGGGGCGGGAAACGTAACCGAGACTCGCTGACCACGAGCGGCTTTCGAACGTGACCATGCGAGCCCGAGTGCTGAGCCCGGACGCCCGCCGGCGTGCCGAGCGACTCACCCGGGCCGCCGCGGTGGTCATCCGCGACCCGGTTGAGGGCGTGGAGCGGATCCGCGAGAAGATCGCGGACGAGACGGCACGTTGGGCCAAGTCGAGCTCGCTTTCGCCCGATCCCGAGTGGCAGGCGTCCATGCACTCGCTGCTCGGCCTCAGGTGGCCGTGCGAAGAAGTGGCCACGTTCGACGACCTGTGGCAGCAAATCCTGGCCGGGCTTCAGGACAAGGGCCTGGCCGTCGGCCGTGGCACGTACTCGGGCTGGGACGACGCCGACCCGGGTCTGGCCCGTGCCGCCTGGTGCCTGGCTCGCCACGAGCATCCGGCGGTGGTGGTCGAAACCGGCGTCGCTCGTGGCTTCACGAGCCGGATGATCCTCGAGGCGATCGAGGCGCAGGGCTACGGTCGCCTCTATAGCATCGATCTGCCTCCTCCGCTCGATCAGGGCCGGGTGGCCACCGAGACAGGCGCGGCCATCGCGGAGAGGCTCAAGAGCCGGTGGACGCTGATCGTGGGCTCGAGCCGCCGGCATCTGCCGGCCTTGCTCCGCGAACTCGGGACAATTGACATGTTCGTCCACGACAGCCGGCACACCAGGCGAAACATCCTGTTCGAGTTGCGGTTGGCCTGGACCGCGCTGCGCCCCGGGGGGTTTCTCCTCGCTGATGACATCCACGGCACCGTGGCGTTTGAGGAGACCGTGGCTGCCTTTGGCGATCCGCCCGCGATCGTCTGCGCCTCCGACGATCAGGCCGGGCGCTTCGGCGTGATCTACAAGCCATGTTAGCCATGGTCCGGGCAACTTCGACGTACTGGCCGTTTGCCCAGGGGACGCCCGCAGGACCCCACCTTCGGCAGGTAGCGAGCGCACCGGTTCCGGTTATCTTGGTCCCATGAACACGGCTCAGACAAGTTTGCGCGTCTCGACGCTGGTTTCCCGCGGACGGCGAGGGATCGACCGCTATGGGTGGCGAGCGCTCTCCAAGGAAGTCTTCGTCCGGTCGTCTCGACCGGCGCTCGCCCCGCTCGCCGCGCACCAGCTTCACCGTCGTGCCGCGAACGTGCAAAGTATCGACGAGATACTCGACCTGGCCTTCGAGTTCAAGCCGTGTGGGATCAGCATCCGGCCGTGCCAGTCGCGCTGGGAGATTCGCCACCTCCTGGAAGAGGTCGCGAACGTTCGCCCGCGCGCCATGCTGGAGATCGGTACCGCCACCGGCGGAAGCCTCCTCGCATTCACCCGAGTCTCCGCCCCCGATGCGCATGTCCTCAGCGTCGATCTGCCGCACGGCGCGTTCGGTGGCGGATATCCAATGTGGAAGGTACCTCTGTACAAGGCTTTTGCCACGGATCATCAACGGCTTGACCTCATTCGCGGCAACTCGCATAGCCAGCAGACCTTCGCGGAAGTCGAGGCTCGCCTGAAGGGCCGGCCGCTTGACTTCCTGTTCATCGACGGCGATCACACCTACGATGGCGTGCAAGCCGACTTCGAGCAATACAAGTCACTTGTCCGCCCCGGCGGCCTGATTGCATTTCACGACATCGCTCCACCCCATTCGGACAGCGCTGCGATCGACGATCCCGGCGACGTGCCGCAATTTTGGACGGACCTCACGGCCCGGCAACCGAGCCGCGCGTTCATCGATCCGAATTCACGGGGATGCTTCGGCATCGGAGTGCTGACCGCGTAGCCGCGCGGCCTGGTGACGCGTCTCACCGCAGTCCTCGTCACGCTCGTGGCGGTTGCTTTCGTGACCCTCGCCGCCCATGACGCCACCAGCCAGGCCCGATGCCGGGGCCGCTCCCATCACTGTCGCCCTAGCGACCCTCGGTCCAACCGGACGGTCTACATCGCCCAGACCTCGCGGGGGTCGGCAAATGGCTCGGACTGCGCGAATGCGCGCAGCGTAAGGTGGTTCAACAACCCGGCCGATTGGGCGCCGCGAGCCGGCCGAATTCGACCCGGCGTCACCGTGCACCTGTGCGGAGGCATAGCGTCGCCTCTGACCGTCCACGGCCGCGGAATGCCTGGAAAGCCGATCAGGATTCTGTTTGGACGCGTCGCCAGGCTGGCCGAGCCCGTCTGCAACCCCTGCCTCGACATGACCAACGCCGCCTACATCAGCGTCGATGGCGCGCTCCGCGGGGTCATCGAGAACACAGGCGACGGCACCGGCGTTCGTGATCACGCCGGAGCCCGGCGATCGTGACCCAGCAGTGCTTCCATTGCGCGATCGAGCGTCTCACGATCAGGCGCTTGTACGTCCATTCCTCAAGCGCGGATTCCTCGGTGGACGCGACGCAGGCCAATGCCATCCGGTTCTCCGGCAGTTGGCTCGTGATCGCAGACAACACCATTCACGACGTGGGCTGGGCGCTGTACCCCGAGTGGAACAACGGCGACGGACAGAACCGGATATACGGGAACGACATCCGGAACGTCGACCACGGATTCGCGTCCACGTCCGCCTTCGCGGGCGGGGAAATCGGCCCGGTTTACTTCTACCGCAACCACGTTCACGACTTCGCGAACTGGGATACGAGCACTGACGTCACCGACAACGACTATCTGTCGGATTCCGCCGGCGGCGGCGGCATCTACAACAACACGATCATCGGGCAGAACAAGGGCGTGAGCCTCGGCGGGTGTGCAGGGCTACGGAGCACAACCGCCCAGGGGATCCGAAGCTTTCCAGAACGACGTCGTGTCCATGGGCAATTCGTTGATCAACGGCGATCCAACCGCTGACTATGCACCGGGCAGCCCCGACTACAACGTGTACGCGAACGGCGGGCAGAACAGCTTCGTGTGCAGTGGCAACTCCTACACGTTCGCTCAGTTTCGGCGATGGAAAGGCTGCATGCACGCCCACCGGCATTCCCGCCGGGTTGGCAGCGCGCGCCTGGCCCGCACGGGAGCGCCTGGACGCGGCTCTCCGGCGATCGGAGCTGGATTGAATCTCAGCGCGCTTTGCAGGGACCCTCTGATCGCTCTCTGCACCGATATCGTGGGCCAGCGCCCGCCTCGGCGTGGCCCGTGGAACGCCGGTGCCTACTAGAGGAGCTCCAGTGCTGTCTCGTTCTGCGCCCTCTGAGGACCAGTGGCTTCTCGTGGTCGCCGGGATAATTCTCTGCGCCGTGATCGCGACCAATCTGGTCTCGCTCGGCCTCGATCATCTGACCTACACGCTGCTGAACGCGAATTGGGAGTTCAGCTGGTCGCACGACGCGGACACGCTCGCGCTGGCGCTCGGTGCCTGTACGGCGGTCACAGCCGCATGGCGTCCGACGGCGCATCGTCGGCTCTGGGCGGTCACTGCGGTGGTCCTCGCGTTGTTCGTTCTCGACGAGCTTTCGTCACTCCACGCGCAGATCGGCGCGGCGAGCGTCGACAAGCTCCTCTACGCTCCGATCCTCGCCGCACTGGTCGCGGCCGTGTGGCGCCTGAGTGCCGGCACCGCGGAGCGCCGCCTCGCCGTGTGGGGGATAGCCACGCTGCTGGTGTCCTTCGCGATGCACGTCGCCGGGCTGCATCTCCTGAGGCCGATCGGCTATTTCACCTGGCTCTATCAGATCGGAGTCGGATTCAAATCGGGAACAGAACTTGCGGGCTTGATCCTGCTCGTCTCGGCGCTCTGGCAGCTGGCCGCGCGCGATCGGGCGCAGCCCGCGTTAGCCTCGTAACCCGGGACAGGACCGGTGCCGAGGCCATCTGCTCCCACATGCGCGAGTCGGTTGCGTACGGCATAAATCGCGATCTCGCAAGCCGACAGGACGTGCGGAATCATGTGCTTCAGCGCGTCCTCTAATCCGACCGCACCTGAATTCCAAGTCCATTCATGCCGCCCCTCGGCCGACGGCAGCGACCTCGACGCCGCACCCGCCGCGGCCAGCTTGTCCAGGTTCGCCATGCCGGCACAACCGACGTAGGCGTGGCCATCGAGGAGCAGGACGCTACGCGGCTAGCGGCGTGCACCATGCCGCATCGCGGTTATCTTCGTCCGGATGCGATACGTGGGTAGACGACGACGCGCGTAGGCGCTCGCAACTGTTTGGCGACATCGAGTAAGCGGAGAGCGCTGACCGGCGCGGTGCGCGTGATCCCCGGCGGTCCATAAGCCAGGTAGACAGCCATGACCGGAGGCGCGTCGGCTGCTCGAGTCTGGCCAGCCCGATTGGGGGGCGTCCCATCCAGCGGTTGATCCGTGGAGCGCCGTTCTCGCGAGTGGTCATGGGCGCCTCTTCTACGCGTCCCCCAACGCGGCTAGGTCGCTAGCCTCATGTCCTTCCCGATGGGCCCCGGAGAGGCTGCCCGGGCCTCTACCCGGGCGGTGGCGCGCTTGACCCTTCCAAGAACAAGCGCGCCACTTCGACCGATCGAGCAGTCTCCTCCGGGGATTTGAACCAACCATGCCGGCGATTGAGGGGTGCGACTCCCGGCACCCTGAGCAGAAGGCGCTTCACAGCGACCTTGCGGGCAACCCGCCTCTTATAGGACTCGTAGTACCGCACCTTCTCCTTCGCCTGCACCGAGTAATGCGGCCCCCCGGCGTGCGCCATCAGAAGATCCTGCATCGTCGCCGTCCGATAGCCGGCTCGCTCCACGGCCGCGGCGTATGTGCCGTCCTCTTCAAAGAAGGCCCGCCGTTCCCGGCTGAACCCTCCCACCAGGTCATAGATGTCGCGCGAGGTGATCGCGCAATATCCGCCGGTTGGGCCGAGGAGCAGCCTGACACCGGAGTCTTCGATCGGCGTGTAGTCGTGGACGTTGTACATCAGATGCGCAGCGGTATCCAGAGGGTTATTCACCAGGCCGCTGGCCAGAAAGCCCATGCGAGGGACGGCCTGGAACGCCCGCAAGAGCGTCAAATCCCATTCATCGGGCGCGTCGATCATGTCGTCATCAAGCTCGATCACGTACTCTGCGGTAGTCAGCGCAACAGCGTCCGGATAAGCGTTGTGCCCGATGTTCGTTTCGTGACAGACAATCCGCAGCCGAGGATCGCCCAGCGAGGTCAGGTAGTCCGCCGTGCCATCGGGCGACCCGTTGTCCCAGATCACGATCTCCCGAGTCGCCGACGACGTGCGCGCTAGCACATTCTCGACGCACTGTCGCAGTAGATGCACGCGATCATAGGTCAGCACCACGATCGCTATCGTCCCCGAGCGCTGCGCGCCGCTGTCACCCACAGTCATGTCCAACCGCCCCTTCGAATTCTGTACGTCGCTCGGCATCCCATCTCTTACGAACAGTACGTCTACGATGTCCGGCGCAGTCGCCGAAATCGTCATCATGATGGGACTCGGCTGGGCGAGCCGCGAGAGAGGCACGAGGATCACGCGGTAGGCGAGTCCGTAAAACCCGAGAGCCCCGTCCCCCAAACTGCGCCCGACCAGTCACCGCCCCACCCCACTCGGGGCCCCGGCTGTCTTCCCCGCGAGCTTGGGCATGATCAGACGACCTGTACCGCTCGGCCGTCCATTGCCGCCTGGACGTCCACCCAGTCCGCCTTTGCGCCCCGAGGCACAGACGGGGTCCATCCATAGCACCGCCGCGGCCACACCCACGAGCAGGTACATCATCACGGTCGCCTGCATGAAGCTCAAGGCGTCGTAGAAGTACATCGCAATCGCATAGCACGCGAGGGATGCAGCCAGCGTCACCGGGAGCCAACCTTCCTGGGTCCCGCGCTCCAGCCTGGCGCGGGCTCCCAGCCTCCGGATCACCCGGGTGAAGAACCACAACCAGGCCGCGAATCCGACCAGACCCGTGGTGAGAAGAATCCCCAGCCATTGATCGTCAAGGATCTGAGCGTTGTCCTGTTCGGCGCCGAACGGACCGCAGTTGAGACAAGTACGCCCGGTGAGCGCCGTGCCATTTCCGTAGCCGAAGAACTCGTTGTGCCTGACGAACGTGTCTCGCAGCTGGGGTCCGATGCGCGACAGTCTCGAGGCCTGCTGAATCTGACCATGGGCGGAGAAGGTTTCACTTTGCTGCGCGATCAGCCCACCCTTGGGGAAGAACGCGTTGATCGTGCCGCTGATCGCGTGCGGCATCAGTAGCTGGACCATCACCAGTAGGGGGATGGCGGCCGGCCAGCAGCGCAACGTTTCCCTTGGGCGCATGCAGAGGAAGACCAATAGGACCACCATCAGACCGATGATCCCCGTGCGGGAACCGGTCGCCAGGTTCCCTAGCAGGAGAACGAGAACCGCTCCCCACCACCACCTGCTCCCGCGGATCCCGAGGTAGGCTGCGATCGGAGTCAACATAGCCATGTCGTTGCTGAGCTCGATCGGATGTCCCGCCGACGAGATCGCTCTGAATGCGCCGTTGCGAAGCAGGTTCAACAGTCCCGCACTTGGATTGAAGGTCATCATCGGCAGGAAGCGGTGCAGGTGATTGAAGAGGTTGTAGTGCATGTGGCGCTCGATGAGTGCCGCGATCGCTACGACCACACCGGACAGGACGAGAACCTTGAACATGCGGTCGACGGTTTCACGCGTCTGCACGACGCTGGCCACGACATATATGAACGCGGTCAGTGATATGAACAGGATGGTCGTCTTTATGACGGCGCTGTTCGTCTCAAATACCCGTGTCGGGTTGAAGACATCGGAGCCAATCGTGGCGATCACGATCAGGACGATGGGTCCGTCGAACTGCGTCTTGCGTGCACGCACCCGCGGATCGACGAACAGCGCTGCGATCCACCCGACGAGCATGACGGTAATCAAGACCCGGTACGGCGCCATCTGGAAGCCGGCAGAATTGCTGCCGACCAGGGTGTAGCGATTGTCCTCGGGAATGAGCAGATTGGCACCCGCCAGCCCGTAAACGAGCCATGACCAATGCGCCAGGATCCCTACCGACAGAGTCGCTAACACGTACCCGACCAGGCCGACGGCCAGCAGTTCGGCGACCTTGGGCTGGCCCGCGGCAATGGAGAGGACCATCAGACCCAGCACACCGCCCAGCGCGAGGACTCTCGGCGGCAGCCCGCCTTTCGCGAGGCTAGCCATGGCCGGCTAACGCCCTTTGATCAGTTTGTCCAACGAGGGAGGGCGTTCGTCGGCGACGCGGTGACCGCGGTCGTGGTGACCATTCGGTCCGCCATCCGGCCTCGACTCAGCGAGCCGTACAGGGCTGCCGGCCGTGCGGGCCGACGAGCGCCCCAGCGCCGCCGCGGTCTTCGGGTCGCGGTTCTCGAGAGAGAACATGACGAGGATCGTGCCCGAGATAAGCGCCAGGAACACGAGGACCGCGATGGTCGGCTTGGGTGACCCCGCGATCCTGGGCGGAAGACCCTCCCGGATGACCTGCAGTGAGATCCGCTGCGATTCCGGTACGTTCGTCGCCTCCTGGTCATGGAGGACATAGTTCTGCAAGACGGTAACGGCACGCTTGCTGAGCCTTGCCGCATCGGACGCAGTCGGGGCCGTTGCCGTCAACGTGAACCACGGCATATAGCCGCCGGTCAGGGGATCTATGCCCTCAGCAGCCGTTACCAAGCCGGGGATCTTGGACGCACGCACTACGCTCTGCACCGCGTCGCCGTTTGCGATCTGGGCGAAGATCGGTGCCTGTCCGCTGATGTAGCCAGCGATCCCGGCGGTTATGGCCTGCGGGTTTGCCCGGTTGTACGCGGTGCTGCCCTGTGTGACCAGGATCTGCGCCTGGCTTTCCCAGGTCACCGATCCGTGCGGGGTGAGTCCGTGGGGACCCGGGGTGCCGTAAGCCAGGATCGCGAGGACGATCGCCGCGACCGCGCCTCCGATCGCCACGCGCTTGAAGCGCTTGGTCACGGCCCAGAACAGTCTTAGGTCCATCAGCAAAAGTCCTTGATCTCGCGTTTCATGTGTCCCACGGCGACCGGGTTCCGTTCTCCACCCCGAGCTTGAGAACATCGACCACTGTCGACATCGCCCGACCAGACTAGATCGCGTCAGCGGGGCTGTACATGACCATCAGGGTGGTTCTGCGGCCGCCCTCGACTGGCCAACAGGCTAGGTCGCGGCCAATCTGATGAGACCGGGTCAAGACAAGCGCCTTCACCCGACCCTCGGAATGAGAATGGGTCGTCGAGACTCGAGCGGTGTTGCGAGCCGTTCTCGTGAGCATGTGCTCGACTCGGCAGAGCCACGTAGTAGATCGCCGCGCCGTAACCACGAGTGCGCGGCGAGGGACTCGGAATCCGCCGCGGGCCAGCGTGGGCTGGACGCGGACGCTTGCCGGGAGCGACCGAGCTACCGCGCTCGGATAAACCGGGATCGCTGCGCCGGGATCCGCAGCCCCGGCGACCTCATGCCAGGCGGTCACGCAGATCCGGCCGGCGCCGATCTTGTGAGTGGAAGCTGTGCAGGACTCGGATGCTCATCCGCGCTGCAGCGTTACCGATCCCGGCTGGTGTGACGCCGCCCAATCGTTCCGTTTGGCCGGCGGGCACCTATACCTTGGGGAGGAGCGTCTGTCGTCGAACCGCCCCTGAACCATTGGGGGGGTCGGGCTACACGGTCGGAGAGTCGTCGGGCTCTGAGTCTATGAGGGCTGTTACTCTTTCGGGCCGAACTCGGGGCGCGACACGGAGGTTGAAAGAGATGACTACAAGCAGGGGTGAGGGAGCTGACGGGCAGGCCACGTACGAGGCGCCCCGCTTGGAGCGGCTCGGGTTCTTCCATGTGGAAACGCGGAACTTCTGCGTCCTCGGAAAGCAGTGGGGCGGCCACGACGGGTGGGCCGGCATCGTCGGCGTCCCGATCTCCAACTGCTCGGCGTAGCCCGGGCAGTTCGAGTACAGGCACCAAGGCAACCGCCAGTCTCGGGTGACCCCCGCGGCGTTGCCTTTGCTGGGCGGAGGCAAGAGCCCCGCGTCGCAGTCGCACGGCGGCGCGGCGCGTCATGTTGATCGCGGCGCCTACGGCTTACGCGTTCGTGGGCTCGAGCTCCCACACGACCAGCTCGTTGAGGCGCCGGACGACTGGCCCGCGGTGCGGCTACACGTCCGGGTGGTCCCGGTGCCGGCGTCCCCGGCGGAATACATCGCCGGGGGAGCAGCCTGCCTGCAGGTCCGCCCTCGCGGTTCGGTCGTCATGGATCGCGCCGCTTCTCGTGCCACGTTCACGCTCCCGGGGGAGCCGACGGCGTCGGCGCTGCTGCATCCTCATCTGGCCGCGGTGGGAGCGGTGTGGGCTCACTGGTCGGGTCACGAGAGCTTCCACGCGGGAGCATTTCTGGCCGGAGGGGCGGTGTGGGGAGTGCTCGGTGACAAGGGCTCCGGGAAGAGCTCGACCCTCGCCGCGCTGGCCGGCGCCGGGGTTCCAATCGTGTGCGACGACGTGCTCGTCCTGGACGGGCTCACGGCCTTGGCGGGACCCCGCTCGATCGACCTGCGCGCCGACGCCGCCCGGACACTCGGCATCGGCGAGCCGCTCGGCGTGGTCGGCGATCGGGAACGCTGGCGCGTGGCGCTCGAGCCAATCCAGCCCGTGCTCCCGATCGGAGGCTGGGTGGACCTGGGCTGGTCCGAGCAGCCGGTCGTCCGCTCGATTCACGGTACCGACCGTCTCCGCCGACTGCTCGAAAACCGCGCGCTCCGCATCCCCCCGCGCGAGCCGGCAGCGCTGTTCGGGCTCGCGGGCCTTCCGTTTCTCGAGCTCAGCCGCCCGCGGCGCTGGCACTCGATCACGGATGCGCTCGAGCTTCTGCTCGCCGCCGTCTCAGGCTGAAGCCAACCAGGCGGCCTGCAGCAAGCAGCTCGAAGGGACGCTGGGGTTGCTCTCGGTCCAATGCCGGGCCAACTCATTGGCGTCAACCCACTGAAGCGGCACTCCTGAGCCGTCCCATTGACGAGCGAAGGCGCGCGAGCGATCGGTCCAGAAGACCTTGTCGTAGCTCGTCTTGGACTCGCGTTCCACGAGCTTGGGCGGGAGCAGGTCTCCGAACAGGCGCCGCGCCGCTTCCGTCCGGTCGGCGAACCCATGGGGTCCCCAGGCCGTCGCGACCGCGGCCCAGAAGGCCGGCGAAAGCAACGGGTGCAGGATCAGCGTCCCGGTTTCGCGGGCGATCAGATCGAGCGACGCGGTACCCACCTTCAGGTAGCGGAGCTCCTGCCACCAGGCCAAACGCTCGCGCAGCCGGCGAGGCTCGGAGGCGGCTTCTGCGGCGAACGCGTCGATTACCTGCCGCATGGCCGACCGTCGGAGCCACGGCACCTCGAGCGTCGCGCGCCGCGCGTGCACCGTCTTGCGCAGCCGACGGGGGGCGAACGCGAAGGCAAGGCTCAGGGCATCTCGGGGCCGAGGACGCACGGCGCGCGAAAGCACGGCGCCGGACCGCAGTCTTCTGGCCGCCATATAGAGCTCGTCCCCGCCGATGCCGGTGAGCAGCGAACCGGCGCGAGCTGCCTCGAGCAGCGGAAGATGGAAGTGCACGTTCGCCGGCCACAGCAGGCCGTGCGCCCTGAGCACCCGCTGCGCGTAAGGCCCGATCAGATCGAGGTCATTCGTGTACTCGATGCGGATCCAGTCGGCCAGCTCGAGATGGTGGACGAGCAGCTCCTGCCAGGCCGATTCGTCGGCATCCTGCTCGGAAGCGAAGAGGTTCGTTGCTGGAACCGGATCCGGTAGCCCTTCACGCCGGGCCAGCGCCGTCGCGGTGGCCAGCACCGCGGCCGAGTCACGCCCGCCCGAGAAGCTGACCAGGCACGGAGGGCGATGGAGCGCCGGAAGGATCGCGGCCTCGAGCGCCTCGCGCGGTGTCCAGACCCCCGCTGCGTTCGGATGTCGGCGGGTACCGCGGGTGCCACCCTTGGATGCGTGCGGCAGCACCATCCCAGCGGCGATGTCCAGCGTGCTCAGGTCTGTGTCCATCAGGGTTCCAGCCGGGTCAGCTCTTGAAATACAGGCACGTCAGGATCTTCCTCACCCACGAGCCAGGCGTGGGCCGCGAACCCGGCCGAGGGCGCCGTTACGCCGATGGCGATTGCGCGCGGCTCGCCGTGCGCGGCCAACCAGCGCTGGCGGACGAGGGCAAGCTCGAGGCAGGTTGGCTGCCGCCGGCGCATCATCCCGTTCACACCGCGAACCGCCGATGCAGGCAGGCGGGGCGGAGCCGGCACTTCGATGTCTCTGATCTCCCCAAGCGCGAGCGCACGCCGCGCGGCGCGAAGGGCTCTACCGGCCCACCATGCGGCACGCAGGGTGGCGAGACCGGGCGGCTTGATCAAGGTGCCAGGAACCCCTGCTCGGACAGCGTGGCCAGGAAGGCATCGGTGTCGGCGGCCGCCGTCAGGTGGTCCACCTCATAGGTACCGAGCAGCGCGTCCACCAGTTCCTGACGCGTCGCGTCGGTGGCCAGCAGACGCCACAGCACGGCTCCCGAGCCGTTGAGCGTCAGGTAAGTGGCATCGCGGCCGTCGAGGATCACGATGTCGTTGTCGATCTCGCGCCACTCGAGATCCTCTGTACGTAGCCGCAGCCTCATCTCCCGTTCCTTGTCTCCTTGATCAGGTCGTGTTCGGATTGGGGAAGAGGAGCGTCGGCAATGGCCAGACGCGTTCGACGCATGGCGTCGGTCCAGCGCTCGTCTCCCCTGGGACGAGCGGCATCGGTGAAGATCCGCGTGGCACCGCCAACTGCCCGGATGCAGTTGTAGGGGAGACCCCACACTGGCCCAGCCCACCGCGTCAGATGCGTTTCGAACACGGTCCGCTCGCGGACAGCAGTCAGGTGACGGGCCCAGATCCTGAGCGCGGGCACGGAAGCTGACCGCAAGAGCAGCCCGTCCGCGACTCCGATCGTGGTCCTCCAGACGCGTCCCATCCCCCAGCGGAACGCAAGCTCGCGCGCGAGGCGGCGGTCGTCCGCGCTCTCCAACACGACCGTCACATCGATCAGATCGAGCAGACGCCGCAACGGCTCGTGGGCCCAACTGTGCGCGGCGAGCAGGACTGCGTGGGCGGCCGGCACCGGCGCCGACAGACCCGGGACTCCGGTCGCACTGGGACGGGTCAGCTCGAGCAGCTCGTCCAGGTCGGGTGGGGCGAGCCAATTGGGGCGGTTTGCCTCTCGATGCAACTCGATCGCCACCGGGAGATCGGGCCAGGCGAGGGGGCGCATATGGTGCGCGCCCTCGTACCGCGCAGGCTCACCGACCTCTACGAACCCCGACGCCAGCAGCGCGCGATGCGCAGCCGCGGGATCGTCGACGAGAAAGTCCAGGTCGAGGAAAGGCCGCATCGCCCGACCTGGATAGCGAGCAGCGGCCTCGGGCCCCTTCATCAAGATCAAGGTGCCGTCGTAGGAATCCCGGATCCGCTTCAGCAGGAGGGGGATCGCAAGCGCCCGGAGTGTCGCGACCCGTTCGTCGACGAGCAGCTCGTCAGGCACCGCATAGCCTCGCTCCCGCCAGACTCGTGCCGCCACGAGCTCGACCCCGTGATGACGTAGCGCTTCGACGTTCCGCGTCGCACATACGATCTCTTCCACGCGCTCCCAGACGCCGTTCCCGTTCGTCATCCGAGTGACATCCGATGGAGCGAAGCCATCATGCTCCTCAGCACGCGCCCATCGGTTGCGCGGCCCGAACCAGCCCGTTCACGTGCGCGTAGTGACTGGCCTCGGTGCGATTCCCCACCTCCAGCTTCCGGTACACGTTGGAGAGGTGGAACTTCACTGTCTGCTCGGTCACCCAAAGCCGCTGGGCGATCTCTCCGTTGGTCGCGCCGCCGGCGACGAGCTGGAGCACCTCGAGCTCACGCGAGGTCAGCGGGGTCTGCTCCCCAGCCACCACAGCCGGAGCGATGCCCTCGTGCGCGCGCGAGCTCTTGTAGACGTGGACGACGTGCCCGTCTACCGTCTCGCGGACGAGCGTCGCGAGCGCCGCGGGGTGGGTGGCCTTCGAAATCGCGCCGACCGCCCCTGCGGCGAAGATCGAGTCGAGCCAGTCCGGGTCCATCGAAGTGGATAGGACGATCACGGCCACCCGTTCCTGCGCGGCCTTGATCCTGGTAACCAGCTCGACCGACTCATCCGAGCCGTCGAGGTCATCGACCAGCACCATGTCAGGATCCGCGTCGACGATGGCCTGGAGCGATCCGTTTCGCGCGTTCACGTGGCCGAGTAGCTTGAAAGCACCGCTCTTGCGCAGACCGATCGCGATCGCCTCCACGATCAGCGAGTTGTCCGCAACGACGATAAGCCGCTTGGTCGGACCCTGGGCCCCCACGACATGCATGTTCATCGACCCTCTTGTGTTGTAAGTGTTTCTCGGACCCTCGCGTGAAGGTCCTGAAGCCCCCGCGTAACGTAGTCCCCGCCTCGCGTTTCCGTGCTGGACGAAGGTCCAGGTGCCTACCCCCTCCCCCCCGGTCCCAAGACCGGGATTAGGGCGGGTCTTGCCTTCCTGGTCTAGTGCAATCGCTTGGCGGCGGTGCATGCTTCCCGCCGATGAGCTCCGTCACGTCGATCGACTCACACCGCGGCCGCCTCAAGGCCGACCTCGAGCCCACGGCCGGCGCCGCCCATGACGGCGACCTGATCGCCGCCGTTGACGACCACACCCGCAAGCTGCTCACGCGGGGCCGTCTCGAGCGTCGCGGATGGCTTGTCCCGCGGAGCCTCGTCGCCGCCGACCTGATCGGACTCACCCTTGCATACTTCCTCACGACCCTGATGTGGGGGGAGGCCGGGGCCTTCGGCTCGTTCCACGAGATCCTCGTGTTCCTGTTGACGCTTCCCTGCTGGGCGATCGTGGCGAAGGTCCAAGGGCTATACCGAAGCGACCAGGAGCACGCCGACCACTCCACCACCGATGACGTCGTCGGGGTGTTCCACCTGGTCACGATTGGCGTGTGGGTACTGCTGGTGGCCACGCGCGTTGGCGGCCGGCCCAATCCGACCATCTACGCGCTGATCACCTTCTGGTTCCTGGCCGTGGCCATCCTTCCGCTCACCCGCACCGTCGCTCGCCGCGCATGCAAACACGCCCAGGCCTACCAGCAGAACACGCTGATCGTTGGCGCCGGCGAGGTGGGACAGTTGATCGCGCGCAAGCTCGTCAAGCATCCGGAGTACGGCGTCAACGTCGTCGGCTTCATCGACCGCGATCCGAAGGCCCGGCGTCCCGACCTTCCAGAGCACCTGGCGATCCTGGGTGGCCCGGAGCGTCTGTCGGAGATCGTCAACTGCCTGGATGTGGAGCGCGTGGTGATCGCCTTCTCGAACGAGCCAGTGTCTGAGTTGCTTGGTCTGCTGCGTCAGCTTCGAGCCTTCCCGGTCCAGATCGACCTGGTGCCGAGGCTGTTCGAGCTCGTGGGTCCGCGTCTGACCGTGCACGCCGTCGAGGGGCTGCCCCTCCTGGGCCTGCCGCCCAACCGCGCCTCGCGCACCTCGAGGCTGCTCAAGCGCATCATCGACATCGTCGGCGCCGGAGGCGCGCTGCTGGCGCTCTCGCCGCTGTTCGCGTACATCGCGCTCCGCATCCGGCTCGACTCCGAGGGCCCGATCTTTTTCCGCCAGACACGCCTGGGGACCAACATGAAGGAGTTCACCGCGCTCAAGTTCCGGACGATGAAGGTGGGGACCGACCAGTCGGTGCACCAGGCCGCGATCCGCCGTCTGGTGTCCGCGAGCGCGGATGCCAATGAGAACGGCGGCGTCTACAAGCTCGAGCGCGCCAACGACGTGACCGGGTTCGGTGCCCGGCTGAGGCGAACCAGCCTCGATGAGCTGCCCCAGCTGATCAATGTCCTGAAGGGGGATATGTCGCTGGTCGGACCTCGGCCCTGCATCCCGTACGAGACCGAGAACTTCGAGCCCCACCATCTCGAGCGCTTCGCGATGCCCCAGGGGATCACCGGGCTCTGGCAGGTCACTGCAAGGGCCAACTGCACATACGGTGAGGCGCTCGACATGGATGTCGCCTACGTCCGCGGCTGGTCGCTCGGCCTGGACCTCCGGCTCCTGCTCCGCACCCCGCTGCAGGTGCTGCGCCAGCGGACCTCGACTGCGTAGTGTCGACTGGCGCCGCGACGGTCGGGGCCGCTTGCGAGGACGGTCAGGAGACTACTGCCGACTCGCCGCCGTTCAGGAGCCCGCTCACGTGGGCGTAACGGCTGGCCTCTGTTCGGTTTCCCACCTCGAGCTTGCGATAGATGTTCGAGAGGTGGAATTTCACGGTCTGCTCCGTGACCCACAGCTTGCGGGCGATCTCGGCGTTCGTGGAACCGGATGCAACGAGCCTCAGTACCTCGAGCTCGCGGCTCGATAGGACCGAGTCCTCTCCACCCGCTGGCTTCCCCTGCGCGCCGGCCACTCGTTCGACCGGTTGGTAGAGGTGAAGCATCCGCCCCTCGAGCGTCTCCCGGATCAGGGTCGCGAGTGCCCCGGGCTGAGTCGACTTGGACACGGCCGCGCTCGCCCCCGCCGCAAACATTTCGTCGACCCACGCGGCCTCGGGCGACAGCGCCAGCACGATGACCATCACGCTCGCGTCGACGGCTTTGATCTCGCGAATCAGCGCGATGGGCTGATCAGAGCATTCCATCTCGTCGATCAGCACGACCTCGGGAGAGGCATCGAGGATCGCTCCGGCCGTTGCCGATCGACCATCGAGGTGCCCCACCAGATTGAACTCTCCGCTCTTGCGCAGCGCGATGGCAATCGCCTCGACGATCAGCGAATCCTCAGCGACGACGACGAGGCGCTTCACGCGCCCGTCCTCAAAGCAGGTTGCTTCGCCATGGTCTGGGTCTTCAGGATCTTCCGCTCGCGTCCATCACGGCGCCCAGCTGCGCATCCAGCCCTCTGCGCTTTCAGCACCGAACCTCGATCTGTGCTCGGCCTATCGGCAGTCTATCGCACGCGATAAAGCGTTCATGGAGTTGAACGGGGTACCGCCGGTGTGGCCTATTGCCCGGGCCACGTCCTGCCCGCATGCTTTCCAACACGGAAGACCCGCAGCGAGGAATGCCGGGGCTGACCGGATAGACGTATCGAACAGAGAGGCCGGAGCCGTCCGCCGATTCGCAAGGGGCGCGGAGGACGACAGGAGTGGGTCTCTGGGGCAAATCAAACGGAAGGGCACGATGAAGCGACTCGTTGTCGTAGCAGACAACCCACTGATCGTAGGGGCGATTCGTACGGGATTGCGCGACAGCGGGGCATTTCAGCTTCTCGGGTACGTCGACCCGCGCAAGACGCCGGCGGCGCGGATCTTGCAGGCGGGCGCCGAGGTCGTGCTGGTCGATGAGGGCGACGACTCCGGGCCCGCGATCGCGCTGATCCAGACCCTCCGCGAGCAGGACGCGGACATCAAGGTGATCGTCCTCACGCTCCGGATGGAGGGAGAGTGGCTCGAGCGCGCGTTCGCGGCCGGCGCCAACGGCGCGATGTCAAAGGCGATCCATCCGGTCGCACTGGCGACCCTGATTCGCGAGACGGTCGCCGGCCACATCGTGCACTCCCCGGCGTCGCTGAATGTCCAGAATCGCGCTTCCGCGGTCCCCGCGGCCGAGCACTCTGCACTGACTGAGCGCGAGACCGAGATCCTGCGGTTCGTCGCGTCGGGCGCGACCAATGCGGAAATCGCCCGTCAGCTCTGGATCACGCAACAGACCGTGAAGTTCCACGTCTCGAACGTGTATCGCAAGCTCGACGTTGGCAATCGCACTGAGGCGTGCCACTACGCGCACGTCAACGGCTTGATCGCAGCAGGCGAGGTGCCTGTTTGCGACCGGGTGGCGGCGAACCCGCCCGCCCTCGCGATCGCCTCTTAGGCTTCTTCGCCGCGAGTAACGGTCCGGTCGGACCGTTACTCGGGTATGAAGCTGCGCGGCGTCGTCGTGGTGGAGGACGATCTTCCCACCCCTCTCTCCCGGGATCGGACCCGGGTGCCGGCGCTCGAGCAGGTGGCGAACCGCCCGATCCTCGATCACGTCCTCGATGCGTTGCACCTGGCTGGCATAGAGGAGGTCCTGGTGACCGCGTCGGCCAGTGTCGCCGGCGAGGTCCCGGAACTACTCGATCCCCGCGACGACTTCGCAATCGAATACCTCGAGCAGGCGGCGCCGCTGGACCTCGCCGGGGCCTTCCGGCTGGCCGCCCCGGTCATCAAGGACGCACCGTGCATCGTCCATCGTGCCTCCGGACTGCTCGACGAGCCCCTGACGCGGTTCGTGAACCAACTGAGTACCGCACCCGACGCGCTCGTCGTGGTGCATCAGGCGTCGAGCCCGGACGAGCACCTCAATCTCGGCACCCAGGACATGCTTCACCTGGCAGAGTTCACCTCCGACCATGCGCTGGGTATGGCAGGTGTCTGGTTGTTCGGACCGGGTGCGATGCCGATCGTCGGCTCATCGCCGTGGGACGCCCTGAGCGATGTCGATCTGACCACGCTCGGCGCACGCATCAGCGCCGCCGGCGGCGCCCTCCACGCGGAGCTGGCCGACACGTGGCGTCAATATCGAGGCCACCCGCTAGAGCTCCTCGAGCTGAACCGTATCGTGCTCGACCGTCTCGAAAGCTGCCCCCATCGACCCTTCAATAACAGCAACCGGATAGAGGGCCGCGTGTGGATCCACGAGTCGGCGAGCGTTCGGGCCAGCGTGATCGTCGGACCGACCGTGATCGGACCGGGCGCACGGATCACCGACTCCTACATCGGACCGTATACCTCAATCGGCGAGCGGGCCCGGGTGGAGGGAGCCGAGGTAGAGCGGTCGATCATCTCTCCAGGTGCGAGCGTCCAGCACGTGGGCGGCCGGCTGGTGGCGAGCGTCGTCGGACGAAACGCCCGCGTGTTTCGCGACTTCTCCCTGCCACGCGCGTTGCGCTTGCGGGTCGGCGACGGGACCGAAGTTGCGCTCTGCTGAGTGCCTAGCGCCTAGCGGCGACCCCAGAGCTCGAGCAGCGCGGTACGAGCCATCTTGGCCACATTGCCGTGCCCGCGTTCCTCGGCGCGGCGGTAGGCCGACTCGGCACCAACGAGGTCGCCGTGTTCCTCGAGCAGCACGCCGAGGTTGAATGCACCGGCGGCGTGGCCACGCTCATCGGCGCGCCGGTAGGCGGCCTCGGCTCCGTCGAGGGCTCCGCGCTGCGCGAGGAGGCCGCCGAGGCTGAGCGCGGCGGCCCCATCACCGCGCTCGTCCGCCCGGCGGAAAGCCGCCTCGGCGCCGGGGCGATCCCCGCGCTGACTCAGCAGGACCGCAAGATTGAGCGCCGCGAGCGCGCTGCCGCGCTGGTCTGCCCGGCGGTATGCCGCCTCGGCCCCGGCGAGATCGCTGCGGTGCTCACGCAATACGCCGAGGTTGAATGCGCCGTCCACATGTCCGAGCTCATCCGCTCGCCGGTAAATGGATTCAGCGCCCTCGAAGTCGCCGCGTTCCGCGTACATGCCGCCGAGATGGAACGCCGCCTCGGGATGTCCAAGCTCGTCCGTCCGCAGGCCCGCTCCGCACCGGCGATGTTGCCCTGTTCCTCAAGTCCGTTGGCGAGCGCGAACGCAGACGCCGCGTCCCCGGGATGCTGCGCGGGGGCGAGGGGGGCTTCGGCGTCCTCTTCGGCCTGTGGCGCCGCGGTTCGGGTTCGGGCGAACAGCGGGAGCGCCGTGAGACCGCCGACCGGGGCGGACAGCCCGGAGAGGCGGGGGCGCCAGCCGAAGGATGGCCGCGAAAGGCGGGGTCGGCGGAGCGACACGCGGGGGAGCCGCAGCGTCGGCTGGGGAAGCGACACCTGGGGGAGCCGAAGCGCGGGCCGCGGCAGCGAGACGCGCGGGAGCCGAAGCGCGGGCCGGCGCGCGATCACCGCCCTGGCTCCGGCCGTCGCCGCGCCCGCGGTCGCGCCATGCGCGAGGTGCGAGCGCCGTCTCGCGAGGACCGCCGCGGCGGCGAGAAGCAGAAGGCCAACCGCGATGGCGATCAGCAACCAGTCCGCGCCGCTGCCCTGCGGCGCGGAGATCACGCCCCCCTTGAGCGGAGAAGCGGCACCTGGTGCGGCGCCACGCGGAGCGCGGACAGCACCGTTGCCGGTTCGAGGCTTCTTCCGCACCGGTCCCGCATGCGCGCGTGCCGCAACGGTTGCCGAAGAGGGTCCAGGCTGCAGCATCGCGCGAATAATCGCCACGGACTTGGTCTCCAGAGAACCCGCGATGGCTGACCCCGGCTGTGCGACGGTGGCGCACGAGGTGTGAGCGTTGGCGTTGCGGAGGCCGGACACGGCCGTCTTCTCGATCTGGCTCTCCCGGCGGGCGCTCACGTGCAGGATCCGCGCGACCTGCCCGGCACTGTGGGGGTGGCGTCCGCCGAGCCCCGTTCGCAGGAGCAGCGCCTGCTGCTGCCGAGGCGAGATCGATCCGAGGCAGCCCTTGAGCCGGGAGACGAGCTGGACCAGCTTCTGTTGGGCGGAGGCCGGGTGGCGGGCGCGATGGGGGGTCTTCGTACCACGACCGGCGCGGCTGAGCGCTCCGTACCCTGATCTGGACCCCGCCGCACCGGCGCCGGGGGCGTAGCCTGCAGCGCGCCAGCCGCGCCGCCGATCGGCCCGCCGGCCGACCCCGTTGAGGAGGATGGCCCCGGGATGTCCTCGCAGCGCGCGAGCTGCTCTTGCCGGAAGACGAGCCGCCGCGCGTCGTGGGGGCCGTTACTGACGGCGAGGGCAGCGAAGGGGTCAAGACCGGCGGCGGCTTTGGAAGGGCCGGAGGCGCTGGCGGCTTCGGTACCGGGACCGGGACGGGCGGCGTGGTGACCGTCGGGACGGGCGGCGTGGTGACCGTCGGAACCGAAACGGACGGAGTCGTCACCGCCGGGAGGCCGGGCGCGATCGGAACGGTAACTGAGGGAACGGCCAGCGCGCGACTGACGGGTGCCCGCATTCCGAACACGGGCTGCAGGGCGAGCGCCAAGAGAATCATCCCGAACCCCAAACGCGCGGTACGGGCAAGCGACCCACCGAACCTGTGGCCCCGCCGGCTCGCGACCGAACTCCCTCTCATCTCGGGGGATATTTACCCAATCTTGAGCTACTTCGAACCCGACTGGCTACGGCGAACCGCACCGATCGGTAGGATGCGCCGCCGCGATCTCGCCCAACTATCGAATTGCCTCAGCCCTAAGGCTGGCAGCTAAGGACCGAATCTGAGAAGGATGGGCCGAATGCGTCGTGGTTTTCTGTTTTGGGTGCTCTGTCTGTCGCTGACGGTAGCGGGATCCGCGTCCGCCGCCGGCCGCGGCTCGGGGTCGAAACCGTCGCACCGCCCCGCCAAGGGACAGACCGGCGCCACGCATAAGCGGGCGTCGCGAAAATGCGTGTCTCGCGCCCCGAAGAGTCCCTCGCCAGCGAAGCTAGGCGCCGACTGGTTCATGTTCGGGCAGCGGACCGTCTTTCGATCGGTTGACCGACTCCCGGCGGGATTCGCCCAGGGGGTTCCCGTACGCAGCCGTGCAGACGGAACCATCTCATCGATCAGCGTCTACGTCGGGGGCCGGAATCAGGCCAGGAAGCTCAGCGTGGCGCTCTATTCGTACGCCTCGTGCAGGCCGGGGACGCGCCTGACCGCCGGATCCCGCCTGCGACCGAGGGCGGGACGGTGGAACACGGTCCGGGTGCGGCCTATCCGCGTCCGCGCTGGCAATTCGTACCGGATCGTTGTGCTCGGCGTCGGAGGGACCCTCGAGGTCCGGCAACGCATCACAAACGGTTGCGTGAGGGACCTCGCCCGTCATGCATCCGGACGGTCAATGCCAAAGCGTTGGACGGCCCGCAGCCGGCGTCAGGCCTGCGCCTTCTCGGCCTACGCGAGAGGCCTGACAATCACACACGGAACGCTGAGCGGCGTGGGCTCGGGCGGCTCGGGTGGCAGCGCACCCACACCTGTCACCCTCGGCCCGCCGCGTATTCTAATTCCTTCACTCTACGTCGCCCAGAGTGCTGCCGGCCTTGACGATGGCTCGAGTTGCGCGAGCGCTCATTCGGTGGACTGGTTCAACAGCCCGTCGAGCTGGGGCAGCGGCGTGGGGCAGATCGGCGCGGGGGCCGTGGTGGGGCTGTGCGGGACGATCAGCTCACCGTTGGTCGCACAGGGGTCGGGGACGAGCAGTTCGCCGATCACCGTCTACTGGCTCCCCGGCTCGACCATGAGTAGCCCGGATTGGGGTGGGGGTGCTGCATTCGATACCAACGGTCAGACGTATCTGACGTTGAATGGGGGGTTGAACGGGTCGATCCAGGCGACGCAGTTAGGGACCGGGCTGGCTGATCAGGGCAGCTTCGCGCGCGCCATTGCGGCCCAGAATTGCAGCGGCTGCACATTCGCGAACCTCACGATCGCGAACTTCTACGTGCACACGTCGCTTTCGGATAACTCGGTGGACGCCACCCAGGACAACGGAATCCTGTTTTCTGGGAGCAACATCACGATCGCCAACAACGTCGTCCACGACATCGGTTGGGCGCTCTACGCCGACTGGGGCAATGGCGATGGGAACAACGCGATTTACGGCAACGACATCTACAACGTCGATCACGGCATCGCGTCGACGACGGGGGTTGCTGGCGGCAACTTCGGCCCGCTGTACATCTACGACAACAACATCCATGATTTCGCGAACTGGGACACCAACACGAATGACTACCACCACGACGGGATCCATTGCTACACGGTGGTGAGTCAGCCGGGCGCGTCGCACTACAGCGGCCTGTACATCTACGACAACCGGTTCGGCGGGACGGTCGGGAACAGCACCACGGCGGACATCTTCATGGAAGGCAACTACGGCAGCTCGGGCGCGACGCCTTGTTCGGACGCGACGTCATCGGTCTACATCTTCAACAACGTGTTCTCGAGCACCGACGCGGTCACCGACAACCCATATCTGACCGATTCCGCGGGCGACGGCGGGATGTATAACAACACGGTTCTGGGCCAGAGAAACACTCAGGCCCGCGGAGGGTGCATCAGCTACACCGATCAGCCCCCCGGCGCGAAGGCAGCGCTTGAGAACAACATCCTGTCGAACTGCAACAACCTGATCGGCGGGGATCCCACCAACGACTACGTCTCGGGCAGCCCCGACTACAACGTATACGCCAGCGGCGGCTCGAACAGCTTCGTGTGCAACGGCAACTTCTACAACTTCAGCCAATTCTCGAACTGGCAGACCTGCATGAGCGCCGACAGCCATTCCAAAGCCATGTCCTCCGCGATTCTCAACAGCGACGGCTCGCCCCAATCCGGTTCCCCCGCGATCGGCGAGGGAACCAACCTCACCAGCCTCTGCTCAGGCCAACCCAACCCCGGACTCGGCGCGCTGTGTGAGAACATCAACGGCACACCACGGCCCACCACCGGCCCCTGGAACGCCGGCGCCTACTGAAGCAGGCGCGGACCGAGCGGAGCGTGTCGATCGTCGGTGCCGCCGCGTGCGGTCGGAGAGACCGCGGCTCTCAGGATTGGCAGGTCTTGACGTCAGCCTGGACTCGTGGATCTTCTGCGGACAAGGTTCCCGTCTGAGCAGCTGGAACCTGCCGGGCGAGATGGTTGGCGAGGCATTGGCATAGGGCACCGCTGACGTTCTCCGAACACGCACTGACAAAGCTGCGTCGAAGACCGGGTGTCCACGAGCCCAGGTTCGTCGTGTCGGTCCCGGTGGTGGACGTGTCAGTTGCGAGCCACGACTGGCCACTGCGCTGTGCCGCGCGTTTTTCGGCACGGTTCCAGTCGGAGAGTTTGCAGCTGAAACACCGCGGGATGGCGCGGGAAGCGTCGGCCTGCTCATCACCCGAGGCGTACGCTGGATCGGGCACGCACGGGGTCGTGGAGTAGGCGCTGTCGTTGGTGACCCAGTCGCCATCCGAGAGCAGCTGACAGTACTTCGCCGACTCGGTCTTGTCTGGGCCCGGGTTGCTGCCCACGACCGTTCCGATTGTTGGCGGGCTCGACGAGCTGAGAATGCTCGCGGTATCGGGCGACGCCGCAGTGCCGCACCCCGCGAGCGCGCTGACGACGAACACGATGGCGGGAATGTCAATGAGACGCCGCCAACGACGTTCAGTCCCAGATATCTGCGGATACCGCATCAACGAGCCAGGTCCGGGAGCTCTTGAGGACGCGCTTCGGCCGCCGAACGGAGGCACGTTCACGCCTTGAGGGCCAGACCGTAATGCCGTTCGTAGTACTCGCGATACGCGCCCGAGCGGATCGGCTCCCACCACCACGCATTACCGCGGTACCAATCCACGGTCCGCTCCAGTCCCTCCGCGAAGCGCACCTGCGCCCGCCAGCCGAGACGGGTGAGCTTATCGCTCGAGAGGGAGTAGCGGCGGTCGTGGCCGGGGCGGTCGGTGACGAACTCGATCAGCGATTCGTCCTGGCCCGTCAGCTCCAGAATCTGCCGGACCACGATGAGGTTGTCGCACTCGTCGGGCCCCCCGCAGTTATAGACCTCACCGGGCACGCCGTGCAGCAGCGCATGACCGATCCCGCGCGCGAAGTCCTCCACGAACAGCCAGTTCCGCACGTTCTTACCGTCGCCGTATACGGGAAGCGAGTCGCCGGCGAGCGCGTTGAGGATCATCAGCGGGATCAGCTTCTCCGGATACTGATGCGGCCCGTAGTTGTTCGACCCGCGGCAGATGATCGTCTCGAGCCCGTAGGTGTGGAAGTAGCTCGAGACCAGCAGATCCGCGCCGGTCTTCGTCGCGCTATACGGGCTCGAGGGCTGTAGCGGCGACTGCTCGGTGAACGAGCCGGTCTCGATCGACCCGTAGACCTCATCCGTCGAGACCTGCAAATAGCGCAACCCCCGCTCACAGGCCGCTTCGAGGAGCACGTGGGTGCCCTGCATGTTGGTCACGATGAACCCCTCCGGATCGGCGATCGACCGGTCCACGTGGGTCTCCGCCGCAAAATTGACGATCCCATCGCACCCCGCCGCCGCCTCGGCGACCGCCGAGGGATCCTCAATCGCGCCGTGGACGAACCGGATCGCGGATTCCACCTCCCAGAGGTTTTCGCGCCGGCCCGCATAAGTCAGCTTGTCTAGCACCGTCACGTCATCGCCGTGCTCACGTACACGGTCGCGCACAAACGTCGAGCCGATGAAGCCGGCCCCCCCACACACCAGTAGCCTCATCTAAGAGCTCTCCTTCGCCGTCATTGCGGCGTCGTGGCCTGCAAAGAACGTCACCTCTGAGAAACGGGCACCCCGGCGGCCGACTTTCGGGTCGGCCGCGGTCAGGCGGTGTACGTAAATGGCAGCTGGTCTGCGATCTCGGCCAGCATCGGCGCCCCGGAGTCACGGGCCGACGCCGACAGCTCCAAGGCCGACGGCCACGCGATCGCGACCTGGGGGTCGTTGTATGCAAAGCCGCTCTCCCGCGCGGGGTCGTAGTACGCCGACGTCATATAGACGACGTCGGCGATCTCGCTGAGCACACAGAACCCGTGCGCGAATCCGTCCGGGCAATAGACCTGATGGTGCTCTGAATCGTTGAGCTCGAAGCCCTCCCATTGCCCGAAGGTCGGAGACCCGCGTCGCAGGTCGACGAGCACGTCATAGATAGACCCGCGCGCGCAGCGGACCAGCTTCGCCATCCCCGGCTGGAAGTGCATCCCCCGGACCACCCCCTGCCGGGAGCGCGAGTGGTTGTCCTGGACGAAGTCATCGTCGATGCCGAACTCGGCCAGCACGCTTCGGCGGTAGGTCTCGAGGAAGAACCCGCGCTGGTCGCCGTGGACCGTCGGTTCGATCAGCACCGTCCCGGACAGCTCGGTCGGTAGTCGCCGCACGAGCGGGCAATCTAGCTCCCCAGGCCAAAACGCGCCGGGCAGCCTCCCTAAATAGAATCGATGGGAGTGCCCTCCCATGACGTGCTGATCATCGGCGCCGGCCTGGCCGGCCAGCGGGCAGCCCTTTCGGCCGCCGAGGCTGGGGCGTCCGTGGCGATCGTCTCGAAGGTCCATCCGGTGCGCTCGCACTCCGTGGCGGCTGCCGGAGGGATCAACGCCGCACTCAACCCCGAGGACACATGGGAGTCGCACGCGTTCGACACCGTCAAGGGCTCCGACTACCTCGGCGACCAGGACGCGATCGAGATCATGTGCCGCGAGGCCCCCGGGGAGCTGCTTTGGCTCGAGC
>Ga0335081_10001197_pt1 | contig 41371 bp, 41 predicted proteins | sample Lox_Sample_35_FD_206713 | JGI IMG/M metagenome (GOLD analysis project Ga0335081, IMG submission 206713) | Soil microbial communities from Loxahatchee National Wildlife Refuge, Florida, United States - Lox_Sample_3.5 | ecosystem: Environmental > Terrestrial > Soil > Wetlands | place: USA... | reverse complement strand
ATCATGTACGAACCGCGCATTTGCGTTATCGCGCAGGGGGCTAAACGCGTGATGCTCGGAGACGATACGTTTGTGTATGACGAGCAGCACTTTTTGCTCACTTCCGTGGATCTGCCCACGTTTGTACAGATCATCAAAGCGAGCCGGGAGAAGCCCTGCCTAGGACTTATCTTGAAACTTGATCAGCGCGAGATGTCGCAGCTGATGGTGGACAGCAATCTTCCGTCGCCGCGTCCGCAGCAATCGAGCCGTGGTATGGTGACCGGCGAGGTTACGTTGCCACTGCTCTCCACTTTTCAACGGTTGATCGACCTGCTTGATGAACCGAAGGACATCCCGATCCTTGCGCCGGTCATCGAGCGCGAAATTTTTTACCGTTTACTAGTGGGCGATCAAGGTGCACGGTTGCGCCAGATGGCGTCAACGGGAAGTCAGAGTCAGCAGATAGCGCGGGCAATCGATTGGTTGAAGGGGAACTTCACTCAGCCGTTGCGCATCGACGACCTCGCAGCACAGGTCAATATGAGTACTTCGACCTTCCACCATCATTTCCGGGCAGTGACGGCCATGAGTCCTCTGCAGTACCAGAAATGGCTGCGCTTGAACGAAGCGCGACGGTTGCTGCTTACCGAGAATCAGGATGCGACGACCGCGGCGTTTCAGGTCGGCTATGAGAGCCCTTCCCAATTCAGCCGTGAGTACAGTCGCTTGTTCGGCGCACCACCGTTGCGTGACATCACTTATTTGCGACAGATAGCTGAAACCGAGAACACGGGGGAGATTGCAGTCGCAGCACCACAATAAAGTCGCTTATATGGGCCAACGATCTCGCCTTTTTTGAGGTGAAAGTTACACTGCATGATTCAAGTTGAATATGCTGATAATTTCAAACAATGAGAACTACACAGTAGTAGGTGAAGTCGAGTTTCATATAATGTTAGCGAATGTACAGAATTCATTTTGTATCATTGTATTTTGCGATAAAGTATTCTATCAGCAACCCCTTCCTCTTCTAAGTCATTAGAGTTTTTATTTTTTGAAATCATCAATTTCCAACCTGAAAATCGCAGCCAATAAACTTTATAGAACGTCGCCGTCGGCTGTGCGGTCACGTCAATGTCCGAGAGTGCCACTAACCGCACCGTGCGTCGCAAGAAGGCGGACCAAATCTATGTTGTTCTTCGCCTTTGCTGCATCTAGCGGAGTCTCGCCGTTCCTGTTTTTGGCGTTTACGTCCGCTCCGTGTGCAAGGAGGAGATTCACAATGTCTCGATTCGCCGCTATCAAAGAGTCAAAGTTCGCTAAAGTATCCTCGGCTTCCTTTTTTCGTGGACCCAGACCCGGGAGTGTGAGACCCCTATTGGCTGCTGCCAATCGCTCGGCCACTGCCACGCGCTGCAACAACAGGTTGTTGCCGCTTAGCACAGCGATATATAGCGGAGTCTCGCCGTTCTTGTTTTTTGCGTTTACGTCGGCACCGTGCGCAAGAAGGAGATTTACCATATCAGATCGTCCCCCCAACGCTAAGAAGAGAGGCGTCCGACCATCGTTCATCCTCGCGTTGACCGCAGCACCGTGGGCAATCAGACATTCCGCCACGTCCAGTTTGTGAAGTTGCGCGGCCCGAAAAAGCGGTGGGCCACCAGCGCTATCTTTGACGTTGACGTCAGCACCATGTGCGATGAGGAGCGTTGTTACCTCCTCATTCGCTGCATTATGCAGCGCCGTGTAACCATCCTTGTTTCTTGCATTCACGTCGGCACCATGTGCGATCAGAGCTTCCACCACGTCCTTGTGGCCACGGCCCGCAGCCCCGAGAATCGCCTTGCTATCTTTCACATCTGCGCCGTGCGCGATGAGAAATTCTGCCATGTATTTATTCGTCGCGGCACCCAGCGGGGTAGCGCCGTCGGTGAGGGTGGCATTAACATCCGCGCCGCGCGCGACAAGGAGTTCTACCATCATCTCCATATCTCCCTCTGCCGCATAAAACAGCGGAGTGGCACCTTGTTGGTCTGAGGCATTGATTGCAGCTCCATGGGCAACAAGGAGTTCTCCGACATCCTCGTGTTTCTCCGATAACGCAAGGATCAGGGCGCTCCGATTGTGAAAGATTTCTCGGGCATTGATATCGGCACCGTGTGCGATAAGAAGTTCCGCAATATCCCTGTGGCCATTCACCGCTGCGTACAGCAAGGCGGTGTTGCCGTCCCTGTCCCGGCTATTGGGATTTGCGCCGGCCTTCAACAATGCTTCCACTTGAGTGACGTCGCCCTTACTCGCAGCTAGGACCAAGCGAGAGTCGGGTTGCACGCCCAGCAACAATCCTGTGGGACCTACAGGTGGGGCTTGGCAACTTACGAGGGCTAGACAAGTCGCCAACAACATTACCTTGAACGTAAACTGATTCATCGAGGCTTCACTGATAGGAAATTGCTTTTCAGGCTCCGTCGTGGATGAAGAATTGGTTTAAGAACAGGCTCACTTTCACCCAGCGTCAGGGGCAGTATACAGCCAGTTGGCGGCATTTGCAATGGAAAGCGGGGGGGCGAGCCAGTCGGATGCGGCGGACCGAAACCCCGCCGGAGGCGAGCCCTGAAGCGGGACACCCAACCGATAGCAAGCTGATATGGAGAACGATAAAGCTCATCAGCAGCAAAGATTTATTTCATTGGTCTGGCATCCGAAAGCTTGATCTTTATGAAGACAATAGGACGAAGTAGAGCCTGGACATATGTTGCCGGCATAGCAGTTTGACCATATTCTTTCATTATTATTCATGTAAGTTTCAACCAGTATTCCGCATTGAAATTTAGTCAATACCGCTGCATGTTTGTAGATACTATGAATAGAAGCTAAACCCCATGGGTAGTGCTACCCTGTGATTAATGAGGAAATCAAAATCACAGTAGGGAGGTAGCCGCCATGTTCTACATTGGATCCGATGTCTCTGAGAAAAGCAGTTATGTGTACGTAACAGATGGTCAAGGAAGAAAGGTCGAGAGCCAAGAGATCCCTACAGATAAGGATGGCTATCGGCAATATTTCAAGCGATGGATGAATAAGCCTGTAAAGGTAGCAGTCGAGGCTGGGGGCCATAGCCGTTGGATACACGACACACTGAAAAAATTAGGAATCAGCGTTTATATCGTAAACCCGAACAAGGTAAAACTCATTGCCAAGAACAAGAAGAAGACCGACGAGGTAGATGCTACATTCCTTGCGAAATTATTACGGATAGACGAATTGCCCGAAAGAGTATATGTGGCAGAGGGTGATAGCCGAGAGTTACGCGATCTATTACGATCTCGGCACCAACTTTTAAAGAGTTCAACATGCCTCAAGAACCATCTGCGGGGTATGCTGCGACAGGAAGGAATAAAGCTCAAGACAAAAGCTTTCGATGATGAATCGATTTTTACAAGGCTCCAGGAGAATAAAAGCGTTCCAAAACACCTAAGTCCAATCATTGAGAGCTATGGGAAAACGATTGCTGAACTCCAGAAGCAAAAAAAATCATTGGATGACGTGATTGCGGGCTACGAGAATAAGGATGTTGAGTTAATGAAGAGCGTACCCGGAGTCGGCGAGGTGTCCTCCAAGACCTACTATGAAGCGATCTCGACAATAAAGCGATTCAGGCGAGCGAAGCAGTTAACGAGTTACTGCGGCCTGGTGCCGAGTGTTCATAGCAGCGGGGAGCGGGCTGATTATGGCCATATAACCCGCGAGGGACGAAGCGAAGTCAGACATGTAGCAGTTCAGAGTGTGCATGCAATATTACGAAGTACAAACAGTGAAAGCAAACCATTGAGGAAATGGTATGAACGAATAGCTAAGCGAAGAGGTCACAAGACTGCAGTAGTCGCATTAGCAAGAAAGTTGACAGAGATTATCTTTTACGTGCTTCGTGACCGAAAACCCTATAATGCAGGGCTGCTGCAGACGAACTAACTGAATGCAAGGAAGAAAACGTCAAGGAGGTCAGCTCTCACAAAGATGAACCGGGATGCAGGGATCAACGGTTTGGCACAGCCCGACCATACACCATGGTTGAAAAAACCGGCTTGTAGAATGGGCGTGTCATCAGCATCAGTAAGGTGAGTCACCTACAGGGGTGAACTCGAATGGGAGGATGGCTGATTCCCTGATAATAAACCGGACAATTTAATGAGACTGATGCTTAAAACATGATGCTACAATAGCGCCTAGAAATAAATCTCAGGATGGCACTTGACAAAACACCATTCATGGGAGGTGTAGTTCACAGTGGTTCTAATTATGCTCGAGGTGTAGAATATATGGTTGTAACTTGGAGCGCGGTCTACATTCTGAATCATGTACATGCTCTAGGCTGAATGCCTGTGCCAAAAGGTAAGTAAGGCATTTCATTGATAACATATGAAACACGAATGTAATAAAATAAAAGAGGTTGCAGGCGTAGACCCGCTTCAGCCTCTGCCGCAACTTGATATTTGGTTTGCTGAACTTAACAAGCTAAAAGACTTGCGTAGCAAAGAAAGAAGAAGGCTGGCAGAAATCAGGACATGGAAGCTGATGGTCTTTGACAAAGAGGACCCGGCGAAGGAGATTGCCGACATCCCTATCAGGTTTTGCCCATTTTGCGGCCAGGACTTGGCGCCTGTTGGAACGAAAATAACGGCGCATCTTGCCATAACTAATATGTATCCTTTTGCAGTCAGCGCTTCCCCCCAAATTGATGACATTATCAAAGTTTGCGACCAGTTTAATCAAGATAACTTTCGCATGGAGTAGAAAGGCAAACCCGTGAGACAGGTGCCGATCACCGTAGAGTTTATGGTCGAGGATTCCTTATTTGAGCGACCACCTGTCCCTGTTATTCAAGGTAGCAAAAAGTGAAATGAATACCTCGCATCTTTTTTCATAATATATTTTACCTGCAACAGTGAACTCCCCATTCGTCATGCATTAATGAAAATTGCTAAAATTTTGCTTGCCCTTTACAGTTAACTATAGTACCGTTTTCAAGTGGTGCGGATAGGGTCCTCTGAAAAGAACGAGTGTCCAATAACAGATTTTGATTTAAATGCACAAAGGTGGAAGTGACTGTGTCGGGGATGATAAGGACACAAATCATATGTAATGGAGGAACCACATTATGACAAGTTTCAATAAAGTTATCCTGCTCGGCAACTTGACCCGCGACCCGGAAGTAAAGAACACCCCGAGCGGCGCTACGGTTGCAAGTTTCGGTCTGGCAATAAATCGGAAGTACAAGCAGGGAGAAGAAACGAAGGAAGAGGTGAGTTTCTTTGATATCGTTGTCTTCGGGAAACAGGCTAATAATTGCAGTCAATATCTTCATAAGGGTGATCCTGTTATGATCGATGGTCGTCTGCAGCAGCGTCGATGGGATGATAAGGAATCCGGCCAGAAGCGAAGCAAGATCGATGTCGTGGCGGAAAGCGTAAAATTCATGCCAAAGAGGGGCAGTAATGTTGTGGCAACGGGCGGCGGTCAGCAGCAGGAACATGAATTTGAACCCTCAGCAGGTGATCACGAGATACCGTTCTGAATGATTGTATCCCCCGTCACCGCCCCTCTAAGGTCCCAACCCGACCCCATACACGATAAGGACAGTTCTGTTGAGTTTGAGAAGGGGAGAAACAACCCAGGGCTCAATTTTTTCGCTAAAAGTGTAAAAAGTTTACTACGTTTTCACTACGTTCTGGAAAAAGCCTTGATTTTTACTGATGGGGAAATTGATGTAAGTCATTGAAAACATGGTGCCGCTGGTGAGAATCGAACTCACACGACAGTTGCCCGTCGAGAGATTTTAAGTCTCTTGCGTCTGCCAATTCCGCCACAGCGGCTTAAGAAAGGATGAATGAATTTGAAATGAATATTATAGAATCGACACCATTTGTCAAGGAAAATGTCAGTTCAAAAAATAGGAGAGACTGTTTGAGTGGACAACCAAATAGAAAAATAAAAGGAAAAAGGAGGGCGGCGAACCGCCCCTAAAGCCTAAGAAGATATCAGTTCGTTATTCCATTGATATTGCCGTCACCGGGCAGCTGTCAACGGCCTGCTGACAGTCGCAGGTATCACAGGCGTTCGGGTTTGCAACCCATGCTTTGTCTTCTCTGAGCTCAAATACCTTAGGGCATAGCTCTGAGCATAACCCGCAACCGATGCAGAGTTCCATATCAACTTTCGGAGTAGCCATAGGTCTTACCATCCTTTCCTGAATATGTCGTTATAGTTTTCAGGCACGAACAATGTTCGTATCCCTTTATGCTCAGTCGTAATTGGGCCACTGACCCCGCCTTTACTATTACGGTATCAAGGCCATTTATACACTACTTCGCAGATAATTTCTATGATATTTCTCATAGCTGAACTTCTTCCCGACAGATCCCGGACAAGGAATATTTTCTTTACAAATTAAGCACATTGAAATATAATGCTCGTGAAAATGGACATTCAGAGGGTACTTTTTTTCAAGCCCGGGGCGATCGGCGATCTTCTCCACGCGCTTCCGTCATTGAAGGCGTTAAAGCATAAATTCCCCGCTGCGCATATTTCTATCGTAGTATCACCTGAACTGGAAGCTCTTGTTCAGGATACGTCTATCGCAGATCAAATTATCGTATTTGATAAAGCGAAAATAAAAAAAAGTTTCAGTGACTTCCTCGGCTTTGGACTGCAACTTCGTAAGTGTCACTACGACTTATTCATCGACCTTCAGCCCTCAATACGGTCGTTCCTTGTACGGCAGTTAAGTGGTGCGAAGCAACGGCTCGTTTATCGAAAACAAATAAGAATCAGAACTGGTGGACGCCGTCTTCATGCCGCAGAAAACTTTATGGAAACGCTCAAACCCCTCGGAATTGACGAATCTGTTCAGAACATCGTACTGCCTGTTCAAAACGAAGCACGACGTTCTGTTGATCGTTTCTTGTTGCGGAAAAAATATGAGGGAAGCAGGGTTTTGATTGCTCTTAACTGCAGCGTCGGCGCAGCACGCCCTGCGAGAAACTGGTTTTCAGAGCGGTTCGCAGCCCTCGGCGACCGGTTGATCAGGGAACTTGGCGCAGCAATTATCTTCATCGGCGGAAAGGAAGATCAGGAACTGACCAGCAATGTCATGGCTGCAATGAATGAGAAAGCATTGTCCGTAGCCGGAGTTTTTTCGATTGCGGAAACCGCCGCTCTTCTTGCAAGATGCGCTTGTCTCGTAAGTTCCGACACAGGTCCGCTACATCTCGCGACAGCCATGCAAACGCCTGTCGTGGGTCTTTTCGGTTCTACGGATCCGGACCGTACCGGCCCCCTGGGCAAAGGGCACCAAGTATTAGTCAAGAAGCTTTCCTGTGTTCCCTGTGAGGCCAAATATTGCCCGATCGGGACCCGTGCATGCATGGATGCTATAACTGTTGACGATGTTTTCGAAGCAGTACGAAAGGCAATCGCTTGATGTGGAAACGAACTGCTTTCGTGCTTTGCGCGGCTTTGTTTTTCAGCCAACCGTCATGGGCTGACCTTGCTCACTCTGCGCGCAGCGACGTCTCAATAATCAACAAGGCATTTGCCCCAGGTGAGAAGCTGACCTATAACATCAGCTGGTCTTCGGTCATAGAAGCAGGCGTTTCTGTTATGGAGGTGAAATCGGGAAGCACGATAAACGGGAGGCAGACGTACGATCTTATCTCGACTACCCATTCCGTGGGTGTCGTTGACCTTCTTTATCCTGTTAGTGATAAGATCGTAAGCACCGTTGACGCTAAAGAGCTTTACAGCCTGTCCTTCGACCTGCAGGAACGTCATTTAAAGAAGACCCGCTCGCGAAGGATGACCTTCGATCAGGCTAGGGGAATAGCGTGTGATATTGTCAATCAAGATCCTCCAGAACAATTCAAGATTCCACCACACGTGCAGGATGCATTCTCCTCGCTTTATTTCGTACGGACCCTTCCGGATTTTACCGTTGGCAAGACAATCGTTGTGAATGTACATGACAGCGGAAAGAACTGGGCAGTCGAGGTTCACGTTCTGGGAAAGGAAAAAATCACCACACCGGCTGGCGTGTTCGATACCATCAAAGTCAAAACCTACCCCAAATATGAAGGTGTATTCATGAATAAGGGAGAAATTTACATCTGGCTCACCGACGATACCCGGAAAATACCGGTGCTCATGAAGAGCATGATATCCATCGGGTCCATCGTCGCGACACTCACGAAGATGCAAGGAGTCCAAGAAAAACCATGATGTCCCTGAAAGAACGAAAACGACTGAATGCCTGCATTGATCGGTTTCCCTCAACACGAATACTCGTCGTGGGGGATATCGTACTCGACCATTATATCTGGGGCAACGTTTCCCGTATATCTCCGGAAGCGCCGGTCCCTGTTGTCAATGTCACCAAGGAAAGCCTTCTTCTTGGCGGCGCTACGAACGTGGTACAAAATATACATGCTCTCGGAGGCTCTGTGAGTGTTTGCGGCATAATCGGCAGCGACCAGGCTGGCAGCCAGGTTCTGCAGCTTCTCCGTTCGCAGCATATTCCGACTGACGGGCTTCTTGTGGATGAGGGAAGACCGACGACTATCAAAACACGGATTATCGCCCACAGCCAACAGGTCGTTCGCGTCGACCGTGAGACCAAGGACGTGATAGGAAAGGATCTCCATCGTCTGATATTCGATCAGGTCAAACGGCACATCGTAACGGGGCTTGACGGAATTGTGATCTCGGACTATTGTAAAGGGGTGGTCACCAGTGACCTTGTACATGATATCGTTAAGATTGCACGGAAGAACAATATTATCGTATCCGTCGATCCGAAAGTAAGCCACTTCAACATGTACCGGGGCGTCACCATCCTCACGCCGAACGCCAACGAGGCTTCCATTGGTTCCAAGGTAGATATTACGGACAAAGAATCACTTTTGAGAGCCGGTACGCTGCTCCTGAATCGCCTGAATTGTGCTGCGGTCCTGATCACCCGTGGTGAACTGGGAATGAGCCTCTTCGAACACGGGAGTAAGGTGACCCACATTCCCACCGTTGCCCGGGAAGTTTTCGACGTCACGGGCGCGGGTGACACCGTGATCGCAACTCTTACCCTCGCCATGGCTTCCGGAGCAAGCATGACGGATGCTGCCCGAATCTCCAATTATGCCGCAGGTATCGTCGTGGGCATCGTCGGTACTGCCGTGGTCAAGCAAGATCAGCTGAAACAACGGATACGTCTGGGCTGAGCTAACCCAGCGCATAGGACACAGAACACGTTCTCTATACATTCTAACGGCATCATTTCAATCTTTTTGCATATTTTTGTGTTACATCCGGAGAATTAGAAACACCGAAGGAATAAACTTGAGTTGCAGAAGTGGGCTATTGCATTATACCCTCGAAATAATATCAGGAGGCAAAAAGTGAAAGGGATCATTCTTGCAGGTGGAAGTGGCAAACGCCTCTATCCCATTACCCGTGGTGTATGCAAGCAATTGTTGCCTATCTATGACAAGCCTATGATCTATTACCCCCTCTCGGTGCTCATGTTATCTGGAATCAGGGACATCCTGATCATCTCTACGCCTGTCGACCTTCCCCGTTTCCAGGACATATTCGGCGATGGCAGCGATCTAGGACTCCGTTTTACCTATCGGGAGCAGCCGCATCCGAATGGTCTTGCGGAAGCGTTCCTGATCGGCGAAAGCTTTATAGGCAAAGACACGGTCTGTCTGGTCCTGGGAGACAATATATTTTTCGGCCACGGGCTCACAGGACTTTTGAATAAGGCTGTTCATGATGTGACGACCCTCGGCGGCGCTACGGTATTCGGCTATTCTGTAAACGATCCCGAACGGTACGGCATCGTGGAATTCGACAAAGACGGCACGGTGTTGTCCGTTGACGAAAAGCCGAAACAACCGAAGTCGAGATATGCGGTGACGGGGCTTTATTTCTACGATAACGATGTTATCCGCATCGCGAAAAGCATCAAGCCGTCGGGAAGAGGTGAGCTTGAGATTACTGATGTGAACCGGGAGTATCTGAACAAAAAAGAACTTCGTGTGGAGCTCATGGGCAGGGGATATGCGTGGCTTGATACGGGAACCCATGAAAGCCTGCTTGAAGCCGGAGAATTCATATCTACCATCGAAAAGCGGCAGGGACTTAAAATGGCATGTATTGAGGAAATTGCTTATAAACTGGGCTACATCGACAAAAAGATGCTTCTCAGGGCTGCCGAAAACCATAACAAAAACGCCTATGGCTCTTATCTTAAAATGGTAGCTGAGCAAGAGGTGCCGAATGCCCTTTGAATTCGAAAAACTGGAGATTCCCGGTCTCATTCTCGTTAAACCGAGAATGTTCGGAGACGATCGCGGCTTCTTCCTTGAATTATATAAACACTCGGACTTCGTGCGTGGTGGCATTCGCGAACATCTGGTCCAGGACAATTATTCGAAATCGACGAAAGGGGTCCTTCGCGGTTTACACTACCAGAAGATGCCAAAGGCGCAAGGCAAGCTGGTAATATGCATTAAAGGGAGCATCTTTGATGTCGCGGTGGATATTCGCAAAGGCTCTTCGCAGTACGGCAAGTGGGCGGGCATCAGCCTGACCGAGGAAAATAGGTACATGCTCTATGTGCCGCCTGGTTTTGCCCACGGGTTTCAGGTGCTGAGCGACACAGCGGAGGTTTTATATAAATGTACAAACGAGTACTCCCCGGCCGATGACCGGGGTATCATCTGGAGCGACCAGGACCTCAATATCGCCTGGCCGCTCGGCCATCCGGTCTTGTCCGCGAAAGATTCGGTCCATCCTCGGCTTCGGGATGCCGACAACAATTTCAAGCTGGGATCGGCGCTATGAAATATCTGCTGACCGGGAAAAAAGGGCAGCTAGCCACGGCATTCATCCGACGATTTGAACGGCAAGCCCTCGATTTTCTTGCCCCCGATGAATCACAACTCGATGTTACAGACCCGGTAATTGTTTCCGCTGCTGTGGGCGATTGCCGGCCGGATGTCATCATCAACTGTGCCGCTTATAATCTTGTGGACAAAGCGGAACAGGATCGCGTTGCAGCATTCAGGGTTAATGCAGAGGGGCCGAAAAATCTCGCCCGTGCTGCTGCTGCACAGAAGGCCCTTCTTGTGCATTTCGGCTCTGATTACGTTTTCGACGGGCTGAAGGAATCCGGCTTGTATAACGAGGACGATGCTGTGAATCCTCTGAACGAATACGGGAAAAGTAAGCTCGCCGGTGAACAGTATGCTCTAGAAGAGAATACACGCTGCCTGGTGCTCAGGCTGAGCTGGGTCTTCGGTCCTGGTAAACAAAATTTTATTTACAAACTGGGCGAGTGGTCCAAACAAAGTGAGTATCTCAAGATCGCCTGCGATGAATTCTCAGTTCCTACATATACCGATACGGTCGTGGACTTAACAATCAAGGCGATCGAGGCAGGAGTGGTCGGGAAATATCATCTCACGAATGGCGGATATTGTTCGCGATATGAATGGGCGAAAGTCATACTCAACATCTTAGGCATCAATAAATTCATCAGACCCGTTTCCATGGATGCATTTCAACTACCGGCGAGGCGTCCCAAGTTCTCTGCAATGAGTAACGGCAGGCTTGAACAGTTATTGAATGTGAAAATCCCATCGTGGCAAGATGCGGTTGCCTCATTCCTGAAAGCAGGAGGACTCGTCAGTGAATAGCATAATCGAGAATAAATCGACATCGTTAAATATCCAGTCAGCAAATATTCTGGTGACCGGCGGTGCCGGTTTTATTGGCTCCAATTTTATCAGATATGTTTTTGGTAAAACAAACTTCAAAGGCATCCTGATCAATTACGACAAGCTGACATATGCCGGCAATCTTACGAACCTCGTCGATATCGATCAGAAATTCGGCGGCAGTCAGTATGTATTCAAACAGGGGGATATCCGTGATTTTGAAAAAGTCCGCGAAACAGTCACAAATTATAATATAAACATCATCGTCCACTTCGCAGCGGAAAGTCATGTTGATCGCTCCATCTTCGGGCCGAAGGATTTCGTGGAGACAAACATCAACGGTACGTTCAGCTTGCTTGAAGTCGCACGCAAGGCATGGGGAAGCAGGGAAGACGTACGATTCCATCATATCAGTACCGATGAGGTCTATGGTTCTCTTGGCGATACTGGGTATTTTTTCGAATCTACGCCCTACGATCCCCGCAGTCCTTACTCGGCCTCCAAGGCAGCTTCGGACCATCTGGTAAGGGCCTATGGTCATACATATGGCCTGCATGCAACCATTTCGAACTGCTCGAACAACTATGGTCCTTATCATTTTCCGGAGAAACTGATACCATTGATGATTTTGAACGCGCTCGAAGGAAGGCCATTGCCGGTTTATGGCGACGGTAATAATGTACGAGACTGGTTGTATGTGGGAGACCACTGTGAGGCTATTTGGTTGATTCTCGCGAAGGGTAGGTCCGGCGATACCTATAACATCGGCGGCGAATGCGAAAGAAAAAATATCGAAGTTGTTCAGACGATTTGCGATGTCCTCGAGGAACTTCATCCTCGAAAGGATTCTCCCGCCGGAAGCTATCGGGATCTCATTACGTTTGTCCCTGACCGTCCTGGACACGACCGCCGCTATGCAATCAACTGTGATAAAATCAAGCGTGATTTGGGATGGAAACAGAATCATCAGTTCGAATCCGGTCTGCGTGAAACGATTATCTGGTACCTCAATAACCAGGACTGGGTGAACAAAATCAGAACCGGCGAATATACAAAGTGGATTGAACGTAACTATACGCTGAGAAAATAGGAGAAAACAAAAACATGAAAATAGCGGTTATCGGAACCGGCTATGTTGGACTCGTAACCGGCACCTGCCTGGCGGAAAGCGGCAATGTTGTAATCTGCATGGATGTCGATGAGCGCAAAATTGCATTACTCAACAGCGGGATTGTTCCTATTTATGAGCCCGGGCTGGAAGAACTCATCAAACGGAATACCAGCCACGGTCGGTTAAGTTTCACCATCGATATGGCTAAAGCGGTGAGAGCGTCCGATTTGATTTTTATCGCAGTTGGCACGCCGCCGGGAGAAGACGGCTCGGCCGATCTCAAATATGTTGTCGGCGCAGCAAGAGAAATCGGCAATTACGTGAATGGATATAAAGTCATCATCAACAAAAGCACGGTCCCTGTCGGCACAGCAGATAAAGTCATTGCGGCTATCAAAAGTCAGACCCGTCATAAATTCGATGTTGTTTCCAATCCCGAATTCCTCAAGGAAGGGGCTGCAATCGAGGATTTTATGAAGCCCGACCGTGTAGTCATCGGCGCTGGCAACCCTAAGGCTGCCGCTATCGTGGAGGAACTTTATGCCCCGTTTGTGCGCAAAGGAGACAGGATACTCATCATGGATATCCGGAGCGCGGAAATGACAAAGTACGCTTCAAATGCTATGCTTGCCACCAAAATATCGTTCATCAACGAAATGTCGATTATCTGCGCAAGCCTCGGTGCCGACATTGACAACGTGCGCAAAGGAATGGGCTTCGATCGCCGGATCGGATTCGAATTCCTGTTTCCCGGCGTAGGCTACGGCGGATCGTGCTTTCCCAAGGACGTGAAGGCGCTGGTCCAGACTGCAAAAGAGCACGGCGTTGACGCCAAAGTATTGAAGTCTGTTGAAGCAGTGAACGAACGCCAGAAAAATCTACTTTCCACAATGATAATCCGTCATTTCGGCAAAGGAGCCCGGAAGAGCATGAATCCTCGAAAGCCTCTTTCCGGAAAAACGATAGCAGTCTGGGGTCTTTCATTCAAGCCAAAAACTGATGACATGCGTGAAGCCCCTGCGGTGGTAATAATAGAAAATCTTCTTCGCGCCGGAGCAGTGATCAATGCTCATGACCCCATTGCCATGGACGAAGCTCGTAAATACTTCAAGAACAAAATTAATTATTTGCAAGTTGGTTACGATGCCCTTAAAGGAGCAGACGCACTCGCCGTGGTGACTGAATGGAGCGAATTCCAGGCCCCCGATTTCGGGAAAATAAAGCGGCTCATGAACAGACCGGTCATTTTCGACGGCAGAAACATTTATAATCAGGCTGAACTTCGCAGACTGGGATTCACCTATTATGGTATTGGAAGAAAATAATGTATAGAGCACCGATGGAAGACAAAAGAACAAGGGTGGAAGAACTTCGATCCCCTCTCCCTGTCCTTTATCATTAACGCTTTTATATAAGGAGCATCTATGAGGTATCTCGTAACCGGCGGTGCAGGTTTCTTAGGTTCTCACCTTTGTGATCGATTGCTACGTGATAAACATGAAGTGATATGTCTGGATAATTATTTCACGGGCAGGAGAGAAAACGTCCGGCACCTACTGAGTAATTCCGACTTCGAATTGATCCGCCATGATGTAACCCATCCTATCCTGCTCGAAGTTGACAGGATCTACCATCTTGCCTGCCCTGCATCGCCGATTCACTATCAATACAACGCAATTAAGACAATCAAAGCCAGTGTTCTCGGCACGATCAACATGCTCGGCATGGCCAAACGAGTGAAAGCAAGAATCCTGTTCGCTTCCACTTCGGAAGTGTACGGCGATCCCGTTGTGCATCCCCAGAAAGAAGATTACTGGGGCAACGTAAACACCATCGGGATCAGAAGCTGCTATGACGAGGGGAAACGGGTGGCAGAGACCCTCATGATGGATTATTATCGTCAAAACAATGTGGATATAAAGATCGTCCGGATTTTTAACACGTACGGCCCCCGAATGCTCCTAAATGATGGTCGCGTCGTGAGCAACTTCATCATCCAGGCACTCAAAGGGCAGGACATCACGGTATACGGTAAAGGTACTCAAACACGGTCATTCTGCTACGTCGACGACTTGATCGAAGGCATGGTGCTCATGATGAATACGGAAAAGTTCACGGGACCTGTGAACTTGGGAAACCCGGAAGAATATACGATTTTGGAGCTTGCGCAAAAAATTATCATCTTGACCGGTTCGAAATCAAAAATAATACATCAACCTCTGCCATCGGACGACCCAACTCAGCGCCAGCCAGATATAACGCTGGCCGAACAAAAACTGGGATGGAAACCTGCGGTTTCCGTGACCGATGGCTTGACTAGGACCATTGAGTATTTTAGAAAGGAGTTGTCCCGTTAGCATTCTCGAATACGGTACACTAGACAGCGGTCTTGCCATGGGGAAAAAAGGTGATACAATCATAGCAATTATTCCTGCCCGTTTCGGCTCAACCAGATTTCCCGGAAAAGCGCTTGTCCCCATACAGGATAAACCAATGATCCAGTGGGTTTATGAACGAACCTGCATGTCCCGTCTGATAAATCGCGTCATCGTTGCCACCGATGATAAACGCATCATGAATGCCGTAACTTCCTTTGGCGGTGAATCGGTTATGACATCGTCATCGCACTCCACCGGCACTGACCGGATCGCTGAAGTAGCTCAAAAACTTGTATGCGATATTGTTGTGAATGTGCAGGGTGATGAACCCCTAATAGAAGCCGCCATGATCGATGAAGCGATTTCGCCGCTGGTACTAGATCCGTCAGTACTTATGGCCACGCTCTGTAAGAAAATAGAGAAAAAAGAGGAAGCTTTTGATCCGAACGTTGTGAAAGTCGTCTTCGACAGAAACGGCTTTGCACTCTATTTTTCCCGCGCTCCTATCCCGTGGAATCGAGATGGCTGGGCGGGGAAAAAGTCCTTTTCCGATCTGACGCTTGACGGTATCATGTATAAGCATATCGGCTTATATGTCTACCGTCGGGACTTTCTGCTGGACTATTCGTCTATGAGGCAAACAACGCTTGAGGCTGCGGAAAAACTAGAGCAACTTCGAGTGCTTGAACACGGCGGCAGAATCAAGGTAACTGAAACTGAGCATGAATCCTTTGGTGTTGACATCCCTGACGATTTGAGTAAAATACTGCAACGACTGAAAGAAAGTTGAGAGCAGGCATGGACAAAAAGGGAAAGGAAACAAAATACATTTTTATCACAGGCGGCGTGGTCTCGTCGCTGGGTAAGGGGCTTGCAGCCGCATCGATTGGCGCGCTCCTCGAAAGCAGGGGTTTAAAGGTCACCTTTCTGAAACTCGACCCCTACATCAATGTTGACCCGGGGACCATGAGCCCTTTTCAACACGGAGAGGTATACGTTACCGACGACGGCGCGGAAACCGATCTCGATCTGGGCCATTATGAACGATATACAAACGTCACCACTGGCCAAAAAAATAATTTTACCTCCGGGAGAATATACTACAACGTCATCACCAAAGAACGGCGTGGTGATTATTTAGGCGGCACGGTTCAGGTCGTGCCCCATATAACCGACGAAATAAAACGTGCGATCACCGACCTTTCAAACGAGGAGGATGTCGTTATTGTCGAAATCGGCGGGACGATCGGCGATATTGAAAGTCTGCCCTTTCTGGAAGCCATCAGGCAGTTGAGGTATAGTATCGGCAGACAAAATGTCCTCTATATCCATCTCACCCTTGTGCCTTTCATCAAGGCGGCGGACGAATTGAAAACCAAACCTACTCAGCACAGTGTCAAAGAACTCCTGTCCATAGGAATCCAGCCGAACATCCTCGTTTGCCGAAGCGACCGCATCATTCCGAAGGAGATGAAACGAAAAATCGCGCTGTTTTGCAATGTGGAAGAAAATTGTGTCATAACCGCCCAGGATGTTGAAACTATTTATGAGGTGCCAATCCATCTCCATGACGAGGGGATCGATGACCGCATTGTTGAAGCTCTTGGCCTCAAAGTGTCCGCAAATAACCTAAAACCCTGGGAAACGATCATTCATCGCATCAAGCACCCGTCACGGGACGTCACCATAGCACTGGTCGGAAAATATATAGACCTCAAAGAAGCTTATAAAAGCTTGTGCGAGGCGCTTACGCACGGCGGCATCGCGAACGATGCTCGGGTTAATATCTGTTGGGTGGACTCCGAGGATATTGAAGTCAAGGGCGCGGCAAAGATGCTCCAAGGGATGGATGGGATACTGGTCCCCGGAGGATTCGGTATCCGCGGTGTCGAAGGGAAAATAGCCACGGTGAAGTTTTCCCGCGAAAACAAAGTACCGTACTTCGGAATATGCCTAGGCATGCAATGTGCCGTGATCGAGGCAGCGAGAAACCTGGCCCATCTCCAGAACGCGAACAGCTCTGAATTCGACCAGCGGACGCCTCACCCGGTCATCTATCTCATCGAACAGTGGTACGATTATCGAAACAAGACCATTCAGAAAAGGGACATTTCGAGCGACAAAGGTGGCAGTATGCGCTTGGGTGCCTATCCATGCAAAATTGAGAAGGGCACACTCGCCCACCAGGCTTACGGTAAAGAGGAGATATCGGAGCGGCACCGCCACCGTTATGAATTCAACAATAAATACCGTGAACCGTTGAAAAATGCAGGCCTCGTAATCAGCGGGGTCTCTCCCGACGGAACACTGGTCGAAATTATTGAACTCAAGGATCATCCCTGGTTCCTCGGGTGCCAGTTTCATCCGGAGTTTAAATCGAATCCGCGCAGGCCTCACCCTCTTTTCACGTCCTTCATCGCTGCCGCATTGAAACATGAGGAACGGGGGAAATAAATGTGACTAGGGAAATCAACATTCGCGGAATCAGGATAGGCGGGAACAATCCTCTTGTTCTCATCGCGGGACCCTGTGTCATCGAATCTGAACAATCGACGCTTGAAACCGCTGCCCGTCTCAAGACAATAACAGCCGAACTCGCCATACCACTTATCTTCAAATCGTCTTATGACAAGGCAAACAGGAGTTCCCTGAAGTCCTTTCGGGGTCCGGGTCTGCGGCAAGGTCTTAAGATTCTGAGCCGCGTCAGACGTGAATTTGACCTTCCTGTTCTTTCCGATGTGCATCGTTTTGAGGATATAGGACCAGCGGCGGAAGTTCTGGATGTTTTGCAGATCCCGGCATTCTTGTGCAGACAAACCGATTTCATCCTGGACGTCGCCAGAACCGGCAGGGTGGTGAATATCAAGAAGGGACAATTCCTCGCCCCCTGGGACATCAAAAACGCGGCAGAGAAAGCGGCTTCCACGGGAAATGACAAAATTATCATCACCGAACGAGGAGTGTCCTTTGGGTATAACAACCTAGTTGCAGATATGCGGTCCTTGCCGATCATGAGAGAATTTGGCTATCCTGTGGTCTTTGATGCAACTCATTCCGTTCAGCTCCCCGGCGCCGGCGGAACGGCATCATCGGGCGAGCGTAAGTTCGTTCCGCATCTGACGCGCGCTGCCGTTGCAACCGGCATTGACGCACTGTTCATGGAAGTCCATGCTTGCCCGGACAAAGCGTTGTGCGACGGCCCCAACATGCTGAGCCTCGACGAATTATCCGGGTTGCTGAAGCAAGTCATAAAAATAGATGGGATTATACGGCAATGATAAATCAGGCCAAAAAAGTTCTTAGAATAGAATCAGAGGCTGTCGCGGCGCTTATCGATCGCATTGATGAGCGCTTCGAACAGGCTGTACAGATAATCCTGGAATGCGAAGGGCGGGTAGTCGTGACCGGCATGGGCAAGTCTGGACTTATCGGGAAAAAGATCGCTGCAACGCTCGCATCAACGGGTACGCCGGCCCTCTTCCTTCACCCTGCGGAGGGCATCCACGGTGACCTCGGCATGGTCACGCGAGGAGACGCGGTCATCGCCCTTTCGAACAGCGGCGAGACTGAGGAACTGTCAAGGATGCTGCCTTCGCTTAAGCGGCTCGATATAAAAATTATTTCGTTAACCGGCAATTCAGATTCAACGCTCGCTAAAAACAGCGACGTGGTCATCAATGTCGGGGTGAAAGAGGAAGCATGCCCCCTCGGTCTGGCACCGACGGCAAGCACGACCGCGCAACTTGCCATGGGAGACGCACTGGCTGTTGCGCTCCTGGACAAGCGGGGATTCAAGGAGGAGGATTTCGCCTGTTTTCATCCTGGCGGAACACTCGGCAAAAAATTGTTGCTCCGCGTCAGGGATTTGATGCATGTCGGCGATGCTGTACCAGTTGTTTCGGCAACGACATTGATCAAAGATGCTATTTATGAAATATCATCGAAAAAAATGGGCGTCACCTCCGTTGTCAATGCCGAAGGAAAACTGATCGGGGTGATCTCCGACGGAGATCTCAGACGCTGGATGGAAAAAACGGAAAAAGCTGGAGAAAATCTCCTCGCCAAGAAAGCCGAAGATATTATGACCAGAAATCCCAAGATCGCCAACAAGGACTCCCTTGCAGCAGAAGCAGTCTCCATTATGGAAAAAAACTCCATCACCTGCCTTATCGTCACCGATACATCCTCGAAACCTGAGGGAGTAATTCATCTCCATGATCTGTTGAAGTCAGGCGTGGTCTGAGAAAGAAGTGTAAAGTTCCCCGGTTCAAATTCAGAGTATATATATTATCATGCGCAAAACGAGAACAACCCTCAAGACAAAAACGAGCAAAATAAAACTTCTCCTGCTAGACGTCGACGGCGTTCTGACAGATGGCAGGATAATCTTGGACAGCCAGGGAAATGAACTGAAGGCTTTTCATGTTCGAGACGGCCATGGAATCAAACTGGCCCAGCGCGCCGGAATCATCATCGGCATCATCACCGGGAGGAAATCGGAGGTTGTGAATATTCGCGCACGGGAACTCGGCATCCAGGAAGTGCACCAGGGAGCCATTGAAAAGATTGCCGTCTATGAGTCTCTTATCAAAAAATATGGAGTGCAGGATGATGAAGTCGCTTACATGGGCGACGATACCGTCGATCTGGATATTTTCAAACGTGCTGGATTTTCCGTGGCCGTCGCCGATGCCGATTCTGCAGTCAAACCCCACGCTGATCTGATTACCAAGGCTAAAGGAGGGAGGGGAGCGGTGCGGGAGTTCATCAACCTCATCCTGAAAAGTCGTGGCAAACTGCGCACCTCATGAGCAACTGGCTCAGTCAGACAAGAAAACGCATTTCCCGAAAATCCCTGATATGGCTGACCAGGCTTATTCAACTCTTCGCCAATTTCGTCCCGTACCGTGTCGGTGTCTTGGCAGGCGGGATGGTAGGTTTTCTAGCATTTTATCTTCTTCCCCGGGAAAGAAACAGGGCGCTTGCTCATCTGACCCAGGTCTTTGAAGATAAGGATCGCTTATGGATACGAAAAACGGCGCGACGCAGCTTCATTCACCTCGGCAAGTCGCTTCTCGAAATCATGTTGATGTCCCCATGGCGTGCCTCGAGCGTCGTCGATATAAAGGGGCTTGATAACCTTGATAAAGCGTTTGAGCGGGGCAGGGGAGTAGTCTACGTTACTGGCCACATCGGCAATTGGGAACTCGCGGCTTACGCCGTTGCCGCAAAAAAATACCCTATCAGCGTAATCGCCGCACCCCTAGAACCGAAACAGGTTAATGACATGATTGTCCGTCTCCGGGAAAAACTTGGGGTGAGGACAATTCTGCGAAGCCGACCCGGTGCAACTAGGGAATTGATACGAGTGTTCAAAGAAAACAGAGCACTGGCAATCCTTATCGACCAAGATACCGATGTCGAGGGCGCCTTTGTCGATTTCCTTGGCAGGTCTGCCTGGACACCGACGGCGGCGGCCTCTATGGCCATCAAGTTCGACGCACCGGTGCTCTTCGGTTGCATCAAGCGCAACAAGAATGACCGGCATACGTTTACTATCGAGGGTCCTCTGGACCTCATCCTGACAGGGAACAGGGATCAGGACATCATCGACAATACCGCCATGCTGACAAAGAAAATCGAGGCCTGTATATTGAAAACACCAGAACAATGGGTCTGGATGCACCGACGGTGGAGGAGACAGCCGTGAAGATTTTCAATATTCCGAACATGCTCTCCCTCAGTCGGATTTTATCTGTTCCGGTGTTCATTGTGCTCATGCTTGAACCTACTCCTCTCCGCGCACTTTCAGCGGGAATTGTGTTTTCCCTTGCATCCGCCACTGATTGGCTCGATGGATACCTCGCGCGCAAATGGGGGCAGGTAACCAAGGCAGGAAAGCTGCTCGATCCCATTGCCGATAAAATTCTGATCATGTCAGCCCTGGTTATTCTGGTGGAAATACGGTCCGATGTCGTGCATGCCTGGATTGCAATCGTGATTATCGGCAGGGAATTCGCCGTTACCGGTCTACGAGCAATCGCATCGAGCGAGAATATCATCATTCCGGCTGAAACCGTGGGTAAATACAAGGTTGGTGCGCAGATCACCGCCGTCCTGTCTTTGCTACTTGACTATTACATGAACAAACCGTGGCTCAGGGATCTGGGATCCATCGCACTCTGGATCGCCATGATTCTGGCAGTCTATTCAGCTGTCAGGTATTTCAAAACATACTGGAAACAACTGAGTTGACAAATGACGATCTTCTCTGCACAGTTACTGTCTGTTGTGGCTTCGTATCTTATTGGCGCTATACCGTTCGGTCTCATTTTCACTAGGTATTTTTCCGGCATCGATGTACGGACAATCGGCAGCGGTAATATTGGTGCAACGAATGTTCTGCGCGCCTCAGGGAAAAAAGCCGCGATTTTCACGCTGCTAGCCGATGGTCTGAAAGGTTTCCTCCCGGTTTTGATCGTACAATCCCTGTTCAACGCTGACGGAACGACGGCGCTCGTGGGTGCCGCAACGGTTCTGGGCCATAATTTCCCGGTTTATCTGAAACTCAAAGGTGGGAAAGGCGTCGCAACGAGCTTCGGTGTGATTCTTGCTGTTGCACCTTTGATCGGATTGTCCTGCCTCATTATATGGCTTCTTGCGGCCTTTTTCTGGAAATATTCTTCACTTTCAGCCCTGATAGCATTCGCATGTTATCCGCTCATCACTTTCTCAACATCATTTGGCACACGAAAACCCTTGGCCGCCCTATCCCTCTTTATCTTTGGAATGATGTATTACCGTCATCGTGAAAATATTAAGCGGCTCATTGCCGGCACTGAATCGAAAATAGGTCAGAAATAGCAATAGTTCGATATTTGATTCTTGATATGAAAAAATACCTATTTTTCCTCATCATAATAATAGAAATTTTATTATTAACTGTTCCTGCGATGTCCGCCACCGAAGACATAGAAATGGTGAACCATCCAGTAAATTCATGGGGACTCACTGGTCTTCTATTTACGACGATGCCCTATACTTTGGATCCCGGACAGGTTGAAGTCGGGGCTGCAGTCCTTTCAGAAAACAGTGTTCTGCCGGACTATACGCTGACCGAATACCCGCTGACCGTGACAACGGGAATCGCCCCGCACTCGGAACTTGCTTTACGGTGCTCTTATTTTAATCTCAAAGAAGGACCTACTGTCACAACACCCATTCAAAGGAGAGCGGGAAACATTCAATTGACATACAAGTGGAATTTCCTTTATCAAGAAGAAGGATCTCCGAATCCCGCAATCTCATTGATTTTGACGGGTATTGTACCTGTTGAAACAGATAGTGATACGAGGATTAATGATGCGCATTATTGGGGTATGCGGGTAGGGTTATCGGCCGGTTCCGAGATATCCTGGAAAGAACATATTCTCGGCATCTATGGTGACATTCAGCTGGCAAGCTCGGATCCAACAAATAAACGGTTGCGTGATATCTATGAGATTGCAAATGCGGGTTTGCTTTTCCCAATCAGTAAATATCGAAACCTGCAGATGTTTATTGAATACAACATAGTCCATGGGCAGGATAATATCACTTTCGAAGGCGGTGATTATTCGGCGATAACCTATGGATTAAGAGTGGTGAATGAGCGATTAAACGTAACCCTCGGCACACAACTTTTGCGAAAAAAAGTTGAAGGATACGACAATTCCGATAAAGTTATAGGCCTTCTAAGTATAAAGTTCTGAAGAGAGAATAATACAACAATAATTATAATAATCACCATATTTTCAATAAGTTATTTATATATATTAATCCATTACTTTATCATAACAATATGTCTGATAATGTATATTATGTAAAATCATTGCTGTCTGGTAAAAACAGAGCCCCCTGTATGGTATGGTTGTAACTGGAACCATATGATTGCCGATACGGCAGTCTTATGCTTCCAATCCCCTCTGTATATTTCCAGAAATTGAGCGAAAATGCGAAGTCTAAGTACAAGAATAATGCGGTATCTTATCGTACTGTTATGTGCTTAAAACAGTTGGCATATCGGGAACAACGATAAAACCCTCTATGAATAGCACCTATCAATGAACTACCACTCCCCAAGGGGCGTTGCATCTTAGTGCAGCATAATTAAGAAGCTGTGCAGGTTACGGCTTTGCGTATGAGCTCCAAAGTATAGGGTGGCTTCCGGCCCCCCTATCCCGATCAAGGATGACATTCATCCACGCGTCAAGACGCGTGATATTCTGTCATGGTTCTCAATAAATATTCTTGGTCATGATAATTGCATGAAAATAATCCATTAAGCTGAAGTACACTGCCCGGGCCTGATTTTAGCATAAAAAATCATAGCTTAAATTTTTGTAAATTATTTATGGAGAAGGTACCTGTTCTGGCTGCTAATGATCCTTCCCAAAAAAAGCCTCATGACGCAAGGAGTGTTTAATTATGCCCTTTGTATTAAGTGGTCTTATCTACCTGATGTTTCTCCTTTCCGGAGCGGCTGGCCTAATTTACGAGGTCATCTGGTTCCGCTCGTTGAGTCTCATTTTCGACGGATCAGATCTTGTCGTTGCCACGGTATTGTCCGTTTTCATGGCAGGGCTTGCACTCGGCAGCTACCTCATCGGAAAGAATTTCCCCCGCTTCAGCAAACTGCTACGGTTGTATGGCGTGCTCGAACGGGGAGTCGCTCTTTCCGCTGTGATATTTATTCTCTTGGTGAAACGTCCTTTTTTTCTGCCGGCACCGGAATCAAATCGGAAATTAAAGTGGTGACACTTTCCTTCGTTTGTGTTGAGATTTGCGAGTGGATTCAGCCGACTCCGGCTTAGGATAGGTTATCGTTGTTCCCCTGATATGGGCCCAGGACGTCGTCGTGTGGGCCTTCGCCGATGTCTTGCTCATAATGTCCATTACCGTGATTTCACGCGCGAGCAGCGCATCAGCAATAAGCGAGCGGTGGCATCGCCACGGTACCGCTTCTGCGCACATGACCGCCGTGGGTTGCTTTCCCGCCGTTTTAATGAGGGTCTTCAAACTTTGTTCAAACTCCTTCGTCTGCATGTAGTCAGCGAACCCCCGAAACGAGGCATTTTCCCAAGCCGTGTTAATAGAGTCTCTCTTTGCATGGCGAAGCCCGCCAAGGCCTGGCAAATGTTCGTAGCCGATGGCTTACTCGCGTAATGCCGTAGCCAGCGTGTCGCTGTTATATTGAGGGTTGTGACGGGATTTCGGAATGGTCCTCACATCCATGACGAATTCAATGCCATGGGTCTTCAAGATATCAACAAACTCTTCAATTGAATGTGTTGAATGCCCGATCGTAAAGATCCTCACACCGATTTTTGCATACGTTTCTTCCATGAGAAAACCCCATATGACTGAAGCACCGAAGGCAATCAAGAGTGCTGCCGTGCTCGATTCGAATCTCATCGGCAAAGCAGCGCTTTCCGATAGTCAGGGAAGCATCATCGCCAAGCAGCGATTTGAATGTGTCTTCGGAACACGGTCTCTGCGACTTCAACGGTCCGTGATCGGGCGACAGGGACCTCGCCATTCCCCTCCCCGTTCCTTGCGATATCTTGCGGATAAATCGAGTTCAGCATAGCCGTTGGACCCATGCCCTAGGTCTTGTTCTGATCAAGCTCTTTATTGAACCGTGCTTGAGATGGAGTAATCATAGTAGTCCTCTGATTCGCTCTGCGATCTTTTGCTTGTCGATAAAATTACGAGAGGTCGCTTAGCTGCCTCTTTCATCATCCTGATACTGTATCGTTTCCGCACCATGTAATAAATAATAAAGTAATTGCTCATTTACTTCATGTCATGATTTCTATTCCTCAAATCGTATTGATTTTGACCGAATGATCCACAACACAAACTTTCCTCCTACACCAAGGCGAGACTGGCGCGTGCAATATCGTTGATAGCAAGTGCTTGTTTCTGATAGCGCATGAAGCGGATATGCATCGGCGATTCCTCCACGTGTATCTGACGACAGGTGGATAGAAGAATAACCTGCATGAAGGGAAAAGAGTTCTGGAGAATCCGTAGTTGTCCCAACAGTTCGAAGTCTTCCTTATCAAGCATATTTTCGTCTATGATTATGACATCTACCCTTATAGTCCGCAAAGCTTCTGTCGCTTTTTTCCTGCAATTCACGTGAATTATGTCAAATCTTGGCGAATATTGTTGGAGTCCTTCACGAAGGTTGTCTAGGAAATTTGCATCGTCATCGATAATCAAGATGTCGGGCATTCGATGACCTCCATACCTGCAATATTTGAAACAGCGCTTTACTTTTTAATCAAAATATTTCTTTCCTTCGTGAGCATATAGTAGAAGAGTCTGAATTGTCTTCAAAAAGAATTATTTGCGATTAATTTATAAAAGAGCGCTCTTTCATTAAAGCAAGACAAATGCCAAATTATTAATCACGCATACAATCAATAATTCAATTTGTTGCTATTATTTTAATTTAAGTAACGGTTCATTTTGCCTCGGTCATTATGCTCAATTAGTTCAATTTGGATATACCCAGCATCTTCCATGCAACAATTCACGGATATATAAGTATTATTATCTGCATGCGTCTTGCGAAGGCATGCTTCAATTAATACTGGTGCCTTTAATATCTCCGTTCCATCAACCAGTTACTGAGCAACCAGACTTGTTAGCTATGCGTGAGAATTGGATTCACATTATTGTGGGAGTTAAGTCCAGTGCAGTGTTGCGACATGATTAAAATGGAATATTGATTTCGGCACGACTGCTATGAGTTTTTAGCAAGGACTTCTGGACTGTAACGCTTGATTAATTTATGGTCAGACTCGATGCATGATTGTTGCAGCAACTGCACCTGACGGATAAAGTTTCTAGAGTTGTCGGACAAATCTTGTGACCATGCCTACGAATGTCAGAATCCATGCAGCCAAGGCAAGGTAGAAGAAATAACGGGAGATCGGCAAAAGAGGCTCAAGTCCTGCCGCTTTTCCGAATTGAAATGTGCACGCGGCATACATGCCAAGAGGGAAAACCATGCTCCAATGCTCTACCTCGTAGATGAGGGGAAAGCGTTTGTATATATACCGCCAGATATTCAACATAACCATAAGGGGGATCCACCAGGTCGCCGTGGCCCAAAGCACCAGTGTCGTCCACATGAGTGTAGGCAGTACTTCTTGAAGAAAATCCCAGGAGCGGGCATGAAGGATGAGTTCGGCTCCTGCAAGCGTGCTGATTGCCGCTGCGCCCATATTGATCCAGTAAGGGGGAATGAGCTTTTCCGCGGGAAGGCTCAGGAATATCATCCGTTGGATTATAAGGACGACAAGAAGAAAATAGAGCACAATTCCTAATCCGTGCATGCTTAAGGCTGCCAAAAGCATAACATCCTGCCTGCGGTCGAGGTAGGGCATGAGCAGAATGGTAATGATAGACGCAGACTGTGTCCCGACTACGTAGATCAGCCACGAACCGCTCAACTCTCCCTCGTCCGCAGTTTTTTCCCTCCGTACCATTGCCGCAGCGAAAAAAGCGTAGAAGAGAACCACCCAAAGAAACAGACCTACTACCCATAAAATGAGACCGGTATGAAAGGCTCCTGATAAAACAATAAATTGACTGCCGAGAATACACGTCCCGGCGGTTATCGTAAAAAGAGCGGGTGCCCTGCTCGGTAATGTCGCATCAGCGAGTATCTCTCCAGGAGTAAGCAAAGCTCGCATAACCATAAGCATGGCCAACGCTGCGTAAGCGAGTATATTGATGCCGAAGAGGCCATATGCGACTGTTACCCTTTGCTGCTGGAATGCGGCAATGGATGCAATGCCCGTCGCCATGATAAAAGAAAAATACCCGGGGCAAAAACGAGCCGATGCCCGTTGGAGAATGCGTTTCATAATGGATCCGTTATATCCGCTAGTTGCTGTTGTTACTTCCCCATCCTACCCGAAATAAAAAAAGCCGGCGATCATCTTCCGATAATCTCCGGCTTCAAGGTGCAAATATGAATCTCCCGTTCCGTTATTACGCATGTTGATGCGTCCGGATAGAGCTCAGCATGCGAGCGCTGATATCCGTGCCGCTCAACAGGTTTGAGAGCCCGATGCCCAACAGAGCAACAAGGTTCAGAACCATCGGAGCTATGCCGACAAGAGCGAGAATCCCCAGCGTGACAGCGGTAATTCCGAACAGAAGCTGGATTCCTGCTGAAGCAGTTACCGCTTCACGAGCCACGTCCTTAAATACATCGTCTTCACCCATTCGGCCGATCAGCATTTCATCGAGCCGCGCGGAGATGCCGCTGCTGAATATCAGCGTTCCGCCGAACACGATGGCTGCTGCGGGCATCAGGACCACGGGAGCTACGCTCAGGAGCGTCAGAATGCCCAGGATAATCCCCGTAATGCCGCCGATGACCTCTGCGGTTAATCCGGAGCCTAATCCTGACACATCGAACCACCCCTTCGTCGTCTCATGGAGCAGCCGCGAGAACCGTCTTGCCACGGCGCCTCCCTCAAATACGAATGCGATGCCAAGGGCGATCGTTGAAACCGGGATCATATAATGAGGCATTATGGCCGCCAGTCCGATGATAGATAGCGCGACTCCCGCGCCGCCGGCGATGCCTTCTGCTAGCGATCTGCCTTTCAGATACCGCTCTTCCATTCCTTGAGTTTCCTGTAAAGTAGTTGCCATACAGAACACTTCCTTCCTGGTACAGCCAGATACCTGATAAGCTGTACCCATTCTTTACTTCCTGAACATATTTTATCTCTTTTTTAATAGCCGTCAATTGTACCAAAATACTAGCTCATTTGCTGTACAACCGATCTATCACAACATTAGTCGTACATTTGCCGTTCGGTTGATAAAGGACGATTCTGCAGTAAGAGCGCTCCGCATAAGGGAATCTTAATGTGTTCAAAATGCGACATCGTTCGTCTTGCCTGGTACGGTTGCTATTGCAAGTCTGCCGATCAGCTAGTTCGGTAATTACGTTGTGGGGGCTGATTTCAACCAGAAGCTCTGTAGAAAATGTAACGCATATTTCAACCTATCAAAATTAAAGAGAACATCTTCTTCTATCCCCCGTTTCAATCAATTCAATCTCTCTCCGCTCCTCCCTGGTTTGTTGCAGTGCATAAATAAAAATTTCATCGCATATTCTTGACAACGAGGTTTTTCACGATATCTATTCATGGTAGAATCAATTATAATGATCTGGTATAAATCGTCATGTTGCAAATTCCGCGTTGTAATTACAATAGGTTACAATATCTTTTAAGTGGATTTTTGGCTTATTACGGGATCATTAACTATCGTTCGCTTGGAAAGTTCTACTACACAAATCTTCATCAAGAAACATTTGCTCTACGAGGATAATATTCCCTGTGATTTCACCTCAAGTAATAAAGCGCCGAATGGGCTTGTCCCTCAGCGGTGGAGCTACGCGCGGACTGGCACACATCGGTGTGCTTCAGGCGCTCGAGGACAACAAGATCCGGCCCGATTATATTTCCGGTACCAGCATCGGTTCATTCTTTGCTGCCCTCTATGCCTTCAGCATCCCGCTGAAAGATATCCGTAGAGTCGGCAAGGGCATGACGCCAATAAAAATATCTAAGCTCAAGCTTTCCAAGTATGCATTGTTTTCAAATGAAGAGCTTGGTAGGCTCATTCAAGATAAAATCGGCAAGGCCAAGATCGAAGATTCGCCGATTCCGCTCGCTATCATGACCGTTGATATAGGAACCGGGGAAAAGGTAGTGCTGCGAAAGGGAGAGGTTGCTCCCGCCGTCATGGCCAGTAATGCCGTGCCCGGAATTTACCGGCCTATATTCATTGACGGGCGGATGTTGGTGGACGGGGGGATAGCGGAAGATGTACCCATTTCGCCACTCAAGCCCATGGGAGCCGACGTGGTCGTTGCCGTGAACCTGAGCGCGGAGCGGCGGTACAGCACACCTAACGATATCATAGACATCATTCTCAATGCCATCGATATTGCAATCGATGAGAATACCAAGGTGCAGGTGCGGCAGGCCGACGTACTCATCGAACCTCAGTTGTCCCATTTCCCTCGCATGGAGGTGAAAAAGGTTGATGAACTTATCGCGGAAGGGTATCGGTCGACGAAAGCGAGTATAGTTAAAATTAAGCGCCTCTTGAATAAGGCTCCTAAACATAAGCCTGCTACCAGGACTGCGCATTAATTTATTTTGAGGGAGGATAGCAGTAGCGGCCTTGTGTACTTGAAGTGCGAGGTGAGGTCTCCTTCCTTGACGTTCCGACGTGATCGATTCTCTTTCCCCCGCGTACATCACAGCAATCCGGAAACCCATCGGTTCGCCGTAATCTTGCTCACTCTCTTTAACAACCCATTATGATAAAGACAAGTTCTGCTGGCAGAGGAAGCCATTCAATGAATTGAAGGAACCCCGTATTCGCGTGCCGCAAAATACCTCATGCAAAATTCCACGTGAAAATGTGATAGATCACACACACCTTTTGGAAAAGAATCACAATTGTACTTTCGGCAAACTTATGGTTCCACAAGGGCGTCTGTGCGCAGCGAAATAATCATTATTTTGGCTGTCTGCCTGCAATCTTATGCATCCATAGTAGGCAAACTGAAGGGCATAGTAACTTTTTTTAGAACGTATCCCTCCCTCTGCCTTTTGCTGTCCCGTAAAACTATAAAGGTCTGATCCCGTTTTTGCAAAATGTCTCCTTGTTTTCAATTCTTCTTTTGATGATTTTGAGACTATTTTGATATTTTTCGCTCTGAAAACTCCACGATGCCGGATGCCATAAATGGAATACTATAGCCAGCCCTCGTACTGACCGTATTTTTTTACCCTGGTTCAAGACCCTGATACCAAGATCGTTATCCTCGAGTGATCCGTCGGAGAAATCCTCGTCACAGCCGTTAATCGCAACGAATAAGTCCTTATTCAAGCTGAAGTTGCACCCCCAGACGCCATCGTCGGTTATCCTGTCGCGGTGCGAAAGGCGTCGAAGAATAGAATTTCTGACCATCAGCGCCTCTTCAACTTTACGCGAGCCGCCCTTGGCTGCATCCCAGATAAGCCTTGGGCTGAAGGTATTAAGTATCCTTTTGCGTGCAAGCAGACTTTCCGTCAATGCTTTCCCTATTTCAACGCGTTTGCCACTCAGAATCGCATCAGGACTGCCGCGTTCCACGTGAGACCGTACGAAATGCCTGTGCGCCATACAGTCTCCATCGATAAAAATCAGATAATCACCGCTCGACTGACGCACTGTTTCATTCAATATCTTAGGTTTTCTGAAGCCAAGATCATCCTGCCAGACGTGGTTGACGGGAAACAGATCCCGAAGAGCCATCTTCATTTCTTGCACCGCTTCACGAGTCTCCCTGCCACTGCCATCGTCAGCAATCATAACTTCATTCGGTAGCAAGCTTTGATTAGCAAGACTCAGAAGAGACAGCCTTAGAGCCTGTGGCCGGTTATAGGTCGGGACAATGACCGTAATGTTCATCTTGCGGTATTCCTGTGCTTACTATTTTTTTTCAGAAAATATGAAATACATCACAATGAAGGCTCTGATTCAGTCATATGCTTCTCCGCATGATAGGAGCTTCTTACCAGTGGGCCAGCCACGACATGTCTGAAACCCATTGCTATCGCCTCATCACGAAGTTCAAGGAATTCATCAGGATGGTAATACCGCTCGACCGGGAGAGAGTTCTTACCCGGCCGAAGATACTGACCGATTGTCAAAAGGGAGCAGCCGGCCTTCCGCAAGTCATGCAAAACCGTGAAAATTTCTCTTCTCCCCTCCCCTAAACCGAGCATCATCCCCGTTTTTGTTACAGCGCCGAACGCATGTGCTCGCGATAGCAGTTCTATTGACCTGCCATAATCCGCCTGTGGCCGGACACATTTATAAAGAGATGGCACAGTTTCTATGTTGTGGTTCAAAACAGTGGGGTTTGCTTCGAGCACTATATGAAGAGCTGACTCAGATCCTTGAAAATCGGGGATCAGTACTTCGACACGGCATAACGGCATCCGCTTGCGAATCTCCCTTATGGTCTCCGCAAATAGTGCGGATCCACCGTCGGGCAGATCGTCCCTCGTGACCGAAGTAATTACAGCGTAGGAGAGCTGCAGTGCTTCAACAGCCCTTGCGACCCGAGCCGGTTCATCCGCTTCAATGCTTTGCGGTGTTCCTTTTGGCACGTTGCAGAAACGACATGACCGCGTACAGCTGTTTCCGAGGATCAGAAATGTCGCTGTGCCGGCATTCCAGCATTCTGTCTGATTCGGGCAGGCAGCACTCATGCAGACCGTGTGCAGTTTGTTCTTTTTAATCAGGTTTCGCACTTCCCCCATACGATCGCTCGTCGTAAGTCGTATTTTGAACCAAGGCGGAAGCCGTTCTGCATGTCCTGATTGATAAACCTTATGCATGATTATTCATTTTGAGCGCCGAGCCTGAATTTTGCCTATTCCCAACAAAGAACGGAAAGCTATATCAACGCGTTGTTAATGACCTGATCGATGGTGTCCGCGAAGATAAAATTCATTTCCTTCCGCACATCCTCAGGTACGTCCTCGAGATCGTTCCTGTTTTTTTCCGGTAGAATGACAGTCTTGATCCCCGCTCGTTTAGCGGCCAGCACTTTCTCTTTCACCCCACCAATCGGCATGACCTTGCCGCGGAGCGTGATCTCACCCGTCATAGCCAAGTCATGCTTCACCAGCCTACCGGTGAGCATGGATACGATCGCGGTGGCCATGGTAACGCCCGCGGAGGGCCCGTCCTTCGGAATTGCTCCCGCCGGCACGTGAATGTGGATATCGGATTTCTCGAAGAAGTCCTTTTTAATTCCGAATGTCTCGGCTTGCGAACGAACATAGGACAACGCAGCCTGGGCTGATTCCTTCATAACATCGCCGAGCTGTCCGGTGAGCGTCAGCTGTTTGTTCCCGGGCATCTGCGTCGCTTCCACAAAGAGGATGTCCCCTCCGGTCGGCGTCCAAGCCAGTCCGGTGACTACACCGGGCCGGTCGATCATGATCGCGGTTTCCGCAAAAAACTTCGGTTTGCCGAGATAGTCGTGGAGTTCCTCCCCCTTGATCGTTATCGGCGTTGGTTTTCCTTCAGCCACTGCCTTGGCCACCTTACGGCAGACATTTGCGATTTCACGCTCAAGGTTCCTGACTCCGGCCTCGCGCGTGTAGTCCTTAATGATTCCCCTGAGCGCATCTTCCTGAAATACGACTTCCTCAGGCTTGAGCGCGTTGGCCTTGATCTCCTTCGGGATGAGATATTTCTGCGCTATGTTCAGTTTTTCATGTTCCGTATATCCTGGCAGCGTGATCAATTCCATGCGGTCAAGAAGCGGCGGTGGAATCGTTTCAAGCTGATTGGCTGTCGTAATGAACATAACCTTCGAAAGATCGAAAGGGACATCGAGATAGTTGTCGCGAAAGTCCTTGTTCTGTTCGGGGTCGAGCACCTCCAGCAGGGCTGACGACGGATCTCCCCGCCAGTCCGAGCCGATCTTGTCTACCTCATCGAGCATGATAACCGGATCTCTCGTCTCTACCCGTTTGAGTGCCTGGATGATGCGGCCAGGCATGGAACCGATGTAGGTGCGACGGTGGCCGCGAATCTCGGCTTCATCATGCAGCCCTCCGAAGGACTGGCGCATAAACTTCCTGCCCAGAGCGCGGGCGATGGACTGGCCTAGCGAGGTTTTCCCCACGCCCGGGGGGCCGACGAAACAGAGGATCGGCTCCCGCGTCTTTATCCCCTCCTGGGAGCCTCGTTCTTCGCCCAACTTCTTGACAGAAAGGTATTCCAGAATGCGGTTTTTCACTTTTTCGAGATCATAGTGGTCTTCATCGAGGGTGATCTTGGCCTTTGCAATATCGATGGCTGTGGCCGAAGTCTTGTTCCACGGGAGGCTCGTCATCCATTCCAGATACGTGCGGATGACCGAATACTCGGGGGATGATGCGGAAAGCTTTTCCATGCGTCCCAGCTCGCGCTTGGCCTCTTTATCAGCTTCAGCAGGCAGCTTAGCCTGATCGATCTTTTCGCGCAGGTTTTTAATCTCCGACCCTTCATCTGCCTCCTCGCCGAGTTCCTTGCGGATGGCCGAAAGCTGTTGCCGGAGCAAATATTCCCGTTCCGCTTTCTGCATCTGATCCCGGGCCTGCCCCTGGATTTTTCTTCCCAGTTCAAGAACCTCGACTTCGCGATTCAGGTATTGCATGAGCTTGTTAAGCTTTTCGAAAACCGAGTCCGACTCAAGTATCTCCTGTCGCTGCGGAAGGTCAATCCTGATATTGGTGGCAATGAGATAAGCAAGCTGCCGCGGATCGTCGATGTTTACCGCGGCCGAGGATAGCTCTTCGGGCATGTTCGGCGTCAGCGATACCATTTTCTGAAACATCTCGGATATCCCGCGCATGAGCGCATCAAGCTCGACTGATTTGTCCGATTTGTCCGGCTGTGCTGAGACACGTGCTTTTATGTAGGGATCGGTTTGGATAAACTCCGCTATTTTAATCCGCTCGATTCCCTGAACAAGAACCCGGAGCGTACCATCAGGCACTTTGATCATCTGGAGGATTCGCGCCATGGTACCCACCGAGTAAATGTCGCCTATACCGGAAACTTCGATGTCTATTTTCCGCTGTGCCGTTAATGCAAGAATTTTATCTCCCACCGTCACGTCGTTGATAAGCTTGATCGACTTTTCCTTGCCGATCACAAGCGGATATACAGTGAGGGGGTATACAACAGTATCTTTAAGCGGCAACAAAGGGAGTTCCGCGGGCACTGATGGAATTTTCTCCTGGTTGCTGTCTTGCGGTATATCCATGGATTTACTCCTCGTTTGTCTTTTTAAATATTTCAATAAAGTAGCACGTATATTCAAAGTAATTTCTTGCCTTTCAGCGTTTACGGAGAGTTATAATCAGCAGGCCATTTTTGTACTCTGCCGTGACCTGCTCATGATTCACAGGAGCATGCAATGCAATCTCAGCCCTGAATTCGCCATATTTGATCCCCAGCTGATGGCAAGCATTCATTTTTGCCAAGTCCGGTTGTTCCCTTGCACCCTCCACCACGAGGAGATCGCTGAATAGCGTTACCAACATGTCGTCCTCGGCAACACCCGCCAGTTCCACTACGACAATAATTTCATCGGGCGTTTCATAAATGTCTGTGGGGGGTCTCCATACAATCGGCGAATGAAGGGGCCAAGTACTGAACGACTCCCAGATATTCTGCGTAACTGCCTCAGGGCGTCCCCGTCGAGAATATTTATAAGCAATATATCGATAGCGCACGAGGGAAGCCTCCTTTCATAACAAAAGTTTTATATTTAGTTTATTATAACGTTTTTTCTCAGGAAAGAAAATGGAATAAAATTAGCAGATATCATTGATATTACGAAGAATAGCAGATGCCAGTCCGATTGTCAAAAGCAAAGGCCTGTTTCTCTCAAAATTTGGGGAGAAACTTGACAAAAATCACAATTTCTGATTCATTCTCGACATTATTATGTTTTTTTGCTATAGTAAGTGCTAATGAATTCATTGGGTAATTTAATTATTCTCTCTGATCTCATAAATTTCAAAATACCCTTTCTGAACTCCAGTTAGCCAATGGCTCATTACACGTACTAGAGCTTCGCAGCATTGTATTCCTCACATCGATTCAAAAAACATAAAGTCAAAATCGGTATTAAGGAGGAAGGGACATGGGAGTATCAAGACGTGAGTTTATGAAGCTATCCGGCAGTTCTGTTCTTCTCGGCTCACTCGGTGTCAGCGTTGATACGGCAGAGGCCGCTGCGCAGGAGCTCAGGATCAAGGATGCCAAAGAAACGAAAACCATCTGCCCTTACTGCTCCGTCGGGTGCGGGATTATCGTCCACACAAAGGACGGAAAAGTCGTGAACACCGAAGGCGATCCCGATCATCCGATAAATGAGGGAACGCTCTGCTCCAAAGGCGCATCGTTGTTCGAGGTCATTAATAATTCGCAGAGGCTCATCAAGCCGAAATATCGGGCAGCAGGCGCAACGGAATGGAAAGAAGTGGAATGGGACTGGACCCTTGATGAAATTGCGAAAAGAGTCAAGGACACCCGCGACCGGAGTTTCAAAACAACCTCGAAATCAAAGGTAAAGGAAAAAGCAGCTGACGGCACGGAAAAAGATGTCGAGAAGGACTTTGTCGTAAACAGGACCGACGCCATCGCCCACGTCGGGAGTGCTGCCCTCGATAACGAAGAATGCTACATGCTCCAGAAATTGCTGAGATCCTGGGGCTTGGTATATATAGAACACCAAGCGCGCATTTGACACTCCGCGACGGTAGCGGCTCTGGGAGAGTCGTTCGGACGCGGTGCAATGACGAATCACTGGATCGATATTCGCAATGCCGATGTAATACTCGTTATGGGGAGCAATCCCGCCTCAAACCACCCCATTTCCATGAAATGGATCGCGAAGGCACGGGAACAGGGTGGAAAGCTGATCGTCGTCGATCCTCGCTTCACGCAGACCGCGGCAAAGGCTGACCTCTACGCGCCGATGCGCTCCGGCACGGACATCGCCTTTCTCGGCGGCATGATCAAGTACATTCTTGACAATAACCTTTATTTCAAAGAATACGTCATCGAGTACACCAATGCTCCGTTCCTTATCAACACTGATTTCAAGGGCCCCGGCGACCTGGGCGGCCTGTTCTCGGGCTATGATGATAAAACGAGGAAGTACGACAAAAAGACCTGGTCTTTCCAGATGGACGAAAATGGTGTCCCCAAGAAGGACCCCACGCTCCAAAACCCCCATTGTGTATACCAGCTCCTGAAGAAGCATTACTCACGCTACACCATCGATAAGGTCTCGAATATCACCGGCACGCCCAAGGAAAAACTTCTGGAGGTCTATAAACTTTACGCTTCCACAGGGAAACCGAACCGGGTCGGAACCGAGCTGTACGCCATGGGATGGACGCAGCATACAATCGGGACGCAGAATATTCGGGCTATGTCGATCATTCAGCTGCTGCTCGGCAATATAGGTAAGGCGGGCGGCGGTATCAACGCGCTGCGCGGCGAAAGCAATGTTCAGGGCTCGACTGATCACGGCCTCCTGTTCAATACGCTCACAGGTTATCTCCCGACGCCGACAGGGCCGATCGTCGATCTCAAATCCTATATCGAGAAATACACCCCCAAGACCAAGGACCCGAAGAGCGTGAACTGGTGGTCGAACCGCGGGAAATACGTAACCAGCTACCTCAAGGCGATATACGGTCATGCGGCGCAGAAAGAGAACGACTTCGGCTATTCCTGGCTTCCGAAGCTTGACGAGAACATGAATGCATCATGGCTCATGCTCTTCGACCAAATGCTCCAGGGAAAATTCGAAGGTTTCTTCGCTTGGGGCCAGAATCCCGCATGCTCAGGAGCAAATTCAAACAAGACCAGAAGCGCGCTCGCCAAGCTGAAATGGATGGTGAACGTCAATCTTTTCGATAATGAAACCGGTTCATTCTGGAGAGGTCCGGGAATGAATCCCAAGGACATACAGACCGAGGTGTTCCTTCTTCCTGCTGCTTCGTCCGTGGAAAAAGAAGGCAGCATCTCGAACTCCGGCCGGTGGGCGCAATGGCGGTACAAGGCTGTCGAACCAATCGGACAAGCCAAGCCTGATGCAGCCATCATGAACGAACTTTACTTCCGTGTGAAGATGCTTTACCAGAAAGAAGGCGGTAAATACCCGGCGCCCATCCTGAACCTTACCTGGAACTATGGTGAAAAAGGTCCTGACGGCAAGGTAAAGGAAGTCGATATCCACAACGTGGCCAAAGAGATCAATGGCTATTATCTGGAGGACGTTTACGACAAGAGTTTAACGCCGCCGAAGCTCCTCGGTAAAAAAGGCGACCTTTGCGCGACCTTTGTTCACCTCCAGAGTGACGGATCGACCTCCTGCGGGAACTGGATCTATTCCCAGAGTTATACTCAGAAGGAAGGCAAGATCATAAACATGATGGCGCGTCGGGGGAAGAAAGACCCTACCGGTCTTGGCATGTATCCTGAATGGTCCTGGGCATGGCCGGTGAACAGGCGCATCATTTACAACCGCGCCTCGGTGGATCCTCAAGGTAAACCATGGGATTCGAGGCGGGCGGTCATCAAATGGGACCCCGTCAAGGAAGATCCGGTTTCGAAAAAACCCGGCACTTGGGTCGGCGACGTGCCTGATGGCCCTGCGCCGCCCATGGCAACGGAAAAAGGCAAATACCCCTTTATCATGATGGTTAGCGGTGTGGGAGCTATCTTCGGGCCGGGACTGGCCGACGGTCCGTTTCCCGAGCACTATGAAGCGCTCGAATGCCCGCTTGAAGAGAACATGATGTCAAAGCAGCGGATAAATCCCACAATCAAGCTTTTCGGAAAAAAGGAGGATGTCTACTTTTCCTGCAACGTGCAGTACCCCTTTGTGGCGACCACTTACCGCGTGTCGGAACACTGGCAGACCGGGGTTATGACAAGACATGAGCCCTGGCAGCTCGAAATGCAGCCCCAGATGTTCCTCGAACTGAGCGAGGAACTGGCCAAGGAAAAAGACATAAAGAACGGGGAAAAAGTCATCGTCAAGTCGGGACGCGGACAAGTGTGGGCTATTGCTGTTGTGACGAACCGGTTCAAACCATTCAAAATCGCAGGTTCCACCGTACATCAGGTCGGCATTCCGTGGCACTTCGGCTGGCAGTATCCCGAAGACGGCAGCGGCGGAGACAGCGCAAACCTGCTCACCCCAACCGTCGGGGACGCCAATACCATGATACCAGAATCCAAGGCCTTCATGGTCAATGTGGTTAAGGCATAGGGGGGAATCATGTCGACAATTAAAGAAAACAGAAAAGCATTGCTCATATCGCCGGAGCTCTGCATCGGGTGCCGAGGCTGTCAGACTGCGTGCAAAAGCTGGAACCAGCTACCCGGCCAGAAGACGATAAACTACGGCACCATGCAGAATCCTCCGGACCTAACGCCTGTTTCGTTCAACATCATCCGCTACAGCGAGGTCCCTTCGGACACCAACCCCGTACGGTGGCTCTTCGTGAGCAGGAGATGCATGCACTGTGGGGACGCGGGCTGCATGAAGATCTGTCCTGCTCCCGGTGCAATCTACCGTACCAAGGAAGGCGCGGTAGCCTATGACAAGGACAAATGCATCGGCTGTAAATTGTGTGTAGCCGGGTGTCCCTTCGATGTCCCGAGATACGATGCACAGGGGAAAATCTCAAAATGCCATCTTTGTTATGACCGTATCGCCGATGGACTATCCCCCGCTTGCGCCAAAACCTGCCCCTCCGGCGCGATCAGGTTCGGCGACCGCGATGCATTGATCGACTCGGCCAAAAAAGCTGGATACGCCAAAGTATACGGTGAGGCAGATCTGACCGGACTTGGGGCACTCTACGCCTTCAAGGACGCTCCGAAAATCTACGGAATGAACGAGAACCCCGCAATCGCGGAAAGCGTCATCTTCTGGAATACAGTGCTGAAGCCGCTGGCGGTGATCGGACTTGGCGGTATCGTTGCCGGCGCCCTGCTTCACTATGTCACCATCGGACCGCACAAGGACGCTGACGAGGAGGTGAAAAAACCATGAGTGAAATGGTGAGAAAAGCATCGGTTGAAGAGATCATCAATCACTGGATCCTAGCGGGAAGCTGTATCCTCCTGATCATCACAGGCTACGGGTTTCTTTTCAAAATTGAGCCAATGTATGCCCTTTTCGGAAGCAATATGACTATGAAGATCGTTCATAACTGGACCGGCGTGGTGTTCTCCGCTTCCCTCTTCGCCACCCTGTTCAATTATCTCCATGAAGCGCTGACATACGATGCGGATGACTGGGCCTGGATCAAGATGGGAGGAGGATATCTCTCCAAAAAACAGACGGTTGCCCCTCCCATGGGGAGATTTAACACGGGGCAGAAACTTTACTACCTTGTGATCCTGCTCGCAGGCATCGTAATATCCGCGTCAGGCTTCTCGATCTGGCTCGTACAGGGCAATCGCTCTCTCACGCTCGCGTCCCACCTGATGCACAATATGGCTTTCGTACTCTTCGTGATGGCTGTTCCGGCCCATGCCTATCTCGGGACACTCGCGAACCCGGGCCTGCTCCGGATTATGATTAACGGTACGGTGCCCCTGGAAGTCGCCAAAAAGAGATACCCTAAATGGATGAAAGAAATCGGGAAGATGTAAGCATCGTCCATGGTTAACATACCCCTGCCCTTTTATACAAAGGCAGGGGTATTTCTTTAAGCATGTTATGGTTTTTCTATTCAGGAAGCAAGTTCAATGAAGTAGCTCTTGCGCCAAATTTCCTTTTTATCATCAGCGCCGTGAAACCTCGGCCATTAGGTAGGGGAGGATTCCAATGATTATGACATGGCCACGCACCAGGAAACGTTCCTCTCTCACTTGCTGGGTGAAGTATCATGCAGTGTATAACGCCCGTGACAAGGACGCATCCCGAATCTTCTTCAAGAACACAGTCTCTTCTCATCAGGATTGAAGAAGTGCATGTCACTTTCCATACGCGAAAGGCCCCTTCTGCCACAGTATCCCTGTCATCATATTGCCCTGGATTATCCAGAATCTACTTCAGGGAACGGTCATGCTCTAAACATTTGAGTCAGCCGAGCGCACGGGGATCGGTATGTTTTTTAATCCTCATACCCCAGGTACCGCTTGAAATAATCGCTTTTTTAAAAGGAAGGGACATGCAGGCTGCGATTGGCAGGCTTGTACAAAATAAAAAAAGCCTCAGAGGCATCTCCGAAGCCTTGCGTATTCATGGCCTAATAAATATATTTCACCAGTTGTATTACGCTATCTGCTGCCCCGAGCCATTTCATTCAGCCGTTTCACACGCTCAGCGATGGGCGGATGAGTGCTGAACAGGTTCATGATGCCGCCCCCTGTAAGCGGGTTCACGATGAACATATGAGCCGTCGCGGGTTTTGCATCCTCCATGGGGATGATCTGTGATCCTTTCTCCAGTTTCAGGAGTGCATTGGCCAGCCACGTGGGGTTGCCGGAAATTTCGGCGCCGCCTTTGTCAGCCTCATATTCTCTCGTTCTCGAAATGGCCATCTGGACAAGCATGGCGGCAATGGGCGCTACGATCATCATTACCAGTGCCACAATCGGACTGCCGCCTTCATCGTCGTTCCGTCTACTGCCTCCGCCGAAGATCATGGCCCACTGCGCCATTTGCGCGAGCATGCTGATCGCTCCCGCGATGGTCGCAACGATCGTGCCTGTGAGCATGTCGCGATGTTTGATGTGGGATAGTTCGTGGCCAATCACGCCGCTCAATTCTTCGCGCGACAGAATCCGCATAATGCCGTGGGTTACAGCGACAACCGCATGCTCGGGGTTCCTCCCGGTTGCAAAAGCGTTCGGAGTTTCCTCGGGGATAATGTAGACTTTGGGCATGGGCAAACCAGCTCTCTGTACCAGCGTCCGTACGATTGAGTAAATCTCAGGAGCTTCCGCTTCAGTTACGGGCTTGGCCCCGTACATTCGCAGAACAATTTTGTCGCTGAACCAATACATCCCAACATTCGTTATCGTAGCGAACACAATGGCCATGACCATGCCGCTTCTGCCGCCGAGAGCTCCACCGATGGCAACAAACAACACCATAAGAAATGTCATCAAACCAACTGTTTTTACCGTGTTCATTGATTCTTCTTTCCCTCCATTAATATTACATGATAGTATTATTAAAGTACCACAGTCTGGATCGCGCGTCAATAGTAACGACGATACTTTTCTGTTGACAAGGATATACCACTTTGCTATATTTGCAAGGCTTGAAGGGGCGAAAATGAGGTTCATGCGGGTGTAGCTCAGTTGGTAGAGCACAACCTTGCCAAGGTTGGGGTCACGGGTTCGAATCCCGCCACCCGCTCCATTGATATTAAGGAGTTAAGCGACATTGCTTAACTCCTTTTCTATTACCTGTACTAGTTTTGTGTCAGTTGGCAGGGTGT
>Ga0335081_10001196_pt1 | contig 41387 bp, 27 predicted proteins | sample Lox_Sample_35_FD_206713 | JGI IMG/M metagenome (GOLD analysis project Ga0335081, IMG submission 206713) | Soil microbial communities from Loxahatchee National Wildlife Refuge, Florida, United States - Lox_Sample_3.5 | ecosystem: Environmental > Terrestrial > Soil > Wetlands | place: USA... | reverse complement strand
CAGCGCGATGTCGGCCTGCTCCTTGGTCACGATGAGCGGCGGTGCGATGCGCAGGCTGGTCGGTCCGCAGCCCAGCAACAGCAGGCCGCGTTCGAAGGCGAGTTCGACGATGCGATCGCGTTCGACGCCGCCCGGCGTCTTCGCCTTCTTGTCGGTCACGATCTCAATGCCGATCATCAAGCCTCGGCCGCGAACGTCGCCAACAAGCTCCATGCTCTGCGGCCAGTCGGCGATGCGATCCGTGATGTGGCGGCCGACGATCTCGGCATTGTGAATGGCTTCGCGCTCCAGGATGTCCATGGTGGCCAGCGCCGCAGCGATGGATACCGGATTGCCGCCGAAGGTTGACGCGTGCGAGCCCGGCACCCAATCCATGATCTCGGCCTTCGCCATCATCACGCCGAGTGGCATGCCGCTGGCGATGCCCTTCGCGATGCAGACAATGTCCGGCTCGACACCGGTGTGCTCGATGGCCCACCACTTCCCTGTCCGGCCGGCACCCGACTGCACTTCGTCGGCAACCAGCAGAATGCCGTGACGATCGCAGATGGCGCGCAGCTCCTGCATGAAGATGGTCGGCGCGACCACGTAGCCGCCTTCGCCCTGGATGGGCTCGACGAAGATCGCCGCCACTTCTTCCGGAGGCAGCGTGGTCTTGAAGAGCTTCTCTTCGATGAAGCGCGCGCAGCCAAAGGCGAAGGCGTCGGCCTCCTGCTCGCCACCCACGCATCCGCGATAGACATCGGGATAGCGCACGTGGGTGACGCCCGGAACCAGCGGAGCGAAGCGGCGGCGCTGCTGCGGCTTCGACGCCGTCAGCGACAGCGCGCCCATGGTGCGGCCATGGAACGCGCCGTAGAACGCGATGATGTTCTGCCGCTTCGTGTGATAGCGCGCCAGCTTCAACGCGGCTTCAATCGCCTCGGCGCCGGAGTTGCCGTAGTAAATCTTGTGCGGCCCCTTCATCGGCGCGATCTGCGACAGCCGCTTGCCCAGCGTGATCATGCTCTCGTAATAGAAGTCGGTGCCGGACATGTGGATCAGCTCGGCAGCCTGCTTCTGGATGGCGGCGACCACTTCGGGATGGCAGTGGCCGGTCGAGGTGACGGCGATGCCGGCGGAGAAGTCGAGGAACTCGTTACCGTCGACGTCTTCAACGATGCAGCCGTGGCCGCGCTTGGCGACCATGGGATAGGAGCGCGTATACGACGGCGAGATGTACTCGTGATCGCCCTCCAGCACGCGAAGCGCGTTGGGACCGGGCAGGGCTGTCCTGATCTTCGGACCGGCGACGGAAGTAAGAGTATTGACGGACATGATGTTTTCCTCCGATAGGCTTGCGGCCCAGTTAGGCCGGAGCTGGTGTGGACCCGCGAGCTTCGTCTGGTTGGACTCGGCGGCGCGGGAAGAAGGAAGAAAACCTGAGCTAGTCGCCGGAGAAGAGATTGGGACGGGCCATACAAGGAGCCAGCTTGCCGTCGGCGCGAGGGGAAATGGGCCGCGACCAGGTGGCGCGCAGGCCAATTCCGCGCCCCAGATTGAGGGCGAGCAAGGCGATCGGTCGGCTGCCGCGGCTGGTCAAGGCAGAGCTCCTGCCTTGATTATAGTCAGCCTGCCGAGCCGGCGTAACCCCCAAAAATTGCTGCCACTGGAGGCCATCCGGAGCTTTTGCGGCATCCCGCGGGGCAACCTAACTGCATCGGTTGGAAACTATTTGGATGTACTATAGCGATAGTACATCGGGCCCTACCCGGCGCTCCCTTTAGGTCAACTGAATGCTTTGAGGCTGGCTTGCGGCGTGCAGCCTCGTTAACTCTCTGCACAAGAATGCGGAGTTGAAAGGAGCATCTCGATGTCAATGATGAAACGAACTGTTCTCTGTCTGGCTCCAGTACTGTTTTTCTGTCTTCTTCCCGTGCTGGCTACGGCGCAGGACAACATGGGCAAGACGATGACCGCCACCGGATGTCTGAAGCAAGGCACCGATGCCGGCGGATACTACCTCATGGGCGAGGACGGCAAGATGTATGAACTCTGGGGCAAGAATCTGGGAGAGCACCTGAATCACAAAGTCACGGTCACCGGCACGCAGACGACGATGAGCGCGGCGCAAGAGAAGAAGCGCGAGGCGATGGAGAAGCAGGAGGCGGGCAACGCCACTATCGTGGACATGAAGGTCAGCAACCTGAAGATGATCAGCGAGAGTTGTCAGTAGAGTCAGTAGAGCCGGATTTTCGGCCAGCGTGACACGAGCACAGCTCTAGCGGGCTGTGCTCGTTGTGTCTTTGGGTAGAGCTGGCCTTCGGGGCCTGCTTGACGACTGCAGGGGATGTTCTGGCGCTGAACTGTGTCGCCGGCTGAAGCCGGCTCATCATCTCAATAAACTGGCTTGAACGCTGGCCTGAAGTGTCTGCGTGAGAACCCTGTCGTCCCTAAAGGGACTCAAGCTCTTTTTCCACTCTACCCAGCACTCCGGCTGCGCCTGCGTGCTGGGCTAAACTGTTCCGCGCCTACGGCGCTCGATTTTCGGCGGTCGTGTCCCACTGCCAAACTTGGAAGCGCGTTCTCACGCAGACACTGAAGGCCAGCACTACCCGACCAACCGGCTCTAACATCGCATAATATTCGCCGGACGCGGCGCTAGAGCGCCGCTCTACCTACAACTCCGCCAGCGCGCGATGCACCAGATGGATCGCGATGGAGCCTTCGCCGACGGCCGAGGCCACGCGCTTCACATTCCCGGAGCGAATATCGCCGACCGCGAAAACTCCCGGCAGGCTGGTCTCCAGAATCAGTGGCGGACGCGGCAGCGGCCACGCCTTCGCCTCCAGCGTCGGTTTGTCCAGATCGTAGCCGGTGAGCACGAATCCCTTACCGTCGAGGGCCAAACAGCCTTCCAGCCACTCGGTGCGCGGCGAGGCCCCGGTCATGATGAACAAGTGCCGAATGTTGTGCGGCGCGGTCTGACCCGTGTCGCGGTCGCGCCAGGTCACACGCTCCAGGTGCGCGTTACCATCCACTTGCGTAACCTCGGTGTGATAATGCAACTCGATCTTCGGGTTCGCCTCGATGCGCCAGATCAGGTAGCGCGACATGGTGTCCGCCAGCTTTCCCGAGCGGACCAGCATGTGGACCTTGCGGGCCTTCTGCGAGAGAAAGACCGCTGCCTGGCCGGCTGAATTTCCTCCACCCACGACGATCACATCCTCGCCTTCACAAAGCTGCGCCTCCATATGGGTGGCGCCGTAGTAGACGCCCTGGCCCTCGAATGAGCCCAGCTTGGGAAGAGGCGGCTTGTTATACTGCGCGCCCGCAGCCAGCACGATGGAGCGCGCGGCCAGCGGAGGACCCTGGTCCAGAATGACCTGATAGGGCCTGCGGTCGCAGTCAAGCCGTACCGCGCTGCACGCGACCATGATGTCGGCGCCGAACTTCTGCGCCTGTGCCAAGGCCCGCCCCGCCAGTTCGTTGCCCGATATTCCGGTGGGAAAGCCGAGGTAGTTCTCAATACGCGAGCTCGATCCGGCCTGCCCTCCCGGCGTTGCCGTCTCCACCACCAGCACGTCGAGGCCCTCCGAAGCCGCATAAACAGCCGCCGCCAGCCCGGAAGGACCGGCGCCCACCACGATCAGGTCGCGCACCTGCGACACATCGATGTTGGTGTTGAGGCCCAGGCAGTCGGCCACATCACGAATCGAGGGATTGCGTAACACGTTGCGACCGTTGCAGACCACTACGGGCACCTCGTGGATCTTCACCTCGAAGTGATCCAGTATCGACTGGGAGCGCTCGTCGTGGTCCAGATCGATGTATTTGTAGGGATACCCGTTACGGCCGAGAAAGTCGCGCAGGCGCAGTGTGTTGGCGCAGTGGTGGGACCCCAGTATGATCACATTGCCGGCTCCTTCCTGAATCAGCACCAGTCGCCGCAGGATATAGGCGCGCATGAAAATTTCGCCGAGCTCGACGTCCTTGGCGACGATCGAACGAAGATCGCCGGCGGGAATCAGGAGAAACTCGCCATCCTGGGTGACTCTCCCTCGCAGCAGCGCACGCTGTCCGCTGATCAGAGAAAATTCTCCGGTAAAACTTCCCGGAACGTGACTAACCAGCATACGTTCGCTCTGGGGACAGGTTTGAACAATGTCCACGCCCCCGGAAAGCAACACATACACGGGAACATTACTGTCGCCGGGCTCGAACAGAACCTCGCCCGCCTTGACCTTCCGCACCTGGCCGTAGGGACGCAGGCGGTCAATTTGCGCCGGGGTGAGAAGCGGAAACGCGTCCGAACCGGGTTCAAGTGCGATATGAGTCGGGGATGAGGACATGCGTGGGCTCCAGGGAGGAAATTACGAAACCGATAGAGTGTAGATGTGATGGCGAGGTGGGAGGGTGCAACAGGTTTGTTACCCGTCCAGAGCGATAAAACCTGGATCGTCGCAGCGGAACAGCAGCTCCCTCTGCTCGCCATGGCGGCCTCGGTCGAGATGCCGGTTCTACTACCAAGCTGACGGCTGGAACGGCTGACAGCTAATTCGCGGCCGCTTTCGCTGCCCGCTTCTTGCGCTGCGTGGGATGGACGAACCAGGCGATGGCAATGCTCACCAGATAAAGAATGATCATGGGCGCGGCGAAGATGCACATGTTCATGATGTCGGTGGTGGGCGTGATAATGGCGGCGATGATAAAGATCACCAGGATGGAATAGCGGAAGTTACGCCACATCCAGCCGGCGCTGACGATGCCCATCAGCGACAGGAAGAAGACAAGGATCGGCATCTCGAAGACAATGCCCAGCCCGGCGATGATGGTCAAAAACAGATCGGTGTATTCGCCGACGGTGATCATTGGCTTGAACTGGGCGCTCCAGCCGATCAGGAAATCCAGCGCCGCCGGATAGACCATCTTGTAGCCGAAGAAGCCGCCGGCCAGAAACAATCCCACGGTGCTGAACATGAAGGGCAGCACGTAGCGCCGCTCGTGACGATACAGCCCGGGCGCGATGAAGGCCCACACCTGATAGAGCACGAAGGGCGAGGCCACGAAGACTCCCGCCAGAAACGCGATCTTCAGGTACATGTTGAAGGGATCGGTGGGATTCAGGTAGACCAGCTTGGTGTCCATCTTGTGATTGGCCAGCGCGGTCACGATGGGCTTCTGCATGATGGCGAAGATCTGCTCGTGGAACCACCAGCAGACGCAGAAGCCGCCGACCACATAGAGGAAGCTGTAGATGATGCGGCGGCGCAGCTCCTCCAGGTGCTCGAGGAAGCTCATGCCGGTCATCTCTTCCGAGGCGCGGGTCTTGGCGGTATCGACGACGGGGCTGGACATGCTTATTCGCTACCTGCGGACTTGGCGGGCGCGGAAGGCGGATCGACCGGCGCGGCCGGCGCTTTGGGCGGCTCCGGCTGCCGGTTCATGATCTCGACCAAGTCGGCCCTGGTCCGGCTGACAGTATCGGTAATTGGACGCATCAGCCGCTCCCAGGGCTCTTCCGGGGGCAAAAGTTTGGGATCGCGACCCGGATTCTCGGACTGCTTTTTGGCACGTTCTTCGAGCTCGATGTTCAGCATCTCGCTTTCGAGCTGGTTCTTGAACTCGTTGCTGGCGCGCTTGAACTCGGCCAGGAACTTGCCCAGCTGGCGGCCAAGCTCGGGCAGCTTGCGCGGTCCGACGACCACCAACGCCAGCAGAAAAATGAAGATCATCTCTGGCATGCCGAGATTCATAACATCATGATAAACCAGCAGCACTCAGCGTTCAGCATTCAGCATTCAGCCAAGCCGGGTCCTGGCCGGCGAACGAACTGGGCGAGCTCCGGCATCAGGTTTTGGCCTTCGGCATCCGGCGGGCAGCAACCGATCCCAAGTTGAGTTGGCTGAATGCTGAGTGCTGAATGCTGAGTGCTCACCCTCGCCTTCCTCCTACGTCTGTTACGAAAGCGGGAACGCAGCGGATTTCGCACCTTCGGTGGAAACCAGGCATCCAAATAGACAGCTCGGTCGTCAGCTGAAAGCGGCACAAACGCATGGTATACTGCGGCTAAGTCTCGCTCCGGTGCGACGATCCCGATCATGCATTTCCGGCTAAGCAGAGGCCCCCGGCACACCGCCGGGGTTGAAGGATTACACATGGCACGTAGTTCGCGTCGCTCCGCCTTTCTGGTTCTCGCCATCATTCTGACTTGCGGCTGTCTCGGCATGCTGTTCGGACAGCGCATTACCGCGGCCACTTCTTCCGGGGGCGGCGACAACGACGTTCGCGACAGCCTGCGCAGCTTCAGCGACGTCTACCAGGTTGTTCAGCAGAACTACGCGGAGCCGGTCAATCCCGACAAGGCCATCTACAACGGGGCGATTCCGGGAATGCTGCGGGTGCTCGACCCGCACTCCAACTTCTTCGATCCTAAAGCGTACGCGGCACTGCGCGAAGAGCAGCGCGGCAAGTACTACGGCGTGGGCATGCAGGTTGGACCACGCAATAATAAGGTCATCGTGATCGCACCGTTTGCCGGCGCGCCTGCGTATCGCGCGGGCATCCGCCCCGGCGACATCATCATCGCAGTTGACGGCAAGCAGACCGACAACATGAGCACCAGCGACGTTGCCGAGCTGCTGAAAGGTCCCAAGGGCACCAGCGTCAAGATCACAGTCCTGCGCGAAGGCTCCGACAAGCCGCTGGACTTCACCGTCATTCGCGACGAGATTCCCCGCTATAGCGTCGATGTGCATTTCCTGATTCGTCCGGGCATCGGCTACATGCACGTCTCCGGCTTCCAGGAGACAACCGAGAAGGAAGTGCGGGATGCGCTGGACGAGTTCGGCGACATTCACGGGCTTATCCTTGACTTGCGCGCGAATCCCGGCGGCCTGCTGAGTGAAGGTGTCGGCGTTGCCGATCAGTTTCTGAAGAAGGGACAGGTCATTGTCTCGCACCATGGCCGCGCCTCGGCGGAAAAGGTTTACAAGGCGACGCACGGCAACGGTGGCAAGGATTATCCGATTGTCGTGCTGGTCAACCGCAACACGGCATCGGCGGCGGAGATTGTGGCGGGCGCGATCCAGGACCACGACCGCGGATTGATCGCGGGCGAGACTACCTTCGGCAAGGGCCTGGTGCAGACCGTCTATCCGCTATCAGAGAACACCGGCCTGGCGCTGACAACCGCAAAGTACTACACGCCCAGCGGACGGCTGATCCAGCGCGACTATAACGGCGTCTCGCTCTACGACTATTACTACAACGATCGCGAGAACAGCGACGCTGCGATGGGCTCGCACGAAGTGAAGATGACCGACAGCGGCCGCACAGTGTACGGTGGCGGCGGCATCACGCCCGACGTGAAGATCCCCGATCCCAAGACCAACAAGTTCCAGGAGACGCTGCTGGAGAAGTACGCTTTCTTTAACTTCTCGAAGCATTACGTGATCAACCACAAGGTCACGAAGCAGTTTGAAGTGGATGACGCCGTGATGCAGGAGTTCCGCAAATTCCTTGACGAGCAGAAGATTGCCTTCACCGAGGGCGACCTGGCCGACAACATGGACTGGATCAAGTCCAACATCAAGGCCGAGCTGTTCATCAACGAATTTGGCCAGCAGGAAGGCATGCGGGTCCACGCCGAGACCGATCCCGAGGTGCAGAAGGCGCTCGACCTGATGCCGCAGGCCAAGCAGCTTGCCGAAAATGCGCGCAAGACCATTGCGCAGCACAACAATGCGCGTTTGACGGCGCAGGAAGCAGCCGCGGCCAACAGCAGCCGGTAACAAAACCTGAGGCAAGCAATAAGAGCCCGCCAAGAGCGGGCTTTTTCTGTTTCCGGCGACGCCGAGTATAATCCCCAAGCTCACCGTCACTGAGAGGTGGCTTTGAAAGGCGCAGCTTCAGCGCCGCCGCTGCAACTGTTCATTTCCGGTCCGCGCGATCGACACCGACGCGCGCCGCTAGTGCGTCGAAGCCGCCTGCGATGCGACCGGTTTTACGTCAATCGCAGGCGCGTGGCCCATGCTCCGGTATTCGGCCGCCAGTTCCTTGATCTCCGTCAGGTCGCGTTGCATCTCACTCCAGCCGTACCACAGCGCGTAATCGGGGCTCGCATGAAACGTGCCCTGGAACGTTCTCATGCGATGCTCCAGGAACATCACGAACAGCTTTTGCTCAACCACAGTGGGCGCGTCGTGGAAGGTCAGCAGGTCGGGAAAGGGATACGAGTAGTTTTTCGGCTTGGGCAGGATGCTATCTTTGTAGAGATCGGCGACCGTGCGAATTCCTTCCGCCATCAGATGATCGGCGTTCTTGATCATCTCGTCACCGTAGTCAAGCTGCTGTTTCGCAAAGTTGATCGAGTGACATTGATTGCAGGTCTTGAGCATCTTGTCGCGCTGCGCCTGCCATGACGCCTGATCGAGCCGCGCAACATCAGCGGCCTTTACTACGTCGAGGCGCGCCGTCGGCTTGCCACTGGGATCAAGAACGCCCAGCGCCTGCAGAATCGTAACCTGGTCGGCCTTCCACTGCGGGTCGTCAGGCAGCGGAAGGCGCACGGCGAGGAAGCCCCACGCAGTCCGCACTTCGTGATTGCCGTCTTGCATGTGACAACTCTGGCAGGTCGGTGCGGCGGAGGTGGCGCTTTGGATCATGAGCTGCTTAAGCTCGTTTCGCACGCCGTGCTTGGAGGATGAGTACATCTCCCATTGGGGATGGTCGAAGCCCATGTGGCAGGTCTCGCAGGCTTGTGGCGAGCGCGCCTCCGCCAGCGAGAACGTGTGCCGCGTGTGACAGGCATCGCACGAGGCGGCTCCGAAGCGCGATCCTTCCTTCTGCAGCGCAGCAAGCTGCTCGGGAGTCTTCAGCCCCAGCTTGTGGCACGAGCCGCAACCTTTCATGCCTTCGGTCATGGCCATCGGCTGCCAGTGAATGGTGGGCATCGCCTCCATCGCGGCCCACGCCATCGCGTGCTTGCCCTTGGTGAACTGCGTCACCTGCGCCTCATGACACTGTCCGCATGTGTCCGGGGTGGGAATTCTTGCCTTCGCGGCATCGGCCGCAGTCATGTGATCGGCGCCGTGGCATGTATCGCACTCGATGCCCATCTCGTGATGTTTGCTTTGCTTCCAATCGGTCACGATGTTGGGCGTGACCTTGCTGTGGCACTCCACACATTGCGCGCCAACATTCGATGTCTGAGGAACCGATGCCGCAGCGATCAGATGAGAGGTCGAGAAGATCAGAAAAATCGCAGACGCAAAGACGATGCGAGCCAGCATGTGCACCTCGCAATGGACATATTTGGGCGCAAGGAATTCACCGAAGATGAACCGCGGGCCGGTGCCTGTGACTGGTGCTATTCCAGGTGTCCAGCTTCTGACAAACTAGTAAGCGTTCTTGCCGAACAGCCCTGACCACGCCGTCAGGAACACGATCCGCAGGTCGAGCCAGAAGCTCCAGTTCTGCAGATAATACAGGTCGTATTCAAAGCGCTTGGAGATGGAAGTATCGCCGCGCCAGCCGTTCACCTGCGCCCAACCCGTGATCCCCACCTTCAGCCGATGGCGCGTCTCGTAATGCGAGATCTCCTCCAGGAACTTCTTGACGAAGTACGGCCGCTCCGGCCGCGGTCCCACGACGCTCATTTCGCCCTTGAGCACGTTGAAGAACTGCGGCAGCTCGTCCAGGCTGGTGCGGCGCAGAAACTTGCCGATGGGCGTGCAGCGCGGATCATTTTCCGTCGTCCACCGTGTTTCGCTCTCGGAGGTCGACGCGACCCGCATGGTACGGAACTTGTACATGATGAAATGCTGGCCGTTCAGCCCGACACGTTCCTGGCAGAAAAGAACCGGACCTTTGGAGGTAGCCTTGATCACGATGGCGATCAGCAGCATCAGCGGTGAGGTCACCAGGATGGTCAGCACCGAGAACACCAGGTCGAAGACGCGCTTCAGGACGAAATACATTGGCGACTCGGCGGGTGTATTCGACAGGTCCAGCATCTGCAGATCGCCGAAGCGGAAGAGCCGCTCGCGCAGTACGGCGATGTCGCCGATATCGATGATGGCGCGAATGGGAGCGCACAGCGGCTCCAGCGTGCGAAAGAGGCTGGACAGTTGCGAGAGGTGCTGCGCCGGCAAGGCGATGACCACATCGTCGAAAGGGATGCCGATGCCACGCTTCACGTCGTCGAGTTCGAAGACAGGTACATCCACGACCGAGACCTCATCCTCGCCGGGAATGCGGATGTGAGCGACCACCTGAGAGGTGGCGAACGGCATGCGTCCCAGGCGCGTGGCTACTCGGCGCGCATGGATATCGGCGCCGACCACCAGAATGCGTAGAGGCTTGCGGCGTCGTGCACCGCGCAACAGCGTGCGGAAAGTGGCGCGGCTCAATACCGTGAGCACCAGCAGAGCGATGGCACTGACGGCGAGGAAGACGCGGGAGAAATTCCGCTGGCGGTAAAAGAACAGCAGGCACAAGAGGACGACATAGGTAGTGGCGCACGTCGAAGCCGCCCGCGTGACTCCGGTGTACTCCTGCAGTAACGCTTCCATGTCGCAGAGGTGATAGGCCTCGGCGGCGAACGCCCAGATCAGCGTGGTCACCAACAGCACCGCGAAATAGAACCGCGGCTCATACTCCTTCTGGACCAGCGCCGCCTGCAGCAGTCCGAAGCGGACGTAGGCTGTGATGGAAAACGCCAGCAGCGGCAGCAAGTAGCACCACAGTCGCAGGTAGAACCGATAGGAGGTCAGACGTAAGGTCATGGACGACAGCCTTCTTGTACCTTGGGCTCGCCGAAGTTGAATCCCTGAGAGTCAGGAGATTCCTCCCCGGTTGGTCTGATACAGTGCTGGCGCCGCACTGAATGCAAAGGCGGCTTCGCACGGTTGACATACTTGCTTACGTTCTGGTTACGTTGGGAGCGAGAAACAGTCCTTATCTACGCGTCTTCGCATGGCCAATGAACCTCAACACTCTTCCTGAAGAAGTTGGCGCGAGATGAAGAGTCCACACCAGCGGTTCATATATGATGTGACCAATGTGCAGCAAGCTTATGGCAACAAGATGGGCGCGTCAAGAAAAAATACTCTTGCGTTATGCGATACCTCGCACATGCCGCGGCGCGCGATGGCCCATAAATTATTTTTATGGCCGCATCGGAAAACCACTGTGGCAGCGCTTTTCCTCAAGATGAGGAGCGGCGGCGACAGCACGTTGTCACCAAGAAAAATCCTGCCGCGACCGGCGCGGCAGGAGTCAGGCTGAACTTCGAAAACTCTAGATGTCATAATACATCTGGAACTCGTAGGGATGGGGACGCAACCGCATGGCGTTCACTTCCTTCTCCCGCTTGTAGTCGATGTAGGTGTTCAGCATTTCTTCGGTGAAAACATCTCCCTTCAGCAGGAACTGGTAGTCGCGCGCCAGATGATCCAAGGCCGACTCCAGCGAGCCCGGCATCGACGGCACCTTCGCCAACTCTTCCGGACCCAGATCGTAAATGTCCTTGTCCAGCGGCTGGCCGGGATCGATCTTGTTCTCGATGCCGTCAAGTCCGGCCATCAGCATGGCGGAAAATGCCAGATACGGATTGCAGCTCGGGTCCGGCGGACGGAACTCCACGCGCTTCGCCTTGGGCGACGCCGAATACATCGGAATACGACATGCCGCGGAACGATTCCGCCGCGAGTACGCCAGGTTCACCGGCGCTTCAAAGCCCGGCACCAGACGCTTGTACGAGTTGGTCGTCGGAGCAATCAGCGCCGACAACGCCGGACCATGCTTGATCAGTCCGCCGATGTACCACAGCGCCATCTGCGAAAGTCCGGCATAGCCGTCGCCGGCGAACAGCGGCTTGCCGCCCTTCCACAGCGACTGGTGGGTGTGCATGCCGCTGCCATTGTCCTGGAACAGCGGCTTGGGCATGAAGGTCACCGTCTTGCCATACTGGTTGGCGACATTCTTCACGATGTACTTGTACAGCATCATCGAGTCGGCGGACTTGATCAGCGAGTCAAATTTCAGGTCGATCTCGGTCTGTCCGCCGGTGGCGACTTCGTGATGATGGCACTCCACCACCAGCCCGCAATTCTGCATGGTCATCGCCATCTCGGTGCGCAGGTCCTGGTAGTGATCGGTGGGCGCGACCGGGAAATATCCTTCTTTATAGCGGGGACGATAGCCCAGGTTGTTCTCCAGCCGTCCTGAATTCCAGCGGCCCTCTTCGGCGTCGATGAAGTAGAAGCCTTCGTGCTCATTCTGGTCGAAGCGCACGTTGTCGAAGATGAAGAACTCGGCTTCGGCGCCGAAGTAGGCGGTGTCGGCCAGGCCGGTCGAAACCAGGTGCATCTCGGCTTTCTTGGCAATGTAACGCGGATCGCGGTCATAGCGCTGCTTGGTGACCGGATCGATCACATCGCAGACCATCACCAGCGTGGGAACTTCGGTGAAGGGATCGAGCATGTACTTCGCCGGGTCGGGAATCAGTAGCATGTCGCTTTCGTGAATGGCCGCCCAGCCGCGGATGGATGATCCATCCATGCCGAAGCCCTCTTCAAAGGAGGCTTCGCTGAGTTGATTGATCGGATAAGAAACGTGGTGCCACAGTCCCGGAAGATCGGTGAAGCGCAGGTCCAGGACCTGCACATTGTTTTCCTTCACGAAATCCAGGACTGCCTTCGGATCAGGCTTGGTATCAGCCATGCAAACTCTCCTTTGCGCGCCTCGAAGTGGGCGCTTGGGTTATGTCTTGCGTTGGAAACGTCGCGGAATGTCTGCCCGGGCTTCCGCCCTCTGCAAGCTGCGGAGCCAGGAGAATTCCGGGGTAAGAAGTCGGAACGACAACCCACATGGATTAGGGAGTGCGTGTGGCCTTGGACGATCGCCCTTGGCCCACAGATCAGGATACGAGCTGGCGGGCAGGCGAGGAAATCCAATGTTTTTATAGCCGCCATAACCAGCAGTTATCGCCTGTTGAAAACATGGAGTTATCCTGCTTCCTTCCCATTCCGGTCGCTCTTCCTTCATCAGCTTCTTAGGGTTCATTTCATCAATGGCTTTCGCCTGTATCAGGGCACGACCTCCCGAGTAGCTGTAAAGAGCCGCTTACTCGCACGCTTTGTATCAGGGCACGACTTCGCAGGCTGCTGAAAAACTCCGTAGGAGGCGCTTTGTATCAGGGCACGACTTCAGTCGTGCCGATAAGCTGTTTATTTCTGGCTCGAGCCGGCTTCAGCCGGCGACACAAGAGGGTCTCGCGCAGACTCTGGCGAGTTTTTCAGCAGCCTCTCTTAGACGTGCCCTGACACCAGGCGCTTCATTCCGCAGTTCCCTCCTCCAACTGCGGGCGCCTTATCCCGCCGTGCGGGATGAAGCCGGTAGCGTCTGCTCCACCGCACGGGTTGGCGGCTTTCGAATTCCGCCCAGCTCCCATCGTTGTGTAGGCGCCTCGCGCTCCACCCGTACCTCCGGTTCCCGGCCACCTTGGGCATAGAACAATGGCCCGTCGACTGAGCAAAAGAAGCGGCTGACCAGTCCGCAAGGGTGCGACACCCTCTGGTCTTTTTCTTCTTGGTCCAGTTCGGCGTATTCATCTCGCTTTTCTTCTTTCTGCTGCTGGGCCTTCTCGGCTGCGGCGGACGCATCCTCCGCCGCATACCGGTCTGCCACTTGCGCGATGCCGTCGATTCTGGCTTCGCGTTCCGCTTTCTCCGCGCCCTCGTCCGCACGCAGCTCCTCATCCAGCTCGTAGTCCTCCTCAAAGGCGTCGTAACCGGAGACTACGGCCGCCCCGCGCTGCTGACTGAAGTCGGCGCCATTTGCCAGATTGCCGGCGGCCGTCTGCAAGCCGTAGAGCACCAGCCCGGCGCGCTTGGCGTCGATGCGGTTGTGCAGAATGGCATCCAGCACCTGCATCAGTGCCAGTTGAATGGAGTCGGCATCCTCCAGCAGCGGCAGCTCCAGCGCGGCCGGCTGCTGCAGCGCGTCAGCGGCCTTCGTCCTCATCTCCTCGCGCATGCGCTCGGCACGGATCCGGCGTCCGATATGGGTCAGGTGGAAGTAGCAGTAATTGCGGCCACGCAACGCCGGCGAGCCGCAGAACTCGCCGTTGGTCTTGATGTGTTCGCACAGCCGCACCGTCTTGGTGTTGACGATGCTCATGCGCGAGATCAGGCGACGCCGTTGTTCGGCGTTCATTTCGTAACATTCGGCTAATGCCATGACTTCATGTCCTCATAAAAAGAGATTTCTGGCGTTATCGGTCGTTCGGCCGTGTACCCCCTCCCCCTTTCCGCCCGCAAAATATTGAAAACACGTAGGAACTCCGGCAAAATCTAGAGCCCCCGCGACCTATAGCTAAAATCTTTGGCAGCAGGGGCTTAGGGGGCGGAACAGCAGCGCGTGAAGGCGCGAAAGGGAGGGAAACAGCAGACGACGGGGGAACCGGGACCGGCAACCAACAACTCCCAGACACAAATAGGGCAGGAGCGCCGGGGTGAAGGCGGATCCTACCCTAACAAACCAGTATCCAATCCCACGAGGACCGGAGGCAAGAAAAAAGGGGAAATAATTGGGGTGGTTTCCCATTTAGGAACTCACTGCGCAACCGTCGCCCCTGCTGGACGCCACGTTCAAACAAGCTCCAATCGAGCTTGAGCTGCTCGACGGACGCTGCGCGAGCCTTTCCTTCGTTCGCGTTTCCTTCGTTCGCGTTTCCTTGATCAGCTTCATCGCCGTGTCGGCAACCCTGCAGCCCAGCAGCTTGAAGATGCGGGGAAACTGCCGCCCGGATGCCGGCTTCGGTAAACTCTTAGCGGGCTAGTCCTAAGCCGACCCACGAGTGAATAAACCTTTCGCCACGTTTTTTCGCAGACTCCGCCGGCTAAGCGCCTTTCTAACGGCCGCTGTGACCGGACTCTGGCGGCATCGCCAACTGCCTCCGAACCCCACGCGTGCGCAATGCGCCGAATGGCTGCAGCGCACCTGCACTCGGGGCTTGCGGGCGATTGACGTGCAGTTGCAAGTGGAAGGACGGCTGCCCGCCGGCGGATTGATCGTCAGCAATCATCTCAGCTATCTCGACATTCTGGCCTTTAGCGCAGCGCTTCCCTGCGTTTTCATCTCCAAGGCGGAGGTCGAGAGCTGGCCCATCTTCGGCCGCTACACGCGCTGGTCGGGCAGCGTGTTTGTGCGGCGCCACGACCGCACCGACGCCGCGCGCGCCAACCTCAGCGTCGGTGAGGTGCTGCAGAACGCAGTGCCCGTGGTGCTCTTTCCCGAAGGCACTACCACCGATGGCAAGCGTGTGCTGCGCTTTCATTCCACGATGCTGCAGCCGGCCATCGACGTAGGCGCTCCGATTACGCCGGCCGCCATTCAGTACGAGATCGACGACGGCGAGGTCGCGCGCGAAGTCTGCTGGTGGGGCGATATGACCCTGCTGCCGCACGCGTGGAACCTGCTGGGGAAGAAAGCGATTCGCGCAAGGATTGTGTTTGGCGAGCCGATGCTCGCCAGCGGCGACCGCAAAGAGCTCAGCGCCGCGTTGCACGAAGAAGTGGCGAGGTTGTTTGGGCAATTTGCAACGGTCCCAGGTTAGCGGCCAAAGGAAGGCCGCGAACCTGGGGCGCCAACGCTTCAACATACTTGTTGCAAATCACGCCGCCGCCGATTTGCCTTCATACAGCGGAAGGAACTCCTCGGCGACGAACGCTTCGTACGAGGTCGGGGTGGTGTTCTGCGCGGAGAGCGGCTCCAAAGGCCGCATGTAGCCCGAGTTCATCGAATCGTACATCTCCAGCAGGGAGTCCGCCATATTGGGGGACATACCGAGCTGAACGAAGATCCCGCGCACCTGCTCATTGGGCGCTTGCGTGTAGCGAAGGTTGGGTTTGCCGATGGCTTTGCCGATGATGGCAGCGACGTCGCTGTAACTGATGTCGCGTTGCCCGTGCAACTCACGTGTCTGTTTTTGGCGGAAGTTCAGATTCAACAATGCCTGTGCGGCTACGACCCCGACGTCGCGTGTAGCAATCATGGGAATCTTCAGGTCGGGGCGCAGCGGGCCGGCAAGCGTACCCGTTTTCTGGATGACCCCCACCTGCGGCAGCGTGTTCTCCATGAAAGAACCTGGGCGCAGGTGAAGCACATTCAGGCGGTCGATGCGGTTGAGCTGCTGCTCGAGGTAGTGCAATCCTACGATCGGGCCGGTCTTCTCCGGCTTGTCCGCGCCGATGCTGCTCAGCATGACCACATGCGTGACCCCTGCGTTGCGCAGAGCGCCGGTCATAGCATCGGCTACGCGTTTTTGATGTCCAAAGACATCCGGCGCGGCGGGATCCGGGGGAATCATTACATAGACGGCCTTGGCGCCGGCAAAAGCTTTGGCGAGATTTGCTGTATCCGCGATATCCGCGACAAACGGCTCCGCGCCTTGCGCCACCAATGGCTTCAGACGGTCGGCATTTCTGCCGATCACGCGGACCTTTTCACCCTTCGCTAAGAGAGCTTCAACAATGACATTGCCGGTGTGACCGGTTGCACCAGTGATAACGTACATAACATCCTCCATGAAGGGTTTGGATTCGCTTTAGGATGGTGTGGCTTCACGGGTTGCCATCGAAAGATGCAACTGGTTTCGGCAAGTGGATTCTCAACAAGACAGTTGCCACTGGCCCATGATCAGTACCCAGTCGGTGACTCTGAATACTGTGCCGCGGCTGGTGACGAAGGCCAGAGTACCTACGCTTTCGCTTTGTCTGCCTTGCCTTCCTCGAACGCGAGCTTTGGATGCTCGATCATCTCCTGCCAATCCTGCGCTTGCAGCTCGCGCGGGCTATGCTCCAACTGCTCCAGTTCAGGCAGCGACTCTGCGGCCAATGATCGATCGAGCTCCGGAAACTTGCGCGCCTCCGGCAGCACGCGCTTCTCCAGCGACGCCAGCATCTCGTTGTAGGACTTCACCGCGCCGCCCAGCTTCTTGCCCAAGTCCTCAAGATAGCCGCTCATGGTGCACAGCCGCTCGTAGAGCGTCTTGCCCGCTTCGCTGATGTGCCGCGCGCTCTCCGCCAGGTTCTTCTGGTTCCATCCGTAGGCCACCGCCTTCAGCAGCGCGATCAGCGTCGTCGGTGAAGTGACAATCACCTTCTGGCTGACTCCGTATTCGATCAGCTCCGAATCCGCATCCATGGCCGCGCGGAAGAACACCTCGCCCGGCAGAAACAGCACCACGAACTCCGGCGTGCAGGGCAGGTGCGCCCAGTAGGTCTTTCCCGCCAGCGAGTCGATGTGATGGCGCACCTGGCGCGCATGCTCGCTCAAACAGATATTGCGGGTGAGCTCGTCGGGCGACTCCAACGCCGAAAGATACGCTGTCAGTGGGACCTTGGCGTCCACCACGATCTGCTTGCCGCCCGGCAGGTCCACGATGACGTCGGGGCGGTAGCGCCGCTCCTCGTCGTTAAACGAGAGCTGCTCGGTGAAATCGCAATACTCCAGCATGCCGGCCAGCTCCAGCACGCGATGCAGCTGCAGCTCCCCCCAGCGCCCACGGGCCTGCGGCTCGCGCAGCGCCTTCACCAGATTTCCGGTCTCCACCTGCAACGCTTTCTGGGTGTCGAGCAGCGAACTCACCTGCGCGGTCAGCGTGCCATAGGCTTCGCTGCGTGACTTCTCCAGGGCTTGGATCTGCTGGTTCATGCCCGACAGCGACTGCGCAATCGGCTCGACCAGGTTCTTCACCGCCAGCTCTTTTTGCGCCAGATCGCCAGTCGCCTGGGTCTGGTATTTCTGCAGCACCGCGTTGGCCAGCTTGAGGAAGTTGTCGTTGTTGCTGTCCAGAGCAGCGGCCGCCAGCGACTTAAACTCCGCCTTTAACTTCTCGCTGGCATCTTGCAGGAGCTGCAGCTTTTCCTGTGTCGCCTGCCGCTCGGCCCGCAACGTCGCGTCGAGCCCCGCGCGAGCTTCCGTCAGCGCTCGCAGTTCGGCGGTCTGGCGCTCGGCACCGGCGCGGGCGGACGCCAAATCCTCCTGAATGGTCTTGTTCCGCTCGAGCAGGGCCGCCGCCTTTGCTCGGCAAAGCAACAGCGAAATCGCAGCGCCTGCTATGGCGCTGACTGCGGCGATCAGGACGATCACAACCACATTCATCGGAGAGCCCCGGTGGTACTGCCGTCATTGTATGACTGAAGCCCTGTGGAAGAAAAGGCGAAAGGTGGAAACCAGCGTAGCGGAGTTGGTTCCGAAGGCACTCTGGCATAACTAAACCGTGGGTGCCCCGTTCCAGCCGTCATCTAGCTGGGGCGGGGCAGTTGCCGGTCGTGACCCGCCGCCCACGCTGGCAGCTTCAAAGAATTAACATCACATTCATCAGAAATCGTTGACGGGCCTTCCGCTCGGGTGTACGCTGCGACACCATTGGGATGTTCACCCGGCTGTAACGCCGGGTACCGACCATGTACAACCTCGCCGTGCCAATTCGGCGCGTTATTCTGTCTTCCCCCGCATCTGTGTACGCATATTTGACTCTCGGCCCTGGGCCGCGGAGGACATAGGCTATGGATGTTTCGCGACGTACCTTCTTCAAGACGGGTCTGGCCGGAGCGGTGGGAGTCTCGTTGTTCGGCTTCGACCTGACGCCCTTGCATGCGCAAGCTCAGTCGCTGAAGATCTCGCGCACCACCGAGACGCGCAGCACCTGTCCCTATTGCGCGGTGAGCTGCGGTGTCATCATCCACACCATCGGCGACAAAGCCAAGAACGTCACCCCGCAGGTGGTGCACGTGGAAGGCGATCCCGATCACCCCATCAACCGCGGCACGCTGTGTCCCAAGGGATCGTCGCTGCAGCAGGACATCCAAAACGACCGGCGGCTATTGAAGCCGCAAGTGCGGCGTCCGGGTTCGGACCACTGGGACGACATCTCATGGAACCAGGCCATCGACGAGATCGCCCGCTGGACCAAGAAGACGCGCGACGCGACCTTCGTCGAGACCGACGCCAAGGGCAATACGGTGAACCGGCTGGACTCCATCGCCTTCACCGGCGGCTGTACCGATACCAACGAGTTCAATTACCTGGTCGTCAAGACCATGCGTTCGATGGGGGTGGTGCGCCTGGAAAACCAGGCGCGGGTTTGACACGGCCCCACGGTCTCAAGTTTGGGACCAACTTTCGGACGCGGGGCGATGACCAACGGCTGGATCGACATCAAGAACACCGACATGATGTTGATCATGGGCGGCAATCCCGCCGAAAACCATCCTTGCGGCTTCAAGTGGGCGGTTGAAGCCAAGCGCAACCGCGACGCCAAGACCATCGTGGTCGATCCGCGCTTTACCCGCACCGCGTCGCAAGCCGATCTGTTCCTCCAGATTCGCGTCGGCAGCGACATCGCCTTTCTGGGCGGCCTGATCAGCTACGCCATCGCGAACAACCGCGTCGCCCACGAGTATCTGGTTAACTACACCAACGCCGCGTTCATCATTAAGGACGGTTTCAAGCTGCCGGAAGACGGCTTGTTCTCCGGCTTCGATCCGGCGACCAAGATCTACGACAAGAGCACATGGAACTACGAAGAGGGTGGCAACGACACCGGCAAAGCTGTTCCTGTCGCGGCCCCGGCAACGCAAGGCTCGGCCATGACTCAGCCGCCAAAAGGGCCTTCGGCCGCACATGAGCCGGCGAAGGCTGGTGCCAAACCCGTGGCTGGCATACCCGCCCCACCTCCTTCCCTGCCCCCGAACGTCGCTTACGATCTGTCGCTGCAGCATCCCCGCTGTGTCTATCAACTGCTGAAGCAGCAGTACTCGCGCTACACGCCGGAGATGGTGGAGCGCATTACCGGTATTCCGCAGGCCCAACTTCTGAAGGCCTGGGACCTGTTCACCTCCGTCCGCAAAGATGGCGACATGAAGAAGGTCGCAACCATCATCTACGCCGTCGGCTGGACGCAACATTCCTACGGAACGCAGATCATTCGCAGCGCGGCCATGCTGCAGTTGCTGATGGGCAACGTGGGACGCGCCGGTGGCGGCGTGAACGCCCTGCGTGGGCACTCCAACATTCAGGGCGCGACCGACATGGCCGGCATCTTCGACATTCTGCCTGGCTATCTCAAGATGCCGACTCCGGCCGACAAGGACTTGAAGACGTTTCTCGAGCGCACCACCCCGAAACCCTCCAAGCCGGGCGAGTGGGAGTCGTTCAATTACTGGTCGAACACCCCCAAGTTCATGGTGTCGTTCCTCAAGGCGATGTACGGCAACACCGCCACCAAGGACAACGACTTCGCCTTCCAGTACCTGCCCAAGATCGACCGCAGATATTCCTGGGTCGAAAATTGGAACGACATGTACGAAGGCAAGGTGAAGGGCTTTTTTGCCTTCGGCATGAACGGGGTGATGATCGGGCCGGATTCGAAGAAGAACATCGATGCGCTGAAGAAGGCCGACTTCCTGGTCGTCTGCGAGATCTATCCCGACGAGACTAGCGCCTTCTGGGAGGCGCCGGGAACAACGCCCGAGGAGATGAAGCAGATCAACACCACCGTGTACCGGCTGCCGGGCGCCGGCTTCGCCGAAAAAGACGGGACCATGGTCAACTCGGCTCGCTGGCTGCAATGGAAGAACGCCGCGCTGCCACCACCGGGCAATTGCAAGCTCGATCAGGACATCCTGGCGCAGATCTATCTGAAGATCCGCGAGCTGTACAAGAAAGAGGGCGGCAAGTTCCCCGATCCCATTCTGAATGCGACCTGGAGCTACACCCTGCCCACCAGTCCCTCCCTGGCGGAGATCGCCAAGGAGATCAACGGCAAAGCCATCACCGACATCAGCGACGAGAAGACGAATCTGTCGTTGAAAGCCGGCCAGCAATTGCCGGGCTTCGCCGCCCTGCGCGATGACGGCTCAACCTCGTCGGGCAACTGGCTCTATTGCGGATCGTGGACCGAGGCCGGAGCTATGATGCAGCGGCGCGGCACCGACGATCCTTCCGGGTTGGGAATTTACCAGAACTGGGGCTGGTCGTGGCCGGCCAACCGGCGCGTGCTCTACAACCGCGCCTCCTGCGATCTCACCGGCAAGCCCTACGATCCATCGCGCCGCCAGGTCTGGTGGAACGAGACGGCGCAGAAGTGGGTGGGTAACGATGTCCCCGACTTCAAGCCCGACTCCAAGCCGGAAGAGCACATGGGGCCGTTCATCATGAATCCGGAGGGCGTAGGACGGGTCTTTGTTCCACTCGGTGCATTGGCGGATGGCCCATTCCCCGAGCATTACGAGCCTATCGAGAGTCCCATCGCCAATCCCTTGCACCCCAACCAGTCCAACAATCCGGTGGTCAAGAAGTTCAAGACGGACATGGATAAGTACGCCAAGCCGGATGAAGGCTACAACATCATCTGCACGACCTATCGCCTGACCGAGCACTATCACTACTGGACCAAGAACAATCCCATGAACGTGGAGCTGGTGCCCGAGCCCTTCGTCGAGATTCCGGCGGAGCTCGCCGACCAGATGGGGATTCGCGGCGGTGAGAAGGTGAAGGTCAGCAGCATCCGCGCCGACTATATCGCCAAGGCAATGGTGACCAAGCGCATCAAGCCCATGATGGTCGACGGCAAGAAGCTGTACCAGGTCGGTGTTCCCATTCACTGGGGCTTCAAGGGGATTTCCGAGAGCGAGGGCAGGACCTCGCTGATGCCGGCAAACCGCTTGACGCCGACGGTGATCGATCCCAATGCCTACACCCCGGAGTTCAAGGGATTTCTGGTGAAGCTGACGGTGGTGTGAGCGGTAGAGCGACGCTTTAGCGTCGCGTCGAGGCAGCTATCTTCCGCCGCTCTTATCGGCACGCCTGAAGGCGTGCCCCTTCAAGGCGAGGCAGCTGTCGCATCGCGCGAACGGAGAATGTGATGAGCGATCGCAGCACATTACGAATCCAGCAAATCTCGGCCCATCCCGGACCGATTGCGGGCCAGGGCACACAGCGCCAGGACAAGGTCTGCAAGCTGATCGATACCACCACCTGCATCGGCTGCAAGGCCTGCGAGGTGGCGTGCGTCGAGTGGAACGATATGCCATTCCAGGAGACCTACTTCGACAACACCTACCAGACGATGCCCGACACCGACTGGAATTACTGGAACCTGATCAAGTTCAACGAAGACGAGCACGCCGACGGCAGCTTCGCCTGGCTGATGCGCAAACATCAGTGCATGCACTGCGCCGATCCCGGCTGCCTGCGCGCTTGCCCGGCCGACGGCGCCATCGTTCAGTACGAAAATGGCATCGTCGACTTCCAGCAGGAAAACTGCATCGGCTGCCAGTTCTGCGTCTCCGGCTGTCCGTTCAATATTCCGAAGTTCAATCCCAATACCAAGAAGGTTTACAAGTGTACGCTGTGCTCTGACAGAGTGGGAGCCGGGCTGGAGCCTGCCTGCATCAAGGCCTGTCCGACCGGCTGTCTGCACTTCGGCACCAAGGACGACATGAAGTTCCTGGCCGAGAAGCGCGCCACGCAACTGCGCGATGTCTCCGGCTTCAAAGACGCCGGCGTCTACGATCCCGACACCATCAACGGCACCCACGTCATCTATGTTCTGCACGACATTACCAAGCCCGAGCGTTATGGCAATCTTCCGGCGAATCCGCGCATCCCGCTGAGCTTCACCCTCTGGAAAGACATCTTCAAGCCCATCGGATTATTCGGCGCGATGCTGGGCTTTGTGGGCGTGGTGATGCACTACGTCTTCGAAGGGCCGCGGCGCACCCAGCCGACGCCGCCGATCAAGCAAGTCGATCCTCCGGGGCGCGATACAGGAAAGGAGAACTAGATGGCGACCAGCGCAGATCGTTTCATACACCGTCCCAACACCATCGATCGCCTGGGCAAGACCGTCGTCTATGCCGGTGAGTTGCTCCGTCATCCTGTGTACACGCGCTTTCTGCATTGGATGGTCGGCATCTTCTTCTTCCTCGCGCTGCTGTCGGGATTCGGCATTTACCTGCCGTGGATCTTCCGCTTCTTCACGCCGCTGTTCGGCGGCGGAGCTATGACCCGCTTCCTGCATCCCTGGTTCGGGCTGGGGTTTGTCTTCTTCTTTGCCCTGCAGGCGATCAACTGGTGGCAGGTGATGACCTGGACGCCGGCCGATTCGCGCTGGATGAAGCACATCAAGGACTACATCACTCGAACCGAGTCGGTGGAATCGCCGGAAACCGGCTTCTTCAATGCCGGCCAGAAGATGCAGTTCTGGGAGATCGTCGCCGGCTGCGTGGCTTATGTGATCACTGGGGTGATAATGTGGTTCCCGCAGATCTTCGGCCGCATCGCGGTCGCGATCTCCTATGTGATCCACGACATCTCGGCGCTGATCATGTTGTTCGGCATCTTCTTTCATGTCTATCTCAGCACCTTCGGCGAGCCGGGAACAATTCAGGCCATGACCCGCGGGACGGTCAGTGAAGGCTGGGCCTGGACCCATCATCCCGCGTGGTACAAGACGGTGACGGGCCGCGATGCAAAGGAAGCGCTGCAGCGGGAGCGCGAGCGCCTGGCCAGATCCAACGAAACGCTGAATCCGCCGGCGCTGTAATCCTGCATAACCAGTTAGTGCGCACCTCTTTTTGCAACACAGACAATTTGGCCCTGCTGTAACCCGATGTTAAACTCTATGGAGGTTGGGATTCTGCGCAAATCCACAGCCGCTACTGGAGTTTGCTTTGCACCTTCCGTCCTCCGTCGCAGTCTACGTCGATCCCGGCTCCGGGAGCATGATGCTCCAGTTGCTGCTGGGCGGCGTCAGCGGAATTTATGTCTTCTTCCGCTTGTTCAAACAGAAAATCCTCGGCTTCTTCGGGATCCATACCGAATCTGCGGAGCCCGTCGCCGAGATTCAGCGCTCCTCTCGTAAGGAAGATCAAGTCAGGCGGCAAGCTTAAGCACGATGCAACCAGATTTGCTGGCTGCGGATTTCCAGCGTGACCGCGGTTCGTTTCGCGATCCTGACGGATATATTGTCCGCCGCGGCGAGCGGATCTTTCGCGTCATTCTTCCCGCTGCGGTGGAGCGCTGGCGTCAGTTCGCATCTTCCGGTCTTGCCGCCGAATTGCAGTCTGCCGGCTTGCTGGTTCCCACCTGCGAAGTTGATTCGCTCGTGCCCGACTTGCAGGCGCCTGCGGGTTCGGTTGTGCTGGAGCACGAGCGCATTCCCTTCCTCAGTTATCCCTACGAATGGACCTTCGCGATGTTGCGCGATGCGGCACTGCTGCAGCTGGAGATCATGGAGCGCGCGCTGCGGCACGGCTGGATCCTGAAGGACGCGACCCCCTACAACGTGCAATTTCGCGGCGTCACCCCGCTGTTCATCGATGTGCTGTCGTTTGCGCCCCTACAGCCCGGAGAAATTTGGGCCGGCTACAACCAGTTCTGCCGCATGATGCTCTACCCGCTGATGCTGGAGGCGTACAAACAAATACCGTTCCAGCCTTGGCTGCGCAGCGAGTTGGAGGGCATCGATCCCCTCATCTTCAGCCGCCTGTTTCGTGGACTGCAACATCGCCGCCCTGGGGTGCTGACCCACGTGACCGCGCAGGCCTATCTGCAACGCAAGTTCGCCTCCGCCGATCACAGCGTGCGCCGCGAGATCAGGTCAGCCGGCATGACCCCGCAGATGATCGCGCGCAACGTGCAGAACCTGCGTAATCTGGTGACGGGTCTTCATCCGCCGCGACAAAAGACCACGTGGAGCGATTACTCGCGCAGCCACTACACTGACGATGCGCTCGCGCGCAAAGAGGCGTTTGTCGGCGAGTGCGTTGCCGGACGGCAGTTCAAGCTGGTGTGGGACTTGGGATGCAACGACGGCCGCTTCAGCCGGATTGCCGCTGCATCGGGCAATACTGTGGTGGCGATGGATTCGGACGCTGGAGCGATCGATCGCCTGTATGGCGAGTTGCGCAAGGCCTCGGGCGGCGCCAACATTCTTCCCTTGCTGATGAATGTCGCCAATCCTTCGCCCGCGCAAGGTTGGGCGGGCAGCGAGCGCGTGTCGCTGACTGAGCGCGGCAAGCCGGTGCTGATACTGGCGCTGGCCCTGGTACATCATCTGGTCATCAGCGCGAATGTTCCGCCGGCAGCGCTGGTCGAGTGGCTGGCCGAGACCACGCGCGAGCTGGTCATCGAGTTCGTCAGCAAAGAAGATGCGATGGTGCGGCGGCTGCTGCTGAATAAAGATGACACCTACGCCGATTACAACCGCGAAGCCTTTGAGCAGTATCTGGCGCGCTGGTTCCGCATCGAGCGCCGGGCTGAGCTGCCGGGAGGAACACGCGTGCTGTATCACGCGGTGCGCGGGTAAGATTGCGCGAAGCGCGAGCTGTGTATCCGTCCACGGCCAATCAGGTTCGTATCAGGGGTAGTGCCTCAGTCAAACTGAGACACTGCCGGATCAGGGCACGACGTCCACAGGCTGCTGAAAAACTCGGAAACGAGCCGCTTGGAAGGGGCACAGCTTTAGCTGTGCCGTTCTAAGCTCTTCAATTGTGCCATCCCGAGCGAAGCGCGCGGGAGCAGCGCGACTAAGCGCGAGTCGAGGGAGCTGCTTTCCCGACTTTTTCAGCAGCCTCTTTCAGCAGTGCCGAGAGTCCCCGTTTTTATGGATGGGCTTGAAGACGTGCCTGATACAAAGCCCTTCACGGACAGCGACTGGCATTCTTTACTCGACTGATGCCCACCTCCTCTCAACGCGGCTTCGCTCGTACGCTGCTCGCCCTCCTCTCGCTCACCACGTTCGCTGTGGCGCAATCGGTGTATCAGGCCATCGTCGGCAATCCCGAGTTCGTGGTGCTGAACCGCGTCTCGCACGCCGATTTGTGGCGCATCATCCTGCGCTTCAATATCGTTCCGGCTCTGGTGCTGGGCCTGGCCTGGCTGATCGTCTGGCGAGTTGTGCCGGCGGCGGCGGACAAATTTCTCAGCGCGGCCTTTCTGCTGCTCTTGATTCCCTTTCTGCTGGAGTTGCACAAGCGATACGTTTCGCCGCTGCTACGTTTCCATCACAACACGGTGCTGCTGCTGCTCCCGCTCGCCATCGTGGCATGGATTGTCTTTCGCTTCCGTGCCGAGTTCGAGCGCTTTCTGCTGGTGCTTTCGCCGGTAATCCTGATCTTCCCAGGACTGTTTTTGTGGCATGCGTGGGGCGAAGTTTCGCCCACGGTTGCGCCTCCGGCCGGCTCGATTGCCAACTTCGCCGCCGCCGATACCGGCCAGCCGCATCCGCCGATCTTCATTCTCATCCTCGATGAATTCACTCGCGCGGCTCTGCTCGACGCCAACCGCAACATCGATGCTTCGCGCTTCCCTCACTTCGCCCAACTGGCGCGGCAGAGCACGTGGTTCACCAACGCTACCGCCAACTCCGAGTACACGACGCGCTCCATTCCCGTGATCGTTACCGGCAACTTTCCGCACGGCAACGATCCCTCGGATGAGTCGTATCCCGACAACCTCTTCCGCCTGCTGGCGCCTGAATATGACATCACCATCCACGAGGCGGTCACGCGATTTTGTGCGAGTCCTGCGTATCATTGCCCCGATGCGGCGCGCGTCGAGCAGCGCGGATATCTGTTAAAAGCGGTCGCCGAGCTGTATCTGCGCCGCATCGCTCCAAACTCGGTGGTGATGAAGCTGCAGGCCGACGATCTGCGGACCGAGCAACAGCGCTTCGACGAATTTCTTGGCGCGATCGGCGCGAGCTCGAGCGGCAAGCCGCCATTACAGTTCATGCATCTCGAACTGCCGCACGCTCCCTACATGCTGACGCCCGACGGCGCCATCCACCAGGAATCGCCCAGCGGCTTCGATCCTGCTTTCGCCGGTGATGCGAAATTGCTGCGCCACCTCCACGAGAATTATGAGTTGCAAATCGAATATGTCGATCGCGAACTGGGCAGGTTCATCGACAAGCTGAAGCAAGCCGGACTGTACGATCGCTCGCTTATTGTTGTGACGTCGGACCACGGTGTGAGCTGGAAGACCGAAGCGCCCGGGCGCGTGCTCAGCGAGAAAAACGCCGGGATGATTTTCCCCGTGCCGCTGTTCATCAAGCTGCCGGGACAAAGCGAGGGCAAGGTGTCCAGCGTCGATGCGCAGTTGATCGATATCACGCCGACGGTCGCCGCTGTCGCTGGAGTCAAGGTTCCGTGGCCGACAGCCGGACATGATCTGTTTGGGCCGGCGGCAGCGCCGCGCCGGAAGATCATGATCGATAGCAGCGGGAAGATATTTGCGTACCCGCCAACATTTGCGGAGCGAGCCGAGTGAGTAGTTTCTTGCAGGGGCTAAAGAGACTGTGACGCGACGGCAGAAGAAATTTTGCGGTGGAACAAAAGCGCTGCGGTTCGGCCAAACCAGCCGCGCAGCGGCGGCCGCGCCGTGAGCCCGGGGCCTGCCGGGACAAAGCGTGTTTGGGCCGGCGGCAGCGCCGCGCCGGAAGATCATGATCGATAGCAGCGGGAAGATATTTGCGTACCCGCCAACATTTGCGGAGCGGGCCGAGTGAGTAGTTTCTTGCAGGGGCTAAAGAGACTGTGACGCGACGGCAGAAGAAATTTTGCGGTGCAACAAAAGCGCTGCCGTTCGGCCAAACCAGCCGCACAGCGGCGGCAGCGCCGTGAGCCCGGGGCGCAAGCCCCGGGAAAAGTGGGAAAAGATTGCGAGCCGCGTAGCGGCGACACTGGTTGGTTGACGCCGCGCCCTTCCATCGACCGCCCAACCGCGTCTCTGCTAAGGAAACTCTGAAGTCTTGTCTCTCGAAGGGGACGGCCTTCAGGCCGTCCGCAAAAGGCTGCAAAATCAATACGGCTTTAGCCGCTGAGCAACCTCGCCGTCACTTCATCAGCGCTTCCCTAACTCTTCCCTGCCCTGCGAATCGACGCCGCCGTTCGCTTGCCGAGTTCGAGATACTGCTTCTCATCCAGACGGCCGAAGACCTCGAGCAGCTTGGCGATCAGCCCAGTCCAACCGGTCTGGTGGCTGGCGCCTAAGCCGGCGCCGTTGTCACCGTGGAAGTATTCATAGAAGAGGAGGTGATCTTTCCAATGCGGATCGGTCTGGAACTTCTCGGTGCCGCCGTAGACGGGCCGCCGCCCGGACTCATCGCGCAGGAAAATTCGCGTGAGCCGATTGGTGAGATCCTGCCCGACCTGATAGAGATTCATCAGCTTTCCCGAGCCCGTGGGGCACTCGATCTGAAAGCTGTCTCCGTAGTAGAGATAGAACGTCATCAGGGCGCGGATGATAAGCACGTTGACCGGCATCCACACCGGACCGCGCCAATTGGAGTTGCCGCCGAACATGCCCGAGTCCGATTCAGCGGGAAGATAGCTGACGCGGTACTCCGTGCCGTTCACCCGCAGAACGTAAGGATGATCGCGATGGTAGCGGGAGAGCGCGCGGATGCCGTGCGGGCCGAGGAACTCCTGCTCATCGAGCATGCGAGTAAGGATGCGGCGCAGGCGGGTGGGATTGACCAGCGCCGCAATGCCGCGCTCGCCGTAGCCGAGATGGTTGCGTCCCGTGGGATGGATGCTCTCTCTCAGCTCCGGCATGCGCTGCATGCGCGCGTGAATCACGTTCGCGGCGCGCGGCACGCGTTCGCGCTGCCACGGCTCAATCACGCTGACGGCGCACAACGGCAGCAGTCCCACCATGGAGCGCACCTTCAGGCGATGGGCGCTGCTGTCGGGCATGCGCAGCACGTCGTAGTAGAAGCCGTCCTCTTCGTCCCACATGCCATCGGGACCGGTCTTGTTCATCGCGTGGGCGATCCACAGCAGGTGATCGCCGAATTTCACCGCCATGTCTTCATAGAAGGGATCCTCGGCCGCCAGCTCCATGGCGATCTCAGCCATGTTCTGGCCGAAGAGCGCCATCCACGCGGTGCCGTCGGCCTGCTCCAGGCAGCCTCCGGTGGGCAGCGGCGCACTGCGATCGAAGACCCCGATGTTATCCAGGCCGAGAAATCCGCCTTCAAACACGTTCTTGCCGAAGCGGTCCTTGCGATTCACCCACCAGCTGAAATTGAGCATCAGCTTGGCAAACGAGCGCTTCAGAAAATCAGGGTCGCCGCTGCCGCGCAGCGCCTGCTCCATGCGATAGAGAAAGATCGTGGCCCAGGCATGCACCGGCGGATTCACATCGCTGAAGTTCCATTCGTAGGCGGGAATCTGTCCCGTGGGATGGAGAAAGAACTCCTGCAGCATCAGGTCGAGCTGTTCCTTGGCGAAATCCACGTCGACGGTGCTGAAGGCGACCGCATGAAAGGCCAGGTCCCACGCCGCGTACCAGGGATACTCCCACTTGTCGGGCATGGAGATGACGTGCTCATTCACCATGTGGAACCACTCCACATTGCGCACGTTCTTCCCCCCGGCGCGCAAGGGATCGACACCGTGCTCCTCCAGCCACTTGTCGACGTCCAGACCGAAGTATTGTTTCGTCCACAGCATGCCGGCCAGCGCCTGGCGCATGACGCGGGCTTCGTCTTCGGTCAGGCGTTGCGGTGTAATCGAGCGGTAGAACTCGTCCGCCTCGGCCCTGCGGGCGTCGAGAGCCTGGGCGAAACCCTTGAAGGGATCGCGCAGAGCGACCGGCGCGGCATCGCTGAGGCGAAGTCGGATGGCCACCGACTTCCCCGCCTCCACCTGTAGCTGATAATGCGCTGCTGCCTTGGTCCCGGTCAGCGCCGGATTCACCGCGTCCTGCTTGCCCTGCAGCAGGTAATTGTGGAATGCATCTTTGACGTAGGGGCTGGCGCTGGGCGTTCCGAAGATGCGTTCGCAGTTGGTTTCATTCTCGGTGAAGAGCAACCGCGCCTCGCCTTCGCAGTAGAGGAAGCGATCGCCCAGCTCGGCCTGCGATACGGCAATTGCCGCACCGCCCTTGCCGGCGGCAGCCTGTTTCATGACCGGCTTCGCGGCGCCTGCCGTCCATGACCACGTGTTACGTAACAGCAAGGTGGGCAGCACATGCAGGCTGGCCGCTTCCGGACCGCGATTGTGGACCGTGATCTCGATCAGCGTGTCTTCCGGACCCTGCTTGGCATACTCCACAAAAACATCCCAGTAGCGATCGTCGTTGAAGATCCCGGTGTCCAGCAGCTCGTACTCCATGTCGGTACGACCGCGCTGCTTGTTCGTCCCCACCAGGTCGCCATACGGATAGGCGCGCTGCGGATACTTGTACAGATACTTCATGTAGGAGTGGGTCGGCGTACTGTCGAGATAGAAGTAATATTCCTTAACGTCCTCGCCGTGATTGCCCTCGCTGTTGGTGAGTCCGAAGAGGCGCTCCTTGAGGATGGGATCCTGCCCATTCCAAAGCGCCAGGCTGAAGCAGAGCAACTGATTCTGATCGCTGAAGCCGGCCAGGCCGTCCTCGCCCCAGTGATAGGCGCGCGAGCGTGCCTGATCGTGCGTGAAGTAGCCCCAGGCGTTGCCGTCCGCGCTGTAGTCCTCGCGGACCGTTCCCCACTGCCGCTCGCTGAGATATGGACCCCACTTCTTCCACGGTACCTTGCCGGTGCGGGCTTCCTCCAGCCGCACCACCTCCGCAATGTCGCTCATGATTTTCCCTTGGATGGTTCCGTGATTCGATCAGCGTGCCTGCCAAACGGCGTAGCCATAATAGACCAGTTCGCCAAGGTAGAGATGAGAGAAGTCGGGGAGAATATCGATCCGGAAAAGGCTGGTGACCCCGGGCAGAGTCGAACTGCCGACCTTTCGCTTAGGAGGCGACTGCTCTATCCATCTGAGCTACGGGGCCCATCTGGATGCTACCACGGTATAACCGCCGGACTACCTCGAGAACCTGCGGCGCCAACGCCCATCGCATGGCGACGACTGAGCGCGGCAAAGGCCTCTCACCCCGGCAATCCGATCTTCTGCAGAAACTCCGCGAAGCGCGGATCGCGGTAGAGATTCTTCAGCAGCGGATCGCCCTTGATCGCGGGCAGTCCGGCGTCGCGGTGGGCGCGCGCTAGCTCCAGCCACTGGAAGGCGCGGTCGGCTTCGCCGCGGAAGGCGCACACTTCAGCAATCTGGTACGCCGCCTGCGTCTGATAGCCGGCGATAAGACGCTGCAGGGCGGCGTCGGCTTCGGCTTTGCGGCCAAGAGCGGCGTAGGCCAGCGCTTCTCCCACCATGCGCTCGCCCGTGCGCTGGTCTTTCTGGAACTCCGCCAGCGCCTGCTCGGCATGGGAACGCGTGAGGTAAACCAGCCCCAGCAAATAATGCGCTTCCGGTTCATCCGGACTGATCGCCAGCGCCTTCTGGTAAGCGTCGGCGGCCAAATCCTGCTGCCCGCCATAATAGGCATGGACTCCCAGCGAGACATGCGCGACCACGCTGAGCGGGTCCACCTCCACCGCCCGCCGGTTCAGCGCCACCGCTTCCTCGAAGCGGCCCAGACTGGCTGCCAGACTCGACGCTCCTAACAGCACCACGGAGTTCTGCGGCTCCAAGGCCAGCGCCTTGCGGAAGGCCGTGTCCGCTCCCGCCCAGTCCCAATCGTAGGTGCGCTTGATGCGACCGACCGCGGCGTGTGCTTCCGCCAGGCCGGGATCCAGCCGCAGCGCCTCGTCGGCAGCCCGCTGCGCCATGCGGTAGCCTTCCTCGAACGAAGGTCCGTAGCCGGCTTCGCCTCGCGCAATCAGCACCCAGGCCAGCGCCGACCACGCCTGCGCATAGTCGGGATCGATCTGCACCGCCTGCTGGAAATATTGCAGCGCCTTGCCCAGATCGTCCTGGGTGCGGCGCTCGTAATAATAGCGGCCCTGGAGATACGCGTTATAGGCCTCGGGGTTGGTCCCACGCTGGGGAAGGCTGGCGGTATTCGTGCTCAGCAGCCGCAGCTTCAGCTCGCCGGTGATGGCGCGCGCGATCTCATCTTGCACCGCAAAGACGTCGTTCAGATTGCGATCGTAGGTCTGCGACCACAGCTGAAAACCGTCGTCCGCCTTCACCAGCTCGGCGGAGATGCGCACGCGATTGCCTTCCTTGCGAACGCTGCCCTCCAGGATCGTCCCCACGTCGAGCTTCTTGCCGATGGCGGCGACTTCGGCGCCCTTGTCGCGGAACTGAAAAGACGACGTGCGCGCCGCTACCCGCAGGCCCGGCGTCTTGGCAAGTTGATTGAGCAGCTCCTCCGCCAGGCCGTCGGAGAAGTACTGCTGGTTCTTCTCCGGACTCATGTCGGCGAAGGGCAGCACCGCGATGGAAGAAGCCACAGGCGCCGCCTTGCGGGCCACAATGCGCTTCCAGGCCACAACTCCGATGGCGATGGTAAGCATCAGCGCCAGCGCCGGCATCACCACCCGCCAGAAATATCCCAGAGGCGGAGCTTGGAACACGGCCGGCGGAATCGTGTGCGCGGAGTCGAGGCCGGCAGCCATTGCCTCCGTCGAGGCCGCATCGCCCGATGCCACCGCCCCAACTTCTTCCAGAGCGCCGATGAAGCGATACCCGCGGCGCGGCATCGTCTCCACCCAGGCGGGATTTTGCGCTTCATCGTTCAACGCCTCGCGCAACCGGCGCACCGCTACGTTCACGAATGTGTGCTCGGGCCACAGCCGCGCTTTCAATTCCTCGCGCGTCACCATGTCGCCGGGAGACTCCAGCAAGGCCTGCAACACAAGAAAGGATTTGGGCTGGAGCTTGACGCGGTAGCCGAACTTGCGCAGATCGCCGGATTCGAGGTTGACCTCGTAGGGTCCAAAGCGAATTAGGGAGCTGGCTTCCAGGGCGCGAGACATTTTTGTGCCAGGAATCTTATCACAGTTTCGTCAACAGGCCGTGTTCGTTAACGACTTATTTATTGTTGCTGCAACGGCTTAGACCGTAAGGTGCAATTCATTTGACTTGCCGCGTCCAAGGGAGGAAAACGTGGACACACGACGCCCTTCACGGTCCGCAGCGGGAGCGCCAAAAGCCACACATTATGTGCAAACTGCGGAACCACTGGCTAACGGAGACCAAGGGATGGCAAGTCTACGAGCTCTGCGGTCTGTTCTGCTTTCATCCGTGCTGATGGCAGCCGTCACGTTCCTGGTGGTGGCGTTCGTCGCAATGATCGCCGCTTCCCGGACGTGCTCCGCCCAGACCTATATCGCTACGAGGGGAGTTGAAAATTGCCATGAAACTCTCCGCTGAGCACCACCGCTTCTTCTGGCTGGGCTGCCTGCCGATGATAGTGCTCGCTGTGCTGTTGATGGCCGACGCGCTACCGGCCCAGACCTTCCAGGTGCTGCATCTCTTCACTTCGGAGGGCGACAGCGCCAATCCCTCCGCCGGCATGCTGATGGACCGTGGCGGGCGGCTATACGGAGCCACCAGCGTCGAGGGCGGCGGCGGCTCCGCCTTCAAGTTGGCACCTGCGGGTGAAGGCTGGGTATTGAGCGCGCTGCACTCGCTCCCCTCGGGGGCCGGTGCGCTGGCGTTCGGACCCGACGGCGCGCTCTATGGCACCACCAGTGAGGGCGGTCAGGGAGACTGCTCGGAGGGTGGCGGCTGCGGCACCGTCTTCAAATTGCAACCGCCGGCCAGCACCTGCCGCTCCACATCTTGTCCCTGGATCGAGACCGTGCTTTATCGCTTCCGGGGCGGAACGGACGGCTGGTATCCGTTCAGCGGAGTAGTCTTCGATCGCACCGGCAATCTCTACGGCGTGACCTCGCACGGTGGAACAGGTACGGGCAACTGCGATGGCATCGGCTGCGGCACGGTCTACGAACTCTCTCCATCCGTGAATGGCTGGACCGAGACTGTCATTTACAACTTCCAGGGCGGCAATGACGGCTGGTGGCCGGTGGCCGGGCTGATCATTGATGCCGTGGGCAATCTCTTCGGAACCACCTTAAACGGCGGTCCCGGCGGAGGTGCACTGTTCGAACTTTCACCCTCCAACGGCGGCTGGTCCGAGACCAACCTGCATGAGTTCATCGGGAACGATGGAACCTATCCCGTGGGGACATTGACCTTCGACGCTTCGGGGAACATCTACGGCGTCACGACGGGCGGTGGAACAGGGGGCGGCGGTACCGTCTTCGAGTTGGCGCATCCGGGCAACTGGACGTACTCAGTGCTGCACGACTTTCCGGAGTTTGTCGGTTCCGCCGCTCCGCTCACCTTCGACAGTGCAGGCAATATCTACGGAGTGACTGTGCAAGGCGGGGTGAACGGCTACGGCTCGGTCTACAAACTTGCGCCTTCCAACGGGAGCTGGATTTTAACCGACCTGCATGACTTCAACATAACCGATGGCATGAACCCGAACGGCGGGCTGGTACCGGATGCCGACGGCAATATCTACGGCACTGCGATGAACGGCGGCGGCTTTTTCACCGTCTGTGCGCTGGGCTGTGGCACGGCCTGGGAGATCACGCCGTAAGAACAGTGGCTGGTGGGAATCGGGATGTCTCACGGAGTGGGATAGACGGCGAGTCAAATCCGTATACAGGAGGGAGCGCGACGATGCGAAGCTTAAGTCCAGAGCGAGAGCTCACGATCGTAATGTTTACAAGGGCTGCTGCCCTTCTTCTCTTGCTCTCGCTGGCGATCGCGTCAGCGCCTGCGCAGAGCTTCCAGGTTCTGCACAGCTTCACGGGGCAAGGCGACGGAGGCCATCCCTACGCCGGGCTGGCCATCGATCAGGCGGGCAACTTGTATGGCACAACCTACGACTTCGGCAGCGCAGGATACGGCATCGTCTTCAAGCTCGCGCACCATAACGGCGCCTGGACGCTGGCTCCGCTTTACACCTTCCAGGGTGGAGTAGATGGGCAGAATCCCAAGGCCAACGTCGTCTTTGGCCCGGACGGCAACTTGTACAGCACGACCTGGCAGGGTGGAACGAATGGGAGCGGCACCGTGTTCAAGCTTCAGCCGTCGGCCACCGCGTGCCACAGCGCGCTGTGTTCCTGGACGAAGAACGACATCCACGATTTCGGTGGTCTGCCTGACGGCGGGCTGCCATCAGGCACGCTGCTGTTCGATCAGGCCGGCAACATCTACGGCGTCACCGAACTCGGCGGCATCGATGACGATGGCACGGTCTACGAGCTCACGCACACCAGCAGCGGCTGGACACACACCGTTCTCTACGGCGAGGTTGGCGGTTCCCCCATGAGTGGGGTCGTCTTCGATCGGGCCGGCAATCTGTACGGCACCACGCTGATCGGTGGAGGCCTGGGATACGGCTCGGTGTATCAACTGGCGCATTCCGGTTCGAGCTGGACTATCAATACCCTGACTAGCTTTGAGGATGACGGTGACGGAGTCGAGCCGGTCGGCGGCGTCATCTTCGATGCCGCCGGAAATCTCTACGCGGGAACCAGTGGCGGCGGCGACAACGGCGGTGGCACGGTCTTCGAGATGACCAGCGCCGGCGGCAACTGGAGCCTCACTAACCTTTACGAGTTGCCTCTCGGACTGTTCGGAGTGATGGCCAGTCTAAGCATGGACGCTGCCGGGAATCTGTACGGCGCCACGGAAGATGAGGGAGCTTATGGCTACGGCAGCGTCTTCAAGCTCACGCGATCGCAGAGCGGCTGGGTCTATACCGACCTCTACGACTTCACCAATGGCAGCGATGGCGCCTATCCGGTTGGCAACGTGGCTCTCGATGCCAACGGAAATATCTATGGAACCGCCGGAAATGGCGGCTTGCAGCAGTGTCCCGGCTCTTACCCCGGCTGTGGGACAGTGTGGGAGATAACGCCGTAAAGCAGTGGCTAGTGGTCAGCGGCTAGAACTGGTTTCGCGAAGTGGATTTGAAAGGGCACGGTCTTCAGCCGCGCCGCTAAGAACAGCCAGGGATGCTGGCTTCAGAGGCTGGGTGATAGCGGCAAAATAAATTTTGCGGTGGGATAAAACGTACGGATTGGCAACACACCAGCCGCGCAGCGGCGGAATGAATTTAGCCCGGGGCGCAAGCCCCGGGAAAAGTGGGAAACGACTGCGAGCCGCGTAGCGGCGACACCGGTTGCGGCACAGTCTCTTCAGGCCGGCGTCAAGATCGGGTTTCAGCGGCGAGCCGGCTTAAGCCGGCGGCGCTGACAGGCGAATGCAAGGGTAATTTCGATCAATGTCCCACAGAGTGGGACTCTGAGATCGAGGACCAGCTTGGACGGGCAAGCGCAATTCGGAGGAGCCATGCAGGAACAGGGCTTAGGCGAAAATCCGGCCATCGCGGCGGAACCGCAGTCTTCACGGTTTCGCCAGATTGACTTGTGGGCAGTGCTGGCAGCGATGGCGGTTGCCGCGCTGCTGCTCGTGCTGGCTACCGAATCGCAGGGGCAGACGCTGACCGTACTGCACAACTTCGACCTGGGCAATGATGGCGGCCTTCCTTATGGTGGAGTGGCTCTGGACCAGGCCGGCCGTATCTACGGCACAACTTCGGACGGAGGAAGCTTTCGTGAAGGTGTGGTCTACCGCCTGGTGCATCAAGGCGGCGGCTGGAACCTGACGCCGCTCTACATGTTCAAGGGCAGCCCGGATGCCGGCGTTCCCTACGCCCCGGTCGTCTTTGGCCCCGACGGCGCGCTTTACGGCATGACCTACTACGGCGGCACCTTTGGTGCGGGCACCGTCTTTCGGCTGCAGCCGCCCGCTTCCGCCTGCCAGGCCGCGCTGTGTCCGTGGATTGAAACCGTTCTGTACAGCTTCACCGGAGGAAGTGACGGCGGTTATCCCGGCTATGGAGCGCTGGTCTTCGATCGCGCCGGAAACATCTACGGCACTGCTGCCGGCGGCGGCACGAACAGCAACGGAGTGGTGTTCAAGCTGACGCGCTCCGGCAACAGTTGGACGCAGAGCGTGCTCTGGTCGTTCACCGGCGGCGCGGATGGAGCCAATCCATACGGCGGTGTGATCTTCGATGGCGCGGGCAATCTCTACGGCACGACGGCATATGGAGGCCAATTCTGGGGGACCGTGTACGAATTGTCTCCAGCGCAGTCCGGGTGGACGGAGACGACGCTTTACACCATCACCGAGCAGGACAACGGCCAAGCCATTGGCATCGCCATGGATCCGCACGGCAACATCTTCGGCCTGACCGGATTAGACTCGGGCGCGGCCTTCGAGCTGAGTCCGTCCGGCGGCAACTGGAACTTTACCTTGATGCAAACCTTCACCGGCGCGTACGAAGGGCCGTTTGACGCTCCCACCCTCGACCCGCTAGGCAATGTGTATGGAACCTCGACTTTTGCCGGTGGAAACGGCGAGGTGTTCAAGCTGACGCCATCGAACGGAGGCTGGATCTATACGCCTCTGCACGACTTCGACGTCAACGACGGCGAGATCCCCATCGGCGGCGTGACACTGGATGCTAATGGCAACTTGTATGGCACGACCTCCATGGGCGGCTCGCGCGTATGGGGCACAGTATGGGAGATCACGCCCAACTAAGTTCGTCCCCACAAGGGGCGCCGGAATCCGCGGTTCGGGTTTCGGCGCCCCGCTTGTGTCCCACAGTGCCGAGGACCGATTTCCGACGTTGTGGTAGTCCGACATTGAGGTATAACAAGCCGCGCGAGACAGAATCCGCCGCCGCCGCAGCAGCAGGAGGGTTACAGAATGGATCGCATGAGACGCAGGCAGCACCCTGACGGCGGGAACGAGCTGCACCTGGCGGTTGCAGTTGCCCTGTTGTGCTGCCTCGCATCGGCCATCGCGCCGGCGCAGACATTCACGGTGCTGCACAGTTTCACCGGCGGGGCGGACGGCGCCAATCCGGGGGCGGGCGTGATCATGGACGCCGGCGGGCGGCTCTATGGCACCGCCTCGGCCGGTGGGACCGGCGCCGGCACGGTTTTCAGGATGACCCGCACAGGATCTAATTGGACGCTCAACCCGCTGTACACCTTCACCGGCGCCACTGACGGTGCGACCCCGATGGCGGCGCTGACCATTGGCCCGGACGGCGGCTTATATGGGACGGCGACCTATGGCGGCAATACCAACGACTGCGGGGGGAGCGGATGTGGCGTGGTGTTTGAGCTGAGACCGCCGATGACGCCTCCGCGCACGGCGCTCAGTCCATGGAACGAGACGGTGCTGCATGCTTTCACTTTCTTGACGGATGGCGCGGTTCCGTTCAGCGAGGTGGTCTTCGACGCGGCGGGCAATTTGTACGGCACCACCTGGGGTGGCGGCAGCGTTCTGGGCGATGGCCCCCCGGGCAGCGGCGAAGATTGCGCTTACCATTGCGGCGTCGCCTATCAGCTGACACACTCCAACGGAAGCTGGGAGCTCGGGCCCGTGTACCTGTTCTCGGAGGACACGGGATCGAATCCGTTCGCGGGGATGGCCTTCGACCAGCAAGGCGCGCTCTACGGAGCGCTGTCTTATACCGGGCTGGGCGGCTACGGCTCGCTGTTCAAGCTGACGCATACGAGCTCGGGATTTGGCGAGGTAACCGTCCATTCCTTCGGGCCGCACGACGGCGGCGATGTATTTGGCACGCCGGTAATGGACTCAGCCGGCAACCTGTACGGTGGCAACCCTGGGTATCAGGGCCACTACGATGGCACTATCTTTGAGCTGAGCAGCAGCGGCCAGTTCAGCACGATCTATACCTTCAGCCCGGGCGATGGACCGTATGCGGGGCTAACCATCGATGCAGCCGGTAATTTGTATGGCACCACGGAGTACGGGGGCGCCAACAACTACGGATCGGTGTTCAAGCTCACTCATTCCGGCGAAGGATGGACGCTTACCACGCTGCACGATTTTCAGCAGAGTGAAGGTTGCGCTCCCGTCGGCAAGGTGTTGCTGGATGCGCGCGGCAACCTGTATGGGACTACTTCCATGTGCGGCGCCAACCAGTACGGCAGCGTGTGGGAGATCACATCTTAAGAAGCGTTGTCGGTTATCAGTTGTCGGTGGGTAGCCGATTCTCTACATCTGACAATGTGGGATATCGGCGAATCGACAGTCAACGATTGAGTTCTGGGGCGAGGAGTTATAGGATGGCAGGCCACGGTTGTCACCAGAGTCCAGCCGGAACTGAATTGCAGGGGCCAAAGCACGTGATGCACAAGCTGTTTCATGGCGTAAGCAAGAAACTACCGCGCAGCATCTTCCCGTTCAGCCTGGCGTTGGCGACCGCACTCGTCGTCGCCACTTTCGCCGGCGATGCCTGCGCGCAGAGCTACAGCGTGATCCACAACTTCACCGGAGGCAGCGACGGGGGCATGCCGCTGGCCGGGCTCACCATCGATAGTGTTGGCAATCTTTACGGCACCGCGAACCTCGGCGGCCACACCGGCGAGAATTGCGGCTCCGGAGGCTGTGGCGTTGTCTATCGCCTCACGCAGCGCAACTCCAGCTGGGTGCTGGCGCCGCTGTACAGCTTCAGCGGCGGCAATGACGGCATGAATCCGCGCATGGCGAACGTCGCCCTGGGAACCAACGGCAGCGTATATAGCTCCACCTACTACGGCGGCGGCGCGTGCACGGATGATCCACGCGGATGCGGCACGGTGTTCAAGCTGCAGCCGCCGGCCAGCGCCTGCCACACCGCGCTCTGTCCGTGGCGCGAGACCATCCTGCACAGTTTCAACGGCGCCGACGGCTCCGGTCCGGTGGGCGCGCTCATCTTCGACGAGCAGGGCAACCTCGATGGCGTGACCAACACCGGCGGCTTGCGCAACGGCGGCACGGTGTTCGAGCTGGACGCCGGAAGCGACTACAGCGAGATGATTCTGTTTCATCCCTACGGCTACCCGGGAAGCGCGCTCAAGTCGCACGCGGGTAACCTGTTCGGTTCGACGTTCATCGGCATGCAGAGCCCGGGAACGATCTACGAGTTGACGCTGACGGGCGGAAACTGGATCGGCACCGACATCTACGACTTCACCAATGGCGCTGACGGCGGCTATCCACAGGCGGGCGTGATCTTCGATCAGGCCGGCAACCTGTACGGCGCGACCACGACGGGCGGCTCGGGCCTGGGCGGCACGGTGTTCGAGCTGACGCCGTCGAACGGCGCCTGGACCTTCAACCTGCTCTTCAGTTTTGCGGCTCCGCCCAATGGACATTTTGTGAACGGGCCGGTCGGCAGCCTGGCCTTTGATGCGCTGGGCAATCTCTACGGCACGACGGTAGTCGACGGCGCGCACGGATTTGGCGCGGTGTTTAAGCTGTCGCCGTCGGCTGGCGGCTGGAGTTACACCTCGCTGCACGACTTCACCGGCGGCAGCGACGGCGCCTATCCGTACAGCAACCTGGTGTTCGACGCGAGTGGAAACATCTACGGAACGGCGTCGGCGGGCGGGGAGCATGGCGCCGGAGTGGTCTTCGAGATCACGCCGTAATTGAACTCCCACTCAAGCCTTAAGCAAAGCTTGAGTGGGGTACCCGGTTTGGGGCGTCGGGAGACTACGATCGGCGGTAATACCTGGTCCCAACAATTTGCTTTGCTCTTCGAGGCTGGAACGGTTATCGTAATTCAGGTAACCGAGGAGAGCATGTGAGCAAACCTCCAGACCTGGTACAAGGTACTCTCGATTTACTGTTGCTGAAGATCTTGGCACTGGAGCCGTTGAACGGCTTTGCCATCAGCCGCCGCCTGAAGCAGGTTTCCGGCGACGTTCTGCAAGTGAGCGACGGCTCGCTGTATCCCGCTCTGCACAAGTTGCAGGAAGAAGGCCTGATCGAGGCCGAGTGGAAGACGAGCGAGAACAACCGCCGCGCCAAGTTTTATTCCCTCACCCGGCTGGGCCGCAAAGAGCTGGAGCGTGAGGCGGAGAACTGGGGCCGGCTTTCCGGCGCCATCACGCGCGTGGTGAAGCTGAAGGAAGCCTGAGCCGCAGGACCAACGTATGCGCCCGGAACGCTGGTTCTACACCATTCCTCTGCGCGTTCGCGCGCTGCTGCTCCGTCGGCGTCTGGATGCGGACCTGGACGAAGAGCTGCAGGCTCATCTCGAAGAGAAAACTCAGGAGTACATCGACAGCGGCTTGGATCCGGAAGAGGCGCACTATGCTGCGCTGCGCGACTTCGGCAACGTGGAGCTGTCGAAACAGAACTGCCGTGACGCACGCCACGTGCTGTGGATCCAGAACTTCGCCGACGACGTGCGCTTCGCGGTTCGCGTCCTGCTGAAGGACCCCGGCTTCACCATCGTTGCCGTGCTGACGTTGGCCCTCGGCATCGGCGCCAATACCGCCATCTTCTCGGTCATCAACGCCGTGCTGCTGCGGCCGCTTCCTTACGCGCAGCCGCAGCGGCTGCTCTTCCTCGCCGAATCCGCTCCCGATCTGCCGGGAATGTTCATTGCGCTGGCCAACCTTAAAGACTGGCTGGCGATGAACCGCTCGT
>Ga0335081_10001195_pt1 | contig 41389 bp, 32 predicted proteins | sample Lox_Sample_35_FD_206713 | JGI IMG/M metagenome (GOLD analysis project Ga0335081, IMG submission 206713) | Soil microbial communities from Loxahatchee National Wildlife Refuge, Florida, United States - Lox_Sample_3.5 | ecosystem: Environmental > Terrestrial > Soil > Wetlands | place: USA... | reverse complement strand
GGAGAGGTCGACAAAGGCGGGGGTGTGGATTTTTCGTGCAAGGTTATCCCAGTAAAGATCCTGCGTGCGAAGGATGCTTCCGCTGTCGGAGACGACCACAACGTTTTCGTGTGCCTCGAAGTCGTGATTCACATCGTTGACGACACCGCGGCGGGCGGTAAGGACGGACGTATGGCGCTGGTTCTCATCATAAAAATCGACAACAATATTTGAGTCGAGACGTGTCACCCGTTTTTCCGCGAACTCTGCAATATGGCCCGCGCGCAAAATGCCGGTCAGCTTCCCCGAATCTGTAAACGTAATCGTCGCATTCCAGCTCTCCTGCGTCGGGATATCCCCTGCAAATGCGGTCGAAACGGGGGGCTTCACCTTTTCTTCGCATGACGGAAGGGAAAACAGAACGAAAACAACGATGAGTGTCCGGAGAGCGACCCATAGCTGGTGCTTTCGCCCCAGGCGCGTCATGATCGCCATTCAGAGACTCTCGCTGCTCAATCCTGCCTTGACGAGTTCATGCAGGTGCACCATGCCGACCGGATGATAGCGGTCATCCACCACGACCAGCTGCGTGATATTATGCATTTCCATTTCCTGCAGGGCAAGAGCCGCAAGGGCCTCCTTCGTGATGGTTTTCGGATGCCGGGTCATCATCATTTCCGCCGTCGTATGCGTGACATCCGTCGTCTTTTGGAGCATGCGACGGAGATCGCCATCGGTCACAATACCGATGAGCTCGCCATTGTCATCCACGACGCACGTGGCGCCGAGGCGTTTTGAGGTAATCTCGAGAATTGCGTCGCGGACCGAGACATTAAACCGGACCTTGGGCACGGCATCTCCCTGGACCATCAGTTCTTCGATCTTAAGAAGGAGTTTTTTCCCGAGATTCCCGCCCGGGTGATAGAGGGCAAATTCTTCGCGCGTGAAATTCCGCTCATTGAGGAGTGCCATCGCAAGGGCATCTCCAAGAACCAGAGTTACCGTGGTGGATGACGTCGGGGCAAGATCGTACGGACATGCTTCCTCCTTCACGCTCACGTCGAGGATGATATCGGACAGTTGTGCGATGCGCGAGTTGGCATTGCCGACCATGCCGATGATCGGGACGCCGATGCGTTTGAACATCGGAAGAAGCTGCTGCAGCTCGGCGGTATCTCCGCTCTTCGACAGGCAGAGAACGACGTCTTCTTTCCGAACCATCCCGATATCACCATGCACCGCGTCGGAAGGATGTAGAAACAGCGACGGCGTGCCGGTAGAATTCAATGTGGCGACAATTTTCCGGGCGATAATTCCGGATTTTCCCATACCGGTAACAACAATCCTCCCCCGGCAGGAGTACATCATCTCGACCGCGCGGGCGAACCGTTCATCGATGCGCTCGGCAAGTGCGGCAACAGCATCCGATTCCACGCGAACGACGTTTCTCCCTTTTTCAATAATTGCGGATGGGCTTTTCATGATTAATGTCTCGAGAATATTTTTCGAATAACACCGAAGAGCGACCGCGGTTCCCCGGGCGCTTGTTCGATCGTTCCTTCCACGCGGACTTTCGCTTTCATGGAATTATACGTGAGAAATGCTCTTGCCAGGTCAGCATCGGAGTACTTTTCCAGCTCGCGAAAGAAGCGCTTTGCATCCAGCGCGATATCAGGATCGCGTATCCCTTTGTGCAGCATGAGTTCATTGTAGTAATTCGTCACCGGAATCAACCGGTTCACCCCGTCTTCGGAATCGTATACCCATAACCGGAGATCTCTTTTGCAGATTGCGAGCACGAGCGATCTGCCGGACACATCCGACGAATGCACCTGAACTTCCCGCACGGATAATACGCATTGAGGGCAGGGATGGCCGGGCGTCCATGTCGAATACGTCCAGCGGCGGGACTCTTCAAAAATCTCCGGTATTTCTTCTGCGCGGTGCGAAACGATTTCCACGGAGGCCTGATCATTCTCAATTTCCCGCAGCGTTATGGAGATCAAACCGAAATCCGTTTCGATGACTCCGTACGCGAAGACGGGCGCCAGAGGTGCACTGAGATCAACCGTCTCATCCTCATATCCAAGAATCATCTCCCCCTTTCCCCGCCGCCCTTCTCCCAGAATAACCATCCGTTCAATACTGTGGCGGTACGCCGAATACCCGGTACGCTCCGCAGGGAGTATCCACTGTATCCACTCCCGTTCCCGTACTGTCATCGGGCGGGGGTAGAATCCATTTTGAGGCCGGGGTGACATGTTACAGAAGCTTCTTCGCCCGGAGTATGGTATCGAGTATTTCGCGAACCGCGCCGCGCCCGCCCCGCTGGTGGCAGACAAGGTCTGCGTTTTCACGTGCCTCTTCCATCGCATCATTCGGAACGACGGCAAGACCTGCCTTGCGCAGAAGGTCGACATCCGGGACATCGTCGCCGATGTAACAGATTTCGCTGTCATGTAACCTGTGCCGGCGTTTCAGACGTTCATACGCTGCACGTTTGTCGACGACACCCTGAAAGACATCTTTTATTCCAAGTTCCCGTGCGCGGCGTGTCACCGAGGACGATTTTCGCTTGGTAATGATTGCCACCATAAGTCCGGACCGGAGTGCACGCGATATCCCGAAGCCGTCATGTGCATCAAATGCCTTGAGCTCTCTTCCGTTGTCGTCGAAGATGATCCGGCCGTCGGTGAGGACTCCGTCAACATCCATAGCGACGAGACGGATTGTCCGCATCTTCTCCCTCAGCCGCAAGGATACCCGAATCTCAGGCACGACGGGACTTCACAAGATTGTCGATTGGAAGAATCTGCTTCACGAGATCCTCGAGCCGGTCGAGCGGCAGTTGACTTGCGGCATCACTCAGTGCACGCCGTGGATTGGGATGCGTTTCCACGAAGAGTCCGTCGATTCCCACGGCTGCTCCCGCCCGTGCAATCGGAAAAATGTATTCCGGCTGGCCGCTGGTAAAATCCGCACCTCCTCCGGGAAGCTGGACCGAATGCGTCGCATCCAGAATCACCGGATAGCCCGATTCGCGCATGATCACCAGTGAGCGCATATCGACGACGAGATTGTGGTAGCCGAATGTTGTTCCGCGCTCCGTGAGCATGACGTTCTTGTTTCCGACCATCTCCACCTTCGCGGCCTGGTGTTTCATATCTGCAGGAGCCATGAACTGCCCCTTTTTGATATTGACCGCACGCCCCGTTGCACCAGCTGCCTGGAGCAATTCCGTCTGGCGGCAAAGAAACGCGGGGATCTGGAGAACATCGGCGACTTCAGCCGCCGGGAGTATCTCGGATTCCGAGTGTACATCGGTGAGGATGGGAATACCGAACTCCTCTTTCACCTCGGCAAGAATGTTCAGCGCTTCATCCATTCCAATCGTTGCAAATGCCTTCCCGCTTGTACGATTGGCTTTCTTGTACGAGGATTTGAAGACCAGCGGAATGCGGTGTTTCTTTGCTATCGCCTGGATCCTGCCGGCGGTCCGAAGGACCATTTCGCGGCCTTCCACGACGCAAGGGCCGGCGATCAGTACGATCTGTCGTCCTCCGCCGATCGCAATCCTCCCCACCTTTACTGTGCGCTCCAACTTTTTCATTTTCATGGGTAAAAGTACAAAAATCCTCCAGAATATCAAAAGGATTGCTTCTTTTTGCGCTTTCTTCTATTTTTCGGGAATGAAGAGCCAGACCCCTGAAACCCTTCGCCTCCAATCGTTCGCCAAAATCAATTTGGGCCTGCGTATTCTCGATCGCCGCCCCGACGGATACCATAACATTGAAAGTGTGATGACACCTGTTCTTCCCTGCGATGAAATTATGCTGACGACAAGTCCGGAGATTTCCATGACGTGCGACGATTCCGGACTTGCCTGCGATGACGGGAATCTCTGCATGCGTGCGGCACATATCCTCCGGCAGGAAAGCGGGATCACCGATGGAGTACGCATACATCTGCAAAAGAGAATCCCGGTCGGTGCGGGACTCGGAGGCGGAAGCTCTGATGCTGCTGCTGTCCTACGCGGACTCTGCCAACTCTGGAACCTGAAAATAGAACAGCAGAGTCTCACTCCCCTCGCGGCACAGATTGGGTCTGATGTTCCATTCTTTTTGCGGGCGAACTCGGCGGCAGTTTCGGGGCGCGGAGAAGCCGTGGAATATTTCGATCTTGACATTCCGTACTGGATCGTTATCGTGTACCCGGGAATCCACTGCTCAACTGCGTGGGCATACAGCGAGATCGACAAGCTTCGTAAAGGACCGCATGGGAAGGAATCTAGTATTTCCAATCCGTTCAAAGAACGTCTCGTGAGAGACTTGAATTTTCCTGATCGGCTGAAATCCTGGTTGAAGAATGATTTCGAGGAGATCATCATCCGCGCGTATCCTCTTGTTGAAAAGATCAGGCATGAACTTTATCGGCAGGGGGCGGTCTTCACACAATTATCGGGAAGCGGTTCATCCCTCTACGCTTTTTTTGATGATGAGGAACAGGCGATGAACGTTTGTTCGAGCGTTGAAGGTGAATTTGGAGTTTTTCTCACGCCTCCCCATTTTTCCGGCTCGCTGCGCTAGAATCCTCCGCTTCTTTGCTTCTGGATGCTCATTTCTCTATATTTGCCAGAACTTTCATGCCCAAGAATTTCCGTCGACTCCGATTCATCCTCATCCTCACGATGAGTTACGGGATGATCGTGCATGCCCAGCATCAGGTCGATGACTCAACGTCGGCGGGCCGGCCGAGATCTCTTTCCGATACAACCAGGAAATCGTTCATCATTCCAATTCCTCTGGTGGGAACACTCGACCGCAATCTCTCTTCACAGGATATCCTCACAGATTCTGCAAAGGGTACGTACGATTATCGGTCATTCACAGATCTCCTTACATTTTCACCCGGGGTCTTCACGCGTGAATTCGGGAGCCCCGGACAATTTCCCGATGTCACGGTTCGGGGACTGGGGGCGAGGGAGATCGGATATTTTTATGATGGAATTTCTCTGAACGACCCACTCTTTGGCGTATTTGATCCGTATCTCCTTCCTACCGAACAAATCGACCGCCTGGAGTACATCAGCGGGAGCGAGGCATCACTTTATGGACTGAACAGTACCGGCGGTGCCGTCAACATTCTCTCAAAAAGCAAAAAGGCGCTTCATCCATTTTCCCAGCTCCGTTACAGCGAAGGGGCTAATGGATACAGCTTTGTCGATGGGATGGTGAGTCAGGACATTCTCCGCGGAATGAATATTACCGCGGGGGCACAGCATCAGACATTCGGGCCGTGGTATCCAAACACGGACTTTGATGCATGGAATGGCAGATTCAAGATTCGCTACAGTGTCAGCAGTCATGTGGAGTTTTTTGCGTCCGAACTCTACAACAAGACACAACTGAATCTCAGCAGTGGTGTCGACCTTCTGACGCCCGACTCCGCCCGGTTCGATCAGCGCCAGGCAACGATGCGCAATACCGACGCCTACGAGAAGATCGGCCGCCACGACGTTCGTGCGGGTGGCGCATTCAAGCTGCTGCCGGATACCGATGCCGTCACCACGGCGACCTTTTATCTTTCGTCGAGCCTGCGCGAATTTCGTGATGAGGAAAATCGCCCCAATCCAAACGGGATCCTCCTCCAGCAGGATGAACGCGCACAATGGATGGGACTGAAAATCGATCAGGTGTTGTCGGCCGGGAGTCAATCGATGGATGTGGGAGCCGAGATTCAATCTCAGCGCACGCTGGTCACTCCCGCAATTGATGAACACCGCAACACCGAATTTGATCTGTACGGGAAAGCTGCTCTTTCCGCTGCAGACATACTCTCCGTGACTCCCTTTGCACGCGTTGAACAGTACCTCGGACAAAAGAAACTTGGATATGGTGTCGACGGAACACTTTCCGCAGCATCCGGCATTTCGTTCTTCGGCGGATATGCCCGTTCATACCGCTTCCCAACAGTTGAAGAGCGCTACGGACTCGACACCGTCCTGACGTCGTCCCTCTCCGATGAATCCGTTGAACAGCATGATGCATTTGAAGGAGGATTGCGGATCAAATCCGATGATGCCTCCTTCGAGATCTCCGGGTTCCACCGCATCATCCTCAACCCCATCGTGGTCGCATCGCAATCTGCACCCGGGACGAGTTCGCCGTACGAATTTGTGCAGCTGGCGAAGGAGACACTGAGGGGAATAACTGCAAGCGCAAGGGTGCGGTTTTCGAGCTTTTATGTGGAAGGGACAGGTCAATTCCTCGATCGAAGGAATGATCAGGACGATACCGTGAATTTTCCGCGCTGGACGGGAACGGCGGGAATCTATTACTGGGACAAGCTGTTCAAGAACCATCTGAACCTGAAGGCGGGGGTCCGTGCCCGCGGATTTTCCGAGTACGTCGGTAAGGAGTTCAACCAGCAGGGACTCGTCTATCTTCCCGGCGGAGAACAATCGGCGGTTCCGGCAACGGCAATCATTGACCTTGTCGTCCTTGCGCAAATCAGCGATGCGACGCTTCATTTCATCTGGGAAAATTTTCTTGACCGGCAGTACATCATGACGTCGTTCTACCCCATGCCCGGCAGACAAATCCGGTTTGGCGTGACCTGGATATTCACGGACTGAGCATGTAAGCTCGACCATTTGTCTGACCGCGGCGCTAACGTGCATACAGACACTGTATGGAAAATTTCACAATCAATAAACGACTTATGAAGACCCTGACACTGCTTATTACCGCGATGTTCATTGCGCACTCGCAAGTCTCTGCTCAAGTACAGTATGAACTTCTCGATCCCCATCTGAGGGACCTGTTCCACGAAACGGTCAGCGGAGAACTCGCAAAAGAGCATGTCATTCAGATTACGAGGCATCACCGCATCCAGGGCTCGCGGCAATACCGCGATGCCGCACAGTATGTGTTAGCCCAGCTACGGAGTTATGGATTCTCGGCCGAAGATGCCTATATCGAGAGTTTCAAATCCGACGGCAAAGTCACGTACCAAACGTGGCAGTCGCCATCGGGATGGGACATCTCCTCCGCTGAACTCCGGATGGTTGCTCCGTATGACGAGAAGATCGTAGCGTATCCTGACATCGCGATGAGCGTCATGACATATTCTAATCCCGGCGATGTGACGGCCGAGCTTGTGTGGGTCGGCAGCGGAACCAGTGACAACGATTACGCCGGCAAAGATGTCAAGGACAAATTCGTCCTCGCCACGGGATACGGCGGCGATGTGCACCGTCTTGCCGTACTCAAGTATGGCGCCAAAGCCGTGATCTGTTATCTCGATGATGACCGCGCGATGGAACACCCGGACATGCTCCAGTATACGGGGATCTGGCCGCGCACCGAAGAACTCCCGAATGTCACGTTCGGATTCAACCTGACGAAACGCCAGGGAGAAAAGCTCAAAGACATGCTGCTTTCCGGTAAGAAAGTGGTCATGCACGGATGGGTAAACGGTATTGGGCTGGAACCATATTTTATGGATGTGGTGGTCGCCCGCATTCGAGGCACACAACAGGAAAAAGAGCTGATCCTGAGTGCACACCTCGATCATCCCAAGGAATCCGCCAATGACAATGCGAGCGGATCGGGAGCAATACTCGACATCGCTCGATCCTTGAAGCGGCTCCTCGGCTCAAAACAACTCTCTCCCCCCAAATACTCTATCCGATTTCTTTGGGTACCTGAATGGAACGGCACTATGGCCTATGTCGATGCGCATCCGGAGATCGTGGGACCGGAACTGGGCGGAACATTCCTCGCGAATCTCAACCTCGATATGGTCGGTGAAAATCTCGATCTCCTGCATTCTGAAATGGGGATCACTCGGACTCCGATGTCGATCGGCTCCTGCGTCAATGACGTGGTCGAGAACATGGCCGAAATGGTCGACCGCATGGACATCCGGACGCCGAGGGGAAGTCTCTCTCCCTTCAACTACCGCATCACACCGTATTCCGGCGGAAGCGACCACATGATGTTTATCGACAGGAAAATTCCGGGGGTCATGTTTTCCCATTCCGACTATACGCATCATACTTCCGACGACACACCCGATAAGGTCGACCCGGTGGAATTGGAGCGAAGCGAGCTCATTGCTCTTGGGACGACGTGGTATCTTGCAACCCTCACGCCGGCCGAGGGCATCGAGGTGCTTGATCTTGTCCGCGCCAACGCGGCGAAGCGTCTCAGCATGCTCGCACTCACCACCCGGCAGTATGTCGCCGCGCAGGATAAGATGTCCGTCGCCACAACATGGGCAGAGGCAGCAAACAAATTCAACGCGGCGATTCAAAACGAAAAGGATGCCGCTGCATCCGTTCTTACCTTTACCGACAACGATAAGGTGAAGATTGCCGCTCAGAATGTCGAGCTGAATTTCGGAACCCGTTACCAGTTCCTCTTCGACCAGGTTGCAGCACAGGTGCAGGAGATCGGCTATAATGCAAGCGGCATACCTCCTATCGAGGAGAACCCCGATACGCGAATTCCTGTTCGTCTCACTCGAGGGCCGCTCGATTTCCGACTGCCGGAAAGCAAGCTCCCGGCTGCGGACGCAGCCTGGTACAGCTCGGGAGACTTCACACTCAACGGGGATGAGCGGTTCGAGCTCGTGAATTTTATTGACGGCAAGAGAACAGTCTCGGATATCCGTAACGAACTGAGTGCGGAATTTTCCCCGATCCCCCCACTTGTTATCACGCGGTACATTCAGGATCTGGTGAGAGCCGGAGTTGTGCAATGGAAGAAATGATATCGCCGGAAGGACTGAGGCATTGACGGTGGAGAAGTTCCGTGCCTTGATCGGGACAGCGGACAGAGATGGGGCAGCAATTCCCCGCCTCCTTTCGTAAAAGGTGTGAGCGCAGGACATTCAGTAAATTTTCCTCCATCAACAGTAATTATTTCCCATCAGGGCAGAAAATTCTTCATCGTCCCCGGAGATAGTTATCCTGCGAAATCATATCTAAGTTGCTGAATTGAATTAATTTTTGAAAAGAGTCTGCCCGCGAGTACCGATAGGGTGCTTCTTTGGCATTGATTTTGCACTCTTCCATCTGCCGACATGGTGGATGTTGGTGATTTAGTGGATTAGAGAACACGACCGCCGCAACCTGTCCTACCTCCAGGTTCGTGGCGGTTGTTTTTTATACACCTCCGGCGGCAATACCTTCACAGGCATTCATTGCCTAATCTCCCTCGATTTGATATATTGATTTTGTAATTCCTGCCGTTCATTTTGCAGAGCCCTTGAAAAAGTACGTCATCAAGAAACCGGATGAGCAGTTGCATATCGTTCATCCGCAGAAGTTTGAAATCGACTACAAGAATGCTCTCAACGTCGAGCAGTACGAAGCCGTCACATCGGTGAATGGCCCCCACCTGATTGTCGCCGGGGCCGGAACCGGGAAGACCCGGACGATTGTCTACAGAGTGGCGTACCTCGTCGAGCTCGGCGTCAAGCCGGAGCACATCCTTCTGCTGACGTTCACCCGAAAAGCAGCTCAGGAAATGCTCAGGCGGGCGGCGATGATTTTGGATTACCGCTGCGAGAAGGTGGCGGGCGGGACGTTCCATTCCTTTGCAAATTCCGTTCTGAGAAAATATGCTCCCGTCCTTGGCTTCGACCGAGGGTTTACAATCCTCGACCAGGGAGATGCCGAGGATGTCGTGAACCTTATCCGCACGCGGCTGAAGCTTGATACGAAGGAGCGCAGATTCCCGAAAAAAGAGACGCTCTACGATCTCTTCAGTCGATCTGTGAATATGGGAACGCCACTGAAAGATCTCCTCGCAGCAGATTACCCGCACTATCTCGAGCTCGAAGAGGACATCGCCAAAGTGAGGGGAGTGTTTGCCGAATACAAGCGCTCATACAATCTGATGGATTACGACGACCTCCTTCTCAATCTCGTGCTCCTACTGGAGAAAGAAGAGCCCGTACGGGCTGAACTCTCAAATCGCTACAAGTATATTATGGTTGATGAATATCAGGATACGAACAAGATCCAGTCTGCGATTGTCAAGCTCCTCGCGTACAAACACCGGAATGTGATGGTGGTCGGAGATGATTCACAGTCCATATATTCATTTCGCGGGGCAACCATCCGGAACATTCTTGATTTTCCCGAGGATTTTCCCGATTGCCGCATCGTCAAACTGGAAGAGAATTACCGCAGCACACAATCCATTCTAAACGTCGCAAATGAAATTCTGCGCCGCGCACTGGACTGAACACACACAGTGATAACTTCATGAAAAAGTACGGATGGTTGATAGTGCCGTTGATGTTGATGATTACGGGTTGCCCTTCATCGCATGAAACGGTCAAGGAGAAACCGGTATCTCGCGCTCCCAGGATGGCCGCTGGGCCCGAAACCATCATCAAAGTCGCCAGTCTGAATCTTGCAAAGTACAGTCGGCGGATCGAGGCAGACGACGTTGACCGCTTCGCGTCGATTCTCCGCCGTGATACGATCGACATTCTCGCACTGGAGGGCATTACGCGCTACCCTGACCTTGTCTCGCGTGTCGATGTGGTTGACGAGCTTGCTTTGCGAGCAGAGCTGCGAACGGCATTCGGCGAAACGATCACGATATCCGGACGGCAGGGTGGAAACGCCGTCTTGAGCGCGTATCCCATCGTCTCAAATCAGAATACCCACTACACCGGCCTTCATGCGAACGACTTCGAAGCTGCACTGCAGGCAGTGGTCGACTGCGGGACGGCGCAGGTAGTCGTCGTCAGCACGGGGATTCCGGAAAACGCCGCAATCCAGGACCAGTCGGCCGTGGCACTCACGCTCAATTCGCTCCGGAACCTCTACGTCAATAATCCGATGATCATCAGCGGCAATCTTCCTCGTGCCGATGCCCTTCGGGACATTTCCACGTACGATGACGCCACTCCCGCAAAGATGGATGATACGCCGAGGGTATGGTACTCCATCGGCGGCGCGATCAAACCGATCCGCGTACGAAGCGAGCGGACGAACTTCGGACCGATGGTTGTTGCGCTCTTCGGCCTCTACCGTCAACCCGGACCGTAAGCATGCGCCACAAGTATACAAAGGTCCTTCATACGCACAAGGGAGAGGGTTCGCTCCCTCAGCTCATCGTTGCCGAAAACGAAAATATGCAGTCGAAGTTCGTGGTGCAGAAGATCCTCGAACTCCGTGAAGAAGGCGTTCCGCTCGAAGAAATCGCCGTGCTCTTCCGCTCCTCCTTCCTCTCGTTTGATCTGGAGATCGAACTCGTAAAAGCCAATATCCCGTTTGTCAAATACGGCGGTTTTAAATTTCTCGAGACTGCACATGTGAAGGACATGGTTGCCTATCTCCGCGTCCTTGAGAATCCGCGCGACGTCGTCTCCTGGAACCGGATACTGCTGCTGATCGACGGAATCGGCCCCCGCGGTGCTGAACGGGTCATCGACGACATCCTCCGGCATCGTGTAGCATCCCCATCATCAACATTCTGGGAGAAGTATAATTCGTATCCGGAGAATGTGGCTGAACTGTTTGAGCTTCTGAAATCTATCCTTCCGGAACGGTTTTCACCCGCAGAAAAGGTCTCCCGCATATCAACATATTATCATCCGATCTTCAAGAAGAAATACGACGACTACAACAAGCGAAAAAAAGATCTGGAAATGTTCGAGCAAATTGCAGGGAGATATACCGACACGAGCAAGCTCCTTGCAGATATCACTCTCGAACCGCCAAACGAGAGTATTGTGGACGTCGATTCTCCGGGGAAGGAAGAAGAGTACCTTACTCTTTCGACAATCCATAGCGCGAAAGGGCTCGAATGGCACAGTGTGTTTTTGATTTACGCACTCGACGGAAGATTCCCCACTTCGCGTGCGGTAAACGACACCGACGAGCTCGAGGAAGAACGGCGTTTGATGTACGTGGCATGCACGAGGGCACAGGAGAATCTTTTCATCACCTATCCGATAAATGTTTATGACCGGGAGAGCGGTACGATTCTCACGAAGCCGTCGCGTTTTCTGGAAGGTATCGATGAGAAACTTATCGACCTGTGGGTCATTGGTGAAGAAGAATGAACGTTCTCTTCCGGTAACCAGAGGGTTTGTATATCTTTGAGGGAATCAGTACATTGATGGGAAGTTTGTTCCGCGGATGTTCTTCCCGGTTTTCTGCCGGCCTCATCGTCTAACGGTTTAGGACGCAGCCCTCTCAAGGCTGAAATACGGGTTCGATTCCCGTTGGGGCTACTCGTATCGGAGTCCCACTCAAAATTCCACCACCGTCCTTTCTGATAATCACTTCGTGTCACTGTTTTGACTCTTTCGCCAAAAGAGCTACATTAGAATTGACCCGTTCATCAATTTGTGCCTATGCAGAAAGCCCGGATCCTTCCGGATTTGGAAGATCCGGTGATGAATTCTCGTTGCTGGTAGCGATCCCGGGGGTCCATTCTTTCCCGTCATTCTGAAATGAAGTTACGGACTAAGATATTACTCGCCATCTGGGGAGTGGTCCTCGGGCTCCTCCTCGTAACCTACTTCGTCATCACCTACTGGATGCGCGTCCAGCTCGAATCACGGTTCTCGGAAGACCTGAAGAGCAATTATTCTGCGGTGACCGAACTGGAAGAATATCACCGGAGCGAGATCGTACGATCATGCCAAATCGTTGCCGAATCGCCGCGGCTGAAGGCGCTGGTTGAAATCAGGGACAGGAACACGGTTGTTCCTCTCTGCCAGGAGCTCAATCAGAACATGAAGAGCGAGCTCTTTATTCTCCGTGACAGTCTCGGCTATTCGCTCGCAACCCTCATCGACGGGAAGAACATCAGTATTCCAAAATCATCCATTGCCACGCTCGTTGATTCCCTGCCGAACGGGGCCTCAACCGGCATCTGGCAGTGGAATCACGAAGCATTTCGTTACGCGTCGGTCCCGCTGGTCATCGGCAACGAAACCGTCGGCTCGCTCACGATGGGATTTCGCCTCCACCCGGTGGATATTCTTGCCATCAAATCTACGATCAACAGTGACGTGGTTCTCTGCATCGACACCGTGATGGTAACTTCGACGCTCGCTCCCGGTCAGGCAAGCGAGATTGCAGTCTGGCTGAAATCACCTACAGAGCCGCTGACTCCGCGACGTTATGGCGGGGCGCCGGAAGTCTTTACCATCCAGACGCCGCACGACCGGTTTCCCGCTGCCTGGTGCCGGCTCGACCGGGGAGATGCGGCCGAGACATCCGCGATCGGGTTACTCCTCCTGAAGCCGATTGAATCCGAGGTCCAGTCGGTCATCGTCCCCGCACTCCGAACCTTTATTGCCCTTTCCATTATTATACTCATCGTCACCGCGGGGATAGGGTTCGTGATCTCACAGGGAATCACCCGGCCCATAGGCGCCCTGATCAAGGGAACATCCGAAGTGAGCAATGGAAATTACGATTACCCGATCCGGGTCGGCGGAGGCGGCGAAATGAAATACCTCGCACAGCGATTCGAGCAAATGAGCCAGTCCTTGAAGGAAAAAATCTCCCAGCTTGCAGAACGGAACACAGAGCTTGAGGCGGCACTCCAGCAGCTGAAGGACACACAGGCCGAACTCGTCAAATCGGAGCGGCTCGCGGTCACCGGAAATCTGACCGCGCAGCTTTCACACGAAATCAACAACCCGATCCATAATATTCAAAGCTGCCTCCAGACAGTGCTCAAGAGAACTCCTGCCGCATCGGCTGACCAGGAGCTCCTCTCGGTAGCGCTCGAGGAAGCTGAACGGCTTGCGAAGCTGACCAGGCAGATGCTCGACGTCTATCGGAATTCCGTCGTCCCGCTTGCGCGCGAACCGCTGAACCTCAACGATGTGCTGCAGGACGTCGCGCTCTCGTGCGCTCCTTCGCTCCATACGAGCAACATTTCGCTTCGGCTCAATCTGGACACTTCAACACTCAACATCGCCGGCTCACGCGATAAGCTGAAACAGGTATTTCTCAACCTGATCAGAAATTCCCAGGATGCCATGCCCGGAGGCGGGTCACTCCTGATCACGTCGAAAAAGCTGAACGGCAGTGCCGTCGTTGATGTCGCGGATACCGGGTCCGGCATCCCTCCCGAACATCTTCACCGGATCTTTGACGCGTTCTTCACAACCAAGAGTACGGTCAGCGGAGTGGGATTGGGATTATTCGTTACGTACGGAATTGTGAAACAGCACGATGGGTCCATTTCCGTTCGGAGCACTGTCGGTGAAGGCACCACATTCACACTTTCGTTCCCGTTCAGTCCCGGATAAGGAGATTATGAACCAACACGAATCCCAGAGATCACGAATTCTCATCGTCGACGACGACAACGCATTCCGCGTTGCCACGGTTGCACTTCTCCGCGAGGAGGGATATTCCGTCCGGGCGGTGAAAGGAAGTGAAGAAGCAAAACGCGCCTTGTCCGAGGAATCGTACGACCTGATTCTCTCCGACCTCGTCATGGAGCACATGAACGGGATCGATCTTCTTCGGTACATCCGACAGACACTCCCCGACGCAACCGTGATGATGATTACCGGATTCGGATCCGTACAAACAGCGGTTGACGCAATGCGGAGCGGCGCCTTTGATTACATCACCAAACCGTGCAACAACGACGAGCTGGTCATCAAAATCAAGAGGGCGGTCGATGAAAGCCGACGGGCCAAGGAACTTGTCCGACTTCGAAACCTGCTGCAGGGTGAGGCGAACTTCTCGAATGTCATCACCCGGAACGAGAAGATGAAGGATGTGTTCAAGCTCATCCGGCAGGTGGCTGAAACGGATGTCACGGTACTCGTCCTGGGTGAGACGGGGACGGGCAAGGAGCTTGTCTCAAAAGCAATCCATCTGAACAGCTCACGGCGAGATATGCCTTTCGTCATCGTCCAGTGCTCTGCCATTCCATCCACGCTGCTGGAAAGCGAGTTATTCGGATATGAAAAGGGAGCGTTCACCGGGGCAATGAAGCTCCACCGCGGAAAGATCGAAGAAGCCGAAGGCGGGACGCTGTTCCTCGATGAGATCGGCGACGTCTCACTTGAACTTCAAACAAAACTTCTTCGGATTCTCCAGGAAAAGCAATTTTCCCGTCTTGGCAGCAATGCTTCCATCACTGCGGACATCAGAATCATCGCGGCAACGCACAGGCACCTCGATGAAATGGTCAAGGAAGGAAAATTCCGCGAGGACCTTCTCTATCGCCTGAATGTTTTCCCGATAACCCTGCCTTCACTCCGCGAGCGTCTGGATGATATTCCCATTCTGGCGGAATTTTTTCTGGAGAAACATCGGTCCCTCGCTCGCCGCGAGATCACGGGGTTCACTCCGGCAGCAATCCACGATATGATGAATTATGACTGGAAAGGAAACGTGCGGGAGCTCGAGAACCTGATCAAACGCGCGATCATCAAGAGTGATGACGCAACCATCAAGACACTCGAGCTGCAGGGTGTACAACCGGACGCGGGTACCACTGAGCCGCTTGATCCGCCGCAGACGACAGCCCTCCCGTACAAGTCCTACATCGAGCATGTGGTCCGGGATGCCGAGCTTAAATATCTTCAACGGCTTCTCAAAGAATGCAAAGGCAATCTGAACCAGGTCGCCAGAATCATGGATGTCGACCGCAAGACCGTGTACCGCAAACTGGAAGATTATTCCATCGATCCGTCACTCTTCCGGGAGTAAATAACCGGGAGTTCGTTTTACAGTTCATTGTTTTACACCCGCCCTTACCGCCGATCCACAATTCTGATTTCAAGACATCCCCAATGTGACAGCAATGGGACATCACCCATCATTCAGGCAGTGGAGTGCGGGACAATAATTCCACACCACCTCCGAATTCATTTCAAAACTTCCTCTTTTTGAGTATTTGCTTCTGGTACGGATGTTGCCCTTCTCCTGCATGAGCGAGTAAGAAGTGGATCTCGCCAACGATTGATTTCGATTCAGCTCATTTCAGGAAAGGAGTTTCCAATGGCACGACCCCACAAACTTTACGCCGTCCTCACCGTCATCGCAACGATGGTGGCAGCTCTCATCGGCTGCAATAATAATCCTTCGAATTCGTACGGCGGATCTTCCTCAGGGTCTCCCCCGCCGCCGAATACTGTCGTGATGAGCGGGTATAGTTTTTCTCCGAGTTCAATGACAATCAAGAAGGGGACGACAATTACCTGGAAGAACAATGACGGTGCTATCCATACTTCAACAAGCGATTCCGGCGTATGGGACACCGGCGACATGCCGAACGGTGCGAGCAAGACCACGACATTCAATACCGTTGGGACATTCAACTACCATTGCACCTACCATCAGGCAATGGGGATGACCGGAACGATTACCGTTCAATAACAGCGCAGTCGGATACATTCCGCACTCGAAGGAGTCACCATCATGAGGAAGTTGAGCATTGTTGTACTATTTCTGGTTCTTTCGGTTTCGATGAGTTTCGCGACGAGCCACAAGATCATGAATTCCGGAACCACCTTTAGCCCCGCCACCCTGACGATCGCTGCCGGAGATACGGTGGTTTTCTCGATCGCGAGCATTCACAATGCCGTCGAGGTCAGCCAGGCCACCTGGAATGCCGACGGCATAACCTCGAACGGGGGATTCTCGGTCCCGTTCGGCGGGGGAACGATTGTCCTTTCGGCCGTTGGCACGCATTACTTCGTCTGCCAGGCACATGCTTCCATGGGCATGAAGGGAATCATCACGGTCACCCCGGCGGCGCCTCCACCCAGCACCATAACGATCCAGAGCTTCGTCGATCAGGACAGCAGTCTTGCAACAACCTCGGACCGGTTAGGGAAGGCCTGGACTCTGACGCTGTACCAGGATTCGATCGGATCCGGCATTGTCCTCGGATCAGATAACACCACATCCCTCACGGTACCAAACCTGAGCGCGGGAACATACGTCGCGCTTGAATCCGATAGTGTCTCATGGTCACATATTTCCGTCACCGTTGACGGATCATCGAAGGGGTACACCACAACCAACCAGTGGACCATAACCATCGGCGCGGGAGAATCGCACACAATACAGTTTTTCAATTTTGCGGAGCATACGGTCATTAATATAGGCGAGACATTCTTTCCTGATACCCTCTTCATCAATCCGAATGATACTGTTCGATTCGTTCTGGAGTCGATACATGATGCGGCTGAAGTGAGCCAGGCGACCTGGCTCGCCGACGGTACAACCTCGAATGGAGGATTTCTGGTCCCGTTCGGCGGAGGAACAGCCGTGATTTCAACACTGGGAATACACTATTACGTCTGCCAGGCACATGCCACCGACGGGATGAAAGGCATCATCGTTGCAGGGCCATTGCCTCCGAGCTTTCTCACGGTCCAGTCTCTGGTTGACGAGGACGGTAATCCCGCTACAACGACAGACCGGCAATTCAAGAAGTGGAGTTTGACGGTGTACAAAAATTCGGTGGGAGCGGGAAACGTCGTTGCATCGGCCGCATCGGGAAGCTCTCTCACGACCGACACCTTAAAAGCCGGGACCTACGTAGCCGTGGAATCGGACAGCACCTCGTGGTCACATCTCTCCGTGAGTGTCAACGGCGCGTCGCAGGGAGCCACATCGGTCAATACCTGGACTCTGGCCATCGGACAGGGTGAAGATGATACGATCGGTTTCGTGAACTTTGCACGGCACACAATCATCAATAGCGGAACAGCGTTTTTCCCTGACAGTTTATTTGTTACCTCCGGAGATACGGTTCGGTTTGCACTCGAATCAGATTTTTCCGCGCAGGAAGTCAGCCAGGCAGCCTGGCTTGCAAATGATACGACCTCAAACGGTGGATTCGATACGCCGTTGGGTGGCGGATCTGCGATTCTGACACAGGTTGGAACACACTATTATGTGTGCCTCCAGCATGCGTCGAGTGGAATGAAGGGCAGAATCATGGTGACTCCTCCGCCACCCACGGTGTCTATCGGCGCAACGCTCATGTCAGCATGGAATATGATCTCTCTCCCGGTCAGCGTTTCGGATGCCCGGCCCACTTCGCTGTTTCCGGATGCAGTTTCTCTTGGCTTCGGTTACGCCGGGAGATATGTTCCCGAGGCAAGCTTCAGCAACGGTTACGGTTACTGGCTGAAGTTCGGTACGGGGCAGACCGATACCCTGACGGGTATTGAGGCCGTCCACGATTCCGTCCTTGTCGACCAGGGGTGGAATATGATCGGCTCAATAACCTTCCCTATTGCTACGGCTACCATCAGAACACAACCGGGCGGAATCATCTCCTCCCCATTCTTCGGGTACAACAGCAGTTATTTCATCGTGGATACGCTACGGCCGGCCGGAGGATATTGGGTGAAAGTCTCGCAGGCGGGTGCTCTTGTACTCGATTCCGCGTCCACGTTCATTCCGCCTGCGGCGGGGAGAAAGCCAGTCGCATTGAATCCGGACAGACTCATCGTGACCGACGCCACCGGTCGGACTCAGACCCTGTACATCATGGCGGGTGCCGCGAGTACTTCAAATTCACCAGGATCCGACGAACTTCCGCCGATACCTCCCTCAGGGGGATTCGACGTCCGGTTTTACTCCGGAACGCAGACTATCTACGACGGCGGATCTCAGCGGGAAGTGGGTATCGAAGTTCTCTCTGCGGCATATCCGTTGCAGCTGCGGTGGGATCTTCCGGGGTTAACTGGTGATATTGCCCTCAATACCACTCAGGGTAATCTCATCATGCGCGGCAGCGGTTCACAAACGATCGGACAGCCGGGTGACCTCCTTGGGATCGTCTTCGGCGCTTCATCAACAGTACCCAATACCTATGCGCTCGAACAGGCATATCCAAATCCCTTCAATCCGACAACATCGATCCAGTACTCAATCCCGGTGCGGAGTCAGGTTTTGATCCGGACCTATAATCTTCTGGGGCAGGTAGTCGCGACGCTGGTCAGCGGTATTCAGGATGCGGGGACAAAATCGTATGCCTGGAACGCGGGAGATCTTGTCAGCGGCGTGTATTTTGTCAGGATGAATGCCGTAGCTTCGGCTAATCCATCCCGAACATTCGAGAAAGTAATGAAAGTCGTCTTACAGAAATAAGGTTCTCTGTTCTTGTGAATTGCCGGCGTGGACAGGGAGGTTGCGCCGAAGCAGAGTGATGAAGTGTATCCTCACGAGGGATAGGGACGGATCGGGAATGAAGTTCGGATGTACTCCCGGTCCGTTCCAACGATTTACGCATTCCTTCCTCTTATTGTCATCCCAAAATATTGAATCGAATATCTTCGCCAACTGCGTCTCTGTCTGATTTGACCGCGAAACCAACACAACGGAAAGAGCCGCGTGCGCGCAAACAAGAAATCCGGCGCCAGTATTCCGGCAGCCGGATTTTCGGGGACACGACGGAGAGATCCGTCGGTGTTTACAATTTCCGGATGCCCGGAGGAGGCAGCCGGAGTTCGAAGATTTCTCCCTTCCTCGATTGAAAGAGCTCCCCATGTTTCTGTCCGAAATGCAATGCGTACTGGACGTCATCCGCCTTGTAGTGATCGAGAATTGTCATGAGAACGGATTCCCGAATTCCAGGGTACTGAGTTGCATAGGCCTTAATGATCTTGAGGAGCTCCCGGTACCGCGGGTCCTGGCGTGCAAATTCTGAGAAGTCTTCTTCTGCGGAGCGAAGATTTTCAACGCACGCGGGTTGCTGGAGCGCGGCTTCGTACCAGGACTGGACCGCGTTGCGGAATGCAAACCGCGCGGTCTCCTGATCGCCCTTGCTCGCAAACTGGTGGGCGACACGCTGGAAGTATTCCGCCGCTTCTTTCGCCGTCGGTTTTATCATAGAGCACTCCCGGAATTTGTACTATTCCTCTTCCGTTCCTCTCAGTGGAACCTCATTCGGGCATACGAAAACACTGTCAGCAGTAAAGATACCTCTCTCACAGAGTGAGAGGCGTGAGGCAGGTCAATTCATTCACTTTTTACCCGTTCAGATACGGGCCGAGGAAAGGAAGTAAATCGGAAATCGGTTGCACAACTGCGTTGAAGAATGAGACTTTTCCCCGGACGAGAGTGCCGGGGACGACAGGGTGTCGCCGTCGTCACAGTCAGGTCACGGCACAATGCGCCCTTGAGCGACGACCTCCATTCACTTTGGTTTTGATTTGAAACTGGCGAGCGCCCGTTCGAGCGTTTCGTAGGTATCGAATACCTTTACGAGCTGGGTCATCACGAAGAGATTCTGCACCTTCCCTTCAACACGAGCCAGACGGAGATCTCCTCCGGATCCACGCATCGTGGTCAGAGCGGAAATGAGCGTCCCCAATCCGGAGCTGTTCATGTAGCTTACACCCCCAAGATCCACGACCACATGCTTCACTTCGTCATTCACAAGACTGTGGATTTTATCTCTCAGTGAGGTCGTATCCGGCTCTCCGAGAAGGTCGCCCTTCAGGGTAAGAACGGCAACGTCATTTTCCATCTTTTCCTTGATCTGCATAAAAATTCCAGATTCGTGATAAATGGGTTCGTTAACAAGAATGTTGCATCATACAAAAGTCTTGAGAAAAAGTCAACTAATCGCATTTTCCTGAGCAGATTGGTAATGGGAACTCTTCGGAACACGAGGGCGTTGTTATTCATGAGACTCATCCTCCTTAGATGGTGGTTTGTGAGATGGTGATTCCAATAAGGTGAAATAAGGGTAAGTGATGAGCACGATGCCGCTGTAAGAGTTCTACAGCGGCATTTTTATTGGCCCGGGCCGATTTCAGAATGGCGGAAATCCGTCAGGACGCGTTGCTTCTCTCTCTTTTTTCTGTTATATTGGTAAACACCATTTTTTGCACTATTTTTCAGAGAACCGAGTAATACCATGCCTTTAATGACCAAAATCCGGGAAAGTCTGTCCACATTTTTCTCCATCTTCGCGGGACTTTTTGTCATCTATATCGTCCTGGACTGGGGAATGGACATTACCGGCCGGCGCCATCAGGACAGAACCAAATCGCAGGAAATCGGAGAGATCAACGGACACGTCATCTACGCCAAGGATTTCGCCGATCTCGTCCGCCGTGCTGCCGATAACCAGAAGAAACAATCAGGAACTGAGCCGGATGAAGAACAGCAGAAATCCCTCCGGGATCAGATCTGGAATGAGCTCGTCGACCAGACGTTGTATGACGATCAGATCAAGAGGCTGGGCATCACCGTTCCCGACCAGGAAATTGTCGATTGGGTACGCGGTGACAATCCGCCGTCATTCCTGAAGCAGCAGTTTACCGACTCGACCGGAACGTTCAACCGGCAGCAGTACGAGGCGACCATCATGGATCCCAAGAACAAGGACATCATGGTGCAAGTCGAGGACGGACTCCGGAAACAGCGCGAGCGCGAAAAGCTCCAGAGCATTATTCTCGCCAGCGTTCAGGTTGACGAAGATGAGATCCTCCAGCGCTTTTTGGATCAGAACACCAAGTACAATGCGGATTACATGCTGTTCGACCCCAACGTTCTGGTGAAGGACAGTGCGGTCAAGTTCTCTGAAGATGATGTCCGCAGATACTACAACGAACACTCCGACGAATACAAGGTCGACGCCACACGGCAGATGAAGTATGTCCTCTTCCCGAACAACCCCTCCCATGCGGATACGGCAAGCGTCCTCACGGCCCTGGAGAACATACAGAAGAGCGCTTCAGAGGGTGCGGATTTTGTTGAGCTTGCGCGCCAGCAATCTGAATCACCGGTCGGGGACAGTCTCTTCCACAAGCACGGAGATTTACCGCAGGATGAAGAACTCGCAGTCTTCTCTGCGAAAGCCGGCGATCTCGTCGGTCCGCTTAAAGAGATCGACGGGTATCATTTTCTCAAAGTTCTGGAATTTCGATCCGGACAGAACGAGGCGATTCATGCGAGCCACATTCTCATCAATATCGAGAACAACGACAGCGCCCGGGCACTCCAGCTTGCAAGGGATGTCCTCGCGCAGGCAAAGAACGGAAAAGACTTCGCAACTCTTGCCATGCAATACTCGAAGGATCCCGGAACCGCACAGCGGGGCGGCGATCTCGGGTGGTTCGGCAAGGGAAGAATGGTGAAGCCGTTTGAAGACGCCGCATTCAAGGCAAGAGTCGGACAAATTGTAGGCCCGATACGGACAACATTTGGGTATCACATCATCAAGATCATTGCCCGGGATGACCGGGACGTTCGGGTCGCCGATCTTCGGATGCCGGTCCACCCCAGCTCGGACACACAGAGTGACATCTCCCAGCATGCCCAGGATTTCGTGTATCTTGCGAAACAGGGATCATTCGACCGCGAAGCCGAGCAGAGCAAATACCGCGTTCAGGTAACAGCTCCGTTTCAGAAAGGCGCGGTCATTCCGGGATTCGGCATCAACGCGGAGATCAACAAGTTTGCGTTCAACAACAAGCTCGGATCGATCAGCGATCCATTCCAGCTCCAGCAGGGATATGTCGTCTTTATGATATCGGATGTCAAAGAAGCCGGAATCCGGCCGTTCGACGAGCTCAAGATCAATCTCGAGGCACGGTTGAGGCATGACAAGAAAGTGGAGGTCACAAAGACCAATGTCCTCGCGTTGCGAAAGACTTTGGCTCCGGGAGACTCGCTCGGAAAACTTGCGATGAGCCAGCCCGGATCAACCGTTCAGCATCTCGCAGATTTTACTCTGGGCGGATTCATTCCCGCCATCGGACGTGATCTGAATTTTATCGGCGCAACCGCTGCTCTGCGCCCGGGCGAGATCTCGCCGCCCGTGGAAGGCCTGCGCGGCATCTACCTCATTCAACTCAAGAGCAAGTCGGCATTCGACTCCTCGGCATACAACACGCAGCGTGAGACGCTTCGGACACAGATTCTGACCGAGAAAAAGAACCGCTTTTTCACAGACTGGACAGACCAGCTGAAGAAGAACGCGGACATTGTCGACAATCGCGACACGTTCTACCGCTGAGCCGGCGGCAAGAGATAACGGACATTTCATGTGTGCAGGATTGCTTCTTGCATAGTTCTCCTGTCGGTCATTTCCTGTTCTGCACGTTCGCAGGATGCGGCCAGATATAGCTTCTCCGCATTCGGCACGCTTTCCACGGCAACCAAACTTTTCCGCAACGCTGATTCACCAAACGACCTGCTGCGCGATCAGTATGTTCCCTTCGATAATTTCCTGAGCGGAGGGATTGATCTGCGGCGGGACTTTCCCGACATCCATCTCCAAATCGGACTCAGTGTTGAATATCTCTCGAGAAACCAGACGTATTATCTCACCTCTCCGACAACTTTCACGGCAGTGCCGGTCGAGGACGGCTTTACCGCCGTTCCGATCGAACTCTCCGGCTATTTCCCGATACCGATCTCCACTTCCACGTTTCATGTGTACATCGGAGGCGGAACGGGACTGTACCTCGGCTCACGTCACTATGAGTATGCGGGTGCACGGGCCAGTGCGGTTTCTCACAAAACAGAATTCGGCATTCAGGTCCTGAGCGGCATAGAGTACACTCTTGCCCCTCCGGTATCGGTTCGCTGTGAGGCAAAATTCCGCGATATCCAGTTCGAAACTACCAATCAGTTCCAGCAATCATCAGTCCATTACCTTCAGCATAACGAGCCGCTTGACGACACCCCGTTCACGTCGAGAATCGCCATCGACGGCCTTGCACTGAACATCGGCATTGTCTGGCAATTCTGAATGGAGCACTCGCGGAAACATCTGGTGTATCTGACGGGCTTCATGGGAAGCGGCAAGAGTACCATCGGACCGATCCTCGGCAACACGCTCGGTTATCGTCACATCGACATCGATCAGGAAATCGAACGGGCAGCGGGAAAGAAGGTAGCGGAAATATTTTCGGAATTCGGGGAGGTGTATTTCAGAGATGCGGAACGCAAAATTCTCCGCGAGGCAAGCGGACAAACCGGTTGCGTCATTTCTTTGGGCGGAGGAACGATTGCTAGCAGGGAGAATTTCCAGATTATCAAATCGACCGGAATCCTCATCTACCTGCGAACCGATCCCGAGCAGATCTTCAGACGGATGAAATACAAGGCTGACCGGCCTCTTCTCCGGTCAAACGAAGGAACGATGCTCAGTGAACGGGAAATCCGCGATCGCATCTCCCATCTTCTCGCACAGCGGGAACCGTACTATGCACAGGCGGATCTCGTCATCCAAACCGACGGCAGACGGGTCGGTCTCACCGTCGATGAGATCGTGCACGCCCTGAAACATCTTCATTTGAAATAGTAGCGAAGGAACTTCGATAAGACCAGCGGTGCCAGCTGCTGGCTCAGACCTGGCTGCGGAGCAGCTCGATTTCGTGCCCGAGCGCCGTCTGACCGGCTACGGTCATTACATCGGCATTGAATGCGGGATCAACAACCTGCACCTCCTGCAGACTGTGGAGGTAATCGGGAGAAGTTTGGGAAAAATAGTCTTCAGCAAGAAGAAGATGAATATCAGCAGAGGAAACCGATGTATCCCGTGCGAACTGCCAGTCTGCATTTACACTCAAAACTGCAAGCCCCGAAGCAATCGACTGTGCGTAATTTTTTTCCGCGTTGTATGCGAAGGCAAGCCCCGCGTTCATATCTGCATTATTCGGACTCTTTGTTAACCCGGTCGAAAAACTGGAAACTGCCGACTGTGGCTTATTGAGCTTTGCATTTGACCATCCCAGGCCGTTATAGGCATCGGCGTATGATGCGTCCAGATTTGTGGCAGCTGAAAATTTTGTAATCGCCGTTGCATAATTGCGGGCGCTGTACGCAGCCCAACCATCCGTGGTCAGTTGAGATGCACTCTCATCGGTCCCGGTTTCGGTTTTCTGACAACCCGCAAGGAGGACGACAAGTATCATCAGGAACAACAGGTCGCGCAGCTTCATTTCATCTCACTTCATGAAACACATTTTTTCGATTTTCTGGAAAAGCATTGCCTGACCTTTTCGGATCAGCAGTCGGTCAAAATAAATTCCGCTCGCAACCCGGTCACCGGAGAAACTTGTCCCATCCCACCTCACCACATGATTCCCTGCCTCCAGATTCCCATCGACAAGGACGTTCACCAGCCGGCCGTTTACATCAAACACTTCGAGGCGCACATTTGCGCTGCCCGACAGATCGAATTCGATCTGCGTCGAGGGGTTAAATGGGTTGGGATAGTTCGGTTTCAGACGCATCTCGCCGGGAATCACCGATGAATGAATGGAATTCTCGTCATACCCGAGAGCAAACTCACCCAGAGTTGATACCCGTGCTGTTACTGTCCGGTGTGCAGGATCAATGAGACTTTGAACGGCGTTCCACGAGCTCCCGTCGAATTTCATGATCGCCAGATGGAGCGGGTTGCGCCCCCCCAACTGATCATCGGTGTAGGAAAATGAAATTGCTACCGACGAATTGAATTCCCGTTCCGGGCCAAATGTGTACGAAGGTCCAAGGAGTGCCATTGACGCCGAATGTTCAGGAATGACGGTGAAATACGTATCCTCCGGAAGCGCCGTACCCGATATCGAAAGAGTTACCTCATGGTCGGGCGTCGAAATGATCCCGCCCGTTCCCGCTTTGAGCAGCTGCGTCTGGAATGACCGGTAAGAAATGATCGTCCGGCCGAGAGAATCCTGTGCGCTACAGGTCAGCAGTGTGGAACCGCTGGACGAAAACTGATAGCTCCCCTTATAGACCCTGTAGGAATTCTGAACCATCGAAACAAGTTGAGAAGGTTTGCTCCCCACCGCAACACTGATCGAGGGACTTGAAGAAAGAGACTCTGCAGAAGTGACAAAGAGATCGACAAACTGGGAGAGAACAGAATTCTGGTGGATGATGATGGAAAGCGCGGCGGAAGAAACACCGAACGGCACGCTGCTTTTGAACATACCCCGCCCGTGTGTAGCAGCGAAAACGTATCCATCCGGTCGCAGATCGATGTCGGCAACGGAGACGTTTGCCATTCCCGAATTTTGTGAGATCCACGTCGACCCGCCGTCGGTCGTTTCAAATATCCCGATATCGGTCCCCGTCATGATATGGTTCGTGTTGGTGGAATCGAGGAGAAGAGCGTTTGACGGAACATCCGGCAGATTACCGCTGATATCCGTCCATGAGGTGCCGCGGTTAGTGGTTCGGAAAATATGCCCGGGAGTTGATGGTGTGTTCCCGTTGTATCCCGAGAATGCGGCTACCGCATCGCTTCCGTTCGACGGGTTGATTGAAATTGCCCGGACAACGCGATCCGGCAGCGGCGATCTTGTCACATTCGTCCAGGTGCTGCCGGTATTTGTCGTCACGACAACTCGGGACGAGAGAGTATCATATCCGCTTGTCCCGGCATAGATCGTCGACGAAGACGTGCGCGCTACCGATAACGCGGTAATGACGGATCCCGACGAACGCACTGCACCGGCCCCGTCTCCCGTAATGTCTGTGCTGATCGGATTCCAGCTGAGGCCGCCGGTCGTCGATCTGAAGACGCGGTACGTTCCAGCAACAAGATTTTGTGAGTTCGACGGGTCCATCGCAAAGGGTGCGATGAACGCACAACGATCCGACGTCCCGTCTCCCTGGTTGGATCCTGACTGCGGTATCCCCTGGATGGATCGTGTAAATGTTGTTCCGCCGTTGGTCGATTTCTGGATTGCGAGATAAACATATTCCGTAAAGACATTGGAAGGGTTGACGGGATCAACCAGCGTCACGCCGCCATCCCCCGAGAAAATTTCGTTCCATGAAGGAACTGTTCCGGATTTGAGAGTGCCGTTATCCTGGGTCCCCCCATAATAGGTTTCCGATGTCGGGTGCACTGCGCCGCTGTAAAATTGCGCAGTGGTCAGCCCAGTGTTAACTGCGACAAAGTTCACCCCGGAATTGACCGATTTGAAAATTCCCCCGTCATTTCCGGCATAGACTGTCGAAAGATTCGATGGATCAAAGACGATGGCATGCTGATCGACGTGCATACCTCCCGCATTCCCGTCGCTGATGCGGGTCCACTGCGATCCCCCGTCCGTCGACCGGAACATATTGATACCGCCGGTGAGAACAGTGTTCGCATTTGTCGGATCGACCGCGATGACATTATTATACCATCCCTGCCCTCCGAGGTGTGTATTGTTGACCAGGGGATCCGTGTCGAACGGAACCGAAACGGCAGTCCATGATGCTCCTCCATCCGCGGATTTCAGAATGCTGTGTGTGTAGTAATTGGAATCCGCCAGACAGGCATAGAGAACCTGTGGATTGGATGGAGCGATGGCGATGCTGATTCTTGTAAATTTTGTGGACGTTGCCGGAAAACCGTTTGTCAGCTTCGACCAGGTCAACCCGGCATTGGTGGTCTTGTATATTCCGTTGGAATTGAAGAGCCCGAACGCGCCGTAGAGTGTGCCCGAATTTGTGGGATCCATGACGAGGTCGGTGCAGAATTTCAGCGTCCCGCTGTTGATCGCCCCTCCTGCAGAGAGTTTCGACCAGCTTGTTCCCGCATCTGTCGACTTCCAGATCCCGACATCAACCGACGAAACGGCAGCATAGAGCACGCTGGTGTTCACCGGATCGATGACAATCTTATTGATATACGCCACCGGCGATGATGCCGCAACGAAATTGCTGAGAATAGACCAGCTCACCCCCGCATTGGTCGATTTGAGAATCCCCACACCCCGCAGAGCATCCACATTAAAATATCCCTCTCCTGTTCCAGCATAAATCACGGAGGGGTTGGATGGGTCTATAGCGAGACAGCCGATGACGAGATTAGACGCCGTTGAATCGGTCAATGGCATCCAGGAATTTCCAGCATCGGTGCTTCGCCAGATTCCGCCACTGACGGAACCGGAGTAGAGGATGTGGTTAACGGTGTCGATCGCGCTCGACCGGGCACGACCTGCAATGTTCGTCGGACCGACGGAATTCCAGGCAATCGAACTCAGTCCGAATCGCCTGCCCTTCGGCGGGCTCATGCCTCGAAGCTGCATGAATGCGCTCTCCCGCCAGTCGAGCGGAACGTGGCCGGTAGGAAAGGCGCGTTCGAAATTATACCATCGCCATGCCTCGAGTGCATAGCCGGCTTCCTGTTTCTCAACTGCATCAGCGTCACGGTCGCTGTCCATGGCCTGACGGTTCCGCAGAATGATCGTCGCAAGCATGGTTGCCACGGTTACTGCTGCAAGAAGCAGAAAAATCGATCGGATTTTCATGGGTAAGAAATTCTCACTGATCTTGAACTTCGAGAAGGCGCCATCCGCCGTCCTGACCAAGGGAGAGCTTTCCCCTGAACGACTCCCCTTTCTTCATCGTGCGCAAACGAAGGAGCCCCTTGTTACGGGGCGCTGCAGGATCAACGGTCATGGAATCGGTCAACCCGTACTGCGGTACGATTGTCAGGTGTTCCCCTTCGGATGCAAACGTGTTCCCCTTACCTGATGCCGAGCGGACGAGAACAGAAGCGCGATAGGAAAGAGAGTCAGTCACAATCACGGTATCGACCACCGCTTCAACAAGCGAGACACTTTGTTGGAAGACATTCGGCTGCGTGCCGGAAGAAACTCGACGGGAACCCGCAATGACGGAATCGGCACCTCCTGCGGATTGTGCGTTCCGGGCAGAATGGCAATCCGTAAAAACGGCAATGAACACACAACTACAAAAAAACATAATCCATCGCATACTGTGATTTAATATCATCACAAATCGCAAGAAAAGCAAGGGAGGTTTTGATGAAACTGGTCCTGTCCGCCGAACTTCGGGAGGAAATCGGGTTTGCACAACTCGCGAATTAAGCATATCTTTGATTGATTTTGGAATGAACGAGAATCCATCCTGATGAAACTGCGAACCTACCGCCTCATCGTTTTGCTTTTCACCTTTCTCCTGCTGGTGCCGCAGGTACGCGCGCAGGATGCGAAGGAAAATGCAGAATTCAAGCTCGCGATCGGCCTCTACAACGACGGCATGTACGATCTTGCAGTTTCCCAGCTGAAAAATTTCATCGATGCCTATCCAAACACGTCTCAGGGAATTGAGGCGAGATTTTATCTCGGTCAGGCACAGTTAAAGCTCAAGCATTTCGATGAAGCGAGAATCACATTTCAGAATTTTGCTCTTACGTACGTCGATCATCCGAAGTCGCCGGAGGCATGGATGCGCGTGGGAGAGGCCTTCCTCGGGGAACAGAATGAACGTGAAGCGGCAGCGGCATTTGAACGGGTGAAAGTGTTTCATCCCAAAAGCCCGCTCGTTCCCGATGCCCTTCTGAAAGCTGGTCAGCTCTATCGGCAGCTGGGCGATAGGGAAAACGCCAAAAAGGATTTCCGATCCGTCATACAGGATTATTCGACAAGCTCGAGTGTGCTTCCCGCACGGCTTGCTATCAGTGAAATGTATGCGGAAGAGGGACAAACGGAGCTTGCGGAGCGGGAGGCACGGGACGTCGCCGAAAGTGATGCCCCGACAGAGGTCCGGGCAAGTGCGCTCTTCTCACTCGGAAAACTCCGCGCAATGAGCGGATTGTTCGGTAGCGCCGAATCGGCCTTCGTCTCGATCCTGCAAACCTACAAGAAAACCCCCGCGGCAATCGCCTCTCAGTACGAGCTCGGAGTCCTTGCTATGGGTGAGCAAAATTATACTTCCGCACTCGATCATCTGAAGCGAGTTTCATCGGATGACGGTGCCGATGACTCATTGCGTGCCGAGGCAACGTTCAAGATCGGTGAAGCGGAGATGCAAGTACATTCCTACGGTGAGGCGGAAAAATCATTTGCCCTCGTCGCAACACGGTATCCGAAACAGTCTCTTGCCGATCGCTCGCTTCTCCAGGCAGGAATTGCCGCCCTCGCTGACCGGAATGCCGCGCTTTCACTTCAGCATGCCCGAAAGCTCGCTTCGGATGAACACTCTCCGCTGCAACGAGAGGCACTCCTTGTTTGCGCCCACGCGGCAGTGGCGGCAAAACAATACAATGATGCGATGCAGTATTACACTTCGTTTGTCACTTCTCGCCCGAATGACCCGCGGGCAGCTCAGGCACTCATGGAGCTTGCAGGACTTTGCCGGGATCAGGTACACGATTACCGTAAGGCAATTTCGGCCTATGATCAGATAACGCAGCGATACACCCGGTCGCCTTTCCTCGTCAGTGCGCTGATCGGAACGGCAGAGTGTCAGCGCACGCTGGGCGATCCCGATGGGGCTGTGAAAACCTACAGAGATCTGGAATCCCAGTATCCGGCGAACGATGAGTATGACAACGTGCAGAGCACGATCAGATTTATCCAGGAACATGAACAGAAGGACCGGGATGCCGGGATCAGCAAGCTGGCGCGTCTCATGGGCGAGGTGCTGACGGAAAAATCGAAATCTACCCTGTCACTCAAGCTCGGCGAGATCTACTTCAATGACCTTAAGGATTATGAATCTGCAGCCCAGCAATTCGATCTCGCAATCAACGGCGGTCTGGATGAGAGCGACATGGTCCAGGCGTCCTTTCTGCGGGCAAGATCATACGACCTTCTTTCCGACATCGATTCGTCCATGGCCTCGAAGGCCGTCGGTGCATACTCCTCGTTTCTGAGTCAGTTCCCTAATCAGTCACAGGCAGGCGAAGCGGCATACAGACAGTATCTTCTTGCCGCTCGCGATGGAGGAGCGCAGAAGCGTGCAACTCTCGCCTCCAACTTTCTCAAAGACCACCCGATATCTTCCTACCGGGATCGAGTCCTTGCCGATCTGGCTTCGTCGGCTGTCGAAGTATCGGATACAACAACGGCGCTCGCCTGTATTTCCCAGATTCTCGCAGAATTTCCGGAATCGTCATTGATCGGAAAGATGCTGGACTTGAGGGGATCTCTGTACATGAATGCACATGAACCCGATTCTGCCGTGGCGAGCTGGAACGGAGTCCTCGCGCTCCGTGCCGATGCACCCCCGACGGTCAGCTCACTCTCGGAACTTGCGGCAGCGGCCATGGAACAACACCATCTTCCACAAGCCATCGCATTCTGGGAGCGGCTGACCACGGATTTCTTTTACACGGAAGCAGCGCGACAAGCGCAGAGTTCTCTTGTTAATGCCTACACGGCAAACGGCCAGCCGGATGAGGCAATCTCACTTATCCGCGTCCTCGGCGATTCAGAATCAAATCCCGAAACCCTCTACTCACTCGGGGCTGCCTACGAAAAGAAAGGGGACCGCCAGCAAGCCGTCCATTACTACATCCGCTATCTTCTTCGCGACCGGCGAGGGATTGAAGCCGGAAGATGTTTCTACGCCCTCGGCGGGTTTGCCCGCAGCCAGGGCCGCACCGACCTCGCGTCGGTATACTTCAAGGAGGCAGCCGCGCTCGGAGGTGCATCCGATGCCACACGTGATATTGCCGACCTGCTCTTCCAGACCGGGCAATATGTCGAAGCGGCACGGCAGTACAGCCGGCTTGCAAAGGATGCAGATTCGACATCGCAAAAAGAATATTTTCAGGAACGCGCAATCGTCTCTACTCTTCGCATGAACAAACTCGCCGAAGCGAAGCAACTGATCGAGCAATTCCAGGCGGCCTACGGCAAGAAATCGGCAACCGAGGCAGAATTTGAGTATGAGACGGGGTCGTCGTATTTTCAGCGGCAGGATTATACGAATGCACGAAGGGCCTTCGAAAAGGTATCCGACGATTACGATAAGACAAGTTTTGCTCCGTGGAGCAAGTATTATATCGGCAAAATCGCGGAGGTGAGCAATAAGCTTCCCGACGCGGCCAAAATTTACGAATCGATTCTCAACGACTCCCCGTCGTCCGACGTCCTGCCCCGCGTACTGTTGTCGCTCGGAAATATGCATTTCAATGCGGAACGGTACGAACAGGCTATCCACTATTATCAACAGATCATGCTCGAACCCGAAAAGGCGGGCGATGTTCTCCCCTATGCGATGAACAACCTCATCGAAGCATACGAATCCACAAAAGCGTACGATGCGGCACTCAAAACAACACGGGAGTATATCGACCGGTTTCCAAACGATGAGAATATCATCGACAAGAAAATCAAGCTGGGCACTCTGTATACAAACCTTGGTTATTACGACCAGGCGGTGTTATATTTTCAGAACCTGATCGGTGAAGCAGGAAGTCTTCTGGAAGCCGAGCTTCGGTATGATATCGGCGACGCATATTATCAGAAGGGAGATTACCAGCAGGCAATTCTCGAATTCCTGAAAGTTCCCTATCTCGTTTCACGGCAGGGAAAAGTGAACTGGACAGCCACGGCGTTCTATATGGCAGGGCAGTCGTACGAAAAGATGTCCAAGTTCGACGAAGCGATAGGAATGTATCAGCAGATCGTCGATCGACCGGGGATCGATGCCACGTTTAAGGCGGCTGCAAAGAAAGAGATCGATCGTGTCCGAACGGTTATCAAGGGATCCCCCCGCTGATTTCGAGGCATCGACAACAGTTCTCCGGTTTTCACAAGATCAGTTCCTCCTGAATTCATCCAACTCAACGTACTGAAGACTCAATGTTCATTGATCAGGCAACAATCTCCGTGAAGTCGGGAAAAGGAGGTAACGGTATCATCAGCTTCCGGCACGAGAAGTTCATACCGAAAGGAGGTCCGGATGGTGGGAATGGCGGAAACGGCGGGAGCGTCCTCATTCGGGCCGATCGCCACCTGACCACGCTGATGGATTTCCGGTACAAACGGAATTATGCCGCCCGCAATGGCGAGCACGGCATGGGCAGCAACAAGACCGGGAAGTCTGCATCCGATGTCATCATCCGCGTTCCGGTCGGGACGGTGATCAGGGACGGGGAGACGGGAGAACTTCTGGCCGATCTCGTCTCGGATCACGATGAAATCCGCGTCGCATCGGGAGGAAAGGGAGGAAAAGGAAACGCGGAGTTTGCGACATCGACGAATCAGGCACCAAGGAAAGCGACTCCGGGGACACCGGGAGAAGAACGGACGATCGACCTGGAGTTAAAGCTCCTTGCCGACGTGGGGTTGGTTGGATTTCCCAATGCCGGAAAATCAACGCTCATTGCGCGCATCTCCGCGGCGAAGCCGAAAATCGCAGACTATCCTTTTACGACGCTCATTCCCAATCTCGGCATTGTACGATATCGCGAGGAAAAGAGTTTTGTCGTCGCAGATATGCCGGGATTGATCGAAGGCGCCCATAGCGGAAAGGGACTCGGCATCCAGTTCCTGCGCCATATTGAGCGGACACGTGTGCTGGTTCTGCTCATCGAGTCAACGACGGCGGATCCGCGGAACGAGTACGACATCCTGATCAACGAACTCAGATCCTTCAGCCCCGCAATGCTGAAAAAGCCACAGGTTGTGGCCCTCTCGAAAATAGACCTCGCGGAGAGTGCTCTCATGAAGTCCCTGAGTAAAATTTCATTCGGGAGGGGGATCCCGAAGGTCTGCATTTCGTCGGTAACGGGCGAAGGGATTCCCGAGCTGCTTGATCTCGTCTGGAAAAAGCTCTTACGAACGAGGACATCCCGCAGGCAATCTGCACAACAACATGAGGAATCGTAGTCATGGGAAGAGCATTTGAATTCCGGCGGGCGCGGAAAGAGCGCCGGTGGGGACGCATGGCGGTGGCCTTCACACGCCTGAGCAAGGAGATCACGCTCGCGGCCAAAAAAGGCGGACCGGATCCTGAATCGAATCTCCGTCTCCGGGTTGCCGTCGAAAGCGCAAGAAAAGAGAACATGCCGAAGGATAAAATTGAAGGCGCGATCAAGCGTGCGACTTCAAAAGAAACGGAAATCGAAGAGATCGTGTACGAAGGGTATGGTCCGCACGGCATTGGTATCGTCGTAGAGACGGCAACTGACAATCCCACGCGCACTGTTGGAAATATCCGCAGTTACTTCACGCATGCCGGCGGCTCGCTCGCAACATCCGGATCACTCGATTTTCTCTTCGAACGAAAAGGTGTCATCCGGTTTTCTGCGGGTTCACATAACCTCGAAGAACTCGAACTGGAACTTATCGATGCCGGAGCGGAAGAATTCGTTGTGGACGAAGGATCCGTCTTTGTGTATACCGGAATCAATGATTATCCCAGCATGCAGCGGGCTCTCGAACAAAAGGACATTGCAATCGAACAGGCGGAGATACAGCGACTTCCGACTTCTCCACTCGAACTCAACGAAGAGCAGCAAAGGGAAATTCAGGCACTTCTCGACCGGATTGAAGAAGATGAAGACGTGCAGGCCGTCTATCATACCATGAAGTAGATATTGTTGCCTGTCGGCGCAGGAAAGGCATCTGTTCGCCGGCACTCAAACCGGAATACTTCAAGAACTTTCCATTTCTCCCTCCCCGCCCCTTGTATAGATGCCGGTTTTTGCGTACATTGACCGTCATTCATTTTTTATCAACCATGCTCTGTGTGAACGATGGAGATCTTTAAGGAAGTTGAGAAGAACGGACATGAGCAGGTGGTATTCTGTTCTGATAAAAAGGCAAACCTGCGGGCGATCATCGCCATTCACAGCACCACGCTCGGGTCTGCACTTGGCGGAGCCCGCATGTGGACGTACAGTTCTGACGAAGATGCTTTGACCGACGCCCTTCGCCTCTCGCGGGGAATGACGTACAAGGCAGCCGTCGCCGGATTGAACCTCGGCGGAGGAAAAGCCGTCATCATCGGAGATCCGAACAGCGATAAGACGGAATCACTGTTTCGCACATACGGTCGTTTTGTGGAAGGGCTCGCGGGCCGCTACATCACCGCCGAAGATGTCGGCACCACAGTCCAGGACATGGAATTTGTCCGGATGGAAACGAAGTACGTCACCGGCATTGACCGCGCACTTGGCGGGGGCGGTGACCCCTCACCGATTACCGCGTACGGCGTTTATTACGGAATGAAAGCGTGTGTGAAGGAAGTGACCGGCAGCGATTCGCTCCGCGGGAAAAAGATCGCTGTTCAGGGAATGGGAAATGTGGCAAGCACCCTCTGCGATCATCTCGCACAGGAAGGCGCCCGGCTCTTTGTCACTGATATCTACCCGAACAAGGCAAAGCCGGTCGTCGAGAGAACAAAGGCGAAGTTCGTGGAGCCGGAGAAGATTTATGACGTCGATGCGGATATTTTTTGCCCGTGTGCACTCGGCGGCATTATCAACGACAAGACCATCCCCCGGCTCAAGGTGGACATCGTGGCCGGAGGGGCAAACAATCAGCTTGCCGACGAGAAGAAACACGGGGCCATGCTGCAGAAACGGAAGATCCTCTTCGCGCCCGATTACGCGATCAACGCCGGCGGCCTGATGAGCGTTGCATCGGAGCTCGAAGGATATCCTCCCGAGCGCGCGATGAAGCAGGCGGAAGGCATCTATGAGACGCTATTGAAGATTTTCCAGATCGCCAAGAACGAAAAAATACTCACATTTGAAGCATCCAATCACTTAGCAGAAGAACGCATAGGACAGATCGGTCACATACGCCGGCTGTACGCCGGCAAATCGGAATTCGACGGACAGCTTGCCCGATTCACCTGAGGCAGGCGACAACGCGGTGTAGAGCCGAACTTGTTCTTTGGGACATACTATGGCACGATACAAGCGAAGATTGATTCGTGAAAAAGTACTGCAGGCGTTATACGCGTATGAACTTTCGCGTGAACCGATTACCGACGTCATCAACAACGTTCTCGGTGAACTGAAGACGCAGAAGGATGATTTTGAATTCGCGAAGAAACTCGTGACGGAAGTAATCCACCACGAAGAGGAAGTTGAAAAATATATTAAAGCGAAGGTCGCACATTGGGAATTTGACCGGATCGCGATGGTCGACCGCCTCCTCCTGCGCATGGGAATCTGCGAAATGCTTTACTTCCCTGACATTCCCCCGAAGGTGACCATCAACGAATCGATCGAAGTGGCGAAGGCATTCAGCACGGAGAAGAGTGGAAAATTCATCAACGGGGTGCTTGATGCCATCCTCGAAGAGCTCAAGTCCTCCAAGTCTCTGAAGAAGACCGGACGAGGACTTATCAACGAATCACTCCACAACAATCAGCAGCTATCATTGCCGCACCCAAAGACCCCGAAGGGAAATTAACCCCTCTCTCTTCCACCCCCCACGCCCGTGCAAGAGTCTTTGCATGGACGCTCTACGATTTTGCGCGCACCAGTTTTTCGGTCATGATCAAGACGGTCGGCTTCGCGCTCTATTTCCGGGAAATCATCGCACTCAATTCACCGAGGGGTGACCTCTACTGGGGCTTTGCCGACAGCATCTCGATGCTCACCGCTGCAGTTCTATCCCCCATCCTCGGTGCCGCGAGCGACTACGCGCGAAGAAAGAAAAGCTTCCTCCTTTTTTTCAGTTTACTCTGCATTTTGTTCACGTCGCTCCTGTTTTTCCTCCGGCCGGGGATGATTGTCACCGGAATGCTGTTGTTCATCATTGCAAACGTGGGATTCGAGGGAGGGTATGCGTTTTACGATTCCTTCCTCCCTCAGATCACGACCGAGGAACATTATGGCCGGGTCTCGGGATACGGCTTTGCAATGGGATATCTCGGTGCGCTCGCGATCCTGGCGATTTCCTTCCCGCTCATCCAGGGAGGCTTCGCCGAGGAAAATCTCTTGAGCTTCCGATTCAGCTTTATCCTCACAGCGCTTTTTTTCCTGGTCTTCGCTCTTCCCTTTTTCCTCATCGTCAAGGAACAGCACCGCACGGGGATGCGAAGGATTCCCTATATCCGTCTCGGAATCCGGCAGACATTCAGGACAATCCGCCACATCCGCGGCTACCGGAACATCGTCCGTTTCCTCATCGCATTCTTCCTCTATATCGACGCGGTCAATACGGTGATCTTCTTTGCGGCGATCTTTGCACGCGTCACACTGCACTTCACCGAGCTGGAGGTGATCATCTTCTTCATCGTGACGCAATCGACAGCGATACTCGGCGCAGTCCTCTTCGGATTCGTCACCGACCGAGTCGGACCGAAGAGAACGATCAGCATCACTCTGCTCCTGTGGATGGTCGTTATTGCAGGGGCCTTCTTCACCGGCTCTAAGGCGGGATTCTATGCCGTCGGTCTGCTCGCAGGCGTGGCAATCGGGTCATCACAGTCGTCGAGCCGGAGTCTGATGGCGCGGCTTCTTCCGCCCGAGCACGAGGCAGAGTTCTTCGGATTTTACGACGGGATCTGTGGTAATGCTTCGGCAATTATCGGACCAACGGTCTTCGGCATTATCTCGGCAATCACGGGAAGTCAGCGTCTGGCGATTCTTTCGATCGGGTTCTTCTTCCTCAGCGGTTTTCTCTTCCTGCAAAAAGTCCGTGAACCTCATGCAAGATCCGCGGATCATCTGCCCGCACCGGAAAATTTGAAGTGAGCGTGCGATTGATTATCTTGAAGGAAATGCAGCACATCAACGGGTACATTCAGATATGAAACTGTTCATGATCCTCGCGTTGATTGTTCTCTTTACGGCTTCCGCGATAGCCGGCGGAAATCCCCCGACACAAAACAGCTACGTCCAATGCCGGGTGCAGACAAAACAAAAGAATCTCCAGCCCGGATCGAGTGGTGAACTTCTCATAACCCTCAAGCCGCAGGAAGGGATTCATATCAATCTGCAGCCAGCGATTGATGTGAAACTCGATTCATCGGTCGCCGTGACTGCCGTCGGAAAAACCGAAATCCCCCGACAAGCTACCGCAAATTATCTCGACACCTCCATTCCGGTCAAACAGTCTTTTGCAGTTCCGAAGTCCGCCCAGCCCGGCAACATTGTCGTCCGCGGGACAATCACCTACTTCTACTGTTCCGACGCCGAAGGATGGTGCAGCAGGTTCAAACAGCCCTTTCTCGTCAACCTGACCGTCGTTCGCTCATCACCATGAGCAAGGCATATTTTATTTCCGACGTTCATCTCGGTCTGGAATCGGCGGAACAGGAACGGGCGAAGGAGAGCCGTCTCCTGGCATTTCTGGATTTCATGGCAGAGGATGCATCGTCCCTGTTCATTGTCGGCGACTTGTTTGACGCATGGATCGAATACCGGACGGTTATCCCGAAGGGCTATCACCGGACTCTCGCGAAGCTCGACGAAATTGTTACGCGGGGAATCGACGTGCACTATCTTGCGGGCAATCATGATTTCTGGATGAGGGAGTTTTTTCATGATTCGCTGGGAATGAAAACGCACCGGGATGCGTTCAGTATTGTAGTGAACAAGAAGAACATCTTTCTTCATCACGGCGACGGGCTCGCAAATAATGATCTGGGATACCGGATCGTGAAGAAGGTTCTCCGCAACCGGATGTCCATCTGGCTGTTTTCATGGCTTCACCCCGATCTCGGCATTCGACTGGCACAATCCTCTTCCAAAACGAGCAGGAGCTATACGCAGGATAAGGATTATGGCCCCGTCGATGGCATGGAAGAATTCGCGAAACAGAAGATCAGCGAGGGATATGATATTGTGGTCATGGGGCATCGGCACCATCCCGCATTTACACGCATCGGGAACGGCGTCTACATTAACCTCGGAGACTGGATTACCTCCAACACCTATGCGGTACTTCAGGATGGAGACATTCAGCTCCGGGAATGGAGCTGACCAGCGATCATGAGTACACAGAACTTCATCATGAAACGCAAGTTCCTTCTCCTCTCCGGAGCCGTGGTCGTTGCCTGTGCGATCATTTACGGCGTCTATCTTGTTTCCGGGCTCCCGTCCCTCGAACAGCTCGAAAATCCGAAACCGGAGCTTGCAACAAAAGTATATTCGGCCGACGGCGAGGTCCTTGATCAATTCTATATCAAGAATAGAACGCAGGTCACCGCCGCCGACCTGACGCCGAACCTCGTCAACGGCTTAATCGCGACGGAGGACAAGAATTTTTACGAACACTGGGGCGTCGATCTTCCGAGGTTCATTCGCGCGATGTTCAAGAACCTCCTCACGTTCCAGCGCGCGGGGGCAAGCACCATCACTCAGCAGCTCGCCCGGAATCTTTACAACCTCAAGGGCGCGCATGAAACACTTTTCGGAAAACTGACCAGAAAAATCCGCGAGTTCATCACGGCGGTTCAGATCGAGCGGAATTATACGAAGCAGGAAATCCTGAATATGTATTTCAGTGTTTCCTATTTCGGGAGGAGTGCCTACGGCATCGCCTCTGCAGCACAGATCTATTTCGGCAAACCCGCAACCAACCTGTCACTCGCCGAAAGCTCCCTCCTCATTGGTATGCTCAAGGGGCCCGGGACGTACGATCCTATCCGACATCTCCAGAGGGCAATGAATCGGCGAAATACCGTCCTCGATCAAATGGTGAAGTACGGATATATCACACCGGAACAGGAAAAATCCGCCGAAGCCGAGCAGCTCTCGTTCCAGACGGATCAGGCGTACTCAAGTACCGGAATTGCCCCGCACTTCGTCGAGTGGGTGCGTCAGCAACTCCTGCAGAAAGCCGACAAGTACGGTTTTGATATTTACCGCGACGGCCTTTCGGTGTATACCACCCTTGACAGCCGGATGCAGCAATATGCGAACCGCGCGGTGGAAGAGCACCTGACAGGTTATCAGGCGGATTTCCTGAAGCAGTGGGACTGGAAAAATCATCGTGCGGAGCTTGCTCAGGCGATTGCCAACGCCATCAGAACAACGGACGCGTACCGCGATGCGGACACGCAGAAGGAGCGGGACAGCATTGCCCACGCGCTCCGATCGAGCTCTGTATTCATCGATTCGGTGAAGAAGACCTCAACGCGCATTGAAGTCGGCTTTGTCGCGCTCGATCATTCCAACGGGAATATCCTGGCGATGGTCGGGGGTTCAGACTTCCGGAATTTCAAGTACGGTCTGAATCACGTCACACAGATCCGCCGTCAGCCCGGCTCGGCGTTCAAACCTTTCGTCTACACGGCAGCGATCGATAACGGCTATCCGCCGTGCTTTGAACTCCTGAACCAGCCGGTCACGCTCGTCATGGCGGATGGAAAGCGATGGACTCCGGAAAATTTTGATCACACCTTTGGCGGGAAATATACGCTCCGTGAAGCGCTCAAACACTCCATCAACCTCGTCGCAATCCGCGCAATCATGGAAATCGCGCCGGTGAATCAGGTCATTCAGTACGCTCACAGGATGGGGATCAAATCGGATCTGCCTCCGTATGAGTCCCTGGCGATCGGGACCGGCGAAGTTCAGCCGCTCGAAATCACCTCTGCGTACGGCGTCTTCCCGAATGAAGGCGTCTATGTCGAGCCGATCTCCATATTGAAAATCGAAGACAAGAACGGTAACGTCATCGAGGAAAACGAGCCATCAAAACGTGAGGTGCTGAGCAAGGAAACTGCCTACATCATGACCTCGATGCTGGAAGGGAATGTGGGAGAAGGAGGCACAGGACAACGAGTCCGTAGCTTTTTCGCACTCCCGGCAGCCGGAAAGACCGGGACGACACAGGAATATGCCGATGCCTGGTTCATCGGCTTCACGCCTCAGCTGACTGCCGGGGTGTGGGTTGGATTTGACAATAAGTCAGTGCACTTTACGAACGAGGATGGTCAGGGAGGTCGCGCGGCTGCTCCCATCTGGGGCAGATTCATGAAGTACGTCTACGATGATAATTCCATCGGAATGCCGCTGGAAAATTTCGTTCAACCGGAGGGAGTAGAAACGGATACGATCTGCGTGGAGACCAAAAAGCTTGCGACTCCGTACTGTCCGGAACGGATGGCGGAAATCTTCAACAAGAAGTACGTGCCGGGAAAGTGTGACAAACACACGAGCTGGAATTCGGGGGGATCGGATAAAAATTCAATAAATTTCTAACCGCGTGTACGCCGGGTTAAAGCACTCAGCCGTCGATCGTTCACTCTTCCAGTTCAGAAGCAAAGATATCCGAGTCGTCGTCGTCCGGCAATCTGCTGTCCTGCTCCTTCCGCTTCTTCAGGATCACCATCACGGGAATGGCCACTAGTGCCGCCAACCCCGCCCACTTCAGAAACAGCTTCAGTTTGTTCTCGTCTTCCATAATCCAGAGATCGTCGTTGCTCATACAAACGTACAAACTCTTCCGGTAGCGTGATGTGACGAAAGTCACGAGGTGATTGCCGGCGGAGAGGTAAGTGCCGGCTAAAGAGATTGCGTCAGCGGGACAAGAGATTTGATGCGGAAAACGAGATACTCGATGTCGAACGGCTTCGTGATATATTCCGCGGCCCCCTCCTGTTTGGCAAGAATCGCTGCTTCCAGACTGTTGAATGCCGTCAGATAGACGAAGGGAAGTTCTTTACAGTGCGGAATCTGACGGATCTTCCGGTAAAAATCAAACCCATCAATTCCCGGGAGCTTAATATCTGCCAGAATGAGGT
>Ga0335081_10001194_pt1 | contig 41398 bp, 36 predicted proteins | sample Lox_Sample_35_FD_206713 | JGI IMG/M metagenome (GOLD analysis project Ga0335081, IMG submission 206713) | Soil microbial communities from Loxahatchee National Wildlife Refuge, Florida, United States - Lox_Sample_3.5 | ecosystem: Environmental > Terrestrial > Soil > Wetlands | place: USA... | reverse complement strand
TGAATGAGATCAGCGAGGAGTGGTTGACTGGGAGAACATATATCGTTTTTGAAAGTTCAATTTGATCGCAATATAAAATTGCGAGGACACACTTGATCGAAATTACAGAAAAAACCTTGCACTATCTGGAACCTATTTATTGTCTGCAAGAAAAGAGCATCAGATTCCGAATCATAGATAGAGCAGTAACCCATTCGTCGTGTCCCGTCCTATATACTTTTACTAACCCAGCAAATGCTAAAATATTAATAATAGTGCTAGCCCCCACTTTCAGGAATGGTGGGTAATCGTTTTTAGCGTTCCTTTTTTACCAACCATTTCAATCATTTTTATATGAAGATCAGCGCGTCGGATACCGCGTTTAGATCTAATAACCTTTACCACTTGCTCAAAGAAACTGTTGCCGCCAGCAATTTCTTTCCAGCACGTAGAAAGTTCTTGTTCGTCTCCCAATTCCATCGCTTTCAACAACCTCGTACCAACAGCAGTTAATCTACGTCCTGTTTTATTTGAATCTCTAAGGTACCTTTTTCAATGACATGTAGATCTTCAAGAAATTTATGGTCTATCGATATTTCATCATGCCCTATGCCGGAGACTTTAGAAATGCGTCATCAGCCGAAATGAATTCGCGGGCAGTACCATGGGCCCTTATAATTCTAACCAGCTCATCATAACTGTGGTTTGGTAGGTGAAAAACAGCTTCGACCATATTTCCTCTTAACCTTATATATTTGAGATTTTCGGAAATATAAACTATGTTCGGCTCGTTCCCAGCATCTCCTCGCTGACTTCATCCAACTTCAAACTAATGATTTGACTCGCCGAGTCGCGACCCATCGTCACGCCGTAGATCACGTCCGCGGCTTGGACCGTGTTGCGGTTATGCGTGATGACGATGAACTGCGTATCCTTGCTCAAGTCAACCAGCAGATCGCGGAAGCGACCCACGTTGGCTTCATCCAGCATGGCATCCACTTCGTCCATCACGCAGACCGGCGTCGGCGAAACTTTGAGCAACGCAAAGACCAGCGCGATCGCGGTCAGACTGCGTTCACCGCCGGAGAGCAACGACAAGCCTTGTTCGCGTCGTCCGGGCAAACGCGCTTCGATTTCGATTCCGGTGTTGACCAAATCATTCGGATCCGTCAATGAAAGATGCGCCGATCCGCCGCCGAACAAACGTGTGAAGATGGCGCGGAATTGTTTATCCACGGCTTCAAAGGTGCGCTCAAATTCCTTGCGCGTCAATTCGTCCAGCTCGCTGATGACTTGGCGCAAATCCTCTTCGGCTTGATGCAAATCCTGGACCTGGGTTGACATGAACGAGTATCTTTCAGATTCCGTATCGTATTCTTTTTTTGCATCGGGATTGATGGCGCCCATGCGACGCAATTGTGCACGTTGCTGCGTCATGTGTTGTTCGAGATCCGGCGGCAATTCCGTAACCACCGGAAGTTGTTCCACCAAACCTTCAAACGGCAGCGGCACCGGGCCTTCGATGTTCGCGGCATATTCAAACGAGACCAGTCCGAAGTCGTCCACGATTTTCTGGCGTAGATTATCCAGGCCCTCTTCGCGTCGCACCAAATCCAATTGGATCTGTCCCAACGTGCGTTCCGCCGAAGCGTGATTCTGTTGTGCGCTCGTTTCGACTCCCTGCAAGTGCATTTCTTCCTGTTCGGCGGTTTCCAAATCTTTTTCAGCGGGCTCGATTTGAACGCGCAGTTCTTCTGCCTGCTTGTGCATCACGCCTTCGCGCTCGCGCAAAATGGTCTTCTCTTCGTCCAATTCTTTCAGCTGATGATCGGTCTCGCCCAATTTCGCTTGCACCTCCTGCTGTTGCGAAAGGAAACGATCCACGATTTGCCGGCTTTCCGATTTTCGCAATTGCAAACCATTCACCGATTGTTGAATCACGGCGAGCCGCGTGTTCCAATAGGCAACCTGTTCCTGCGCTTCATCGAGATTGAGTTCATTTAATTGACTTGATAGAAGTCGAATCGACTCTTGCGCCTGTGCGACTTTCGCTTCATTCTCGGATGCCAACGCGGATAACCGCTCCCGATCCAACTCCGCCTCTGCTATTTCTTTCTGCAATTCATCCAATTGAGATTTCTGCCAATCCCATTGACGGCGCGCGGTTTCGACGTCCGCTTCGGCTTCATGTTCCGCCGATTGCGCTCGATCGAAGTCGGCGTGCGCTTGCCGCAACTCTTCTTCACCTGTGCCGAGTTGACTTTGCGCAACCGTCAAGTCTTCCGAAAGTCTTGTGATGGAAGCATTCAAGGCTTCGAGTCGAGTCGTTAGATCGGATAACACTTCGATCAACTCGCGTTTTTGTCTCGGCCGACTTAAAGTCGAAGCAGTTGCAGATTTTCCGGCCACGATCAGTCCATCGCCGCGGAAAACTTCGCCGCGTAATGTCACGATGCGCGCATGAGCGGGAATCTGATCCAACAATCGGCGCGCTGCGCTCCGGTCGCGGACGATAAGCGTATTGCCGAGCAACAGGTGAACTGCGGCGCGCAGATCATCTGGAGCATTGACCAATGATGACGCAATGCCCAGACAATCCGAATCGTTCGGTTGATTCAAAGAGTGTTTTACAGCGCCATTCAGCGGCAACAACGCCGCACGTCCGGCCTCATCCGATTCGAGCAATTGAAGTGCCTCTTCGATTTGATCCGCTTCAAGCAAGACCGCATCCAGCGTATCGCCGAGTGCGGATGCGATCGCGGTTTCCAATTCGGCAGGAACATCCAGTGCCGCGCTGAGCGCGCCGCGTGCGTTGAGCCGCGACCGACGCGCAGCGTCCAGCAAGAAGCGCGCGCCTTCGGCATAGCCCGCCAGCGACTGTTCCGCTTGAGTCAAAATATCGAGTTGCGCCTGTGCGCGCGAATACGAGGCCTGGCGTGCGAACCGCTCCTCCAATTTCGCGCGCCGTTCATTTTCCAACCTCTCGACCTCGCGGCGTCTATTTTCTACATCTGCAATGGTCCTTTGAACGGCTTCAGCGGCCTGAACGCGTTGTGCCCTAGTAGTATCATGAACCTGTTCGGCTTTGCTTGTTCCCGCTGCTGCAGATCGAATCGTCAATTGAATCGCATCCCGTTTTTGCTTTTGTGATTCCAAGCGCACCGCAAGTTCATCAAGACGCGCCTGGGTTTCCGCCCGTTGGGCATGGATGGAGGCAATCGTCTCACGCGCGATTTGCAGATTCTGGTCCGCCGAAGCTCGTTCCGTTTGACGCGTTTGCAAGGATTCTTGGGCGCGCCTCAATTGACTCCTTGCTTCATCGAATTCACTTTGCAAACCCGCTGTTTCCTGATCGATTTCGGAGAAATGTGCTTGTGCCAATTTCTCTTCATTGATGGAGCGCTCCAATTCCGATTGAAGGGCATCTTGCGAAGCGACCAGCGCGCGCCGGCGTTCCTCGAGAACTGCCAGATCTCGACTCACAGATTCGCGCTGGCTGTGCAATTCAGAGGATTGGCGGTGCCAGACATTCAGTTGCGCGCGCATTCCGCTCAGCCGTTCACGGAACCTTGCGTATTCGGCCTGGGTTTTCGCGTGAACTGCGCGCGCTTCATTGGAATGAGCTTCCTGCACACGCATGAGCGCACGCGTTTCATTCAATTCGATTTGCGCATGATTCCAGTGATATCCATACCAATCGAGAAGCAGAACGCGCAAATCGTTCTGCACGCGCGAGTATTCGATGGCACGTTTGGCTTGACGTTCAAGGCTCCGGATGCGCGGTTCCAATTCCGCCATGATGTCCTGGACGCGCTCCAGATTATGCTGAGTTTCCTCCAGGCGTTTCAACGCCTCTTCGCGCCGCACGCGATAAAGTCCAACGCCCGCGGCTTCTTCAAAGAGACGCCGGCGCTCATCCGCTTTCAGGGCGAGGGAGGCGTCCACCAGGCCCTGACCGAGAATCGTGTACGTGCGCTCGCTCAATCCCGAGGCGGCCAGCAACTCGTTCATGTCGCGCAAACGCACAGACTGACCATTCAACAAATAATCGTTGTGCCCATCGCGATAGGCACGGCGCGCCATGCTGACTTCGGAAAAATCAACCGGCAGCCAATTCGCGCTGTTATCGAACAGAATTTCCGCCGAAGCCATGCTCATGCGCGGGCGGTGCTCCGAGCCGGAAAAGATCATGTCTTCGGTCTTCTTGCCGCGCAGCAACAAATACGATTGTTCACCCAACACCCAGCGCAGGGAATCGGCAATGTTCGATTTGCCCGAGCCGTTCGGCCCGACGATCGCGGTGATGCCGCTCGCAAATTCAAAAACAGTGCGTGCGGCAAAGGTTTTATATCCGTGCAGTTCGAGGGATTTAAGGCGAAGAGGCATCTGTTAATGAAAACCCGGGTTTCTCTTTTTGAAACAGCAGCATGAAGAATAATCTTAATACTTGGAAAGTCCCAGTGATTCCAAAGTGGTCTGCGCCGCGATCTGCTCGGCAACTTGTTTGCTCGGACCTCTGCCCCTGCCATACGCCGCGCCCTTGATGCGGACCTCGATCTCAAACACCTTGGCGTGGTCGGGGCCACTGGAGGAAACGGTTATGTATTGCGGGGTGCCCAATTTTTCAGCCTGTGCCCATTCCTGCAAACGGCTCTTCGGGTCGCAAATTTCGGCCCTCTGAATGATGCGCTCCTTGGCACTATCCAGCAACGGCTCCATAAATCGTTCGACCGCAGTCACTCCTTGATCAAGATATATTGCGCCGATCACTGCCTCAAAAGTCGAACCGAGCAGGTTATCGCGGTTGCGTCCGCCCGAAGTAGTCTCGCCGCGTCCCATCCGCATCGCCCGCCCCAAGTCAAGGCGGCGCGCGAATTCGGCAAGCTGTTCATTCCGCACCAAGGCAGAACGCGAACGCGTCAGGTCGCCCTCGCGCATCTCCGGGCAATGGTGATAGACCCAAGCTCCTACCACAAACCCCAAAACTGCATCGCCGAGGAATTCCAGCCGCTCATTATCCTCAAGCGCATCGGAGTTCTCGTTGAGATACGAACGGTGAGTCAACGCTCTGGTCAACAAGGACAGGTTCGTAAACGCCAGCCTCAACCGCGCGGCAAATTCCTCCGACGATTCGGACCATCCAGCTGAATTCGAGGCCACATTTTCCTCTCTGAACTCAGGGAGCGCCAAACCCCACCCGCGGACGGGAAGGGCCTCGCGGCCCATTAGTTCCACATGGTTTTCGCACTGGATTGTAACCCGAATCAGAAAGGCTGACCACAATAGAACAATATTTTAAGATACAATCATCACAAGACCTAGGAGGGCAGCTTGGATAACGCAGCCAGCAACGAAACTCGGTTTTTACACGCCATTGAAATGGGATTGGGAGCGTGGCAATGGGGGGATCGCTTTGTATGGCAATATGGACGCGGCTATAACGATGACGACATCCACCAGGCATTCCTAAACTCGATAGCCGAGGGCATCCGCTTCATAGACACCGCTGAAGTATATGGTTCCGGGCGTTCTGAACGTTTGATCGGAAAATTCCTGAAGGAAATTGATCAACCCATTTTGGTCGCGACCAAATTCTTCCCACTGCCATGGCGGTTGGCAAGAAATTCCGTTCCCGCAGCCCTCAGAGCCAGCCTGGGGCGCCTCCAACTCGAGATTGTGGACCTTTACCAAATCCATTGGCCGACTCCGCTCCTGAGCGTTGAAACCCTGATGGAGGGCATGGTCGAATGCATCAACCGGGGCTGGGCGCGGACGGTCGGGGTATCGAACTTCAACCAAGCGCAAATGATCCGCGCGTACTCCACCCTTGAGCGCAACGGCATTTCTCTGGCATCGAATCAGGTCCACTACAGTTTGCTCAATCGGGGAGTGGAAAAGAGTGGCCTGCTAGCTCGTTGCCAAGAACTGGGCGTACGGCTGATTGCATACAGTCCGCTGGAAATGGGGTTGCTCACCGGCAAATACACTTCCAAAAATCCCCCGCCCGGCAACCGCGGCGGCCGTTATGCAAACCTCCTGAACAAGATCGAACCGTTGCTCAAACTGATGACCGCAATCGGCCAAGATCGCGGCGGCAAGTCGAACTCGCAAGTGGCACTGAATTGGGTCATGATCAAAGGTGCGCTACCCATCCCCGGTGCGAAGAATGCCGCGCAGGCGCTGCAGAATGTAGGCGCCCTCGGATGGAAATTGACCGACGAGGAAGTCGCCAAACTCGATGAGGCCAGCGACAAAGCTGTTCAATGACATAAGCCCAATTTTTGCCACTTCAGAATTCTTTATGCTATAATAGCGCCACCATGAACAGCAACCTCAACTTTGCCAACAACAATCATAATGACAATGACGACAATCCTCGTGTCGTTGGGCGAAGCATTGCTGACTGATAGATTGCTCACGTGAAACCAATCGCCCGACGCACATGCGAAGGGCGATTTATTTTGTATAAGTCTCACCACAAAGGCATAAAGAAAAAGGCTCTGTGCAGTCCTTTCCCTGGTGGTGAATCGGATGGAGGCATATCATGTACAAAACTCACACATGCGGGGAACTGCGGGCATCTCATGCCAGCCAGAATGTGACTCTGGCTGGTTGGGTGCATCGTCGCCGCGATCACGGCGGGGTGATCTTCCTTGATCTACGCGACCGTTTTGGAGTTGTTCAAATCACGATCAATCCAAATTTGTCGAAAGAAACGCTGGATGCAGTAGCGGACGTTCGTTTTGAATGGGTCCTGCAAGTGGTCGGCACGGTGCAGAAGCGCCCGCAAGGCATGGAAAATCCAAACATGGCAACCGGTGAAATCGAAGTCATTGCAAACGAGATCAACATACTCAATCCAGCCAAGACTCTGCCCTTCATGGTGAACAACGGCGATACCAACGAAGCCGACGAAAATACGCGCCTCAAATATCGTTATCTCGATCTGCGCCGCCAGCGGATGAAGAATAACATCATCCTGCGTCATCGCGTCGTCAAATTCATGCGCGACTATCTTGACCGGCAAGGCTTCATTGAAATCGAAACCCCGATTCTTTTCAAAGCCACCCCCGAAGGCGCGCGCGACTACCTGGTGCCTTCCCGCCTCTATCCTGGACAGTTCTATGCCCTGCCCCAATCCCCTCAGCAGCTAAAACAATTATTGATGGTGGCGGGTATGGATCGCTATTTTCAGATTGCGCGTTGTTTCCGCGACGAAGATCAGCGCGGCGACCGTCAGCCCGAGTTTACACAACTCGATCTCGAAATGTCCTTCGTGCAACGCGACGATGTGCTGAGGATGGTCGAAGGCCTTTATACGGCCCTGATTCCCGCAGTTACACCGCACAAGCGAATTCTTTCATCGCCGTGGCCCAAACTTTCCTACACGGAGGCGGTCGAGACATATGGATCGGATAAACCGGATTTGAGATTCGGAATGCAATTGATCGATGTCAGCGACATTTTTGCGAAGAGCGACTTCCGCGTCTTTCAATCCGCTTTGGAGGCAGGCGGCATAATCAAATGCATCGTCGCGCCGGACAGCGCAGACGCCCCGCGGCGTGCTGTGGACGAGCTCACCGAGTTGGCGAAGTCTTTTGGAGCGAAGGGCCTGGTCACTCTGGCCCTAACCGCTGAAGGTCCGAAGGGAAGTGGCGCGAAATTTGTTAAGGCGGAAGAAGCGGAAGCGGTCAAATCAAAGGTCAATGCAAAGCAAGGTGACTTGATCCTATTCGCTGCTGATCAACGTGCCGTCGCAAACAAAGTCCTCGGTGGATTGCGATTAGCATTCCGCGATAAGTTGAATCTCGCCGATAAGAATGTGATGGCGTTTGCATGGGTCGTGGACTTCCCAATGTTCGAATGGAATGCGGAAGAAAAGAAATGGGATGCCGCGCACCATCCGTTCACGATGCCAAAGATGGAAGATTTGCCGAAATTCGAAACCAACCCCGGCGAGATATTTTCGGAGGCGTACGATATGGTGTGCAATGGTTATGAAATGGCGTCGGGTTCGATCCGCATCCATCGCCGCGATATTCAGACCAAAATCTTCCAGCTGCTTGGTTTGAAGGATGAAGAAATCCAGGCCAAGTTTGGTCACATGCTGGAAGCGTTCGAATACGGCGCGCCGCCGCATGGGGGCGTGGCGCCGGGCATCGACCGGCTGGTGATGTTGCTGGCAGACGAACAAAATATCCGCGAGGTGATCGCCTTCCCGAAGAATCAAGCCGCGCGCGATGTAATGGCGGATGCGCCGTCGTCCGTGGAGCCGAAGCAGTTGAAGGAATTGCATATAAAGATCATCGAATAATTTTTGTGGGGGCGCAATAAATTGCGCCCCTCAAGGAGATGGTATGTCTGAAATCATTCGGGCTGATGAAATTTCAAAATATGATGGACAAGAAGTCACGATTCAGGGTTGGGTCTATAACCGCACCGACAAGGGCAAGCTGGTCTTTTTGCTCGTGCGTGATGGATATGGCTTTGTTCAATGTGTGGCGTTCAAGGGCGACCTCGATGAAGAAGTTTTCGATCAATTGATGCGATTGCCGCAAGAATCGGCTGTCATCATTACCGGTCCGGTTCGCGCCGACCAACGGGCGCCCGGCGTCCCCGGCGGATATGAAATCGGTGCAAAGAAAATCGAGATCATACAGACCGCCGAAGCCGATTATCCGATGTCGCTCAAAGATCACGGCGTGGACTTCGCGCTCGACAATCGTCACTTGTGGATTCGCATGCCAAGCCAATGGGCGATTCTGCGCGTCCGCTCGACGGTGATGGCGGCGACGCGTGAATGGCTCGACAACAACGGCTTCATCGCCATGGATACACCGATTCTGACCCCGGCGGCAGCCGAAGGCACGACGACACTTTTCGAGACCGAATATTTTGACGAGGGCAAAGCCTATCTGGCACAGACCGGCCAGCTCTACAACGAAGCGAATATTTTTGCGTTCGGAAAGGTCTATTGCTTCGGTCCAACCTTCCGCGCCGAGAAATCAAAGACGCGACGTCATCTGACCGAATTCTGGATGCTCGAACCGGAAATGGCCTTCTGCGATCTCGACTGCTTGATGGAGGTCGAGGAGCAGATGGTCACGCACATTGTCCAGCGCGTGCTGCGCGATCGCAAACCGGAATTGCTATCGCTCGGACGCGACCTTTCCAAACTCGAAAAAATCAAGGCGCCGTTCCCGCGCATTTCTTATGACGATGCCGCCAAAATGTTAAAGGATTATTACGAGAAAGAGACTGATCCCGAAAAGAAGGATTTGCTCAAATTCGATTGGGGCATCGACTTCGGCGCGCCACATGAAACCGCGATCACGAATCAATTTGATAAGCCGGTGTTTTGTTATGGTTATCCAACCGCGGTCAAAGCATTTTATATGGAGCCCTGGCCGGGCCGTCCCGAAGTCTGCAAGTCGGTGGATTTGCTTGCGCCGGAAGGTTACGGAGAAATCTGCGGCGGCTCAGAGCGCATCAGCGACCATGATTTATTATTGAAAAGGATTCGCGAACAGAAACTTCCGGAAGCCGCGTTCAAGTGGTATCTCGAGCTGCGGAAGTATGGCTCGATCCCGCATTCAGGATTCGGCATGGGCGTGGAACGCGTCACAGCCTGGATGTGCGGCATCGAACATATCCGCGAGGCCATCGCATTTCCGAGGACGATCAAGCGGGTCTATCCGTGAGCAAAAAGCTCCTGGACTTTGGCTCTTTTCCCGGGGTAGTTGAAAAATAGAAGCCTCTTGAGTAAAGCGTGTTTGCGCACATATACGGAAACTCAGGATGCTTCTACTATGAAGGATAGCACATGGGCAGAGGAAACACCACCGTTGATCCGAGCGTTGCTGGAATTGTTGGAAGTGCACCGGAAGGCCTTTCCTCAAGAGCGGCCGTATCAGCGGTCGGTAGGGTTGCTGTTTGGGGAGCTATTCAATTTTGGGCGGCAGACGGTGAGGCAGGAACTGATGGCACTGGGGCTGGTGGGGAAGACTGGAGCGCCTGGGATCGGTTGTTCAGCCGGAAACGGTTTGAGGAAGACGCATGTGCTATCAGCTTTTTCGGACCGTTCGTGCGCGAAGGCATTCCGGAACGACCCGCGTTCCTGATCATCTCCAAGGGCCTGGATCGCCGATTGCCCCAACCCGGCAACCACTGCCAGCACCGCAAACCTTCGTTCTTCTTGGTTTCGGCTGTCCAGCAGAATGGCTGCTGGCAGTTGCCCTTCTCCATCAAAACCCTGCTCACCTGGCTCTGGCAACGCTGGGAGATCGACGTCGCTCATCGCGAAATGAAATCCGGCCTGGGACTCGGAGAAAAACAATGCTGGAACAGACCCGCCGCAATCCTCTCCGTCCAGTGGAGCGTATGGACCTATGCCATCCTAATCCTGGCTGCCTATCGCACTTGGGGAATTTGCAGCGGCCCTCCGACCCCCCGCACGTTGGTGGCCCGGCGCCAAACGCTGGTCCTTCCAAACTCCCTGGCGCTCCTACCACACAGCTCTCTCGGGAAATTCCGAATTTCGGGCCAGTTGGTCTGCATCCTCCAACAACTGGCTCAAAAAAGATGCTTAGCTGACCGCCTTAGGCAATTCCTCCCTGGCTTCTGCCAGAATCTAAAGCGGGAGACCCATCTCTGGCGTCTCCCGCTTCACTTTTTCACCTCAACTCTTGCTCCTAAGAGCCAAAGTTCAGGAGCATTTCTCTAGGGTATTATCAACACCTGCCCCACTTGAATCAAATTGGGGTTGATGAGGTCATTGGCTGCCGCAATCGCCTGCACGGTCGTTCCATACCTGACCGCGATGGCATACAGGGTGTCACCGGGTTTGACAGTGTAGGTCCTTGTGCTCGGAGCCGGCGCCGGAGGAGTTGCCGGGGGCGCTGCAGGAGGCGGCGGAGCCGGCTGGGGGGCTGGAGATGGGGTTGTTGCCGGTGCAGTCCCGGACGCGAAGGCCGTCAGATCGTTGATGGAACCATTGAAATAATTGAAATCCACAAGTTGGGAAGGTGGGAAGGCAGCCAGTTGTCCCTTGGAGGAATATTGCCAGAACGTCCAAGGCAGAAAACTCGCGGGTTGTTGAGGCAGCCCGGACGTCGGGGTCGGCATCGTTTGCGGATTATTATATTCGCTGTTTGTGCCCGGCACATAAGGATACTGCGCCACCCACAACGGATAGTTGATCAACCAAGACGCATTCACAGCGTGCTGATTCAAGAAATAAGCGCTGGCGTAAATCATCGGCTTGCGGCCAAACGCGGCCTCCACAGGATCGAGCCATTGCTTGATAACCGTAAGCATCGCATTGCCCGTCGGGAGCGAAATCGGGTTTCCGTTCACGTAAACCTGTTCCAAATCCAAGACCGGAGGCAGTTCGCCCTTATCGGCCCCCACCGACTGGATGAACGCATTCGCCTGTTGAGCTGAATTATTCGTTTCCGGGTGAAAGAAATGATAGGCGCCTCTCAGCATCCCCACGCTTTTGCTGCCCTGCCAATGTTGCGAAAACTTCGAATCGGGAAATGTGTTCTCGGAAGCCTTGACGAAAACAAACTTTACGCCCTGGTTGCTGACCGCATTCCAGTCCGGAGGTGCAACCCATCCGGAAACATCAATCCCAAAAACAGGTGTCATCCTTCGCCTCCTTGGACATTTGTGCACACCACTATCAAAGCCATAACTGATTAAGCTTAGCATAGAATTTGCACAAAAGCAATGTCAGCCTAGTTAAGCTTTCTCTCCCCACCTCCCCGTGATTATGGTATAAGAATCTTGCCCTGCTGTGTTCGTGATGTTGCATTCTCGGTTTTGAGCCAACACCAATTCCATCGGGCTTCAGTCTCACAGAAATAACGCGATAGGCCTGAGCCAAGGCGGCGTTTCTGAGTCGGGGCCCACCTGCGAGAGCAGGTTCAAAACTCCGCAACACACGGCATGGGCGGGGCATTTTCATATCTTGACGGTTTGTTTGGTGCCCGTGTAAAATCGCGCTCAAGTGAATTGAATATCGGAGAATTAGCGGCTGGGTCTCGACGCGAATCGAGATCACGAGGTGGAGGTTCCGTCCCGCGAGGGATGCGCTAATCCCTGCAAACAGGGAAAAAATCGGATTGATCAGCGGATGCCTCTGGAGCCTGTCACAGACTCCCTTCTCCCTTCCAGAAAAGCGCAAGGAGTAGAGTTCTAAGAAATCTACTGCCCGTCATCGAAAAACATGCAGCGATGTATGATATAAGATGGGCGCGGTGATACCGGCATTTTCGGATGCTTGTTTGGTCATGGAAGGGCTTTCTTCTTAATTGCAGAGGTTGCATTTAACAGGTATGCCCACGCATACCTGTTTTGTTTACACAGCAGCGCGTAGCTACCTAAAGTTTTAGCCTTCTCAGGCACGTCAAAGACTTTGCCGGAGCATGGGACCGGTGATAAAGCAAGAATCGGGTATGCGGACGACAGAGATGTTCTTACAATTCGAGCAATATTCCAAAGGAGAAACCATGAACAACTCTCTCGCCGATTACAGACAGCTTTCCGAAGATTACCTGCGTATCGAGCAGGCGATCCAGTACCTTGAAAACCATTATAAAGATCAGCCAAACCTGGATGAGCTGGCGGCCAACATCGGATTGAGCGAATATCACTTCCAGCGGATGTTCACGCGCTGGGCGGGCGTCAGCCCGAAGCGGTTCTTGCAGTACCTGACCAAGGAAGGCGCCAAGGAATTGCTGAATCATTCCGAAAACCTGCTGGACACGACGTATCAAATCGGACTTTCGAGCTTAGGACGCCTCCACGATCTTTTCGTCACCACGGAGGCCATCACGCCCGGCCAATACAAATCGCGCGGCCTCGGCTTAACCATTCGTTATGGCATCCACCCGACCCCGTTCGGAAAATGTTTGATCGGAATCACCGAGCGCGGCATCTGCCATCTCAGTTTTGTGCAAGGCAGCGAAGGCCGGGCGATTGACGGGCTGGTGGCAGACTGGAACCGGGCCAGCATGATCGAAGATCACCGAAGCACGGCCCCCCTGATCGCGCCCATCTTCGATTTGCGCCAGCGCGAGAAAGCCTCCTTGCACTTGCATTTGAGCGGAACCAACTTTCAGCTCAAAGTCTGGGAAGCACTGCTCAATATTCCGGTTGGTGCCGTGACCACCTACGAACACATCGCGCTGGAAGTCGGGAACTCGAAAGCGACGCGTGCAGTCGGCACGGCAGTCGGACATAATCCAATCGCCGTGCTGATCCCGTGTCATCGCGTAATCTGCAAGATCGGCGGGTTCGGCAATTACCGGTACGGCGTGCCTTTGAAGATGGCGCTGCTTGGCTGGGAGGCGACAAGAACGCAAATTTGATTACGATCACGGCGGGACGAGCAGATAGCCGGGCTTCGCTGGCAAGAACATCTATGGAGACGAATGAAAACAAAGATTTGGACAGCGTTGATTGCGTTATATATTGTCTGGGGGTCAACATACTTGGCGATTCGATTCGCGGTGGACACGATTCCACCGTTCATGATGGCCGGCCTGCGATTTCTGATTTCGGGAATCGTCTTGTTTACGTGGCGGCGCGCGGCAGGCGATCCGATGCCGACCAAGCCGCAATGGGTTTCAACCGCCATTGTGGGTATCGCGTTATTGCTGGGCGGCAACGGACTGGTCTCATGGGCGGAACAACGGGTGCCATCCGGCATCGCGGCATTGATGGTCAGCACCATCCCCTTGTGGATGGTTTTATTTGAATCGTTTAGGCCGGGCGGCGTCAAACCGGGTTGGCGCGGAATCATCGGCCTGCTGATTGGATTCGCTGGAATATTCTTGTTGATCGGTCCCAGTGAATTCAGCGGCAAATCCGGAACCCAGTTCGATACCCTCGGAACCATTGCCCTGCTTTTCGCCGCATTGATCTGGTCGCTCGGCTCAATCTACAGCAAGCATGGAGACATGCCGAAGTCATCGCTAATGGGCACCGCCGCGGAAATGCTCGCAGGCGCGCTGGCGTTGTTCATCGTCAGCGCAGGAAGTGGCGAACTTAACGGATTCCACGTTGCCTCTGTCTCAACGCATTCGTGGTTCGGACTCATTTATCTGATCGGATTCGGATCGCTCATCGGGTTCGTGTCCTATGGCTGGCTGTTGCAGAACGCTCCCATCTCTTTGGTGTCCACATATGCGTATGTCAACCCGGTGATCGCAGTCCTGCTCGGAAACCTGCTGGCCAGCGAGCTGTTGACGCCGCGCATCCTTGTCGCGGCGATGATCATCATTGGGTCGGTCGTCTTTATTAATAGCGGGCACAAATCGACTTCCACTACGGAAACAGACCAGGAGGCAGAAGAACCAATCAGAGTTCAATAATCATCACTCGACTCAGTCATTATTCATCAATCGAAAGGAAAAAGGATATGGACGCCAAAGAACTGATCGCACGTGTGAAGGAAGATAAAGTCAAGTTCATCTCATTGCAATTCTCCGACGTAACCGGAGCCGTCAAGAGCGTGGACATGCCGGTTGCCGGATTGGAAGGCGCGCTCGAGGATGGCATTTGGTTCGACGGATCGTCGGTGGAAGGTTTTGCCCGCATTCAGGAAAGTGACATGCTCCTGCGGCTCGATCCGGATACGTATGCGGTCCTGCCATGGACGCAGGTTGAGCTGCGGCGCGCCCGCGTATTCTGCGATATTTTTACGCCGGAGGAAAAACCGTTTGAAGGCGATCCACGCGGGGTCTTGAAGCGGATGCTAGCCAAGCTGGAGGGGCGGGGTTGGGTCTATAACGTCGGTCCCGAGCCTGAATTCTTCTTGTTCAAGGGTACAGATGGCAATGGTGTGCACCCTGTTCCGCACGATACCGGCAGTTACTTTGACTTCTCCGCATTCGATGAAGCGGCAGCCGTTCGCAACGCGTTGATGGACGCGCTGGATAGGATGGGCCTCGAAGTGGAAGTTGGTCACCACGAAGTGGCGCTTGGCCAGCATGAAATTGACTTCCGCTTCGCCAACGCCCTCAAAACCGCCGACAATGTTCTCACCTTGAAATACACCGTGAAAGCCATCGCGGTACAGCACGGATTGACCGCCTCATTCATGCCCAAACCCGTCTTCGGAATCAACGGTTCAGGAATGCACTGCCATCAATCCCTCTTCGATAAGAGAAGCGGCGCAAACGTATTCTTCGATCCGAACGATGAAGCGCATCTCTCCAAGACGGCTTATTCGTTCATCGCCGGGCAGCTCGCACACGCCCGCGCCTTGGCCGCCGTCGTCGCACCGACCGTGAACTCCTATAAACGGCTCGTCCCCGGCTATGAAGCACCGGTTTATATCGGTTGGGCGCAGAAGAACCGCTCGGCGCTCGTCCGCATCCCGCGCTATACCGAAGGGCGCGACAAAGCCGTGCGGGCCGAATTGCGCTTCCCCGATCCGTCCTCAAATCCGTATTTGGCATTCACCGTCATGCTCGCCGCCGCCCTGGACGGCATCGACAAAAAGTTGGAGGCACCCAAGCCGCTCAACAACATCAATCTGTATCATCTCGACGCGAAGGAACGCAAGAAGATGGGCGTCAAGGAATTGCCCGGCTCGCTGGCGGAAGCGTTGAACGAACTCGATAAAGATGAAGTCGTGAAAGCCGCGCTTGGCGAAACGATGTACGAAGCCTTCACCGCCGCCAAGTGGAAAGAATGGGATGAATACCGGCTGCGCGTCAGCGATTACGAGATCGAAAAATATTTAGAGACAGCGTAACCGCCACCTGACCTCCCCCAAACCCAAATTGGATTTGGGGGAGGTGCCGCTTTGCGGCGGAGGGGGTCGTTGATTATCAAATACCGCGCGCGTATAATCGTTTCAAAGAAAAAGGAGAACGATGAAAATTATCGTTACAGGTTCTTTGGGAAACATCGGCAAACCATTGACTAAAGAATTGATTGCAAAAGGCCATGCGGTTACGGTGATCAGCACAAAAGCTGAAAAGAAAAATGATATCGAGGCGCTGGGAGCGGCTGCTGCCATCGGCAACTTGGTAGACGTACAGTTTCTTACAAAAACTTTTGCAAGCGCAGATGCCGTGTATTGCATGGAATCCGCCTTATATTCCGGTCGCAATTTTGATTTGAGTTACATTGAACAACTCGCACGCAACTATGCGCAGGCGATTCAGCAAGCGGGCGTAAAGCGCGTGGTCAATCTCAGCAGCATCGGTGCTCACACCAACAAAGGCAACGGCGCTCTTGATTTTTATTTCGATATCGAGGCGATCTTTAAAACCTTGCCGTCCGATGTTGCCATTACGTTTATGCGCCCGGTTGGTTTCTACGGAAATTTATTTAGCTTTATTCCTGCGATCAAAACACAAGGCGTGATCGCATCCAACTATGGCGCAGACGATAAAAAGCCGTGGGTCTCGCCCATTGACATTGCATCCGCGATTGCGGAAGAAATTACGACTCCGCAAGTTGGCAGAAAAGCGCCCTATGTTGCCAGCGACGAAATTTCCTGCAACGACACCGCGCGGATTTTAGGCGAAGCCATTGGCAAGCCTGATTTGAAATGGATCATTATTCCTGACGAACAAGTTCTCAAGGGACTGATCGCCGCTGGAATGAATCCACAAGTTGCAAAAGGCTTCGTGGAAATGAACGCCAGCACGCACAGCGGAAAATTGTATGAAGACTATTACCTCCACCGACCGGCGTTAGGCAAAGTCAAGATGAAAGACTTTGCACAAGAATTTGCGACGGTCTATAAGCAAAAATAACGAAGCATTCCATTTATTGCCTGTCAAACGAGGCAGGCGTATAATCGAAAATGTGGTGGCCATACCAAAACTCATGGGTATACATACATGGCAAATGTAAAAACAGTCGTTTTGCGCTTCTTAGTATTCTTATTTGTCTTTGTCGCAACATCCTGTGTCACTGGTTTGGCTTTCTATTATTTTTCAACTATATATCCTATTCCTTTTGCTTACGAGGAACATGATGCAGGCGCCAGTATCGAAGTCTGGCTAGATGCTAATGGAAACGGAATATGGGATAATAATGAACCTGCCGTACCAAATACATGTGTTTGGGCAGGTTACCTTAATAGCTTTACTAATTGGCAAGATATTTGCAACGGCGAAGGATATAAGACAGATACACAAGGCGTTTGGGGCGACTTCTTCCCTGGCGGAACTTGTGAGGAAATCTATAACGCCGTCAACATACCTAATGGTTATTTCCCAACTACTCCAACTGTCGTCATTGGCTGTACTGCGGAATTCGGCTTAGCCCAAGAGAAACCAACCTCAACAATGCAATCAGCACAGTTTCTCAAAGACATACAAAAAATACAAGAAAATGAATACACTATCCATCGGTTGGAATTAGTTGCAGTCATGATTTTGATATTGATATTTGCAGGTTTTGTTTCGATCAAAGTCATTCGTCGTGATGTATAAGTTAAGGACAAAAGCGAAATAAAACAGCAGATATTGGAAAAGACTTCCGAAGACTTATAAACCTTCGGGGGTCTTTCTAGTCATCGCTTGCACTTCTTTTCTTAACTTGATTCAGTGTTCTCCTCTCGCCAGTACTTCAATCTCCGTGCGAGATTTATATTCATTCACCAACTTTCCGTCGCGCATCCAGCAGTTCCACATCGGGAGCCACATCAGTGAATTTGAGATGTAATGATTTCGCCATTCCTTTATTTCAACCTCCCCGCCAAAATACAAGCCTTCAGCGGAAGCTCAAAGAATTCATATTATACAGCCTTCATAAACTCCTTGGCCTCAATTCGATAACGAAAACAATCCATGCCGAAATAATTGTTTCGATCCACCAGCGATAAACCGCACTTCAATGCGACACGTTGCGAGGCGATGTTATCAGGATGAACAATGGCAATGATCGATTCAATGCCAAGCGTTTCAAATCCAAATCTCAAACTGGCGATCGTGCCTTCCGTTGTCCAGCCGCGGCCTTGGAATGTTTGACTGATCAAATATCCGACTTCAACCTCGTCCGTCTCCGGCAAATACTGCAAGCCATTCCACCCGACCAATTCAGGATGTTCAGCCGCTTCGACACCCCACCAGCCAAAGCCATGCCGCTGCCAGTGCTCAAGCTGGCTTTGAATAAACTTTCCAGCCTTTTCGCGCGTCCACGGCGCGGGGTTGGGGAAGTATTTGAAAATATCCCTTTGATTTGCAATTTGAAACAATGCGTCAACATCGTCCAATTTAAACGGACGGAGCCTGGTGCTTGTGGTTTCAAGGGTTGGAATCTTCACGTCACCACCGAATCTGAAATTTGGCTCAAGACCAGCTTCACTTTTTTCCGCAACGCGGCCGGATGAATCTTCGAAATATCGATCCGCTTCGCTTCGAGAAAATCTGCAAAACGTGCCAAGCCTTTTGCCAACGCGTTCGCAAAATCCACATCTCTTACCGGCGCGCCGTCCTCATGCCAAAATCCATTGATCCGCAATGTCATCGTCGCGCGATCCAGCTTCGGGTCAAGCCGTGCCACCAAATCATCACCATATAAAATCGGCAGGACATAGTATCCCCAACGGCGCTTGTGCACAGGAACATATACTTCCCACTTGTAATCGAAATCAAAAAGCTGCTTCGCCCTTCCGCGCGCGCTGACCACATCCAGCGATGAAAGCAAGGTCACCTCATCGAGCGTGGTGGTATCTTTTGGATTCCATCCTTTGGGGACTCTTCCTTTTTCGAGCGACTCCAACACCGGTATATCTTCCGATAAAACGAGATACGTTTCGCGTCCGCCCTCGACTTGAACCTGCCTGAACATCCCAAGCACTCTCCATCGCTCGAGCAGACTCTTCATCTGCGCGGGCGAATATTCTTCACGCATATAGTTATGCATCTCGCCGCGCATTTTTCCTTCGCTCTTCAATCCTAAGAAAGCAACGACTTTACGCGCGAAATATTTCTCCGCTTCTTCTTTGCTAGCGACGTAATCATATTCCTTCGGCGCAATGTTCTCACGGAAATCATAGACGCGATTGAATCCGTCGCGGTGATGCATCATCAGTTCGCCGCTGATCCACATATCGTAGAGCGCCAACGCTTCTTCCTTGCGTCCGCGATAATTCCAACTACCCAAAGCTTTTCCCTCAAAGTCACGATTCCCAAGCGGACCATGCTTCCTGATCTCATCACGCACAAAATCGAAAACCTCATGATGCTTGAAAACAAAATCCTCCACACGCTTGGCATGACTGCGCCGCTCCATATGTACGCGCCAGTATGGAAGTTCCGACATTGGATAGACTGCCAGCCAGCCACCATAATCAAAGAATTTGCGATCTTCATATAAAACCTGTCGAAGATAAGCGGTTTTGTAATCCAACACACGGCTGTGCAGGACAAGATCCTGGCTGCGGGCCGTGATATTCAGCGGATCGAGCTGCACCGCCTCGCAGGCATTGAGGGCATCGATGGTGCCGCGTTTCCCCTTCCACCTTCGTCCGGGCCACAAGCCTTGTTTGCCGAGAACAAAACGGCGGGCGGTTTGTTGAGAGATATGAATGGGTTGCATCAGGAAGCAACAAACGGATTGAAATCGGTGCCACGGTCGAAGTAATCTTCGGCCTCGGCTTTCTTTAACGCGTTGACCACAACGTAGGTCAACGGCGTGGCAATCGTTTCGTAAGCGGTTTTCAAGAACCACTGTGAGAGAACCGCTTGAACCAATCCGCTCGTTGGAATGATTCCCGCAAACGCTACCGTGATAAAGACCGCGGAATCTGCACCTTGACCGATCAGCGTGGAGCCAATCGTGCGGATCCAAAGAAATCTTCCAGCGGTTCTTAACTTCAGTTTTGCCAGCACAAACGAATTGAGAAACTCGCCGATCAAATATGCGATGAACGAAGCCAACAAAAGGCGCGGTGTGGCTCCCAGAATCGCTTGATACGCCCCCTGCGCGGCCTGAGGCGTATTGAAACCTCCAGCGGACCAAAACGGTGCGGCCGGCAATAATCCACCGATATAAATTGCGATCACAGCGATCAGGTTGCAAAAGAAGCCGGTCCAAATGACCTGACGCGCCCGCGCGTATCCGTAGACTTCGGTCAGCACATCGCCGAAGATATAGGCAATGGGAAATAAAATCACTGCGGCGGGCACAAACAAGCCAAACAAGCTGACCAGCTTCACCGCAATAATATTTGAAATGACCAGCGTGGTTACAAACAATGCAGTAACCAACGGAAGCCAGCGATAGCGACGATCTGCCACGTTCATTGCACCGCCTTCTTTGCGGCGGGCGTCTTCACTTTTTCTGACTCGACCGTAATTCCAATTCCGCCGCGTATGCTGAAAATCCCAATGACCTTGCAATAGTGAGGATTCAAAGCATCGACGAGATCATCCAGGATCGTATTTACGACGTGCTCATGAAAAACGCCTTCGTTGCGATACGACCACAAATATAATTTGAATGATTTCGATTCGACGATTTTCTTATCTGGCACATATTCGACTTTGATCGTGGCGAAATCGGGCTGACCCGTGGCGGGACACACGCAAGTGAATTCATCCGTTTCGAGTTTGACGAGATAATAGCGATCCGGATTGTGATTGGGAAACGCTTCCAGTTTTCTGGCGGGCTGAGACTTGTGACCCAACAACGTCAAGTTTTTCAAATCAGAGGATTTGGTGGGCATGATGCAATCTCCTTCCAAGAATAAATGAGAGCTTACAAATTACTGACCAGTGGCGCCTGATCCGCGGCCTTATCGATCAGGCGGCAGAACGAGCATAAACCAGGCGCGGAGGTCGGCTGCCCACAATTGGGACAAGGATGCAAGCGCTCCACGGCATCATTTGATTGGGCAAACAGACCGCCTTGGCGCGCCTCCAGAAAACGCAGGTAAAATGTGAGTTTGGCGCCGGGGCGATCATTCTCCAATTGATTGAGCACTTCCTTATAGTAAATCGAAGTGGAACCTTCGGCAAATGGACATTCTTCATAAATATATTCGATGCCGCGCAAAAGCGCGTAGGCGGTCATCTCGCGTTCGTAGAAGCGACAAAGCGGCTTGACCTTGCGTGCCAGACCCTCGGTCGATGGAAGGACCGGGCCCTGCCGCAATAAATATTCCACCGACCAGGACAGCGTGTTACCAAACAGCACCGCGGCCTCATCGTCAAGGTTATGACCGGTCGCCAAAACATCGTAGCCGAGATCGCGCGCCATGCGATTCATCACATGACGCTTGGTCAGTCCGCAGACCGCACACGGCCTTCCATGTCCGCGATGCGAAATTTCGGAGAGCACCGGGATCGGCTGGCCATATTCCTTTTCAATGTCCAGGACATGGAGTTTGAGGCGATGTTCGTCCGCGAATTTTTCGGCGAGGCGATGCGACTCGGCGGAGTAACCAATGCCGGCATCGATGCCGAGACCCACATAAAGACCGTCGGCGTGATAACCGAGTCGAACGAGTATGTCCCACAGTGACAGCGAATCTTTCCCGCCCGAAACCGCGACGAGAATCTGATCGTCGTGACTGAACATTTCATATTTCTTGATGAAACGTTCGGTTTGCTCGGGAACCCATTCGAGATAGTGTTGCGTGCACAGCGCCAGTTTGTGCTGGCGCATGTTGACCGAGGCTTTCTCACCACATTTGCGACATTTCATGATCTACCTATATTTCCAGACACAAAGAATCAATGGGAAAAACCTTTGTGTCCGACATGTCGAATTAACCGCCTGAAATCACCGCTATCAACTTGACCACATCGCCATCTTTCAAAACTTCGTCCTCGAGGATCATCTCGTCATTGCGCGTGGCTATCACCGATTCAGGCAAAATATTCACCTTCTGCAATGACGATAGCAACGTCATGCCGGGTTTGACTTCAAATTCTTTTCCGCGCAAAACCAATTTAACCATCATCACCTGGCGAGAGGTTTCATTCTACCATAGCCGTCTTGACAGCACGCCGGCTTACTCGTACCATTTGCTCATGCGCATCGCCATGATGGCCGACGTCTATAAACCGCACGTCAGCGGAATCACGAACTACATTGATCTGAACAAGCGCTACCTCGAAAAGGCGGGGCACGAGGTCTTCGTGTTCACTTTCGGCGATCAGGATTACCACGACGAAGAACCGCGCGTCATCCGTTCACCCGGTTTGCCGCTGGTGGACACCGGTTATTATCTTTCGTTTCGTCACACCGTTGCCGCCAAGAAACTATTGCAAACTATGGACATCGTTCATGTCCACCATCCATTCCTGAGCGGACGCCTTGCCTTGCGTTACTGCGAGCCCCTGCACATTCCTACGGTATTCACCAACCACACCCGCTACGACTTGTATGCCCAAGCCTATTTCCCGATCGTGCCCGAAGAGATTAGTGACGGATTGCTTCAAGCCTATATGCCTTCCTTTTGTGAGGCAATGAGTCTGGTGGTCTCTCCTTCGGCGGGTATGGCGAATGTTTTGCGGAAGATGGGTGTGACCGTTCACATCGAGATCGTTCCGAATGGCGTAGAACTGCAGAGTTTTTATCAATCTGAATCCTTGCACCGCGCCGATTTCGGATTCAATGAGAACGATATCCTGCTGGTCTACGCCGGGCGTATCGCGACGGAAAAGAATCTTTTCTTCCTGCTTCAATCATTTGCCGGCGTGGCGCAAGCGCTCGATCACGTTTACCTTTTGATCCTTGGCGGCGGGCAAAAACAAATCGAGGAGGAGACGAAACAGCTCGCGGCGGAACTCAATCTCAATGCACGCGTTCGATTCACGGGTTTTGTTCCGTATCAAGAGCTTCCTTCGTATCTCACCATGTGCGACGCGTTCGTCACCGCATCCATAACCGAGGTTCATCCGCTGTCGGTGATCGAGGGCATGGCGGCAGGATTGCCTGTGATCGGAATCGATTCGCCGGGAGTGGCGGATACGATCGATGACGGCAGAACCGGGTTTCTCGCCACCAAAGATCTGGCATCGTTCACTGCAAAGTTGACGCGTCTTTGCCTGGACGGAAGCCTGCGCAAGCAAATGGGCGACGCGGCGCGCCAGGCCTCGACCCGTTATGCCATCGAGCGGACGACAAAGGCCATGCTGCAGCAGTATGAACGACTGGTGTACGCCTCGCGCCCGCGCCGCGAGAATTGGGAGATCCGTTTGCGCGGTTTGCTGGAAAAATTTTTGCAATAAGCCACAATCAAAAAGTGGTGCGCCGGAGCACAAGCCGCGGCGGATTTTCTGTGTGCCGAACGGCATCAGATCGTTGCGGGCGGCGTCCGGCGCCATGCGGCAAAATCGGATTAATTGCAAAAAAGGGTGGCTTCACGCTTTTGTAGAATTCAAGATGCATACCTAGGGATCGCGTCGGTCGCCGGAGATCGCCGTCATGCCGAGAAGTACAATAATACCTGTTATCCTGCGCCAAACATTGCGCCCAGGCAAACCCGATAGACCCTTGGCAGCTGGGTCTGGCCGCCCCGAAAGAAGTCAATGGCGAGCCAGAGATTGTCCATTTTGAGAGCGCCCGTTGAACAATAGCCGACTTATTGTCTGAAAGGTTCCTCCCTTTATTGCTGAATACGAAACATGCTGGCTGGTTCTTTATGGTATGCTTGGGATTAGATCGTCTAAGCGCAGTCCCTGCCTCTGGCGCTGATAATCAAGAATTCAGTGAAAGCTGCAGTACAGGCCGAGGACGTGAATTAGGAAGGAACTCGAGGTTGCCTTTTCCGCGCGAGGTTATTTTCCATGGATTCCCAAATCACCGCCGAACTAAAAGAGGTCCTTGCCCACTATGCCTTGGGTGAGTTGATCGAATATGAGCAGAACGAACGCGGTTTTGTTAACACCGCATACGAAATCTACACACTGGCCGCGGGCCAACGACATCGCTATTTTTTGCGTAAATACAAGCGCGGGATCCGCGAGCAGGAGCTTGTATTCGAGCATTCCCTGATGGATCACTTGGTGGCGGCAGGAATGCCAGCCGCCCGCATTTACAAAACACGCTCGGGGAAGTCTTACCTGCATAGATTTGAAGGGACAGATGACTCTACGGATGTGTTCTACACCATCTTTGAATATCTTTCGGGCGAGGATCGCTTCACTTGGGTAGACCCCAGGCTGAACAAAGCGCAACTCTCCTCTTCTGCGGCCGTGCTGGCACAGTTCCATATCGATGTCGGCGGATTCACTCCCCTTGGCAGGCGCAACGAACCCAAGATTCTCGATCTATTGCCTGTGATCGCCGAGACCTGGGCAACCTGTCCATCAAGATCGAAAGGGACGATCTTCGACGATCACATCCACGAATACTTGGAGCCGGTAAGCGCCAACATCGCGGCAACTTTGAACATCCTGCGCGAATGCCGCGCACGTTCCCTGCCCGAAATGGTAATCCATTGCGATTACCATCCCGGCAATCTAAAATTCTCGGGTGACCGCGTCTCCGGCGTGTTCGACTTCGACTGGTCCAAAGTGGATCTGCGTTTGTTTGATTTAGGATTGGCGCTATGGTATTTCTGCACTTCATGGCAAGGCTCAGAGGACGGTTCCATTCGCTTGGATTGGGCGGACACTTTCCTGCGCGCCTACCAGAAGACCTTGGCAAAGCATCCACGCGGCGTCCGCCTTACAGAAGATGAAACGCGATATCTGCCCGCCTTGGTAAATGCAGGAAATCTCTACGTTCTGCACTGGACCGTTTTGGATTATTTCTCGAAAGATGTGGACCCCGCCGAGTATTTGACTTTTCTGGATCATAGCCTGCATTTCTTTGAATGGTATCAGCAGTCCAAAAACTGCCAGGCACTGCAGAATATAGCTTGCGCCGTGCTCGCACAGACCCGCTGACCCAGCCTTGCTGAGATAGAGATCGTACATTTTGAGAATGTGATACGAGAACTTAGGTTAATCGAAATGCCTCAAGAACTACAAAACCTTCTTGTTACGCTGAACTTGATAATTATCTCTATGTTCGCAGTTATCGCAGTCATTATTGTGACGGCCTATTTGTATGAAATAAGAAGATCCAGAGAATACGAGCAATCGAGGAAACAACTGATAAATGACGGTAGATATGAAAGTGAGATATTAATCCTGCTTGAAAAATATTCTCTTTGGACATGGTTATTTGCATTGTTGGTTGCCGCAATTAGCAGCAGCGTTCTTTCCACAGAGGATCCAATGCGGGTAACAACTTCCGGAATTATCTTCGGAATAATTACGGTCATCCTAACTTTTACAAACATCTTTACAAAACGCTCATTAAGAAAAAAGATGATTGATGCGACCACCGACTTTAGTCAACAAGGCAAATAAACATACTCTTATATTGCTCGTCGGTCCCACTGCGGTCGGCAAAACCGAAACCGCGATTCAGCTCGCTGAGCGAATCAACGGCGAGATCATCTCAGCGGATTCGCGTCTGTTCTATCGCGGCATGGACATTGGAACGGCGAAGCCAACGCCAGCAGAACAAGCACGCGTCACGCACCACCTGATTGATGTCGCCAATCCCAATGAAGTCCTGTCACTGGCAGTCTTTCAAAAAATGGCAATGCACGTGATTGCCGATGTGCATGCGCGCGGTAAGTTGCCGTTGCTTGTCGGCGGAACGGGCCAATACGTCCGTGCGGTGACGGAAGGCTGGCTGCCACCGGAAGTAAAGCCAAATGACAAATTGAGGCGTGAGCTCGAAAAAGAGAACGCAGAAAAGGGCGGAGACTCTCTCCACAAAAAATTGCAAATGCTGGATTCGGAAGCCGCGTCGAGGATTGATCCGCGTAATCTGAGAAGAACCATCCGAGCTCTGGAAGTTATTTGGACAACCGGCAGAAAATTCTCCGAGCAGCGCCGGCAGGGCGAATCGCCATATCATTTGATTGCGATTGGATTGACCCGTCCCAGGCCCGAAATCTATGCGCGGATTGACAAGCGCATCGAGTCCATGTTTGCAAATGGATTATTGGATGAGGCCAAAGGCTTGCTGGCAAAAGGCTATTCGCCGGATTTACCAACGATGTCGGCGATTGGGTATCGGGAATGCATCAGCGTGATCGAAGGGAAATTGAGCATCGAGCAGGCCAAAGTCCAGATGCGACGCGCTACCAGAAACTTCGTGCGCCGGCAAAGCAACTGGTTTAAAGAGTCTGATCCAGATATCCACTGGGTTTGCGCTGGCGGAGAAAATATCATCGAAGAAATTGTCTCCTTCATCCATCAGACCATGCTCGAATCTGGATTTGGCCTTTAATTTCGTTTTGCTTTATACTACGTCCATTCGCAAAGGAGGACCGCCATGAACGACCGTCCGTGGATCGCACACTACGATAAAGGTGTGCCTGCAACGATTGAGTATCCAAAAGTGCCGCTGTTCCATTTTCTGGAGGAGTCGGCCCGCAAATATCCTGATCGCGCCTGCACGATTTTCAAGGGCGCGGTCATTTCATTCCAGGAGATGAACGACAGAACCGACCGCCTCGCCGCGGCGCTCGTCGATATGGGAGTTAAGAAAGGCGACCGCGTGGGAATCTTCATGCCGAACACGCCACAGTTTGTCGAGGCTTATTTCGGGATTCTGAAGGCGGGCGGAGTGGTGGTCGCAACCAATCCGCTTTATACGCCGCCGGAGATTGCCTACCAAGCGAGCGACGCGGGCATCGAAATCATGTTCGTGATGACGAATTTTTATAAAACGATCAAGGCGGCACAGCCCAATACCAAAATCAAAAAGCTGATCGTCACAAATCTCAAGGAGACCCTGCCGCCGGTTACCAGCCTGTTGTTCACGCTGGCGCGCGAGAAAAAAGGTGGTTTCAAAATCGAAGGCGGGCTGGCGGATGGCGATGTTTGGATGAAGGACCTGCTCGCCAAATATCAACCTTCGCAACGCCCCAAACTGGTCATCGCACCGGACGATACCGCTCTATTCCAATACTCCGGCGGGACCACGGGTACATCAAAAGGCGCGGTGGCCTTGCATCGCAATCTGGTTGCCAACACATTGCAAATCAGGGCGTGGTTCGTTGTGATGGAGGAAGGCAAGGAAATCCTCCTGATGGCCATCCCACTTTTCCATGTTTACGGAATGGTGGCAGGGATGCTGCATGCCATCGAACTGGGCGCCTCGATGGTGATGGTCCCGAACGCCCGCGATATCCCTGATGTTTTGGAGAACATCAGGAAATACAAGCCGACGACTTTCCCGGGTGTGCCGACGCTATATAACGCCATCAACAATCATCCTGAAGTCAGAGCCGGAAAGGTGAGCCTGCGCTCGATCAAAGCCTGCATTTCGGGTTCGGCTCCATTGATGCGCGAGACCAAGGAGAGGTTTGAAGAATTAAGCGGCGGAAAATTGTTCGAGGGCTACGGCCTGTCCGAGGCGCCGACCGCAACTCACTGCAATCCCTTATTGGGAGTAAACAAGACCGGTTCGATTGGGATGCCCTGGCCGGATGTGGACTGCAAGATCATCAGCCTGGATGACGGCGAAACGGAAATGCCGCCCGGCGAGATTGGTGAACTGGCGATCAACGCCCCACAAGTGATGAAGGGTTATCATAATATGCCGACGGAAACGGCGAATGCGTTACGTCGCTTGAAGGATGGAAGGACCTGGTTATTCACCGGTGATATTGCCCGCATGGATGAAGACGGTTATTTCTATATTGTGGATCGCAAGAAAGAGCTCATCAAGCCGGGCGGATTCCAAGTCTGGCCGCGTGAAGTGGAAGAAGCCATCGCCGCCCATCCCAAAGTTCTGGAAGTCGGCGTGGCGGGCATTCCCGATCCATATCGCGGCGAAACGGTCAAAGCCTGGATCGTTCTGAAGCCGGGTCAGGAAGCAACCGCCGACGAAATCAAAGCATGGTGCAAGGGACGCTTGGCAGCATATAAGATTCCAACGCATTACGAATTCAGGGCGGAGTTGCCCAAGACAACCGTCGGGAAAATCTTGCGCCGCGAATTGGTGAAACAGCATAAAGCAACAGAAAGCACAAAAGCATAGTCAGAACACGGCATAAACAAATTCCTCCACTAACCCGTGGAGGAATTCTTGTTTACGCTCTGCTAGGCCGGGAGCGCGGCCGGCTGCGGTGTTCCGCTCTTCTTAGGATAGGGCGGCGGGAAGATGGATTCAAATTCCTCGCGCGTGATCGTTTCCACTTCCAAAAGCTTCCTGGCGACCGCGTCCAGTTGAGCGCGATAATTGGTCAGCAAGCTTTTGGATAGCTTATACGCTTCGTTCACCAGATTGCGGACTTCATCATCAATCTTTTCAGCAACCGCTTCGGAATAATCTCGCTGCTCGGAAATTTCGCGTCCGAGGAAGATCAATTCTTCCTTTTGGCCGTAAACCATGGGGCCCAGTTCGTCGCTCATACCGAGTCGAGTGACCATGGCGCGCGCCATGCGCGTCACCTGCTCCAGATCGTTGGAAGCGCCGGAAGTAATGTCGTCGAAGACCAATTCCTCCGCCACACGTCCACCGAGCGCACCGGCCAAGGTCGCGATCATCTTCTTGCGCGAGAATAACAGACGGTCATCATCAGGACGATACCACGTCGCACCGCCGGCTTGTCCCCGCCCGACAATTGTGATCTTCTGAACCGGATCCGCTTCGGGGATGGCATTCGCAACGACCGCATGACCCGCTTCATGATAAGCAATGATGCGCTTCTCTTCATCCGAGATCAGGCGGGACTTTCGTTCCGGTCCCATCACAACGCGCTCAATGGCCTCTTCCAGTTCCGGTTGACCGATGGATTTTTTATTGCGGCGCGCCGCCAGGATCGCGCTTTCATTGACCAGGTTCTCCAAATCTGCGCCGACAAAACCCGGCGTGCCGCGCGCCAAGGAAGCGAGATCAACATTGGGCTCGAGCGGTTTGCCCTTGACATGAACTTTGAGGATCGCCTCTCGCCCTTTGACATCGGGGCGATCCAGGGTTACGCGTCGGTCAAAGCGTCCCGGGCGCAAAAGAGCTGGGTCCAAAATATCCGGCCGGTTGGTGGCAGCGATGATAATGACATTCGTATCGGTATCGAAACCATCCATCTCGACCAGCATCTGATTGAGAGTTTGCTCGCGCTCATCGTGCGAACCGCCCAGGCCCGCGCCGCGCTGTCGTCCGACCGCATCAATTTCATCCACGAAAATGATGCAGGGCGAATGACGCTTGGCTTGGTCGAAAAGATCACGCACACGGCTGGCGCCGACGCCGACGAACATCTCCACAAACTCAGAACCGGAGATGGAGAAGAACGGCACGCCCGCTTCACCCGAGACCGCCTTGGCAAGCAAGGTTTTGCCTGTGCCTGGAGGCCCGACCAGCAAAACCCCCTTGGGGATGCGTGCGCCAAGCTGGATGAATTTCTGCGGCTCTTTCAGGAACTCGACAACTTCCGCCAATTCCTGCTTCGACTCTTCCACACCCGCCACGTCTTGAAACGTAACGGTTGGATGCTCGCCGCTGAACATACGGGCGCGGCTTTTTCCAAAGGCCATGGCGGCATTGTTCGATCCCTGCGCCTGACGAAAGATGAACCACAACACGCCCGCCATGAAGATCACCGGCAGAATGTACAACAAGCTGCTCAAGATCCCAGCCCAGGGCGATGGCGGCTGGATTTCGATAATCACATTATTTGGTGATAGCTGCTCGGTCGTAACGCCCAAGCTGACCAATTGATCCACCAAGGTGGCGCTTGATTCCTTGTTCGAGTCCGCTTCCTTGCCGGACTTATAAATAATATGGATCTGAGTATCGCTTTGCACAATAACTCGTGCCACTTCGCCGTTTTGAATGGATTGCGCCACCTGATTGATCGTCAATGGCTGCGGTGCGTTGCTGTCCTGCCTGAAGCCAACATAGAGCATCGCGCCGATTGCCACGATCAACAGGAAGTAAATGATAAACGATTGAGTACGTGAATTCACAGATTCCTCCGAACCTTGCTTAACAGTGAAAATTATACCAACCTAGCCGTCCCGCGAATAGCCCCAAGTGATTATTTATATGATTCTCTAATATATTGTTCATGTTGTCCACGATTTTCTTACCATTAATCACTCCATCAGGATTTCGACGGGGCAATGATCCGATCCGAGAACGTCGTCATGAATCGTGACATCCTGTACCTTCGGCATCAGCGCCTTCGAAACGAGGAAGTAATCCAGCCGCCAGCCAATGCCGCGTGCCCGTGCGTCAAAACGATATGTCCACCACGTGTATTGAATTCTCTCCGGATACAGGCAACGGTAGGCGTCGACAAAATGATGATCAAGGAATCTCTGCACCCATTCACGTTCTTCAGGCAAGAAACCCGAAGTGGTTTCATTTTCCTTGGGATTCTTCAAATCCATCGGCATGTGCGCGGTATTGAAGTCCCCGGTAATGACAATCCTTTCCCCGCGCCGGTGCAGTTCATCACAGAGCTTAAGCAAACGGGCATAGAACTTCAATTTATACTCCAAGCGCTCCCGGCCGCGTTGACCATTCGGGAAGTACACATTAAATAGGACGAAATCCTGCTGGCGGGTCCGAACGACACGGCCTTCCCCATCGAACGTCGGATCATCCAATCCAAATTGGATCTCATCCGGCCGATCGCCATAGAACGTCGCCACGCCGCTGTAACCTGCGCGCTTTGCCGGATTCCATGCAAACGGGTATTGCAAAGCCCGACGCTGTTCCTCATTCAATTGCTCAGGCCGCGCTTTAACCTCCTGCAAGCACAGACAATCCGGGCTTTGGGCAAATGCCCAGCTCAATGCATCCTTTTTCAACGCGGCACGAATCCCATTTACATTCCACGTAATGATTTTCATCTATCCCTGAATCCGGCATTATGGTAAACTTACCCAAGGCCAAAATGGAAGAGAAAGTTGCAAAACGAATCCTTTGCATCGAAGATGAACCAGAGATGATTGACCTGATTCGGCTCATCCTCGGACGGCGGGGTTTCGAGGTATCGGGTGCATCCGGCGGGATGGCAGGGATTAAGGCGGTGCGGGAACAATTGCCGGACTTGGTACTGCTCGACTTGATGATGCCCGATATGGATGGCTGGGAAGTATACCAACAAATGAAGGCCAATGAGACCACCCGGAATATCCCGGTGATCGTGGTCACGGCCAAAGCCCAAAACATCGACAAAGTTCTCGGTTTGCACATCGCCAAAGTGGATGACTATATTTCCAAACCGTTCAGCCCGCAGGAATTGATGAGCAGTGTGGAAAAAGTGATCAGCCAGAAAAAAACCGTGTCATGAAGGCAACCCATTCCGAACTCGACGGGGCGTGATCCTGCAATCCAAAGGAGCGCCCCGTTTTCATTCAGACGATGCCATCCGATATTCTTGTACAAAACCAAAACAAACCAATCGACCATCCAGCGCGGGTCGGATATTGCGATTCGTTCTTTTGCCGTTTGCGCGGCCTCATGTTCCGCCGCTTTCTTCCGAGGGAGGAGGGGCTGATGCTTGTGATCGGAAGGGATTCGCGCGCAGACTCTTCCATCCATATGTTGTTCGTCTCTTTTGATTTGGCCGTGTTTTGGATAAATTCTGAAATGTGCGTGGTGGACAAAGTGATTGCAAAGTCTTGGCGGCCAGCCTACTTCCCTGCCCAGGCCGCACGATATACATTAGAGATCCACCCCGACCGCTATGATGAGTACCAGATCGGCGATCGAGTACAATTCCAGAATGCATAGGCTTTTCTTGCCTCTCATCATTTTGACTCTCTGTTTGTGCGCGGAGCAACCAGCTTCCGCACAAACACCCTCGCCGGCATCCACCTCGTCGCCAGCCTCGGGGCCAACCTACACGATCCAATCGGGAGATACGCTTTCATCGATCGCCGAGCGTTTCAGCGTTTCAATGAATGACCTGATGACCGCAAATAACATCACGGACGCCAACAGCATTCAGGCGGGTCAGCAGCTGGTCATTCCGGGGCTGGAGGATGTGACTGGCACCCTCAACACAGATGTGATCAACTTTGGAGATTCATTTCATAGCCTGATCCGCCAAACACAAATTCCGGCGGAACTGCTTGAAAAACTGAACCACATCATCAGCCCCAGCGAGTTCTACGTCGGTGCGAACATGATCGTTCCTCAACAAAACAATTCCTCGATCTTGACAAATCGCACAACACCCAACGCCGGAGAATCGCTTCTCGAAATAGCCGTCAAGCAAAATACAGATCCATGGACCCTGGTAAGCATCAATGAATTAGGCGGCACATGGGATACCTTACCCGGAGATGTGCTTTATGCGCCCGGCGCCGCCTCCGCATCCAGCCAGACCGCCAGCGGTTTACCGTCTGCGTTTATGGATGTTCAAACTCCAAACCTGCCCTTCAAGCAGGGCGGAACCGCCGAGATCATTGTGAAGCCAGCCAACGGCGTAACGTTGGGCGGCATCTTGGTGGACAAACCGCTGCACTTCTTCCCGATGGGTGATGGACGCATGGTGGCATTGCAGGGCGTATATGTTGAACTTGATCCGGGAGTGTATCCCCTGGAACTGGATGCCGCCTTACCCAATGGCACCAAGCAATCCTTCGAGCAAATGGTCCTGGTCGGCATTGGCGATGAACCCAAGGTCGTCGAACCTGTTCCTCCCGACGACCCCAGTCTATTGGAGTCGGAAGATAAGCAAGTTGCATCGATCGTGTCTGGCGCAACGCCAACAAAAGACTGGCAAGGCAAATTCATTCTGCCGGTTGGGCTGCCTTATTGCATCAAGGATTGGTTTGGCACTCCGCGAACCTTCCCATACAATGGAGGCGTTTACCATTACTTTCATGGCGGGGTGGATTACGGTGTTTGTTCGCAAGACCACCCCTTTGACATTTACGCCGCCGCGCCCGGCACAGTGGTGTTCGCGGGAAAACTCCTACCCGCTCCAAATCCGCCGCGCGGGAATGCAACCATCATCAACAACGGATGGGGAGTTTATACGCTGTATGCCCATCAACTTGACAATGGAATCTATGTCACTGCGGGCCAACAAGTTCAGGCTGGCCAACTGATTGGCCATATTGGCGCGACCGGACACGTTACCGGACCGCATCTTCACTTCGAAATGTGGGTTAATGGTGTACAGGTGAACCCTCTTGATTGGTTAAGCAGCACCTTCCCATGAGCTATATCCATCGCAGCGCAGGAGCCTTCAGGGCCGGCCCCAACAATATGAGGTTTTTTGTCAGGCGGTGCCGATCTGGGTGGATCTGGCAGCCAAGCTGGCGAGCAGCCGTCGTCGGCCAGAACAATGACCGCAAAAGGCGATCTAGGATTGCGAAAGGTGAAGAAGACATGTCTAGAAATAGGCTCTTGACCATAACAAAGATATAATTTACCATTGCAGTTTAATCGTAAAAAGTGAAAAGTTGCCAGTTTTACTCTTGTTTGACAGCCGCGAGAAAATCCATTTTGCTAGGTATGGAAAATTTCTCCGGCTTTATGTTAGATAGCGAACTACCAATTCTCCATAACCGAAAGAAGGTGAGGCTGACACCAAAAAGTTTTGTCGACTCGGTCGTCATGACCGCCGAAGCGCGGATTGTTATTCATTAAAATACGATATTCGGAGGAGCAAGAAATGTCTAAACGCTTGTTCGTTTTAGTTTCACTCGTGATTGCTGCGAGCATGGTACTAGCGGCATGTGGTGGAACCCCAACACCGGCACCGACTGCGATGCCGGCCGCCACAACTGCGCCGACCATGGCGCCCGCCCCCACTACGGCATCTGCCGCCACCTCAGCACCGGCTGCCACCTCAGCACCGGCCGCTCAGGCCGTTCCGACCTGGACAGGCTCGCCCGTAGCGACCTTAACAATCGTTTCTGATTTGCCGATGACCGGTTCGTCGCTGACTCAAACCCAAACCATCGTCAACGCTGAAAAACTTCGCCTCGCAGAATCCAATAATGTGGTATGCGGTGGTAAGTACGCTATCAACTACAAGGTTGATGATGATGCTACTGCGGCCACTGGACAATGGGATGGTGCCACCGAGACTCAGAACGCGACCCAGGCTGCTGCCGATAAGTCCGTCATCGCTTACTTGGGAACCTTCAACTCGGGCGCTGCCAAGCTTTCCATCCCGATTCTGAACCAGGCTGGTCCATTGCTGATGGCCTCCCCGGCTAATACATATCCTGGCCTGACTCACGCTGCCGCAGGCATTACAGCCGCCAACGAGCCGAATGTTTACTACCCGACCGGCGTTCGAAACTACGCCCGCGTAGCTGCAACGGATGATCTGCAGGGCCCCGTGGATGTAAACTTCATGGTTTCTTTGGGTGTCAAGACGTTGTACATCCTGGACGACCAGCAGGCTTACGGTAAAGGCGTTGCGGATTCAGTGAATCAAGCTGCAACCAAAGCCGGCATCACTGTGCTTGGTGAGGAAGGCTACGACACGAAGGCGCCTAACTATCAAGCTCTGATGACCAAGATTTCCACCATCAACAACGGCAATCCTCCTGACATGATCTATTTGGGTGCAGTGGTAGACAGCAACTCATCCCAGATCCTGAAGGACAAAGTCTCCATCATGGGCGATAACACCAAGGTCAAGTTCATGGGACCGGATGGTATCTATACCCAGGCCTTCATCGACGGTGCAGGCGCTTCCGTTGCCGAAGGTGCTTATGCGAGCACGCCAGGTCTAGCACTAAAAGACCTGAACGCAATTGGCCAGAAGTTCTACAGTGATTATGCAACTGCCTACGGCGCAACCAATGAGCCTTACGCAGTGCTTGGCTATGACTTGATGAACAGCCTTGTATACGTGCTCAATAACATCTGCATCTCAGGCGGCGATCCAACCGATCGCGCGACCGTGACCAAGGCTTATTTGGGTCTGCAGAACTTCCAGGGCGCACTAGGAACGTGGTCTTTCGATCAGAATGGCGACATCACGCTCCCGTTCTTCAAGATCGGCCAGTCTCAAAGCGGTAAGTTCGTCGACTTTGGCACGTTCTCACTCACTAAGTAGGATTATCACCGCAAGGGGCAGCTCAAGGAGCTGCCCCTTTTGCCATATTAAAATTGCGAGTTCAAATATTTTGGTTGCCATTGACTTTGCTATACTCAAGGCACGAAATTAAAATTGATTCACGGAGGCAGTTCTCATGAGCAAGGGATTACGCCTAATAATAAATATCATCATCGCGATAGCGGTCATTTATTTGGTTCTACTCATCGGACCGGTCGCCTCATTCGATATACCAACTATTACGACAGAACTCGCTAAGAATCCTTTGCAGTTTGTGCAGTTTTTGCTGATCGGTATATCCAATGGCGCCATTTTCGCTCTCATTGCACTCGGCTACACTATGGTTTACGGCATCATTGAACTAATCAATTTTGCCCATGGCGATGTTTTCATGGTTGGTGTGTTTACTTCATTAACAGTTTTATCGCTGACCGGCACGCTCGACTCGACGAACCCCGCTCATATTATTTTTGGACTTATCGTAGCCTTGCTGCTTGCGATTGTGGTCTGCGGCGTGCTTAACGCGGCCGTTGAGCGGCTGGCTTATCGCAGGCTCCGCAATGCTCCGCGCCTGGCACCGCTTATTACTGCGATCGGCATGTCTTTTATTATTGAGAATTTTGGATTGATCTGGGCTGGGCAGGCCTGGCTGGTGCCCTCCTTTGGCACATCCGGCGGCGCCGCGCAGAAGAATTTTCCTGACATTGTGGCGACCATGCTTACCAGCGTGCACATGAACCCGAATCTTTTTGCATCGACGGGAATTCATCTTCGCCTCACGCTGACAGGTCTCTTGGTAATTGTATTGGCCGGCCTGATGATGCTCGGGTTGCGGTTCTTCATCCAACGCACCACGTTGGGCAAAGCCATGCGTGCCACTTCACAAAATCGCGACGCCGCCAAGATGATGGGAATTGATATTGACACCGTGATCAGCGCCACCTTCCTGATCGGTGGTGGATTGGCCGGGGCGGCTGGCTTGATGTCGGGTCTTTATAACAACACAGCGTGGTGGTTCATGGGCTTCCGAGCCGGTCTATTCGCCTTTACGGCAGCGGTATTGGGAGGCATCGGGAACATCGAAGGAGCGATGGCCGGGGGATTCATCATCGGTCTCGTTGCATCGTTTAGTGATGGTTACCTGGATGCCCGCTGGACAGAAGCCTGGATCTTTGCAATCCTCGTTCTGATCCTGATGTTCCGCCCCACCGGCCTGTTCGGCGAACAAGTTGGCGAGAAGGCTTAACCTGGAATTCGAAGAGGTGTTCTGATGCGTAACAGTAGACAGAGTATCATTTTTGGAGTCATCGGAGGAGTTTTAACCTTCCTATTCGAAGGTTGGTCCGTCGCTGTAATCGGGGTTTTGATGGGCATCAGCCTTGGACTTGCAATAAGCGGCCAGTTCAAACGCAAGGAACCGTCTAAGCTGGCACTTGAAGCCCTTCCACCGGCAGTCCTCTCTAATGTGATCTTGCTTGTATTAAGTTTGCTGCAAAACTATGTAATTACAGAGGCCATTGGTCATGCCGCGGCACCCGTTAAGGTTGTTATCCCTGCAAACTTGATTGGCGTCATCGGCGGCATCATCATGACTATGGTCATGGTGGCTCTGCATGGTCTCTCTGAAGGAGCGGAACGCATTAGCAGGCTCGTGATCCTCGGTTTGGTTGTGATTGCCTTCCCGTTTGTAGATAACTTCACCCAATTGGGTTGGACGTCCCTAATCATCTTTTCCTTGATCTACGTGATCTTGGGCATGGGCTTGAACATCGTGGTAGGATATGCCGGCCTTTTGGACTTAGGTTATGCCGCGTTCTTTGCCATTGGCGCGTATACTACAGGTATCCTGTCATCCCCGCAAGATAATATCACCTTGAATTTCTGGTTGGTAATTTGGATCGCCGCAGCGATGGCTGCTTTAGCGGGCATTCTCCTGGGCGCGCCGACCTTACGTCTGCGCGGTGATTACCTTGCCATTGTCACACTTGGATTCGGCGAGATCATTCCTGTGGTATTTCTCAACCTGACCAATGTAACCGTCAATGAACCCCTGACCTGCTGGGTAATTCCAGCAGTGGAGCGATTATTCGGTGCAAAGCCTACTACCGCCTGCCTGGTCCTGGCCAATAACCTAAACCTAACCAACGGCGATCTAGGCATCAATCCCATTGGTCGACCGGCCTTGCCAATCCTTGGCACGTTTACTTCCAATAACACGGTCCCATGGTTCTTCCTGATCATTGTGATCATCGTGCTGGCAATCTTCGGAATTAATCGCCTGCGCGACAGCCGATTGGGCCGGGCCTGGATGGCGATTCGGGAAGATGAACTAGCCGCTTCCCAAATGGGCATTAATCCGGTAAGCACGAAACTGCTGGCCTTCTCGATGGGCGCAACGTTCTCCGGGTTCGGAGGGGCCTTCTACGGCGCCTACATCGCCGGTATTTTCCCCAGCGCCTTTCAGTTCAGCACTTCCATCATCATCTTGTGCGCCGTGATCCTTGGAGGCATCGGGAACGTCTATGGGGTGATCGTCGGCGGCCTGGCAATTGAAACGGCCGACCGTTTGTTCCTGCCAGCCTTAAAGGATTTCTCTCTGAATCTGATGAATCATACTTTATTGCCGGCTCTAGCCGCGCACAAGGGCGTCCAGAGTTTTATTGCGCAAAACGCGGATCCGACCCTGTATCGTTACTTCCTCTTTGGCTTGACGTTGGTAATCATGATGTCTATTCGGCCCGAAGGCTTGGTGCCAAGCGCCCAACGCCGCATGGAATTACATGAAGCCGACGAGGCACCCAATGCTGCCGCCTCTGCCTCGATGAAGAGCTAGGAGATCAGCCATGAACCTCTTCGAAGCTCATAAAGTTACCAAAGTGTTCGGTGGCTTGACGGCCGTCAACAATGTGGATTTTGTCATCGAAAAGGGGATGATTGCCGGTCTCATCGGTCCGAACGGTGCCGGCAAAACAACGTTCTTTAACGGAATGACGGGTATTTACACCATCACCAGCGGCAAGATGACTTTCGATGGGAAAGACATCACAAAACTAAAGCCTTTCGAAATCACGGCACTGGGGATCGCCCGCACATTTCAAAATATCCGCCTATTTGCCAATATGACTGCCATCGAAAACGTGCTGGTGGGAGAACATGTACGCTTGCATTCCAACCTGGTCGGGCAGATTATCCGCGACCCAGGAACGCTGAAGGAAGAGGCAAATGCTCATGCCAAGGCACTGGATCTGCTTGAGTTTGTCGGCCTCAAGCGCACCGATGCTGACGTAACAGCTAAGAATCTTCCTTATGGTTTGCAACGCCGGCTCGAAATCGCGCGCGCGCTCGGCACCGATCCAAAGCTGCTTTTGCTGGATGAGCCAACGGCTGGGATGAACCCGAACGAGACCATTGACCTGACAAACTTCATCCAACGTCTGCGCAAGGAATTAAGTCTCACCATCCTGTTAATTGAGCATCACATGCGCGTGGTGATGGGCATCTCGGATCGCGTCTCCGTGTTGGATTATGGAGAAAAGATTGCCGAGGGGAGTCCTGCTGACGTCCAAAAGAATCAGCGTGTGATCGAGGCGTATCTCGGCAAGGGCACGGCCACCAAGTAAAGGCAGAGGATCATCATGCTTGAACTAAAAGAAGTCCACACATATTACGGCAACATCCACGCCTTGAAAGGTGTCTCGTTGAAGGTAGACACCGGCGAGATCGTGACTCTCATCGGTTCAAACGGTGCAGGAAAAAGCACCACCCTCCGAACCATCCAAGGCATCAACCGCCCACGCTCTGGCACCATCCTGCTTGAAGGCACTGCTTTGGAGACTCTCCCGCCGCATGAGATCGCAAGGCGCGGCGTGGCTCAAAGCCCGGAGGGCCGCCTTATTTTCCCGCGGATGACCGTGCTTGAAAACCTGGAAATGGGTGCATACGCCCGAAAAGACAAAACAGGCATCAAAGCCGATCTCGATCGAGTTCTCACTTTGTTCCCGCGCTTGAAGGAGCGCATCAACCAGCAAGGCGGAACGCTTTCCGGCGGCGAACAGCAGATGTTGGCCATGGCGCGCGCCCTGATGGCGCGTCCGCGCATCCTTTTGCTGGATGAGCCTTCGATGGGACTCTCCCCCATCCTGGTCGAATTGATCTTCGACACTATCGTCGCCATCAATAAGGAGGGAACCACGATCTTGCTGGTCGAACAAAACGCGTTGATGGCCCTTTCGATCGCCAATCGAGGTTACGTGATCCAGACGGGCGAGATCATTCTTTCCGACAGTGCGTCCAACCTGAAGAACAATGAGATGGTGCGCAAATCGTATCTGGGCATCGAATAAATCCACAGAACCTGAACTCCAAAGGGACCCGTAGACGCGCGGGTCCCTTTGCAAATTAGGAGAGATCACCCTGTAAGCATTCAGACTTATAATAATTCTGGGCCTAGAATGAAGAAGATCAGAGATGCGGAAATTCATCATTTGATAGGCGGGGAATTATGCATGGATTTTACCAATACCCTTTACGGGCATACTGATGTTCCCATCCACGAATACCTGTTGGATTATCGCGATCTTGTCCTGTGGAGCCGTCATGCCGGCATCTTAACGGCGGCAGAGGCGCATCGATTGCTTCGACAGGCATTTCTGCAGGCGAGGGAGGCTCAGGCCGTCTTTCGGCGCGCACTCGTCCTTCGCGCTGCCATTTATCGCATTTTCGCCAAGCTAGCTCGGAGGCGTTCACCCAAAGCAGAGGACCTGGCGGCCCTGCACTCCGCCTGGATCGAGGCACTGACTCATTCCGAATTATTGGAAAGCTCGTCTGGCTTTCGTCTGGATTGGAAAGGGGAGGATGCCCTGGATCGTATGCTGTGGCCCATCGTTGACTCCGCCAACAAGTTGTTGGTTTCTGAAGAGGCGCAACAGGTAAAGCGGTGCAATGGTTGTGACTGGCTGTTTGTGGATCGAAGCCGGAATCATATGCGACGTTGGTGCTCCATGGATGTCTGCGGCAATCGCGCGAAAATGCGCCGCCGCTATGCTCGGCGTAAGCTGGCACTAAAATGAAAGTCTGAGCTTGCTCGCTCGGACTTTTTGTTAGTCAAGACGTGTGCTACGGCTTTCGAATTATCCGGTATAATAACACCTGTATTAATTATTTTAAAGGTGTCGAATTGAGACTGGCCGGCAACGACAATTCCAATCATCCGACTAGGAACCTGTCGTTCGAAGGCAATGCACTTTGATCATTAGAGGCTACTCACTTGTTGAGGACAATTGCTGCTATGTCTCGCCAATGGATATGGATTGTTCTTTTAGCCATTGCCGTCTTGCTTACGGGATGCTCGACCGTGGGGAAAGCAGCCGAATCGGCCACGCCGACTCCGCCGCCGGGTACCTATGATGGCGGTTGGCGGGCCAATATCACTGCAGCTGACGGATTGAAAATCAGCCTGTTCTTCAGGGTTAGCAATTCTGTCGTCACCTGGATGACATACACCTATCTCGGGCAGGGTCAGACCTGCACAGCTCTTGTTCCCACCGAATCACTCCCAACCATTTCAGACGACGGATTCGCCATCAAAGTAATTTCGGCCAATTCGGCGGATACAGAGTCCCTGACCGCTCACTTTGATTCATCGACCACCGCAACGGGAACTCTCAATTTCAAGGTGGTGAACTCAGCCCGTGCCTACGGCTGTGTCGCCAATGTCAATGCGCAGTGGACCGCGACAAAACTGCCCGAGGTGACGGCAACAGCAGCACCGGTCACCACCTCATGGTGCGGCAAGAATGTCAATTGCCTGGACCTCCTGCTTCAGTTGCTTATCTTCGGATTAGTCAACGGTTCGATCCTGGCGCTCAACGCGATTGGGGTGACCATTATCTATAGCACGGTCCGTACGATCAATCTGGCGCATGGCGATGTATTTGCGCTAACCACGGTACTGATCACGTCCAGCATCAACATTATCGGTCTCAACCCGGATTGGCCGGCAGGAACGCGTTGGTTGATATTGGCTGGCGTTTTACTGGCGGCGATTCTGTTCAGCGCGCTGCTCAGCCTGGGTGTGGAGGAAGCCGCCTTCCGCCCCTTCCGGGGCCGTTCCCGCCTCGCCCCCGTGATTGCTTCGCTGGGCATTTCATTCATTCTTTATCAAGGGTCGCTCGTCTGGCGCACCTACCAGCAATCATTCATTCGGGGTGAGCATCGCAGCGTGCCCGGCCTTGCCGAAGTGCCGACCGATGGCGTTCCGAACTTCTTGCCCGTGGGGAATTTGCTGTCCGGCAAGGTGGTGCTCCAGTTCGGCGACGTCTTCGTTTTTGCGGCAGCCATACTATTTGTTTCAGCGGCCACATACATTTTGCTTCGCACCAG
>Ga0335081_10001193_pt1 | contig 41400 bp, 38 predicted proteins | sample Lox_Sample_35_FD_206713 | JGI IMG/M metagenome (GOLD analysis project Ga0335081, IMG submission 206713) | Soil microbial communities from Loxahatchee National Wildlife Refuge, Florida, United States - Lox_Sample_3.5 | ecosystem: Environmental > Terrestrial > Soil > Wetlands | place: USA... | reverse complement strand
GGGCAAGGGCCGGGCGATGAGCGCCGGGTTCCGGGCCGCCGCGGCCCGCGGCTTCAGCCACGTCCTGCAGATCGATGCGGATGCGCAGCACGCGCTCGAGGACATACCCCGCTTCCTCGCCGAGGCCCGCGCCCGGCCTGAAGCGCTCGTGTGCGGCCGGCCCGTCTTCGATGCCAGCATGCCCGCCGTGCGCCGCTACGGCCGCTATCTCACCCACGCGCTCGTGTGGCTCGATACGCTCTCGTTCGACATCCCCGACTCGTTCTGCGGCTTTCGGGTCTACCCGCTCACCCCCGTCATCGAGCTGCTCGACAGCGAGGGGGTCGGCGCCCGCATGGACTTCGACGTGGAGATCATCGTGCGCCTTCATTGGCGGCAGCTGCCCTTGCGCTGGCTCGACACGCGCGTCACCTATCCGCTCGATGGCGTATCCCACTTCCGCATGGTGCGCGACAATGCCCGCATGGTCGCACTGCAGACTCGCCTGGTGCTCGGAATGCTCGCGCGGCTGCCACGGCTCCTGCGGCGCAGGCTCTCATGAGCTCGGGCGGCGCCGTCGCGCAGGGGAGCTGGGCGAGCGGCCGCGAGCGCGGCTCCTGGCTCATGATGCGGCTCATGATCTTCGGGCTCAAGTATCTGTCCCGGCCTCTCACCACGCCCATCGTCTACATCGTCGCGCTGTACTTCTTCCTGTTCAGCGCCCGCACCCGCGCGGTCTCGCGCGACTACCTGCGCCGCCTCGCCGCGCAGGCGCCCGAGACCGGTCTGCGTCCGACCCGCCGGTGGATCTACCGGCACATCCTCGCCTTCGCGCGTGCGTTTCCCGACAAGCTCGATGCCTGGGCGGGGCGGCTGCGCGTCGGGGACGTGGACTTCGACAACCACGAGGCGCTCACGGCGGTCGCCGGCAGCGGCCGCGGGGTGCTGCTGATCGGCTCGCACCTCGGCAACCTCGAGGTGTGCCGCGCGCTCGCCTTCCTGAACGAGCGCGTGCGCTTGAACGTGCTCATGCACACCCGCCACACGGCGCAGTTCACCCGGGTGCTGCGCGAGGTCGCCCCTTCGGATGTGGAGCTGCACGAGGTCACCGACCTGGATGTCCCGACCGCCCTCAAGCTCAAGGAGCGTATCGAGCGCGGCGAGTGGGTGGTGATCACCGGGGACCGCGCGCCGGTGCACGGGGGCCGCACCGTCGATACGCGCCTGCTCGGCGCCACCGCCCCGCTGCCGGTCGGCCCGTATGTCCTCGCGGCGCTGCTCGACTGTCCGGTGCACCTGCTGTTCTGCCTGCGGCGCGCCGGGCGCAACCACGTGTATTTCGAGCCTTTCGCCGAGCGCATCCACTGGCGGCGCGCGGAGCGCGACGCGGTCATCGGCAGCTGGGCGCAGCGCTTCGCCGAGCGCCTCGAGCACTATTTGAGGCTCGAGCCGCTGCAGTGGTTCAATTTCTATCCCTTCTGGCGGGACGACTGATGGCAGCCGAGCGCAGGCAGGTCGTCGTCGTCGGCGCGGGCCCCTCCGGGGCCATCGCGGCGGCACTGCTCAAGCGGCGCGGCCGCGACGTGCTGGTGCTCGAGCGGCAGCGTTTTCCGCGCTTCTCGATCGGCGAGAGCCTGCTGGTGCATTGCCTGGACTTCGTCGAGGAGGCCGGCATGCTCGAGGCGGTCGACGCGGCGGGCTTCCAGTACAAGAACGGCGCCGCGTTCGCCCACGGCGAGCGCTACACGGACTTCGATTTCAGCGAGCGCTACACTGCGGGGCGCGCCTCCACTTTCCAGGTGCCGCGCGCGCGCTTCGATCAGCTGCTCGCGCAGGAGGCCGAGCGGCAGGGCGCGGAGATCCGCTATGAGGTGGAGATCATCGCCATGCAGCCGGGGGGGCGCGGGAGCCGCCTCACCGCCCGCGACCGTGACGGGGCGACCCACGAGATCCAGGCGGACTTCGTGCTCGATGCGAGCGGCTTCGGGCGCACGCTGCCGCGGCTGCTCGACCTCGAGCGCCCCTCCGGATTCCCGATCCGCCACTCGGTGTTCACCCACGTCGCGGACCACATTCCCGATGGGCGCTTCGATCGGCACAAGATCCGCGTGACCGTGCATCCCGTGCATGCGGATGTGTGGTTCTGGCTGATCCCCTTCGCCGGCGGACGCTCCTCGATCGGCGTCGTCGGGCGCCAGGAGCTGCTGCAGAGCTATCCGGGGACCCCGCAGGAGCGGCTGCGCACGCTGGTCGCGGAGGACCCGGGGCTCACCGGGCTGCTCGCGGCGGCCGAATGGGACACTCCCGTGCGGGAGATCGGCGGCTACGCGGCCAATGTCTCGAGGATGCACGGTCCCGGGTTCGCGCTCTTGGGCAATGCGGCCGAATTCCTGGACCCGGTCTTCTCCTCGGGCGTGACGATCGCGATGCGCTCGGCCAGCATGGCGGTCGCGGCGCTCGATCGCGAGCTCGGCGGGGAGAGCGTCGACTGGCAGCGCGACTACGAGCAGCCGCTGCGTCAGGGAGTCGACTGTTTCCGCGCCTACGTCGATGCCTGGTACGACGGCCGCTTTCAGAAGATCATCTTCTTCCCGCGCCAGCCGAACGACCCGCGCCGGCGCATGATCTGCTCGATCCTGGCGGGGTATGCGTGGGATCCGGATAACCCTTTCGTTGCCCAGCCCGTGCGCGCGCTCGACGTGCTCGCGAAGATCTGCTCGTGAGCGAGACGATCCTCGTCACCGGCTCGAGCCGCGGCATCGGCCGGGCCCTCGCGCTGCGCCTGGCGCGCGACGGCTTCGATGCGGTGGTGCACTGCCGTGCGCGCCGCGAGGAGGCCGACCGCGTGGCCGCCGAGGTTCGCGCGCTGGGCCGCGGAGCGCGCGTGCTGCAATTCGACGTGACGGATCGCGATGAGTGCCGCGCCAGCCTCGAGGCAGACATCCAGGCGCACGGCGCCTACTACGGCGTCGTGTGCAATGCCGGCCTCACGCACGATGCCGCCTTCCCGGCCATGACGGGCGAGGCCTGGGACAGCGTCCTGCGCGGCAACCTCGATGCCTTCTACAACGTGCTGCAGCCGCTCATCATGCCCATGGTGCGGCGTCGCTCCCCGGGACGCATCGTGACGCTGTCCTCGGTGTCCGGTCTCATCGGCAATCGCGGCCAGGTGAACTACAGCGCCGCCAAGGCCGGCATCATCGGCGCGACGAAGGCACTGGCCCTCGAGCTGGCCAAGCGCCAGATCACTGTCAACTGCGTGGCCCCCGGCCTCATCGATACCGAGATGACGCATACCGAGCTGCCGCTCGAGGAGATCCTGAAGGCGATTCCGCTGCAGCGCGCTGGCACGGCCGACGAGGTCGCGGCGGTCGTGAGCTTCCTGGTCTCGCCGGGCGCCTCCTACGTGACGCGCCAGGTCATCGCGGTCGACGGCGGGCTCATCTAGGGGCGGCGGGCGTGCATCGGGTCGTCATCACCGGAATGGGCGGCATCACCGCGGCGGGCTCGACGTGGCCGCAGATCGAGGCGTGCCTCAAGAGCGGCCGCAACACCGTGCGCTACATGAGCGAGTGGGAGCGCTACACCGATCTCAACACCAAGCTGGCAGCTCCGATCGAGGACTTCGAGACCCCCTCGCACTGGTCACGCAAACAAACCCGAGGCATGGGTCGCGTCGCCCAGCTCGCGGTGTATGCGGCCGAGCGGGCGCTCGCGGATGCCGGGCTGCTCGGGGATCCGGTGCTCGCGAGTGGATTCGCCGGCGTCGCCTGCGGGTCCTCCATCGGCAGCATTCCCGACATCAAGGAGTTTGCGATCATGCTGCTCGAGGGCTCGGCCGGCGGTCTCAACGCGAATTCCTACGTGCGCATGATGCCGCACACCGCCGCGGCCAACGTCGGCATCTTCTTCGGCCTGAAGGGCCGCATCATCCCCACCTCGAGCGCCTGCACCTCGGGCAGCCAGGCGATCGGCTTCGGCTACGAGGCGATCAAGCACGGGCTGCAGCGGGTCATGCTCGCCGGCGGCGCCGAGGAGCTGTGCCCGACGCAGGCCATGTCCTTCGACATCCTGTACGCCACCAGTCGCCGCAACGCCGATCCGGGACTCACACCTCGACCCTACGACCGCGACCGCGATGGTCTGGTGGTCGGCGAAGGCGCCGGCGTGCTCGTGCTCGAGGAGCTCGAGCACGCGCGTGCCCGCGGCGCGCGCATTCATGCGGAGCTGGTCGGTTTCGGCACGAACTCCGACGGCGTGCACGTGACCAAGCCCGAAGAGGCGACCATGCGCTCGGTGCTCGAGCTCGCGCTCGCCGATGCCGCTCTCCCGGCGAGCGTCGTTGCCTACGTGAACGGCCACGGCACCGCCACCGAGCACGGCGACATCGCCGAGTCGCGCGCCACGGCCGCGGCCCTGGGCACGCCGGTGCCGATGAGCTCGCAGAAGAGCTTCCTGGGCCACACGCTCGGGGCCTGCGGCGCGCTCGAGGCCTGGTTCAGCATCGAGATGATGAAGGCGGGCTGGTTCGCGCCGACCCTCAACCTCGATCACGTCGATGAGCGCTGTGGCGAGCTCGATTACATCCGCGGTCATGGCCGCGCGCTCGAGGCCGAGTACGTCATGAGCAACAACTTTGCCTTCGGCGGCGTCAATACCTCGCTGCTGTTCCGGCGCTGGAGCTGAAGGCGCGGCGGGTGGAGCTCGTCGGACTCCTCGACTCGGCCGATCCGGCGCGCCCGCTGCTGATGGCGCACGGCCGCATCGTCTCCGCCGGCGAGTTCGCCGGCGATGTGCTGCGCCTCGCGGCGGTGCTGCCGCGCGGCGCGCACCTGATCAATCTGTGCGAGCGGCGCCACGACTTCCTGCGCGCGTACTGCGCCGCCCTGGTCCGCGGCCAGTCGAGCCTCATGCCGCCGAGCCGCGCGCCGGAGGTGGTCGAGGAGCTGCTCGCGGCGCATCCCGGCAGCTATCGCTGCGACGACGAGCTCGTCGAGCGAGCCTGCGCCGGCACCGACTCGGCCGCGAGCAGGATCGCGGACCCGCATGCGCTCAAGGTTCCGGCGGCGCATGTGGCCGAGCGGGCCTTCACCTCCGGCACCACCGGGCCGCCGCGCGCGCACGTGAAGCGCTGGGGGAGTTTCCGCGCCAGCACGCGCCTGAATGCCGCGCGGATGCGCGAGTGGCTGCACGACTACGGACGGGCACGCCCGTGGATCGTCGCGACCGTGCCGCCGCAGCACATGTACGGCACCGAGACCTCGGTGCTGCTGCCGCTGCTCGCCGACATGGCGGTGCACGCCGGCAGACCGCTGTTCCCAGCGGACGTGGCGGCGGCGCTCGCCGAGGTGCCCGAGCCGCGCGTGCTCGTCACGACGCCGGTGCACCTGCGCACCCTCGTCGCCTCCGGGCAGTCGTTTCCGCCCATCGCGCTCGTGCTCTCCGCCACCGCGCCGCTCGATCTCGAGCTCGCGCGGCAGGTCGAGACGAGTCTTCCGACCCGTGTGCTCGAGATGTTCGGCTCGACCGAGACGTGCGTGATCGCGACGCGCCGCACGGCGCTCGGGCAGCCCTGGCACCTGTATCCCGGAGTCAGCTTGCGCCCCGAGGCCGACGGCACGCGCGTCGAGGCGCCGTGGTTCGATGCGCCGACGACCCTGCAGGATGTGATCGAGCTCGAAGGCGAGGGACGCTTCAGCGTGCGCGGTCGCAGCATCGACATGGTGGAGGTCGCCGGCAAGCGGGCCTCGCTCGCCGATCTGACGCGCCGCCTGCTCGCCGTGCCGGGCGTGCGCGATGCGGCGGTCTTCCAGCCCGAGGAGCGGGCGCACGCCGGCGCAGCCGCCGTGCGCCGGGTCGCAGCCCTTGCCGTCGCGCCGGGTTGCACGGCCGAGGAGATCGGGCGGCAGCTCGCGCGCAGCATCGATGCGGCGTTCATGCCGCGGCCGCTCCTCATCGTCGAGGCGTTGCCGCGCAACGAGCTCGGCAAGCTCACGCGCGAGCGGCTGCTCGCCGCCCTTCACCCCCCGCCGTGAAGGCAGTCGATCTCGACGAGCAGCTCGCGGCGGCAGATATCGGCCGCCAGGATCATGTAGGCGACGCCCGGATGCAGCCGCTCCCTGAGGAGCGCGTCGACTTCGTGCACGGCCGCGGCATCGCGCAGATAGATCTTGAGGAGGCTCCCGGCGCCGAGCGCGGGCTCGATCGCGGGTGAGACCGTCGCCGCGCGCTGCAGGACGCTCGCGAGGTTTGCGAGCGTCTCATCGATCTGGGCACGCAGGTTCTCGGGATGGCGCGAGGCGTGGCCGAGGATGCTCGCGGTTCCCGAGATCATGAGGAGCCGCCCGCCGACCAGCATGGCACGCGAGAACGACGGCGGCGAGGGCCCGTACTGGCGCGGATAGCGATAGGCACTCAGCTGCCGGGGATTCTCGAGCGGCACGCCCGGGGCGCGGCCGGCGAGCCAGTAGACCTGCAGGATGGTGCTGCCGTCGCGGCGCCCGATCGCCGTGGCGGCGGGCAGCGCTCTCGCGCTGCCGACCTCGAGCCCCGCCGCTCTCCCCAGGCAGAACTGCTTGTAGCGCTCCTCGTCGCCGCTGCCGCGATTGATGCCGTCGAAGTAGTTCCACACGCGCAGCAGATGCGGATACGCGCTCGCCCCCTGGAAGCGGCGCAGCGCCGCGTAGGCCGCGCGCGCGGCCGCGGCGAGGGAGCCGAAGTCACGCTCATCGAGCTCGATGGCGCCGGCGAGGTGCGAGCCGTCCGCGGCGTAGCGCACCTCGCCGTTGAATCCCATGCGCACCGCTCCCGCCGCGCGCCACAGCTCCACGATCCCGCGCCCGACGAGGGGCTCCAGGCCGACGCGCACGCAGCGCGGATCCTGATGCCGGGCGTAGGCCGCGCCGAACACCACTCCGGCGAGCAGCTCGCGCGGCAGCTCGCGGTGCGGCTCGAGCGTCGAGTATTCGATGTGCGGCGTGGTGAGACGCGCACGGACGCTGGCGCCGTCAGGCCGGGTCATGTCCGGTCGTCCCGTGGAAGCTCGCGCGTGCCTGACGCCGCCGCGCGCTGCGGCTGGCGAGCGCCTCGCGCCACATCGCGGCCGAAGTGATCAGATAGATGAGCTTGAAGAGCTGCAGCCGCCACCATACCCCCCGCCCGTGGAATACATCGCCCGCGAGCATCGAGATCATGGCCTCCTCGACGCGCAGCAGGTTGCGCGGGTTCGCGAACAGGTAGCGCATGGCCGGGGAGGTGAAGCGGAAGATGAACCACGCGAGCACGGCGAGGCCCCGCTTGACCTCGCGCGCGTAGCGGCGCTGCAGGGAGCGCTCGCGAGTGGGCTCACGCAGCACCGCATCGACCAGCCGCGCGGCGAGCCGCGCACTGTGCATCGCCAGGTAGACGCCGCTCGAGAAGATCGGATCCAGGAACGAATACGCATCGCCCACCAGGATCCAGCGGTGACCGCTGATGCGGTCGCAGACGTAGGAGTAGTTGCCCGTTGCCTGCAGGTGCTCGAGCAGGCGGGCGCCGCGCATGCGCTCGCGCAGGTCGGGAACGGCTGCAAGCGTCTCGAGCAGGAACTCGGCCTGGCTGCCCCTGCGCCGCTTGAGATAGTCCGGCGAGCACACCGCGCCGACGCTCATGCAGTCCCCCGAAAGCGGAATCAGCCAGATCCAGCCGTGCTCGAAGCGATAGATGCTGATGTTGCCGGCATCGCCGTCCGGTCGGCGCGCAACACCGGCAAAGTGCGCAAACAGCGCCGCGCTCTGGTGCCGGGTGTGCTTCCTCTTCAGACGCAGCAGCCCACCGAGCAGGGTATCGCGGCCGCTCGCATCGATTATGTAATCGGCGCGCACGGTGAGCTCGCGCTCCGCGCTCACGATGGTCGCGGTCACCGCCTCCCGGGCGAGCTCCACGCGCGTGACGCGCGCGCCCTCGAGCGTCGCCACGCCGCTCGCGCCGGCATGCGCGAACAGCAGCTGATCGAATTCGGCGCGCCGCACCTGGAAGGCGTAGCCGCGGCCTGGATTGAGCGTGCGATCGAAGCGGAACACGTTGTAGCCGCCCTCGCTCGGAGAGGGGAAGTCCGCGCCCAGCTTCACGGTGCCGATGGTCCGCACCGCATCGAGCACGCCGAGCTCCTCGAAGATCGGCACGTTCATCGGCAGCAGCGACTCGCCGATGTGAAAGCGCGGATGACGGTCCTTCTCCACGAGCAGCACGCGCCAGCCCTTGCGCGCGAGCAAGGTCGCGGCCGTCGAGCCGCCGGGGCCGCCGCCCACGACGAGGACGTTGGTGCTGTCGCCGAGATCCCCCAAGGAGATGTCCTTCGCGCCTGGAACGCGATACCGCTGTGATAGGATTCGTGTTCGCCAAAGCAACGAAATCAAAGTCTATCGCGTCGCAAGTCATGCCCGCCATACAGTCCCCTGCAGAAGCCGAGCTCGCACAGCTGATCGTCACGGCGGTCAATCTCGAGGAGGTCGATCCGCACAAGATCGACCCGGAGGCGCCGCTGTTCGGCTCGGGCCTGGGGCTCGACTCGATCGATGCGCTCGAGCTCGCCCTGGAGATCTCCAAGCGCTACGGCTTTCAGCTGCGCTCGGACGATGAGGAGAACCGCCGTATCTTTGCCTCGCTGCGCTCGCTGTCGGATTACATACAGCAGCACCGGGTGAAGGCCTAGCAGCGAGTCGCGCCGTGCGACTTGCGCCGCTCAACATCACCGCCTACACCGCGACCTGCGCGGCCGGTGCCGGACGCGCGGCGCTGCTGCAGGCGCTGCGCGCGCGCGCGAGCGGTCTCACGCCCAACGACTTCACCGCGACGCCGCTGGCGACGAGCATTGGACGCGTGCCGCAGCTCGAGCAGCAGCCGCTGCCGGGTGAGTTCGCGATGTGGGAGTGCCGCAACAACCGCCTCGCGTGGCAGGGCCTTGCGCAGGATGGCTTCCGGGAGCGGGTCGCCGCGGCCCGCGCGCGCTACGGCGCCGGGCGGATCGCTGTCGTGCTCGGCACCTCGACCTCGAGCATCGGCGCGACCGAGGAGGGCTATCGGCGCCTGGGGAGCGACGGCCAGTATCCACCGGAGCTGCGCCGCCCCATCGTGCACACCCCGCACTCGCTCGGGGATTTCGTGCAGCGGGCCCTCGGCCTCGAGGGCGTGTGCGCGACGGTTGCCACCGCGTGCTCCTCGAGCGCCAAGGCCTTCGCGCACGCCGAGCGCCTGATCCGCATGCAGCTCGCCGATGCAGCCGTGGTCGGGGGCACCGATTCGCTGTGCGGCAGCGTGCTCTACGGCTTCAACTCCCTGGAGCTCACCTCGCGCGAGCCGTGCCGGCCGTTCGATGTGCGGCGCGACGGCATCAGCCTGGGAGAGGCCGCGGGCTTCGCCCTGCTCGAGCGCGCCGGAGAGGGCCCGTGGCTGCTCGGCTACGGCGAGTCGAGCGATGCGCATCACATGTCCTCGCCGCACCCGCAGGGCGTGGGCGCGCGCCTCGCGCTCGAGGCGGCGCTCTCGAGCGCGGCGCTGCCGGCGCAGGCGATCGACTACATCAATCTGCACGGCACCGCGAGCCGCAAGAACGACGAGATCGAAGGCGCGGTGGTCGCCGAGCTGTTTCCGGCGCGCACGCGGGCCAGCTCCACCAAGGGCTGGACCGGGCACACGCTCGGCGCCGCGGGCATCGTCGAGGCGGTCATCACGCTGCTCGCGCTGGAGCACGCGCTCGCGCCCGGCACGCTCAATTGCCGCGAGCTCGACCCGGCCTGCGGCCCCCAGATCCTGCGCGACAACGAGGAGCGCGCGCTCGAGTTCGCCCTGAGCAACTCCTTCGGCTTCGGCGGCAGCAACTGCGTGCTCGCGTTCGGGCGCTCGCGCCCGCACTGACACACATGACGGGCGGCAGCGCATACGTGGAGGGCATCGGGCTGTGGTCGCCGCGGCTGCCGGGCTGGGAGGCGGCGCGCGCCACGCTGCGCGGGGAGGCGCTGGCGCCTGCGCCAGCTGCGGGCCGGCCTGCGGCCGCACTGCTGCCGCCCACCGAGCGGCGACGTGCCCCCGATGCGGTGCTGATCGCGCTCGAGGTCGCATCCAATGCCTGCGCGATGGCGCAGCGCGATCCGAAGACGCTCGCGAGTGTGTTCGCCTCGACCTACGGCGATCTGGTGATCAGCGACTACATGTGTGCGACGCTCGCGGACAATCCAGCGCTCATCTCACCCACCAAGTTCCACAACTCCGTCCACAACGCCCCGGCCGGCTACTGGACGATCGCCACCGGAGCGCTCGCGCCGTATACGGCGCTCACGGCGTATCGGTACACCTTCGGCACCGCGCTGCTCACGAGCCTTACGCAGCTGGCGAGCGATACGGCTCCGGTGCTGTGCGTGGCCTACGACATCGAGGCGCGCGGTCCGCTTGCGACCATGGCGGACAGCCGCGGTCTGCTCGGCGTGGCCTTGGTGCTGGCGCCCGAGCGCACGGCCGCGAGCCGTGCACGCCTCGCCTGGCAGGTGCGCTGCGGGGAGGCCCGTGACAGCGTGCCGCGCGCGCAGAATGCTGCGCTCGCCGCGGGCAACGCGATGGCCGGCTGCCTCGCGCTCGCGGAGGCGCTCGCCGATGCGCTGCCGCGCCAGCTCGTGCAGAGCCTCGCGCCGCGGCTTGCGATCGAGCTCAGCGTGGTGCCCGTGGCGGGCGCGAGCACCGCTCCATGAGCCGGCCTGAGGTGGTCATTCTGGGAGGCGGCCTCGCCGGCCTCACCCTCGCGCTGCAGCTGCGGCAGCGCCTGCCGGCCCTCGACATCCTCGTCCTCGAGCGGCAGCGCCACCCGGTGCCGGCGGCGACGCACAAAGTCGGCGAGTCCTCGGTCGAGATCGGCGCGCACTACTTCAGCCACGTGCTCGGCCTCACCGAGCACCTCGCGACACGGCAGCTGAAGAAGTTCGGGTTCCGGTTCTTTTTCTGCGACGGCAGGCGCGATCTCGACCAGGTCCTCGAGCTCGGCGCGAGCCGCTACCTCGCAACGCCGGCCTATCAGCTCGATCGCGGCATCTTCGAGAACTATCTGGGCGAGCGCGCCCGGGCCTGCGGCGTGCGCTTCCTCGATGGCGCGTGCATCGCCGGCCTGGCGCTCGGCAGCGGCGGAAGCGCGCATGCGGTCGACTACGAGCACGCAGGTCGCGTGCAGCGTCTGCAGGCACGCTGGGTGGTCGATGCCTCCGGCCGCGCCGGCCTCCTCAAGCGGCACCTCGGACTTGCACAGGGCAACGCCCACGATGCCAACAGCGTGTGGTTCCGCATCGGCACGCGCATCGATGTGAACGACTGGTCGGCGAATGCGGCCTGGCGCGCTCGCTGCGATCCGCCCGACCGCTGGCTCTCCACCAATCACCTAGTGGGCGAGGGCTACTGGGTGTGGCTCATCCCGCTCGCCTCCGGCTCGCACTCGGTGGGCATCGTGGCGGACGCGCGCCTACATCCGCTCAAGTCGATGAACACCTTCGACAAGGCGCTCGCCTGGCTGCACCGCCATCAGCCGCGCCTCGCCGAGGAGCTCGAGGGCCGGCGCGCGGCGCTGCAGGACTTCTGCTTTCTGCGCCGCTTCTCCTACGGCTGCAAGCAGGTGTTCTCCGCATCCCGCTGGGCGCTGACGGGCGAGGCGGGCATGTTCCTCGATCCGTTCTACTCCCCGGGGAGCGATTTCATCGCCATCGGCAATACCTACATCACCGAGCTCATCGCGCGCGATCTCGCCGGAGAGCCCCTCGAGGCCTACGCGCACGTCTACGAGCAGCTGTTCCAGTCCTTCTATCGCAGCACGCTGACGCTGTACCTGGATCAGTACGCGATGTTCGGCGACCCGGAAGTGCTCCCGGTCAAGGTGCTCTGGGACTACACCTACTACTGGGGTGTGCTGTGCCAGCTCTTCTTCCAGCGCCGGCTCACCGATGTGCCGATGCTCGGGCGCATTCGCGGCGAGCTCGCCGCGACGCTCGACCTCAACGAGACGATGCAGCGACTGCTGCGCGCCTGGTCGGCCGTGAGCGCCAAGCGCAATGCCGCCGTGATGATCGACCAGGCAGCGCTCGGCTGGTTCGCGGAGCTGAACCGCGGTCTCACGGATCGGCTCGACGATGCCGGCTTCGAGGCCCGCATGCGCGCCAACGGCGCCCAGCTGCGCACCCTCGCCGCGGAGATCCTCGCGCGCGCATCGGCCGATCACCCTGGCCTGGATACTGCCGCGGTGCGCGCGCTATGCGGCGCAAGCTGCGCGGGCGCGGCACCGCTGCTGTTCGCCGCCGCGGCCTAGCAGTCGGGCTGGCCGCCGCTCTTCAGCGCCTCTACCAGGTCCGGGCGCGCCATGACCGCCACGCGCCCGCTTGCGAGCTCCATGCCCGCATGCTGCAGGCGGAAGGCATACTGCCAGCTGCTCGCCGCGCTCATGAGGCGGCGCGCCTCGACGATGAGCTCGCCCTCGAGGTCATCGAGGTAGTCGCACGCGAAGTGCACCTCGCGCAGCAACACGATCAATCCGGGCAGCGCCTGCTGTCCGGCCGCCTCGGCCGCAAGTCCGCCGTGCACCGCGGCCGCCTGTCCCCCGTACTCGCAGGCGTGCACCGACCGCAGCCGCCCGCGGCAGGCAAGGGGGTGAGCGGGTGAGCGATGGGTGCGCGTGGCGGCGACGATCCGCTCCAGGTCCCACTCGAGCACCCGGTCGATGAGGCACATCGCCCCGCGGTGCGGAATCAGCCGGGCGATGGCCTCGCGGCCGATCATTGGCTGCCGCTCGCGCGCGCCACGGTGCGTGGCGGCACCAGCAGCAGCGCCAGGACGAAGTTGCCCGTGACGCCCATGACCACCGTCACGCCGATCGCGCGCAGCACCGGCAGCGTCGAGCTGCCGAGCACCGAGAACACCACGCAGGCGGCCGCGGCGCACACGAGGAGCGCGTGCAGCGTGCGGCGGAGCATGGCGGGATCGTGCGAGGCGCGCTCGAAGAACAGCGCGTAGTCGAGACCGAGACCCGCGGCCAGCACCAGCGCGATCAGATGGAACAGGGTGAGGGACACCCCCGCGGCGTGCAGCAGCGCGAGCGTCAGAAGGCTGGTGAGCACCATCGGCGTGATCACGCGCAGCGCCCGGGCGAGCGAGCGCAGCGCGACGACCACGACCCCCGCGAGCAGCAGCGCCGCGAGCGCGACACTCCACAGGATGCGCACCCGCTGATGCGCCACCAGGTCCTCCGAGGCCTGCTTGAGGTCGAGCAGGCTCACCTCACCGTGCGAGGCGGCGGCCAGCGAGACGAGCGCAGCCGGATCGCGCACATCGCTCAGTGTCACGAGGCCGATCCAGCGATGCTCGCGCTCGATGAGCAGGCTCCCGGTCGTGAGCTCGAGCGGCGTCCCCGCCACCGAGGCCGCCGTCAGCGGCGGCAGAGCCCGCGCTCGGGCGACATCGGCCACGAAGGGCTCGAACAGCTGCGGCTGGAAGGCGAGTCCGCGCATGGCGGTGGCGAGCGCCGCGCGCAGCTCGGCCTGCGTGGGCAGCGCCGCGCGGCGCCTGAGCTGGGTGGCCGCGCTCGGCAGATAGCGGGCGGCAAAATCGTAGTGCGCGATCGCATGGCTTGCGACGCTCGCATCGAGCTCGCCCGCGAGGCGCTCCTCGCGCGCGAGGATCTGGTCGGCGCTCGTGCCCTCGATCGCGAGCATGTAGCGGATGTCGGGCGCACCAAGCTCCTCGCGCAGCGCCGCGTACTCGCGCAGGTTGGGTTGCGGCACGGGGGTGAGCCGGCCGAGATCGTTCTCCCACAGCGGCCCGGGAACGAGCACGAGCGTCGCGAGGCACGCAAGCGCGAGCGTCGGGGCGAGCCAGGCTGACCGCGGGAGCGCCGCCACCAGCGCCGCGGCACGCGCCTGCAGCGCGCCCACGCCGTGGTCGGACACGTGCTCGGACATCAGGCGCGGCAGCAGGAAGCGTGAGGCGAGGCCGGCGGAGGCGAGTCCGGTCACATTGAAGCAGGCAAGCTGCGCGAGCCCGACGACGCCGGAGACGAGGAACGCGAGATACGCGATGCAGATCGCAGCCACGGCGGTGGCGAGCGTGGGCCACACGGCGCGTACGCCGACGAGCGGCGGCACGCCCGGCAGCTGGTGGCTGAAGAGATAGATCGGGTAGTCGAGCGCGACTCCGATCAGCGTAAAGCCGAACGCGATGGTGATGCCGTGCACGGTGCCGAACAGCGCCGCGACGGTGGTGAGGCCGACGATACCCGCGGTCGCGAGCGGCAGTGCGCCGAGCACCACGTAGCGCACGCGGCGATAGGCGAGCAGCATCAGCACGATCATTCCCGCGGTGTCGAGGATGCCGGCGAGCCGCGCATCGGCCTCGCTGCGGCCCTGCATCAGCACCGAGAACGCGCCTGGGCCGGTGACGGTGAGCTCGACTTTGGCGGCGCTGCGCGCGTGCTCGAAATGAGCGTGGAGCTTCGCGAGCGCGCGCTTCTGACCCTCCGGGTCGAACGCCGGCGCCGCGGTCTCGACCACGAGCAGTGCCGCAACCCCGCGCCGATCGAACCACACGTCATCGAGCTGCTGTGGCTCCTGCGAGGGCTGCCAGGCCTGCAGGAGCTTCACGATCTCGAGCGTCGGATCGCGCGGGATCAGCGGCTCGAGCAGCGTCGCGGCCGGCGAGGCGAGATCGCGCTCGCGCGCCGTGAGCTCGGACTTGAGAAAGCGCTCATCGAGGCGCGCGCTGTCGAGCGTCGGGGACAGCAGGTAACGATAGGGCAGCAGGGCCTCGGGCACGGAGTCGAGGCGATTCTCGCCGTTCGCCACCAGGCGAAAGGCGGGGTCGGCGCGCAGCTCGGTTGCGAGCTGCTGCGAGGTGTCCGCCAGGGCCTGGGCGTCCGCGCCGGTCAGGGCGACGAGCAGCAGCCGCGCCGCCGGCCCCTCGCTCACCTCCTCGAGCAGCAGCCGCTCGACCGAGGTGTGCGGGGCGGGCATGAACAGGCGCAGATCGCCGCTCACGACGAGGCGCTGGTGGATGATCCAGGCGAACAGCGCGATCAGCGCGCCCCACACGCCGGCGAGCAGCGCCGCCCCCGCGCGCGGGCTCATTTGCACTGCTGATCGAACCAGGCGCGATCGGCCATCGGCGGCGGCTTCTCGGCCGCCTGCGAGACCAGCATCACGGTCGTCGTGTCGTGCGGCTGCTGGGTGGTGATGCAACGCGGCTCATCGCGGCGGCCGGCGACGACGATCGAGAGAATGCGCGAGCGCACGTGCGCATCGCGCGGCGTGAGCTGCAGCGTCCAGGACGCCTCGTCGCCGGAGATATCCAGGTCGAACTCGCGCCGCAGCCCCGCGGCATCCCCGGAGAGCAGCGCGGCGAAGGAGCCGAGCAGACTCTTCATCTCCGGTGCGTGCTGCAGGGAGAAGTGCTGCGGCTTGCTACCCTCGCGCTCGAGGGTAACGGCCTCGCCGCGCACCTCGGTGCGCTCGTGATACGGGCTCTCGACCGTGCGGGCGAGCGCATCCGGCCCCAGATACTCGAGCTTGCCCGCGACCACGAGCGGCCGCGTCAGCAAATGCAGGAAGTGGGCCTCCACGAACGGGGTGGTCGCCGGTGCCGGGCGCGCGAGCTGCTTGAGCAGCGCGTCGATGTCAGGAGCGGCGCACCAGCCCGCCGCGGGCAGCAGCGTGAGCAGCGCGAGTCTCAAGATCGAGCGTCTTGTCTTGCCAGAAGTCATAGAAGTTGAACCAGTTGTAGGGCGCGAGGCGTGCATAGTGGGCAAGGCGGTCCGCGAAGCGCTGCGCGAGGGCGGCGGCGAGCGCCTGGCGCTCGCGCCGCTCGACGGCGAGGCCCTCCGAGAACGTCTCGAAGTGCAGATCGTAGCGCTTGCCGCCGCGATACAGCCCGAAGCTCAGGATCACCGGCGCCTGCACCGCGGCCGCGAGCAGCCACGGGGCCGCGGGGAACGGCGCCGTGTGCCGCAGGAACTGCGCGTGCACCACGGCGTCGCCGGGCTTGGCGCGGTCCACGGGCATGGCGACGATGGCGTTGCGATCCAGCGCCGCCTTGATCGCGAGCGCCACCTCCGGCCCCGTGCCGCGCGGGTTGATGATGGTCGCCGCCAGCGCTGGATTGAGCGTTGCGAGCAGCGAGCTCAACGCCGCCCCGTGCTCGGCGTCGAGCACGATGCGCACGGTCACGTCGGGCCGCTCGAGGCTGAGCACGCGCAGGGCATCGAAGCTGCCGAGGTGCGCCCCGAACAGCAGTACGCCCTTGCCGCGCGCCAGCAGCCGGTCGAGCTCGGCGAGGCCGTAGGTGCGGATATCGAAGCGCCGGAAGCGCTCGGACAGCAGGAACACACGGTCGAGGATCGTGCAGGCGAACGTGCGGATGTGCCGCGCGACGTCCCGCGCGCCCGCCGGGCGCTGCAGGATGCGGCCGAGGTAGGCGCGCGAGGCACGCCGCTCCGGACCTCGGCGCACCAGGAAATACACCGTGATCGGATAGAGCGCGAGCCGCGCCGGGGCGCGGCCGAAGCGCAGCGCGAAGCCCGCGATCAACCGCAGCGCCGTGCGGCCGCCGCCCTCGGGCCGCTCGCGCCACGCGGCTCTCATCGTGCCCCCTGCGGCGCGAGCTGGAACGTGCCCTGCGCGATGAGGCCGGCCGCGCTCTCCACGCGAAAGCGCAGCGCGGATCCCTCGAGATCGAGCAGGACCTGCGCGTCCTGATCCGGTCCGAGGGGCGACTGGAACTTGGCATGCGGCAGCGCTGCGATGCGCAGCGGGCGGGCGAGCCAGCGCTCGGCGGCCTCGAGCACGCTCTCGAGCACCACCACCGCCGGAATCACCGGGTAGCCGGGGAAATGACCCGGCAGCGCCGGATGCGATGCGGGGATGCGCACGGGCGCCTCGTGATGGGCCTCGTTCATGCGGAGCTCCGCGCGCCGCGCGGGCGCGCCGCTCCAAAGGCCGCCGGCGCGACTCGCACCATCCGTCGCAGGAAATCGAGAATGTTGGCATACGGCTGCTGCGGGAAGCGTTGCCGCCGATAGCCGTACTCGATCGCAAAGAAGGCGGCGACGATGCCGTACTCGAGCAGATTGGCGAACAGCGACCACACCTCCTGCGGCACCGTCACCCCGGGGTGCAGGCCGAGGAGCAGCAGGATGCCGTTGGGCGCGGCAAACAGTGCCAGGGCGAGGCTCACCGCCGCCAGCACGGCAAACAACCCCGCCCACGCGATCGTCAGGCGCCGCGCGTACACCTCGATCGCCGGGTCGAGCTGCTCGTCGGGGGCGTGCAGCAGGCGCACGATGCGCTCGATCAGCGGCACGCGCCCCGGGGTGAGCGTGCGGGCGAACAGCCAGGCTCCGAACAGGTCGGTCACGATGGCCGGCGCGTACAGCGGCAGCCACGCAAGGCTCGAGCGCGCGAGCACGATGAGGATGGCGGCGGCCGCGGCGGCGCTCACATAGGCCGCGGGGCGCCCACGGGCGAGCCCGGGCAGCAGTACCGCGAGCGCCAGCGCCCCGAGGCTCGCTGCGGTGAGCAACGCGCTGCCCCTCACGACGGCGAAATGAGCCAGCAACGGATAGCACACCGCCAGAGCGATCATGATCCCCTTCAAGAGCATTCGCGCACCGCCACGGCCCGGCACAGTATCACTTTCGAGCTCACCCGACCCACGTGGGAGGCGGGACCGGACCGCGCTACTATCAACACATGCCGCGCTCGTTCCACGCCAGTCGCCCGCTTGCGCTCGCCGTGCTCGCGGTGGGTCTTGCGGGCTGCTCGCTCGTGTCGCTGAAGAGCCCGGAGAAGCCGCTGTCGGCGCGCGACCTGAACGCGCGCATTCTGACGCACGAGTACGCGGCGCACTTCATGGCGGATATCGCGCACGCGGCGGATGCGATCGCGGAGGCCTCCAGCGATCCGGCGGTGCGGCTCAACGCACTGCGGTGGAAGATCGCGGCCGTGTCGCACGAGATCATCCGCGATGCGGGCGAGGAGGCGCGCCGCAGCGCATGAGCAGCAGCGATCCCAAGGCCCCCTCACGGCGCTCGCTGCGCAACCTACCGCTGCGGGTGATGCGCATCTCCTGGTGGGACCTCGCGCAGACACTCGGACCGATCCTGATCCTCGGCACGCTCGGGGTGTGGCTGGCGCTGCACTTCGGCGGCCCGGCGCCGCCGCACTCGATCACCCTCGCCGGCGGCATGAAGGGCAGCAACTTCGCCACGGTCGCCGGGCGGTATCAGAGGTTCCTGAAGCGCAACGGCGTCGAGCTGAAGATCCTCGAGACGGAGGGCTCGCTCGACAATCTCAACCGCCTGACGACCCCGCACATGCGCGTCGATATCGCGCTCGTGCAGGCCGGGCTTACCGAGCGCAACGACACGAGCGACATCGAGTCGCTCGGCAGCATGTTCTTCCAGCCGCTGCTGATCTTCTATCGCAGTGCGAAGTCGATCGTGCGCCTGTCGGAGCTCGAGGGCGGACGCATCGCCATCGGCCCCGAGGGCAGCGGCACGCGGGCGCTCGCGCTCGCCCTGCTGAAGGCGAACGAGATCGAGCCGGGTGGGCGCACGCAGCTCACGAGCGATGAGGGCGAGGCAGCCCGCAAGGCGCTGCTCAACCGGCAGGTCGAGGCGATCTTCCTGACCGGTGACTCCGCCTCCGGCACCACGATCCGGGAGATGCTGCACGCCGAGGGAGTGCGGCTGTTCGACTTCCGGCAGGCCGATGCCTACGTGCGCCGCTTTCCCTATCTCAACAGGCTCACCGTGCCGGCAGGCGCCTTCGATTTGGGCGAGGATCTGCCGCCCACGGACTTGAGCCTGCTCGCCCCGACCGTCGAGCTGCTCGCGCACGCCGATCTGCACCCGGCGCTCGTCGATCTGCTGGTGGAGGCCGCCCAGGAGACGCACGGCCGCGCCTCGATCCTGCAGGCAGCCGGACAGTTTCCAACGCCCGCGACGCACGACTATCCGATCAATACCGAGGCGGCGCGCTATTACAAGTCCGGCGACCGGAGCTTCGCCTACCGCTACCTGCCGTTCTGGCTCGCGAGCCTCTTCAATCGGGTCGTCGTGGTGCTGGTGCCGATCGTGGTGCTGGTGATACCGGGCTTGAGATTCCTTCCCCAGCTGTACCGCTGGCGCATCTCGAGCCGCGTGCACCGCCGCTACGGGGAGCTCATGGCGGTCGAGCGCGAGGCGCTGGGACCGCTCACGCCGGAGCGCCGCGCGGCGCTCGGCGAGCGGCTGGACGACATCGAGCGGTCGGTCATCTCGCGACGCATGCCCGGCTCGCACGCCGAGCAGGTCTACGTGCTGCGGGAGCACATCCGCTTCGTGCGCGAGAATCTCGCGCGCAGAGTCGAGTAACGAGAACCAAGAGGGGGGTGCATGTCGAACGGCAGTGCCGCCGAGCCGCTTGCGGCCGGCGCGAAGATCACGGCGCCCGGCGCGGGACGCGGCGCGAGTCTCATCGGCCAGATCGCCTGGGCGATCGGCGATGGCGCGCGCAGTCCCTACAACGTCCTCGTCAACATCTTCATCTTCGCCGCCTACTTCACCACCGTGGTGATCCCCGATCCCGTGCGCGGTCAGACCCTGTGGAGCTACACCTCCGCGATGGGCGCCATCCTCGTGGCGATCGGGGCGCCGCTCCTCGGCGCGATCGCCGATGCGGGCGGACGCCGCAAGCCCTGGCTCCTCGCGTGCATCATCATCGGGGTGCCCTCCATGGCCTCGCTGTGGTACGCCGTTCCGGGCATGACCCACGGCCTTGGCTGGATCATGCTCGCGGTCATCGGCGGCGCAGTCTTCTTCGAGTGGTCGACGGTGTTCACGAGCGCCATGCTGCCGAACGTGGCGCCGCGCGGCCGGATCGGCCTGCTGAGCGGCCTGGGGTTCAGCCTCGGCAATCTCGCCGGCATTCTCGTGTTCCTCTTCTATCTCTACGCCTGGGAGTGGAACCCGCAGCACCCGCTCTTCGGGCTCGATGTGGGCGCACACGAGCCGCAGCGGGCCGTGGGCATCGTCGCGGCGGTGTGGCTCATCGTGTTCTCGCTGCCGCTGTTCACGCTCACGCCGGACTCGCCGGGCACCGCGCTGCCGGTCAGGGTGGCGATCCGGCGGGGACTGAGCAGTCTCGGGCACACCCTGAGCCAGCTCGGCAGCTACCGCAATGTCGCGCATTACCTGGTGGCGCGGCTCTGCTTCAATGAAGGCTTCATCGTGATGATGCTGTTCACCAGCGTGGTCGCGGCGGGTGTGCTGCACTGGACGCCGGGGCAGCTGCTCACCATGGGTCTCATCAACAGCGTGATCGCGACCATCACGGGGGTGTGCGCCGGCTGGCTCGACCAGCGCATCGGGGCCAAGGCCGCGACCATGATCTTCGTCGCCGGCTGCCTCGTGGCGAACGTCGTGGTCTGCTCGATCACGCCCGACACGGTGTTGTTCGTGAAGCTGTCGGGAGCGTCGCTCGCCTCCACCGGAGGGGTGTTCCCGACGCTGCCCGACAAGGTGTTCCTGCTCACGCAGAATCTGATCGCGCTGTTCGTGACCGGAGGGCTTGCGACCAGTCGCTCGCTCATGGCGAAGATCGCACCGCCGACGATGCTGACGGAGTTCTTCGGCCTGTACGCGGTCTCGGGCAACGCCGTGACGTTCATGGGGCCGCTTGCGATCGGGCTCATCACCTCCCTGTTCCACAACCAGCGCGCGGGAGTCGCCGCGGGCGCGGCATTTCTGCTGGCCGGTCTCCTGCTCATGATCGGCGTGCGCGAGCAGCCAACGGATACGGCGGGAGGCTCCCATGGATGATGCATTGCGCAATTCACGGCTGTGGCGGGTCCTTGCCCTCGCTCCGCTCCTCGGGCTTGCCCCGCAGATTCCGGTGCGCGCCCAGGCCTCGGTGGATTCCGGAACACTCAATCGCATCGCCGATGCGGGCTTCAATCACGGCCAGGTCGTGGAGACCGCGGCGCATCTCGCCGATCAGATCGGCGGGCGGCTCACGAACTCGCCCGCGATGCGCAAGGCGGAGGGCTGGACACAGAGCGAGTTCAGCGCCTGGGGATTGAAGAACGTGCACACCGAGGGCTTCGACTTCGGCCGCGGCTGGTGGATCGAGTCTTCCCGGGTCAGGCTCATCGCGCCGCGGCCGCTCGAGCTGAAGGCCATTCCCATCGCCTGGACGCCCTCGACCAACGGCCCGCTGCGGGCACCGCTCGTCGTCGCCCCGATGCGCACCGTGCAGGATTTCGATCAGTGGAAGGGCAAGCTGAAGGGCAGGATCGTGCTCATCAGCTGGCCTGCCCCGCCAAGGGATGCGACCGAGGCCCCGTTCCAGCGCCTGAGCGATGCCGAGATCGCACGCCTCGACCAGTACGCCGAGCCGAGGTTCGATCCGGAGGCGCGTCAGCGCCGCCTCGAGCTGCGGGTGTTCGCGAGCAAGGTGGACGCCTTCCTGGCGGCCGAGGGCGCGCTCGCCTGGGCCTCGATGTCCCGCTCCGACGGGCGGCTGCTGCACGGCGAGGGCTACTCGTACCAGGTCGACCACACACCGAAGCTGCCGGGGGTCGAGCTCGCCGCGGAGGACTACCTGAAGCTCACGCGGCTGGCGAAAGTGGGCGAGGTAGCGCTCGAGATCGACAGCAACGTGCACTTCGAGGATCAGGACCACAAGGCCTACAACGTCCTGGCGGAGATTCCCGGGAGCAGCTCGAAGAGCGGCTATGTGATGGCGGGGGCGCACCTTGACAGCTGGGTGGCCGGCGACGGCGCCGCCGACAACGGCGCGGGCGCGGCCATCGTCATGGAGGCCGCGCGGATCCTGGCAACCCTGGGCGTGCGGCCGAACCGGGCCATCCGCTTCGTGCTGTGGGCGGGCGAGGAGCAGGGCCTGCTGGGCTCGGCGGCCTACGTGGAGCAGCACCTCGCGCGCCGGCCGCCCCCGACCGACCCGGCCGCGGCCGGGCTCGGTCCGAGCTACCAGCCCGAGACCTACCCGGTGGAGCCGCTGCCGGAGTTCTCGCAGCTCGCCGCCTATTACAACATCGACAACGGGTCGGGGAAGATCCGCGGCATCTACACCGAGGGCAACTTCGCGGTCGTGCCGATCTTCCGGGAATGGCTCGCCCCTTTCCGCAGCCTCGGCGCGAGCGCGGTCGTCGCGCAGCCCACCGGTGCCACCGATCACGTCTTCCTCAGCCGCCTGGGGCTCCCCGCCTTTCAGTTCATCCAGGACCCGCTCGACTACGAGAGCCGCGTCCACCACAGCGATCTCGACACCTTCGACCACCTGCGGCCGGATGACCTGAGGCAGGCGTCGGTCGTGCTCGCCGCGCTGCTACTGGATGCGGCCGACTTTCCGGTTCCGCTGCCGCACAAGGTGCTCCCCACCCAGCCGCGGGTGACAGACCCGTTCCACTACCCGGAGCCCTCCAAGCCGTAGGGAGGAGCCTGCGCCCCTCCCTACGGTTCCCATCGGGGTGCGGAGCGAGCGCTTCAGGAGCCGACCTGAATGCGCCGCGGCAGAGCTTTCGCCTGCTTCGGGATGGCGATCTGCAAGACGCCGTTCTTGCCCGTCGCCCTCACGCGCTCGCTGTCCACGGTCTCGGGAAGCACGAACTGGCGGTAGAAGCGGCCATGGCCGCGCTCGGCGCGTGAGCGGACGAGGTCTGCATTGCCCGCGGGCTGCGCCGTCGGGAGACGCTCGCCGGCAATGCTGAGCACGCCGTTCTCGAGGGTGATCTCCACCCGGTCCGCCTCGACGCCGGGCAGGTCCACCGCCAGCTCGAACCGGTCGGTGTACTCGGCAATATCCACGGCCGGGACCCACGTGGAGGTCGCCCCGCTGCTGTCCGAGCTCGACAGGCTCGTGAAGACGCGGTTGATCTCATCCTGCAGCTGCGACACCAGAGCTGCGGGTTCATATCGTAAGAGTGCCATGACGTGATCTCCTCAAATGATTTGAACGCGGTGATGTCGGTGGAGGGACACGTGAGCCCGAGGGCCCGCCCGCTCCCCTACGGGCGTTCGATCTAGGGTCGGGCGAGAGTCTTTCAAGGGCCCATTGACCGTCCCGCCTCGGTCGGTAATATTCGGTACATAGTCCAGGTACAGCCCGAACGAGCGATGCGGGGCCCGCTGTCATAGCGCCCACACCGCCCGCGAACGCCCTCCCGCGGCTCCTGACGAAGGCCCGCGGTCCCTGACACAGATTATTTGACAGTAGTCCGCCACGGGCGCGCCCGCGGCGGGGTGGTTTGCCGCGCGGCCCGCCAGGGCTGCGGCGACGAGCGTGCCCGGTTGCCTGCCGGAGCGGTGTGGGCTAAGAACGGGCGAGGAGAGTCGGGAATGCAAGGCGAGCGCAGCAACAAAGGACGAACCGTGCGGCCCGGCCGTCAGGGCCTCTACGATCCATGGTTCGAGCACGACGCCTGCGGCGTCGGCTTCGTGGTCAACATCAAGGGCCGCAAGTCGCACCAGATCCTGCAGCAGGGCATCCAGGTGCTGCGCAACCTCGATCACCGCGGCGCCTGCGGCTGCGAGGTCAACACCGGCGACGGCGCTGGCGTGCTGCTGCAGATGCCGCACACGTTCCTGAAGGAAGTCACCCGCAAGACGCGACTGCCGCTGCCGGGCCCGGGCGAGTACGGCAGCGGACTCGTGTTCCTGCCGAAGAGCCCGACCAAGCGGCGGCGCCTCGAGGAGCACTTCGAGCACATCGTGCAGTCGGAAGGCCAGACCGTGCTCGGCTGGCGGACCGTGCCGACCAACAACAGCATGCTCGGGGATACGGCCAAGGCCTGCGAGCCTTTCATCCGGCAGGTGATCATCGCCCGCAATGCCGCGCTCGCGGACGACATGGCGTTCGAGCGCAAGCTGTATGTGATCAGAAAGCGCGCCTACAACGAGATTCGCGCCTCGACCGAGGACGGCGCGGAGTACTGGTACCTGCCGAGCCTGTCGTTCAAGACCATCGTCTACAAGGGGATGCTGCTCACCGAGCAGCTCGCGCAGTACTACCTCGATCTGCAGAACCCCGCGATGGAGACGGCGCTCGCGCTGGTGCACTCGCGCTTCAGCACCAACACGTTCCCGAGCTGGGACCGCGCGCATCCTTACCGCTATCTCGCCCACAACGGCGAGATCAACACGCTGCGCGGCAACATCAACTGGATGAAGGCGCGGGAGGCGCTGTTCGAGTCCGAGCTGTTCGGCGAGGACGTGAAGAAGATCCGCCCGATCGTCAATCCTTATGGCAGCGACTCGGCGATGTTCGACAACACGCTCGAGCTGCTGGTGCTCGCGGGCCGCTCGCTGCCGCACGCCATGATGATGATGATCCCGGAGCCCTGGTCCAACCACGAGAGCATGGACGATGCGCGCCGCGCCTTCTATCAGTACCACTCGAGCCTGATGGAGCCCTGGGACGGGCCGGCCTCCATCGCGTTCACGGATGGCAAGAGGATCGGCGCCGTGCTCGATCGCAACGGCCTGCGGCCCTCGCGCTATTACGTGACCAAGGACGACCTCGTCATCATGGCCTCCGAGGCGGGCGTGCTCGAGGTGCCCCCGGAGAACATCCTCACCAAGGGGCGCCTGCAGCCCGGGCGCATGTTCCTGGTCGATACCGAGGAGGGCCGCATCGTCGGCGACGAGGAGCTCAAGGAGAAGATCGCCTCCGAGCGACCCTACCGCCAGTGGCTCGATGAGCACCTGCTGCAGCTGGAGGATCTGCCCGCGGCGCCCGAGGTGCCCCTGCCGGATCACGACATGCTGCTGCAGCGGCAGATCGCCTTCGGCTACACGTTCGAGGATCAGCGCCTGCTGCTCGAGCCGATGGCGAAGAGCGGCGTCGAGGCGGTCGGCTCCATGGGCAACGATGCGGCGCTTGCCGTGCTGTCGGCGAAGCCGCGGCTGCTGTATGACTACTTCAAGCAGCTCTTTGCGCAGGTCACCAATCCGCCGATCGACTGCATTCGCGAGGAGCTGATCACCTCCGCCGAGGTCTGGCTCGGCTCCGAGGGCAATCTGCTGCAGCCGCAGCGCGCCGATTGCCGGCGCCTGGAGATGAAGGGGCCGATTCTCACCAACGAGGAGCTCGCCAAGGTGCGAAGGCTCAATGCCCCGGGCATGAAGGTCGGGGTGCTCTCGATCCTGTTCCGCGTGACGCGCGGGGAGAAGGGTCTGGTCAAGTCGGTCGAGGAGCTGTGCCTTGCGGCGCGCCGCATGATCTGCGACGAGGAGGTCAACATCCTCATCCTGAGCGACCGCGGCGTGAATCGCGAGTTCGCGGCGGTGCCGGCGCTGCTCGCGGTCTCGGGCCTGCATCACTACCTGATCCGCGAGGGGCTGCGCACGCGCGTGAGCCTCGTGCTCGAGACCGGCGAGGCGCGCGAGGTGCACCACTTCTCGCTCATCATCGGCTACGGCTGCAGCGCCATCAATCCGTATCTCGCGTTCGAGACGCTCGACGGCATGATCCGCGACGAGCTGCTCGTCGGCGTCGATCACAAGAGCGCCTGCAAGAACTACGTCAAGGCCGCCACCAAGGGCGTCGTCAAGGTGATGTCCAAGATGGGCATCTCCGCCGTGCAGAGCTACCACGGCGCGCAGGTGTTCGAGGCGGTGGGGCTGCGCCAGGACGTGATCGATGAGTACTTCACCTGGACACCCTCGCGCATCGGCGGCATCGGGGTGGACGTGATCGCACAGGAGGTGCTGATGCGCCATCGCGCCGCCTTTCCGCAGCGCGCGGTCGACGGCCACACGCTGCCGGTGGGCGGGCTGTACCAGTGGCGCGCCGAGGGCGAGGTGCACCTGTTCAACCCGGAGTCGATCCACCGTCTGCAGAAGGCGGCGCGCACCGGGAGCTATCCGACGTACAAGTCCTACGCCAAGCTGATCGACGATCAGTCGAAGCGGCTGTGCACGCTGCGCGGGCTGCTCGACTTCAAGCAGGGCGATCCGATCCCGCTCGATGAGGTCGAGTCCGTCGAGTCGATCGTGCGCCGCTTCAAGACGGGCGCCATGTCCTACGGCTCGATCAGCAAGGAGGCGCACGAGACGCTCGCGATCGCCATGAACCGCATCGGCGGCAAGAGCAACACCGGCGAGGGCGGCGAGGATCCGGAGCGCTACCAGGCGCTGCCGAACGGCGACTCGAAGAACTCCGCCATCAAGCAGGTCGCCTCCGGTCGGTTCGGCGTCACGAGCGAGTACCTGGTGAACGCGCGCGAGCTGCAGATCAAGATGGCCCAGGGCGCCAAGCCAGGCGAGGGCGGGCAGCTGCCCGGCAGCAAGGTGTATCCGTGGATCGCGAAGACGCGGCACACGACCGCGGGCGTCGGGCTGATCTCCCCGCCCCCGCACCACGACATCTATTCGATCGAGGATCTCGCCGAGCTCATCCATGACCTGAAGAACGGCAATCGCCATGCGCGCGTGAGCGTGAAGCTCGTGGCAGAGGTGGGTGTCGGCACGATCGCCGCCGGCGTCGCGAAGGCGCACGCTGACGTGGTGCTCATCAGCGGCCACGACGGCGGCACGGGCGCCTCCCCGCAGACCTCGATCCAGCACGCGGGACTGCCATGGGAGCTGGGGCTTGCCGAGACCCACCAGACCCTCGTGCTCAACAATCTGCGCAGCCGCATCGCGGTGGAGACCGACGGACAGCTGAAGACGGGCCGCGACGTCGCGATCGCAGCGCTGCTCGGCGCGGAGGAGTTCGGCTTCGCGACCGCCCCGCTCGTCGCGCTCGGCTGCATCATGATGCGGGTGTGCCACCTGAACACCTGCCCCGCGGGCGTTGCGACCCAGGATCCGCGCCTGCGCGAGCGCTTCGCCGGCTCGCCGCAGCACGTGGTGAACTTCATGCGTTTCGTGGCCGAGGACTTGCGCGAGTACATGGCGCAGCTCGGCTTCCGCACCGTGAACGAGATGGTGGGCCGCGTCGACCGCCTCGAGCCGCGCAAGGCGATCGAGCACTGGAAGGCGAAAGGCTTCGACTTCAGCAACATCCTCTATCAGCCCGACCTCGGGCCCGAGGTCGGGCGCTACTGCCAGATGGAGCAGGATCACGGCATCGAGAAGTCGCTCGATGCGACGCGGCTCCTCGAGCTGTGCCGGCCCGCGATCGAGGGGGGCGCACGCGTCGAGGCGCGCCTGCCGATCCGCAACGTCAACCGTGTCGTCGGCACGGTGACCGGAGCGGAGGTCACCCGCAAATGGGGCGCGCGGGGGCTGCCGGAGGACACGATACGCATCAAGTTCGACGGCTCCGCCGGACAGAGCTTCGGCGCCTTCCTGCCGCCCGGCATGACCTTCGAGCTCGAGGGTGATGCCAACGACTACGTCGGCAAGGGCATGTGCGGCGGCAAGCTCGCGATCTTCCCGCCGGCCGGCTCCAGCTTCGTGCCGGAGGAGAACATCATCGTCGGCAACGTCGCCTTCTACGGCGCGACCAGCGGTGAGGCCTACGTGCGTGGCATGGCGGGCGAGCGCTTCTGCGTGCGCAACAGCGGCGTCAAGGCCGTCGTCGAGGCCGTCGGGGACCACGGCTGCGAGTACATGACGGGCGGCCGCGTGGTCGTGCTCGGCCACACGGGGCGCAACTTCGGCGCCGGCATGTCAGGCGGCGTCGCCTACGTGCTCGATGAGCGCGGCGACTTCGCCGCGCACGTGAACACCCAGATGGTCGCGGTCGAGCGCCTCGATGATCCGGAGCAGATCGCCGAGGTGCGCGCGCTCATCGAGCGGCATCTGCAGTACACGGGCAGCGAGCGAGCGCGGCGCGTGCTCGAGGCCTGGGACGCGAATGTCGGGCGCTTCAAGGTGGTGATGCCGAAGGACTACAAGCGCGTGGTCGCCTGCATCCGGCGCGCGCACGAGCAGGGTCTGTCGGGCGAGGAGGCCGTGATGGCCGCATTCGAAGAGAACGCCCGCGATCTGGCGCGCGTGGGCGGCAATTGAGACTTACGGGCTGCGCGTGACCATGGGAAAGCCGACTGGGTTTATCGAGTACCTGCGGGAGCTGCCCGTCGACCGCACGCCGGTGGAGCGCGTGCGTGACTGGGGCGAGTTCCATCACCACATGGAGGAGCGGCGGCTGCGGCAGCAGGCCGCGCGCTGCATGGACTGCGGCGTGCCCTTCTGCCACACGGGCACGCTCATGAACGGCGGCGCCTCGGGCTGCCCGGTCAACAATCTCATCCCGGAGTGGAACGACCTCGTCTACCGCGGCCTGTGGCGCGAGGCGCTCGCGCGGCTGCACAAGACCAATAATTTCCCCGAGTTCACCGGCCGCGTGTGTCCGGCGCCGTGCGAGGGCTCGTGCGTGCTCGGCATCAACAACCCGCCGGTCACGATCAAGAGCCTCGAGAACGCGATCATCGATCGTGGCTTCGAGGAGGGCTGGGTGCTGCCGGAGGCCCCGGCGGTGCGCACCGGCAAGAAGGTCGCCGTCATCGGCTCAGGTCCCGCGGGCCTCGCCGCCGCTGCCCAGCTCAATCGCGCCGGCCACACCGTCACAGTGCTCGAGCGCGAGGACCGCCCCGGCGGACTGCTCATGTACGGCATCCCGAACATGAAGCTCGACAAGCGCGAGGTAGTGTTGCGGCGCATCGCGTTGCTCGAGCGCGAGGGCGTCAAGTTCATCTGCAACGCCAACGTCGGCGAGAACGTCGAGGCGCTGCTGCTGGTGAAGGACTTCGATGCGGCGATCCTGTGCACCGGAGCGACCCGGCCGCGCGATCTGCCGGCCGACGGCCGCAAGCTCGCGGGTGTGCACTTCGCCATGGAATATCTGACGGCGAGCACCAAGGCGCTGCTCGACGGCGGGCCCGAGGCCACGCCCATTCATGCCCACGACAAGGATGTGGTCGTCATCGGCGGCGGTGACACGGGGACGGATTGTGTCGGCACGGCCATGCGCCAGGGGTGCCGCAGCCTCACGCAGCTCGAGATCCTCACGCGGCCGCCGGAGGATCGCGCCGCCGACAACCCGTGGCCGGAGTGGCCACGGATCTATCGGATGGATTACGGACAGGAGGAAGCCGCGGCCCGCTTCGGCGCCGATCCGCGCCTCTACGTGACGACGGTGAAGCGATTCAATGGCGATGCCGCGGGGCGCATCGAGAGCCTGACCACCGTGAAGATCGAGTGGCAGCGCGATGCGCAGGGCCGCATGACACCGATCGAAGTGCCCGGGAGTGAGGCCACCCGGCCGGCGCAGCTCGTGCTGCTTGCGATGGGGTTCCTCGGCCCGGAGCAGTCGCTGCTCACCGAGCTGGGCGTCGCCTGCGATGCACGCAGCAACATCGTGGCCGAGCTCGGCCAGTTCAAGACGAGCGTCAAGGGAGTGTTCGCCGCGGGCGACTGCCGCCGCGGCCAGAGTCTCGTCGTGTGGGCGATCAGCGAGGGCCGCGGCGCGGCCCGCGAATGCGACCGCTATCTGATGGGCAGCACGGATCTGCCGTAGGGGCCTCACCCAAGAAGGCCTCGCGGTGTTTTGAGGGGGACACATGACGACAGACACGCTGGTCGATATGGCGCTCAAGCAGCAGGCAGCCGAGCGGCGCGAGAAGGCACTCGCGCTCATCCGCAAGACGGGCCGCCAATCGTGGCTCTCGCTGCAGCTGCCGGTGTGGCTCGCGCTCGCAGTGGTGATCCTGATCGCGTTCGTGCCGCTCGCGAAGCCGGACAAGGTGCCGTACGTCGCGCTCGTGCTCGGCTTCGCGATCGCATTGGTCGCGGGGATCACGGTCCAGCTGCACCGCCGGCTCGATGCCGTCGTGCGGTTGCTGACCGAGGATGTGCCCGCCGATTAGGCCCATGTCGACGCATCAGCAGGAAATCGAGCAGGAGCTGCTGCGGCAGATTGCCGAGAGCAGCAAGAGCGATCCGCTCATCGGCGCGAGGATCGGCGCCAAGCTGCTCAACGAGCGGCTGCTCGAGATGATGAAGTCCGAGCGCGGCGTGCACATCGAGTCGGTGCTGTGTGCCCTCGGCGCGCTCGCCGGCTACGCCTGCCAGGCCGCCGTGCGTGCCCAGTCCACGGCCCGGGGCCTGGCCGAGAACGCCTTGCTGATCAAGGTCGCGACCAAGACGGGCAAGTCATACTTCTTCGGCGAGGAGCTCAACAAGCCGCTGTCCGCTGCACAGCATTCGATCTGGAGCCTCGCCGCGCAGGGGGCGCGCCTCGCCGGCTGCACCGCCTTCCCCGATCTCAAGGAGATCTACGAGCACACGGCTGCGATCGTCGGCACCGAGACCTTCGGCCTGCCGCGCCTGCCGCAGCAGCACGCCCCGAACGACTTCGCCGAGAACTATCTGCGCGTGCTCTGGCCGGTGTTTCAGCCGAGCCTCGGCAAGGTCTGCATCGACCCGGCGCATTGGCCGGTGCTCTTTGGCATTGCGATCCAGGAGGTGATCCTGGCGGGGCGGTCCGCGATCGACCCCGGGCTCGCGCTGCGCCTCGTCATGGAGTGCGCCGTCGCGATGTCCAAGGTGGATCTGGCGCTTTAGCGCTGTGGCGGCGGGTGAGGCGATGGCGAGCATCGATCCGGAGATCGCAGCCTACTATCAGCGCGCGCCAGAGGAGTCGCGCCTGGAGGTTGGGTCATTTCCTCTGGAGGAGCTGCGCACGCGCGAGCTGATCCAGCGCTACGCGCCCGCGCCGCCCGCGGTGGTGCTCGATGTCGGCGGCGCCGCCGGTGCCTACGCGTTCTGGCTGGCGGAGCTCGGCTACACGGTACGACTGGTCGATGCGGTACCGCGCCTCGTCGAGCTCGCGTGCGCGCGCAACGAGCGTGCCGCTCACCCTCTGTCGGCCTGCAGCGTGGGCGATGCGCGCGCGCTCGCCGAGCCCAGCGGCTCGGCTGCGATGGTGCTGCTGCTCGGCCCGCTGTATCACCTGGTGCACCCGGAGGATCGGCACCGCGCGCTCGTGGAGGCGGCGCGCGTGCTGCAGCCAGGCGGAATCCTCATCGCGGCGGGCATCTCACGCTATGCCTCGGCACTCGATGGGCTCGCCCGCGAGCTGCTGCTCGATCAGGCATTCGCGCAGATCATGGAGGGCGACTTGCGCGATGGGCGGCACCGCAACCCGACGCAGCGGCTCGACTACTTCACGACCGCCTACTTCCATCGCCCGGATGAGCTGCGTACCGAGGTGACCCGCGCAAACCTGGAGATCGAGGGTCTGTACGGAGTCGAAGGGCCCGGCTGGATGCTGCCGGATTTCAGCGATCGCTGGGGCGATCCCGCCCGCCGCGACATCCTCCTCAAAGTGGCGCGCGCGCTGGAGTCCGAGCCTGGGATGCTGGGCTGCAGCGCGCACCTGCTCGCCATCGGGCGCAAGCCGTGAGGCTCTGGACGCTGCATCCGAAGTATCTCGATGCGCGCGGGCTCACCGCGCTGTGGCGCGAGGGGCTGCTTGCGCGCGCGGTCCTGCGGGGCGAGACGCGCGGCTATCGCCACCACCCGCAGCTCGCGCGCTTCAAGGCGCATCGGACGCCGCTCGCCGCGATCAACACCTATCTGCGGGCGGTGCTCGCCGAGGCCGACGCCCGTGGCTATCGCTTCGACCGCAGCAAGCTCGGCCCGCGCCGAGGGCGCATCCGCCTGCGCGCGACCCGCGGCCAGCTCGATCACGAATGGCGCCATCTGCTCGCGAAGCTGCGCGGGCGCAGTCCCCGCATCTTCGCGCGGTGGCGGCGCGAGCGTTCGCGCCTGGCGCACCCGCTGTTCAGAGTCGTCCGCGGCCGCATCGAGCCCTGGGAGCGTGCTGGCTCGCGTTTCTTTGAAAGGACCGGCAGAATCTGACCAAATCGGTCTCGGGGGGTGCAGGTGGCGCACATCAAGCGGCTGGCGCGGATCTCGCCCTGGCAGGCGGGCAAGCTGTTCGCGGTGATCTACTTCGCGATGAGCCTCGTGTTCGTCGTGCCGCTCGGCATCGTCAGCACCTTCATGCCGATGCACCACTTCCTGCGCTTCGGCCTGGTGGTGCTGGTGCCGTTCCTGTACGCGCTGCTCGCGCTGGTGCTCGTGCCGCTCGGCTGCTGGATCTACAACGTCGCCGCCTCGCTCGTCGGAGGGCTCGAGGTCTCGATCAGCGACGAGGGCGGGGCCTGAAGGGCTGATGGACCACGCCCCTATCGTGACGGCGCGCCTCACCCTGCGTCCGCCGGGCACGGAGGATACCCGCGCCATCTTCGCGGCGATCTCATCCGATGCGGAGGTGACGCGCTTCGTCGGGTGGCCGCGGCACACACAGCTCGCGCAGACCGAGCAGTTCCTCGCGTTCGCGCGGGCCGAGTGGGAGCGCTGGCCGGCCGGGCCGCTGCTGATGGTCTCCCGGGCCGACGGGCAGATCGTGGGATCGACCGGACTTGCGTTCGAGACACCGTACCGTGCCTCGACCGGCTACGTGCTCGCACGGCATGCCTGGGGTCAGGGATTCGCCTCGGAGGCGCTGGACGCGGTGGCCGCGCTCGCCGAGGCGCTCGAGGTGCGCAGACTCTACGCGCACTGTCACGTGGATCACGCGGCTTCGGTGCGGGTGCTCGAGCGCTGCGGCTTCCGGCGCGAAGGCGTTCTGAAACGCTATTTGATATTTCCGAATCTGGGCGACCCGCAGCCGCAGGATGTGTTCTGCTACGCGCGGATTCGCTGACGCGCAAAAGAAAAGCCCCGCACAGGGCGGGGCTTCAAGTGTCGTCTCTCGCGGACCGGGTCAATCGTCGTCAGCTCCGGCCAGGCGCTGAACTCGCGGGGAACCGCTGAGGCTACATGCGCTCCGGCGTATCGCATCGTCACGGACATCAATTGCGCCCGGTTGGAACGTTGGTGCCCTAAGGAGGCTCCGGCCGAATTTCCCGTGGCCCGCGTGTCAGTTCACGTCGCGGCGTTCCTGGCGGCTCGCAAAAATAGCGGCCGTCTCCAGTGCCCGTGTCGATCGCCCAAGTTTCTTAGTTCGAAATCTCCTCGAAACCTGTGCTGTGCGCTTCTCGCATCACCCGGGAAACGCGCCAGCACTTAAACTGTACAGCAAGTCGGGTGCCAGAACATTAAAATTCAATTAAAACCGTCCGTTAGGGGTCGGCCTGGACTGGGTTCAGGCGGCAATCTGCATAGTTCACCGACACTTCGGATACGTCGCAATCCCGCCACAGATGGCGCAAATTTGACAGAAGGGGTCGCCTTTGGAGCCGCTAGCGCGGCAGGCGGACGCTGAAGCGCGCCCCGGAGCCATCCGGCAGGTCCCCGGCCGCGACGCTGCCGCCGTGGAACTCGGCGATCAGCCGCACGATGTACAGACCCAGGCCGAAGTGCGGCCGGCTGTCGGCGCCCGAGCGCGACTGCCACAGCGACTCGAACAGCCGCGCACGGCCTTCGGGGGCGAGTGTCGGACCCGGATTCTCGACCTCGAGCGTGACGCTCGTGAGATCGGCCGTGAGGCGCACCGTGATGGTCGCGCCCGGCGGGCTGAAGTCCACGGCATTGTCGATGAGCTTGTCGAGCAGCTGCACGATGAGCTCGGGCGCCCCGGTGAACTCGAGCGCGCCCGGACCGGGGGCGAGCTCGGTCGCGAAGCGCCGAGCCGCAAAGGCCGTGCGGTAGGAATCGACGGCGGAGGCGATGACGCCCGCGAGATCGAAGCGCTGGCGTTCGGCGCTCCCGATGGCCTCCTCCACGCGCGTCGCCGCGCCCATCGCGACCAGGATGGCGCTCAGGCGCTCGCTCCCCTCGCGCGCCCGCGCGATGTAAGTGCGTGCGCCGGCCGAGCCCGCCTCGGACTCGAGGTTCTCGAGCGAGGAGCGCACGATGGTGAGCGGCGTCCTGATCTCGTGCGCGAGCTTGCCGGCGAGCGTGCGCAGGTAGCCCGTGTACTCGTTGAGGCGCGACAGGAGGGTCGCGAAGCTACGCGCCACATCGCCCAGCTCATCCCTCGAGCCGGTCTCCGGGAAGGTCGTGACCAGGCCCTCGCGGGTGAGCGCCGACTCGCTCGCGCGGCGCAGGCGATCCAGGCGATAGGCGAGCCAGGCCGCAAACGCGAACATCACGACGACGGCAGCCCCGCTCGTGAGCAGCGTCAGATTGAGCAGCTTGGTCAGCGCGCGGTCCCGCAGGGGCAGCCAGCGAGCGGCGGTCTGCGTGAGGCGCAGCGTGCCGATGGCCGCACCCCGATCGGTGTCGGTGATCGGCGCGTCGGCCTCGACGAGGCCGCGCGTCCCCGCCTGATCGAGCAGCCGCCGGTACAGCCGTGCCAGGATGCCGCGGTCGGAGCCGGCGTCCGCGGGCACCGAGAGCGCATCGACCTCGCCGAGCGCGCCTCCGGCTGGAGTGGTCACGGTCACCCGCATGCCCGGCTGAATGAACTGCGCCAGATACGCGGCGAGCTCCGGTGAGGCGAGGATCAGGCGGCCGGAGGCATGCAGCGTGTCACGGTCGAGGGTGCCATAGCTTTCGGGCGCGCCGCCGCGCTCGTCGCGATCGTCGATGAGCACTCCGAAGCGCCCGCCGAGCAGGGACAGCGGCACGCGCAGGCCAATCCGATACCCGCCGGCGATCAGCTGCCAAGCGCCGCTGATGCGCGGCTCATCCACGGCGACCTGGCGGCCCAGCTCGCGTCCTTCGATCCGCCGCGCGCGCACCGGCCCGGGCCCGGTGGTGCCGATGAACAGCTGCCGGTCGGACCCCGATGGATCCTCGAACCCGAGCCACACGCGGTCACCGAGTCCGGCCGGATCGAGCGCGTCCGCACCTGCGGCATCGAACACGACGTGGTCGTCGCGCACCTCGAGGAGCACGTACAGCCACCGCTCGTGCACCCCGGTCAGGATCCGCAGCTGCCGGCGGCCGCTCGCGACCGTGCGCCAGGCGGAGCTCGAGCGCGGCCACTCATCCGCATAACCGTCGAGATAGGGGGCGGCCGACAGCAGCACCGGCTGCAGGTCGATGGGCCCCGGCGGGGCGGCGTCGCTGCCTTCGGCATCGCGATAGAGGAGGTCGGTGCGTCCCTGCAGCGCGGCGGCGAGGGTCTGGGCGGTGGCGGCGAGCGACTGCTGCTCGCCCTCACGCAGCGCCGACTCCATCTCGAGCGCGTACTGGCACCCGGCCCACGGCAGCACCAGCGTCGCAAGTCCGAGGAGCAGCAGCTTCAGGCGCAGCGACATGATGCCGGCGCTGCGCCCCTCGAGCTCACTCCACCCACCGATAGCCCATGCCGTAGACGGTCTGGATGGCGTCGAACTTGGCATCGAGCGCCTGGAACTTGCGGCGGATGCGCTTGACGTGCGAGGTGATCGTGTTGTCGTCGAGCACTACGTTCGCGGCATCCATCAGCTGCTGACGGTTCTTGACGTGCCCGGGATGGTGCGCGAGCGCGTGCACGATCCAGAACTCGGTGAGCGAGAGCAGCACCACCTGTCCGTCCCACTCGACCTGCATGCGCTCGGCATCGAGCGTGAGGGCGCCGCGGCGCATGATCTGCGCCTCCGCATGCGGCTTGCGCAGCGCCTCGATCCGGCGAAACAACGCGTTCACGCGCGCGATCAGGTGCGCGAGACTCAGGTCCTTGGTGAGGAAATCGTCGGCGCCGAGGCGCAGGCCCGACACCGCGTCGATCTCGCTGTCACGCGCCGTGAGAAAGATGATCGGCAGCTCCGCCGACATCGAGCGCAGCGCGCGGCACAGCTCGTAGCCCCCTTCGGGCTCCTCGCCCAGGGAGATGTCGATGACCGCGAGATCGGGAAGACGGGCCGCGAATGCGGCGAGCGCCTCCTTGCGGGTGCCGTAGATGCGCACCGCGTACCCCTCGCGCTTGAACGCCGCCGCGTAGTTGTCGCGAATGGCGGGCTCGTCCTCGACGATCGCGATCAGCTTCATGGAGCGATCTTAGCGCAGCGCTTTGTGGGGGCGGTGCCATTGTTTGCCATGATTCGCAGGCGTTGCGCCAGCAACTCGCCACGGCTCGAGATGCAATCGGCGCGCTTCATTGAGTCTCATCGGGACTCAAGGAGCCACCCATGCCCGCCCGCATCCTCGCCCTGCTGGCCCCGCTCGCGGCCATCGACCGGCAGGCGGTGATCAACTGGCTTGCGCTCGCGACACTGCTCGCGCTCGGCATCGTGTGGGATCAGAACGCGCTGTGACCGGTGAGCTCGCGGCCGACGGAGAGCTGATGGATGGTCTCCGTGCCCTCGTAGGTGATCACGCTCTCGAGGTTCAGCATGTGGCGGATCGGCCCGTGCTCGGCGCTGATGCCCGCGCCGCCCAGCAGGTCACGGCAGTCCCGCGCCACCTCGAGCGCCATGCGGCAGTTGTTCCACTTGGCCAGCGATACCTGCACCGGCGCCATCTCGCCCCGATCCTTGAGCCGCCCGAGCTGCAGCGACAGCAGCTGCGCCGACGTGATCTGGCGCGCCATCTGCGCCAGGCGGATCTGCACCGCCTGGTTCTGCGCGAGCGGCCGGCCGAAGAGCTCGCGGCTGCCGGTGTAGTCGAGGAGCTCGGCGAGACATGCCTGGGCCGCGCCGATGACGCCCCAGGTGATGCCGTAGCGGGCTTGCGTCAGACAGGCAAGCGGGCCTTTGAGACCGGTCACACCGGGCAGCAGCGCGCTCTCCGGCACCACCACGTCCTCCAGATACAGTGCCGCCGTGACCGAGGCGCGCAGCGAGAACTTGTGCTCGATCTCGCTCGCCGTGAAGCCGCGCGTGCCGCGCTCCACGATGAAGCCGCGGATGCCCTCCTCGGTGCGCGCCCACACGATCGCGAGGTCGGCGATCGAGCCGTTCGTGATCCACATCTTCGCGCCGTTCAGCACCCAGTCCTTGCCCCGGCGGCGCGCCTGGGTCTGCATGTTGGCGGGATCCGAGCCGCCGTGCGGCTCGGTCAGGCCGAAGCAGCCGATGAGCTCGCCGCGCGCCATGCGCGGCAGATACTGCTCGCGCTGCGCCTCGCTGCCGAAGGCGTGGATCGGGTGCATGCACAGCGAGGACTGCACCGAGACGAAGCTGCGCAGCCCCGAGTCTCCGCGCTCGAGCTCCTGGCAGATGAGCCCGTAGCTGACGGCATTCAGGCCGGCGCAGCCGTAGTCCTTGATCGAGGAGCCGAGGAGCCCGAGCGCTGCGATCTCCGGCACCAGCTCGCGCGGGAAGCGGTGCCGCTCGAAGCACTCGCGGATGATCGGCTGCACGCGCTCGCGCACGAAGCGTGCGACCGAGTCCTGCACCATCCGCTCCTCCTCGCTCAGCTGGCCGCGCACGTCGTAGAGGTCGAGCGGATCGAGCGTCGGGGTCGCCATGCGCATCATTCTCGCACGAGCACCACGACCTTGCCGATCGTGTGACCGGTCTCGACCTGGCGGTGCGCATCGCCGATGCGCGCGAGCGGGAAGCGGTGACTCACCCGTGGCACGAGCAATCCGGCATCGGCGAGCCGCGCGATGCCACTCAGAATCTCGCCGGGCCGCTCGGGCTCGAGCTCGTGAGCGGTCGGCACGCCCATGAACTCGTAGTGCACGGTCAGGTTGCGGTACAGCAGCGTGCGGCCGCGATCGGCTGTGTTTGAGCCGAGGATCGTGACCACCTGGCCGTTGACGCTCGCGCAGTCGAGGCACTGCAGGAACGCATCGCCACCCACGCAGTCGAGCGCCACCGGCACGCCCCTGCCGCCGGTCAGCTCGCGCACGCGCTCGGCCACGTCCTCGCGCCGGTAGTCGATCGCCTCCGCTCCGAGCGTGTCGCGGCAGAAGGCGAGCGACTCGTCGCGCCCGGCGGTCGCGAGCACGCGGCAGCCGTGCAGCCGCGCGAGCTGCACGGCGATATGGCCGACGCCGCCAGCGCCGGCCTGGATGAGCACTGTCTGCCCCGGGGTGATGCGCGCGCGCAGGTGCAGTGCCTCCCACGCGGTCTGGCTCACCAGCGGCAGCGCGGCCGCCGTCGCATGATCGACCCGCGCGGGCTTGCGCGCGGCGCTGCGTCCATCGATGGCCACGTACTCGGCATTCGCGCCGTCACGGAAGAGGTGGCCGGTCGCGTAGACCTCATCGCCGATCCGCCACCTGCCCGCGCGCTCCCCGCAGCGTACGACCACGCCGCTCACATCGAACCCCAGGATGAACGGGAGCTGGCGTGCGCCGCTCTCGGTGCGCCGCGCCTTCGTGTCCACGGGATTGACGGAGGTCGCGTGGACCTCCACCAGAATGTCGGTGGCCCTGAGAGAGGGCTCCGGCCGCTCGCGCTCCTTGAGCACCTCGGCGCCGCCGTATTCCTCCTGCACGATCGCCCGCATACGCTCTCCGCATCTACTTGAGGTGCACTCGTCCTGTCATTATGGCTCATGCGCGTGAGCCATCACCCGGACTACAGCATTCGCCTGCCGGACGGTCATCCCTTCCCCATGTCGAAGTACGCGCTCATCCGGCAGATCCTCCTCGAGCGAGAGGTGCTGGCGGCGGGCGACATCTGCGAGCCGCAGGAGGCACCGCTCGCGCTCCTTGGGCTCGTGCACGCTCCGCAGTACCTGGACAAGCTGGCGCTCGGCGGGCTCACGCTCATCGAGCAGCGCCGTCTCGGGGTGCCGTGGTCAGCTCACCTGTGGCGCCGCTCACGCCTTGCGGTGCAGGGCACCTTGGATGCGGCACGCCGCGCGCTGAGCGAGGGTCTCAGCGGCAATCTCGCCGGGGGAACCCACCACGCCTTCGCGGACCACGGCGAGGGCTTTTGCGTGCTCAACGATGTGGCGGTGGCGATTCGCGCGCTGCAGGCGGACCGGGCGATCGAGCGGACGCTCGTCGTCGACCTGGATGTGCATCATGGCAACGGCACGGCCGCGATCTTCGCGGGCGATCCGAGTGTGTTCACCTTCTCCATGCACGGTGAGCGCAACTACCCGACTGAGAAGCCTCCGTCCACGCTCGATGTCGGGCTGCGCGATGGCACGAGCGATGCCGAATACCTCGCGCTCCTCGACTCGAGCCTCGAGCGCATCCGCGGCGGATTCCGGGCGGACCTGGTGTTCTATCTCGCCGGCGTCGATGTGGCCGCGGGCGACCGTTACGGCCGCCTCGCGCTGAGCGATGACGGCATCCGCGCGCGGGACCGGCGGGTCCTCGAGATGGCGCGCGCCGCGGGCCTGCCGCTCGTGCTCACCATGGCCGGCGGCTATGCTGCCTCACCGCGCCGCACGGCAGAATTGCACGCCATCGCGTTCGAGCAGGCCGCGGCCGCCGTACGGGGACCCTCGTGAAGATACCCGAGATCATCATCGTCGAGACCATCCACCAGCCGGGGAGCCTGGCGAAGGTCCTGCAGGTCATCGCCGATGCCGGCCTTGCCATCGAGCACCTGACGGCGCTGCGGCGTGAGCAGGGCCGCACGCTGTGGGAGATCACGCTCGAGATGGACGAGGAGGCCGACCGCAGCCTCTACGAGCGCATCGACCAGCTGCCGGCCGCACGCTTCGTCGGCAAGTCCGACCGCGTTTTCAACCGCCACCGTGGCGGCAAGATCCGCACGATCGCGAGCACACCGATCAACACCCTGCAGGTGCTGCGCGACATCTACACCCCGGGCGTGGCGCGCGTGTGTCTGGCGATCAAGTCCGATCCCGACAAGGTCCACGACTACACCAATCTCGACAGCACGGTTGCCATCGTGACCAACGGCACGGCGATCCTGGGTCTTGGCAACATCGGCCCGCTCGCGGGGCTGCCGGTGATGGAGGGCAAGGCGGCGCTGTTCGCCGACCTGGTCGGCATCAGCGGCGTGCCGATCCTGCTCAAGGACACCTCGCCGGAGCGCGTGGTGGAGGCGGTCGCCGCGATCGAGATGTCCTTCGGGGCGATCCAGCTCGAGGATTTCGCGGCTCCGGAGTGCTTCGCGATCGAGTCGCAGCTGCGGACGCGTCTGGTCAAGCCGGTGCTGCACGATGATCAGCACGGCACCGCGGTGGTTACGCTCGCCGCGCTCACCAACGCCGCGCGCCGCGTCGGGCGGAGCCTGCAGTCGAGCACTATCGGCCAGGTGGGGCTCGGAGCGGCAGGGACCGGGATCGTGCGCCTGCTGCGGGCCGCGGGAGTGCAGCACGTGCTCGGTGCGGACCGCAGCGCGCTCGCCATCGAGCGGATCCGCGCGCTCGGCGCGCAGGGCGCCTCGCTCGAGGAGATCATGGCGCGCGCCGACATCGTGGTCGCGACCACGGGCGTCAGGAATCTCATCAAGCCCGAGCTCGTGCGACCGGGACAGATCATCCTCGCACTCTCCAACCCCGATCCGGAGATCGATCCGCTCGCTGCCATGCAGCGGGGGGCGGCCTTCGCCGCCGACGGCAAGGGCATCAACAACGTGCTCGCCTTCCCTGGACTGTTCAAGGGCGCGCTTGCGGCGCGCGCGCCGCGCTTCACCGATGCGATGCTGATGGCGGCCGCCGCGACGATCGCGCGGCTCGCCGGCGGCGAGGAGCTGGTCCCCGATCCCCTCGACAAGAGCGTGCACCTGGAGGTCGCCGCAGCCGTGCGCGCGGCCGCGGCCATCAGCCGATGAGCTCGCGCAAGCGCTGATAGCCCGTGCGCGAGAGCGGCAGCCGCGTGCCGTCCCGCAGGATCGCGAGCCAGCTGTCCTTGGCATACGGCTCGATGCGCGCCAGGCGCTCGATGTTCAGCAGGAAGGAGCGATGGATGCGCACGAAGCGCGCGGGGTCGAGCTGCGCTTCGAGCTCGGTGAGCGTTTGTTGCTTGCGCAGCCGCTTGCCACCGCTCGCGAACGACAGGTAATCGTCCTGCGCCTCGATGAAGTCGAGCAGCTCGACCGGCACCACGTGCACCCGTGCCTCCTCACGGATGAGGATCCGCTCGAGACCGCGTCCACTCGGGCGCAGGGCGGCCGCCAGCGCCTCCGGCGGCGTGCGCGCGGCATCGCTCCCGGCGCGCGCCTGCGCCCTGGCATAGGCGGCAGCGAGCCGCGCGGGCTCGACCGGCTTGAGCAGATAGTCGATGGCATGGACCTCGAAGGCCTTGAGCGCGAACTCATCGTGGGCCGTGACGAAGATCACCGCAGGGGCGCGTGGACCCAGGAGCTCCAGCACCTCGAATCCGGAGAGCTTCGGCATCTGCACATCGAGCAGCAGCAGCTCCGGGGAGAGCTCCTCGATGAGCTTGACGGCCTCGAAGCCGTTCGCCGCCTGACCGATGACTCGCGCGTCCGGGATGGCGGCCAATTGCTCGATCAGGAACTCGCGCGCGAGCGCCTCATCATCCACGATCAGGATGCGCATGGAATCGGCTCCTGCGCCACGGCGGGAAGAAGGATCAGCACGCGGAAGCGCTCGGGCGAGACCTCAACGTCGACGCTCGCGCGGTGCTCGAATAGCGATGCGATGCG
>Ga0335081_10001192_pt1 | contig 41400 bp, 44 predicted proteins | sample Lox_Sample_35_FD_206713 | JGI IMG/M metagenome (GOLD analysis project Ga0335081, IMG submission 206713) | Soil microbial communities from Loxahatchee National Wildlife Refuge, Florida, United States - Lox_Sample_3.5 | ecosystem: Environmental > Terrestrial > Soil > Wetlands | place: USA... | reverse complement strand
CCGCACCGATCCCGGTCCAGACCGCGTACGCGGGCCCGACCTCCAGCTCGCGCAGCGCAACGGTCAGCAAGCCGAAGCTGATCAGCGCGCAGGCGGCGAACCCAGCCGTCGGCCACGGCTGCGTCAGCCCGTGGCTCAGCTTCAAGAACACGGCGAAGCCCGTCTCGAACAGGCCCGCTGCGACAAGGATCACCCACGCCATCACGACACCTCACATTCCGCGGTCCCAGTTTGTAGCGCGGCACAGCGGAGACCGGATGTGCGGATGGTGCAGATCTGATGAAGGAAGCTCCGCCGACTGTCCGCCGTCCCGGCACACGCTGGCCTCCACCGCATCACCATCGCGCGATCACCCCGTCTGCACCCGCACTCGGTTCCATGGCAGGCAACGAGCCGGATACCGGATGGGAGCAGCCTCCTCGCGAGGGCCGGGTAATCCCCGCACCGGTATCGGCCACCCCTCGCCCCGTTTGCCGAGTGGGCGGACTGCCCTGCAACGTGAGCAAGCGGCACGCGATCGGCGTCGCCGCCGCGTATACCACCGCGGTCCTGGCGGTCGCGTACGCGACGGTGAGCCCGTACTGGGCAGCCGGCCGGCACGGCCTTGCTGTCGACCGTGGGGCGGGACCGTGGAGGACATCGCCCGGCACGGCGGCCTGCCCGCAGGGGCGCTCGGGCTGGCAGCGGCAGCGGTCAAGCTGGCCTGCGGCATCCTCGCCCTCGCCCTGGTCCGCACATGGGGACGCGCACTGCCGCGCGCGTTGCTGCTGTCCTACGCGGCAGCGGCCAGCCTCATCCTGATCTGTTACGGCGCGATTGAGGTGCCAGGTGACCGCGGGCAGCCTGGTGCAGTCTGGTGCCGTGCGGCCCGCCGCGCCGGCCGACTGGACCGCGCTGCTGGCACGTGTGGATATGGGACGCATGGTTCCTCATCTGGGGGACCTTGCTGGCCGTCGCCACCGCGACGGCGTGGCGGCAGGCCCGGTACGGCGGATCGCCAGCGAGCCGGGCCGCACGCAATCGGCGTGCTGCCCCCGGCGTCGGCCAGCCAGGCCGGTGACCCGGCTTCCTGGATTACCGGCGCATCCGGGTCCGGAACCGCCGCTGGCACCCTAGCCTCCCCGCGAAGCCAGGTGAGGGTAGTGCCGCGCTAGATCGAAGCTGCGTCGTGTCCCAGATGACGGCTCGCGTCCGAACGCTTCAGCACGCGACGGCCGTCCGGGCTGTGACACCGCAGCTTGCCGCCACCGGCCGGGCGGCTAGGCCGATTCCGCACACGACGGGCAGTAGCGTGTCTCGGGAATGGCGGTGAGCAGTTCACGCGGGAGTGGTGACCGGCATTGCTCGCAGCGGCCGAAATTGCCAGAAGCAAGCCGGGCGAGCGCTTCCTCGATGTCCGCTAGCTTCCTGCGGGCAGCGACGGTCCTGCGGAGCAGGCGCTCTGCCTGCTGCGATCCCGCGTCGCCGTCTCGGCCGTCTGGCGGAGCGGCGGCTTGATGATAGGCCAGCGACAATTTGGTGACTTCCTGCAGTCTCGCCCGCCACCGGTCTTCCAGCAGCGCCCGCCAGTGCGGGCCGCCGGATTCTGCGGGCGGTGCTGATGCGGCAGCCGCCGGCGCCGCATGGTCCTCCTTGAGCATTGGCCTTCCTGTATAACGACAGCTTGCGGGTTCCTCGCCCGTTGACCGTACTAGCGGTGCGGGCGCGCCCTGATCGGGGTGGGCCCGCCTGTTGCAGGGACACGGCGGGAGCGGAGCCGCCAGGTGCACACAGCAGGTGGTGTCCTAGCCAGTGCACCCGGCGACGGTGCCCGTGGTGTGAAGGTGTCGTGGTGACTGCGTGGAGACGCCCGGCCAGCCGCTTCCGCCGTGGCGCCCTGAAGTCGATGCCGTTGACATCGAGCCGCATGGGCATCCGGCACAGCTCAGAGTCTCGTGCCGGGCCACCCATCAGCCTTACCAGGGCGCACACGACTCCACCGCGGTGGCTGGCTCGGCACCGGCCGCAGGTGCCCCGGCCGCTCCGCCGGGCGGTCGGGGCCTGCTGAAGCACGGTAGCGCCCCGGCTCCGGTTCGGCCTCGACGCACACGACTCCGCCGCCCTCGCCCACGATGACACGGACCCTGGTCACCACGAGTTCGCCGAGCGGGTCGCCGAACTGCAGCACGCTGCCGGGCGGCAGCACCAGCGGATCACGTCCGTTCAGGACGGCCAGCGCTCGCTTACTCCCGGCGCTGACGATGAGGGTCCGGTTGCTGATGCTCCATTCACGTGGCTGGCTGCCGTCGCTGGTGGTCTGGATGCTGCTCATCGCTCCTCCGCTGCAGGCGGGATAGTAGTCACAGTCCACTTCTCTGTGCGGTCCTCAGCCTGAGCGGATCAGCCGGATGTGCAAGGCGCCTGGCGCCGCTGTGGTAATCACATGGAGATCGCGACGACTCCGTTGTTTACGCCATCTCCACCGTCACCGGCCGCATGTTCGCCAAGATTCCGGTGGGGTGCGGGCGCACGGGCTGTGCGTGTGGCTGCAGCCGGGCCGCTCCTCCCTGGGCCACGCCGGCGATCATCCGATGAGCGTGCGAGGGCTCCGGCCCGCAGACCCCGGTCGCGACGCACGCCGAGGTCACGGTCGCTGGTTCCTCATCTGGGGGATCTTGCTGGCCGTCGCCACCGCGGCGCTTCCCTGGTCGAGGCTCCCGCAGGGGCTTGCCGCCTGGTGCGGTGCACCCATTTTGGTATGGGGGCCTGCATGCTGGCAGCGGTCACCGGCCGGCGGCTAGCTCGCTCAGGTCCAGCCGGCGGCGCCGGAAAGCCCGGCGGTGCAGGCCGTACGCGGCTTCCAGCTCCAGCGGGGCGGGCGGGACGGCCAGCACCGGGCAGCCCGCGCGGGCCAGGCAGTACCGGCTGATCCACCCGCCGGTCAGGCGGCCCGCGGTGCCGCAGCGGCCGGTCCCGACAACCAGCAGGTCGCCCGCCGCACCCGCCGCACGGACCAGGACCGGGCCCGCCTCTCCGCGGACCACCGCCAGTTCGGCGCTCACATCGGCGGGCACTCCGCCGAGCGCCATATTGATGGCGTCGTGCAGGCGCTGCCAGGCGGCCTGCTCCCATTCCCGCCGCAGGTAGGGGGAGGGGAACCGGCGGTCGAGGGACCCGGCGCCGGGTGGTACCCAGGCCAGGAGGAGGATCAGCGTGGCGGCGTGGTCGCGGGCCAGCGCCGCGGCGTAGCGCACCGCAGGCAAGTTCCGCGGCGACCCGCTGACGCCGGTGATGATGCGGCAGATGGCAGACATGCAAGATCTCCCTTCACCGCTGCCTGCTTGAGCTGGGCTCCTTCTTGTTCTTGGCGGCCAGCCAAGCAGCGCGGCTTGGACGGAAGGTGCAACCGCGATGTGAATGATGTGGAGGCGAGCATCGCAATGATCCGTAACGGCCATGCCGACTCAGCAACGAATAGAACCACCCCGGTCAGCCGTGGGCGCCCGTGAATGTGGAGGTACGCTAATCGGCCCGCTTCTCCTCCGCATGAAAGACGCGGGCGGCGGTCATCGTTGCCGCCGCCCGCATCTCACCCGGGGGCGGGCCCGGGGCTAGAACGGCGAGGTCTTCACCGCCTGGTCACGCGGCAATCTCTCGCGCGTAGCCAAGCTCAGGCGAGAGCATCTCTTCGGGGATTTCCGTGGCCTCTTATACTTGGCGGATCTCGATGGCCTCGCCGCCGCCATATCGGGAAGTGCGCAGGACCCAGCGGATCCCGGAGGAGCATGATCGCGAGCTTTCATCGCGGTGCCTCCTTCGCGGGCGGCGCGGCTCCGGCACAACTACCAATACGTTTGATGCAATCCCTGGCATGTGCAGGCGCCGTGGTGCCCCGATGGAGAGCCGATGAAGGCCGGCGGAACCGCCGGCATGTTCGGCACGCCGGCCTGTCCCGCCCAGTGGGGGCCATCAATCTCGCCGCGGCCCGTCACCGGCCCGCCGCTGGTGGGGCGTACGGCGATCGCCGCGACCGCGGCGCTGACAGCAGCCGGACTGCTCAGCACGCTGCACGTCACCGGCCGCATCGTCATCTTCTGGCAGGCCGCTGCTTCGTGCGAGCACCGGTGGCCACGGCTTGGAACTCAGCGGCGGCTTCCCAGGCCGGTCTCGCCTCCATCTGACCGCCACAAGTACCGCACGTTACTTCCAACCGCGCTGGCTTACATGGGAGCTGTAACACCGACCGCCCGAGTGGACGGGCAGGCGGGGAGGAGACGCATGAGCTAGGTGATAGCCACCCGCAGCGAGTTGCTGGCGCACAGGTCCCAGGAGGCCATTGCGCGGCGCGGCCATACGCTGCTGGAGCAGAAGCGCGCTGCGCTGATCGCCGAGCTCCGCCGCCTGGGGCTTGAGGTCGCTGACAAGCGCGCGGAGCTGGAGCGGATCGCTGCCGTCGCGAGGCGGGCTCTGGGCCAGGCGGTGGTGGACGGCCCGCAGGCGGTGGCCTCCGCGGCCATCGCCGCGAGCGGGACGGTCCCTGCGGAGGTGAGTTCGCGCAGCGTCGCCGGCGTGCGGGTGATCGAGCTCCAGGCCGGCCGCGCGTCCCGGGCCCGCACCGGGCGTGGCTATGCGCTGACCGCGTCGACGGCGGCGATAGACCTCGCCGCCGAGTCGTTTGAGGCGGAGCTTGACGCGCTGCTTGACCTGGCCGCGGCCGAACTCAATTTGCGTCGGCTCAGCGCCGAGGTGGCGCGCACCACCCGCCAGGTCAATGCGCTGGAGCAGGTGGTGATCCCGCGGCTTGCCGCCGAGCAGCGTTACATCGCCGCAACGCTGGAGCAGCGGGCCCTGGAGGACCGGGTGCGGGTCACACGCCGCCGCGAGAGCGGGTGGCCGGCGTGAGGATCCTCAGCGGCCGCAGCGGGCGGAGGGGGTCGTCGATGCCGCTGGAGGCGGCCACGGATGCGATGGCCGCGATCCGCCGGGCCGAGGAGGCCGCAGCCGCCCGCGTGGCCGCCGAAGAAACCAGCCAGGCTGCACAGGAGGCCGCGCGGCACCGCGCGGCCGCGCTGCTGGCCGAAGCGTCGGCACGGGCGGCAGAACTGGCCGGGCGGCGGCGGAAGGAAGTGCGCGCTGCCGTGACCGCCGAAGTGGAACGGAAGGACGCCACGGCTGCCGCGGAGATCGGCCGAATCCAGCGGGCCGCGCGGGACCGCCATGACCTGGCCGTGCGGCTTGCCCTCGCGTTCGTGCTGACGGAGGAGACCCGATGCTCGTCCCGATGACGCCGGTGCAGATCGCGGCTCCGCGGCGGCAGCTGCGCGCGGTGATCGCCGTGCTGCACCGGCTGGGCATGGTCCAGCTGACCGGCACAGCCGGCCAGGACCCTGGCATGGCGCCGGCCGACCCGGGTGACGCGAGCCGGACGGCGGAGCTGCGCACCGACGCCGCCGATCTCGACGCGCTGCTCGGCCTGGCCGAGACAGCTGCCAACGCGGTGGCCGGCCAGGACTGGCTGCGGCCCGCCACCGTGGCGGTCCCGCCGGAGCGGCTGGACAGGCTCGGCCCCGGCCTGGGGCCGCTGCTCGACCGGATCGGGTCGCTGCAAGCCGAGCACGAAGCGGTCCGCCGCCACCATGAGGCGCTTTCGGTGCTGGTGCCGCTGGAGCCGGAGCTTTCGCTGCTCGATGAGCGTGACCTGACCCGGCTCGGCCTGGCCACCGTCGTCCTGGTCCTCGACACACCGCACGCCGGGATCCTCGGCACTTTGCGCGGCGCGCTGCGGGCAGCCGCCGGCGACCGCTTTCACCTGGCGGGCGCGCCGGCCGGAGAGCAGACGGTGGGCTGCGTGCTGGTGGCGCCGCATGCGATCGTGGCCGAGCTGCGGAGGCTGCTGGCCCGCGAGCATATCCGGCACGTGCCGCTGCCGTCGGGCTATGAGCAGATGTCACTGGCGCACGCGGTCACGGAGTTCGGCGCGCGGCTGTCGGCTCTCCCGGGCGCCCTGGCCCGGGCGTGGGACTGCCTGGCGGACCGCACGGCCGAGCTTGCCCCCGGCTGGCGGCGGCGGCGATCGGCGGTAGCCGCCGAGCTGGACCGCCTGGAGGCGGCGGCGCTGGCCGGCCGGACCTCACACACGGCATCGCTGACCGGCTGGCTGCCGCGGCGCGATATCGACGCGCTGCGCACCGGGCTCGAAGGGGTGGACCCTGGTGTCATCGTCGCCGAACTCGATGCGGGCGTGGCGGGACCCGCACCGGTGCTGCTGGACAACCCGCCGCCGGTCCGCCCGTACCAGCGGCTCGTTTCGTTCTTCGGGCTGCCGCGCAGCGGTTCGCTCGACCCGAGCACGCTGACCGCGGCGGTCTTGCCGTTCCTGTTCGGCGTCATGGTCGGCGACCTGGTGTACGGGGCGGTGCTGGCGGGGCTCGGCGCGGTGCTGCGCCGCCGGGGCCGCAACCGCCCGGTGCTGCGCGATGTCGGCAGCATCCTGCGCGCGGGCGGGGCCTGGGCGATGCTGTTCGGGCTGCTGTACGGCGAAGCCCTGGGCAGCCTCGGCCACAAGCTCGGCCTGCCCGCGCTGTGGTCCTACCGGGGCGGACCGGAGGCGCTGGGATCGCTGCTGCTGCTGGCGGTCGGCATCGGTGTCACGCATGTCCTGCTCGGCCTGCTGCTTGGCATGCGCCAGGCCCGGCGGCTGCGGCAGCCGCGCACGCTGCTCGAACGGGCAGGGACGTTCTTCTTGCTGTGCGGCCTGGCCGCGATCGCGGCCACCGCGGTCGACGTTCTGCCCGGCCAGGTGCGGACCCCGGCGATGGCAATCGTGGCGGTGACGTTCGTGGTGGCCATATCCGCCCGCGGCCTGATGGGCCTGCTCACCGGGCCGCTGGAGCTGCTCGGCACGTTCGGGCACGTGCTGTCCTACCTGCGGCTCGCCGCGGTCGGGCTGGCGTCGGTGTACCTGGCGGGGGTGGCGAACGAACTGGCGGTTTCGGTGCCCCTGCTGCTGGGTGTGTTCGTCGCGGCGCTGCTGCATCTGCTCAACCTGGCGCTCGCCGCGTTCAGCCCGATGGTGCAGGCGCTGCGCCTGCACTACGTGGAGTTCTTCAGCAGCTTCTACGAAGGCGGCGGCCAGGCGTTCAAGCCGTTCGGCCGCCGGCCGGAACCTAGTCTTGCCTGATCACGCACTAACGAAAGAGATGGGAGAAGATCATGCAACTGGGCCTCATCGCCATCGGCGCGGCGCTCGCGATCGGGCTTGCCGCGCTGGCCACTGGCATCGCGCAGGCCAAGATCGGATCCGCCGCGGCCGGAGCGATCGCCGAGAAGCCGGAACTGACCGGCCGGGAGATCCTTCTGGTCGCGATCCCGGAGACATTGGTGATCCTCGGGTTCGCGGTCGCTGCGATGATCCTGGTCCTGCTGCGGGGCGGATGATGGCGCTGCGGGACCTGCTCGCCGCGATCGAGGCCGAGGCGGCCGCCGAGGCGGCACGGCTGCGTGCGGAGAACTCGGCGGCGGCCGAGGCGATCCTCGCCGACGCGAAGCGGCAGGCCGGTGAGGTTGCGGCGGCCGCGGTCGCGGCCGCCGAGTACGAGGAGCGCCAGGCAGGCTCGGCGCGGCTGGCCGCAGCGCGCGCCGCGGCCAGCGGACAGGTACGGCAGGCGCAGGAGGCCGCCTGCCAGCAGATCCTCAGCGACGTCCGGGACCAGCTGCGCGCGGTCCGCGGCCGCGGTGATTACCCGGAGATCCTGGCCGCGCTGATCGCCGAGGCGCGGGCCGTGCTCGCGGCCGCCGCCGTGGTGCGGGTCGACCCGGCCGATGAGCCCCTGGCCCGGCGGCTGCTGCAGGGCGAAGACCAGCTGCGAGCCGAGCCGGTGTTGGGCTGCGGGGGCGGCGCTGAGGTCGCCGACGGCGCGGGCGCGACCGCCATCAACACGGTGGGGGCGCGGCTCGCCGCGGCCGAGACCGAGCTGCGTGCGCTGATCGGTGCGCTGCTCCAGGACGGCCGGGCAGGACGAGCAGCCGGGACTGGCGAAGCCGAGGCGGTGCCGGCGTGACCGGATACGACTACGGGAACACAAGGCTGCGGGCGCGGCGGGCCGCGCTGCTGCGCCGCGAGCACTACGCCACGCTGCTCGGCCGCGACCTGCCCGGCCTGCTCACCGCCCTGGCGGCAACCTGCTACCGGCCGCAGGCCGAGGCCGCCGCGGGCGCATCGGGCGGGGGGCTCGCGCTGCTGTACCGGGTGGCGGACAATCACCCGGGTGCGGCGCTGGCCGATGTGCCCGGGTTCTACCGCGGCCGCGCCGGGAACGTGGTGGCCGCGCTGTTCGGCCGTTTCGACGTCGGCAATGTCGTCGCGCTGCTGCGGGCAGCCCATCACCGCCGCGCGGGAGACGCGGCGCGCAACGCGCTGATGCTGGCCGGCAGACTCGACCCGCGCACCGCCGGGGAAGCGGGAGCCCAGCCCGACCTGCCCGCAGCGGCCCGGCTGCTCGCAGGCAGCCGGCTTCCCGACCCGGACAGCGCCGCCGTGCTGCTCGCGGCGGCACGCCGGTACGAGGTCGATACCAGCCTCGCCGCGGTGGAGCACGCGGTGGCCAGTGCCGCCCGGGCGCACCAGCTCCGGGTGCTGACCGCCGCGGGCGCGGCGGCCGAGCCGGTGGCGGCCGCGCTTCGGCGGGAAACCGATGATCTGAACCTGCTTCTGGCTCTGCGGCTCCGCGAGGCGGCGAACGGGCAGGCCACGGGGAACACCGAGTCGCCGTACCTGCCGGGAGGGACGGTGCCCGGTGGGCTGCTCACCGCGATACGGCGTGCGCCGGCGCGGGCCGATGTCCTCGCCGCGACCGCCGCGGCGCCTGGCCGCTGGAACTCCCCGCTGGCGGCCTGGGCGGACGGGGCCGGCCTGGCCACGCTGGAGGTCCGCCTTCACACCGGACGGCTGCGCGCGGAGCTTGCGGTGCTGGCCGCGCCGATCCGCTGGGCGCCGCACCGGTCTTGCACCATGTGCTGGCGCACCAGGCGCAGACCCGGAACATCCGGCTGCTGGCGCAGGCCGCCGCCGGCGCCATCGGCCACGACACCGCCCAGCAGCATCTGATCACCCCGGCCTAGCCGCCATGGCGAACCACAGAGACAGAAAGGACCACAAGACGATGAGCAGGCCGCAGGTCACCGTGATCGTCCCCGCGGAACTCGCCGATGGCTACCGCCTGGCCGGCGTCCGCACCGAGCAGGCCGGGACCGCCGCGGCAGCCGGGGACGTGCTGAACCAGCTGATCGGCGGTCAGCCGGGCGTTGTCGCGGTGTACCCCCCGTACCTGCGCGAGCTGGGCGGGCGCTGGCACCGCCGGGTCAGCCAGCTGGAGGCCATCCTGGTCGTCGCGCTGCCGGACGGCCAGGCCCATGGCGGATCTGCGCCGGCCGGCGAGAGCCTGCGCGACCTGCTGGCCCGGGCAGTGGGCTATGAGTTCACCTTCGACCCGATGGGAGGCAACCGGTGAGGACCAGACAGTTCGTTCCGCCTGCGCTGGCTGGCTGCGCTGATGGCGCGCAGCCGGACGGGACCGGCGCCCGGGGGACCGTCGTGCGGGTCGCCGGCTCGGTCGTCGGCATCCGCGGGCTGCGCCGGGCGCGGCTGTTCGACATGGTGCTGGTGGGCGGCCGCCAGCTGCCCGGCGAGATCATCCGGCTCACCGGGGGTGAGGCCGTCGCCCAGGTCTACGAGCTGACCAGCGGCCTGCGCGCCGGTGATCCCGCCACCGGGACCGGCGGGCCGCTCAGTGTCGAGCTCGGCCCTGGCCTGCTCGGCAGCGTCATCGACGGCACCGGCCGGCCGCTCACCGCGCTCGCCGCCCCCCGGGAGGGCGGCGCTACCCGGCCGTTCCTGTCCCGCGGCGCCTGCCTGCCCACCCTTGACCACAGGCGTCGTTTCGCGTTCCGGCCCGCGGTGGCCGCGGGCGACCGGGTCGGCCCCGGCGACCTGCTCGGCACCGTCGGCGACGACCGCGGTCACGGCCATCCGGTGCTGGTGCCGCCCGGGGTATCCGGCACCGTCACTGCGGTCCGGCCGGGACCGGCCGCCGTCACCGCCGCCGTGGCCGACATCGACGGCATGCCGCTGGCGATGCTGCACCGCTGGCCGGTGCGGCAGCCGCGGCCGGTGGCCGGCAGGCTGGATCCGGTGCGGCCGCTGGTGGCCGGGCAGCGGGTCATCGACACCCTGTTCCCGGTGGCGCGCGGCGGCACGGCGACCATCCCGGGCGGGTTCGGCACCGGCAAGACCGTCCTGGAGCAGCAGATCGCCAAGTGGTCCGACGCCGACGTGGTGGTCTACGTCGGCTGCGGCGAGCGGGGCAACGAGCTGACCGAGGTGCTGGAGGAATTCCCCCGGCTGGCCGACCCGCGCACCGGCGGGAGCCTGATGGACCGCACCGTGCTGGTGGCCAACACCAGCAACATGCCGGTCGCGGCCCGGGAGGCCAGCATCTACGCCGGGGCCACCATCGCCGAGTATTTCCGTGACCAGGGCCTGCACGTGGTGCTGCTGGCCGACAGCACCAGCCGGTGGGGCGAGGCGCTGCGGGAGGTCTCCAGCCGCCTCGGCGAGATGCCCGCCGAGGAGGGCTATCCCGCCTATCTCGCCACCCGGCTGGCCGGGTTCTACGAGCGGGCCGGCGCGGTCACCTGCCTGGGCAGCGGCCAGCGCAGCGGGTCGGTGACCATCATCGGCGCGGTGTCGCCGCCCGGAGGGGACTTCTCCGAGCCGATGACCCAGCACACGCTGCGGATGACCGGCGCCTTCTGGGCGCTGGACCGTGATCTGGCCCGCGCCCGGCACTTCCCCGCCGTCGGCTGGCAGCGCAGCTACACCCTGTACCAGCTCGACGGATGGTTCGGCAGCGAAGTGGCCCCGTCCTGGCCCCAGCAGCGCGAATGGGCGCTGGGCATGCTGCAGCAGGAGACGACGCTGCTGGAGATCGCCCAGCTGCTCGGCGCGGACACGCTGCCCCCGCCGCAGCACGTCGTGCTGCGCACGGCCCGGCTGCTGCGTGAGGACTTCTCTATAAGCCCCGATACCGGATGCGCCCCGGTCCCGAGGCCCGGTCACACTCCTCGCCGGTACCAGAGAACCTGGGCGCCATGTAGACGCAGTGCCGTGGCGATGGCGATGGTGTGGAGAACCCCGCGCGTCCCGCCGAGACGGGTGGAACCACCCAGGGCGACCGAACCCGCGCTTCAACTGTGGGGCCGCTGGACCTGTCGGGCGACGGGCAGGGTGAGCGTCATCTGGGTGCCGCGTCCCGGGTGGCTGGTGGCGGCCAGGCGGCCGCCGTGGGCCTGGGCCAGTTCGGCGGCGATGGTCAGGCCGATGCCGCTGCCGGAAACCTGCGCCGCCTGCTGGCCGCGCCAGAACCGGTCGAAGATGCGCGGCAGGTCCCCGGCCGGGATGCCCACGCCGGTGTCGGTGACCTGCAGCACCGCGTCCGGGCCGGCCCGCCTGGTGGAGATGGTGACGCGGCCGCCGGCCGGGGTGAACTTCAGCGCGTTGGTCAGCAGGTTGGTGATCACCTGGTGCAGCCAGCGCGGGTCGGCCAGCACCGGGGCTTCGGACAGCTGCTGGTCCACGGTGATGCCGGCCGTCTCGAACCGGCGGGCCAGGCTGCCGGCCGCGTCGGCGGCGATGCCGGCCAGGTCGCAGCGGCGCCGCGCCAGGTGCAGCGCGGCGGCATCGGCCGCGGCCAGCGTCTGCAGGTCACCGACCATCCGCGCGAGGCGCAGCACCTCATCGCGCAGTGAGCCCAGCTCGGCCGCAGTCGGCTCGGCCGCCCCGTCGAGCAGGGCCTCGTGGCCGGCCTGCAGGATCGCGATCGGGGTGCGCAGCTCATGAGAGAGGTCAGCGACCAGGTCCCGGCGGATCTGCTCCTGCCGTTCCAGCGTCCCGGCCATCTGGTCGAACGCCCCCGCCAGCTCCCGCAGCTCCCCCGCCGCGCCGATCTCCCCCATCCGGGCAGCCCGGTCCCCGGCCGCCATGGCCCGGGTCACCGCGATCAGCAGGGCGACCGGCCGGGTGATCCGCCGCGCCGCGACCAAGGCGGTGACCAGAGCCAGCAGCGCCGCCAGCCCGGCCGCCCCGGCGATGGCCCGCAGCAGCGCGGCCTGCAGCACGCGGTCGGCGGCATTCAGCCCCGACCCGGTGGACCGGGCCACGACCATGCCCACCCGCTGGCCGTGGACCACCACCGGCGCGCTGGCCTGCGGGCCTGCCTGCACGGCGAAGCCGGGTGAGGAGGCGACGGCGCGGCCGGCCGCATCGCGGATCTGGACGTCCGTGCCGGTGCGCGCGGCAAGGTCAAGGACGGGGGCGAGGTCGGCCCCGGCCCAGGTATCGTTCCGTTCCCATACCGCCCCGGCCGCCACCGCGATCGCCCCGGTCAGCTCCCCGCGCTGCTGGCCGGCCAGCGACGAGACGTCCGAGGAGGCGAACGCCGCAGTGAGCCCGGCCAGCAGCGCGACCGCCGCCAGTGCGACGGCGACGAACGCCAGTGCGAGCCGCAGCGCCAGCGCGCCCCCGCGTCCCCCCGGCGACGGGCCGGCTTCGTCAGTCATCGCGGGCCAGCCCGAGCCGGTACCCGCCCCCCAGAACGGTCTGCACGATGCCGGGATTGCCGGGGTCGTCTTCGATCTTGCGGCGCAGGTTCTTCACGTGCGAGTCCACGGTGCGCTCGTACCCTTCGAACTCATACCCCCGCACCCGGTTGATCAGCTCAAACCGCGAGTACACCCGGCCCGGCACGGTCGCCAGCGCGGCCAGGATGCCCCACTCGGTCGGGGTGAGAAGGACCTCCCGGCCGCGCACCGTCACCGCCCGCCGCGGCTCGTCAATGACCAGCACGCCCCGGCCGTAACTGGTCACGCCCTGCCCGGCTGCCGGGCCGCCGCGGCGCAGGATCGCCTGGACCCGCAGCACCAGCTCCCGCGGGCTGAACGGCTTGGTCACGTAGTCATCGGCGCCGAGCTCAAGCCCGCGGATGCGGTCCTCCTCGGCGCTCCTGGCGGTCAGCATCAAGATAGGTGTGCCCGCCGCCCGCAGCTCGCGCGCCACCGCTTCGCCGGGCACGTCAGGCAAGCCGAGATCGAGCACCACCAGGTCCGGCGACGCGCCGGCCGCCAGGCTGATCGCCTCGGCCCCAACCCGGCCGACAACACGGTGAACCCGGCTCGCTCCAGATAGGATCGCACAAGCTCGCGCAGCTTACGCTCATCCTCCACGACCAGCACCGTCGCCGCCACTGCCCCTCACCCGCCTCCCATGCCGGCCCGCCAGGCCGACCCAGACATGACCATGATCCCGCACCGATCCGCGCCTAGCCAGGCGCGTCATCTCGGACACGGCCCGGTATGCAATCTCGCGAGGCGGGCGTCCGGCCGTCTCCACACAGTCACCATGACGGCTTCACCGGACCGGCATCACCGCCGGGTGCACTTACCATGTCGGCATCAGCAGTTGGAGCAGACCACATGACCGGAAGCGACCTGATCGTGGCGGCACCATGGATCGCGTTCGCCGTCGCGCTGGCCATCGTCTGCATCCTCTTGCTTCGCTCGGACCGTGCCTCCCGGCGCGGCCCGGGACGGCCTTTCCCGCCTTCCTCCGATCTAGCCGACCCGATGCCACGGCGGCGTCGCAGGCGGACGGACCACAAGGACAACCGCCCTGATCCGCAGGAAGCACGATGCCCCGAGGAGGATCCGGAAGCCCGGCTGCGATAGCCCTCGCCCAGACTGCTGTCCACAGCGCCGCGGCCGCTCCCGGCAGTTCTCATGTCCCCTGACAGAGGGGACGCTCGTCGCCGGGGCCGGTACGAGCGCACTGCGCTGGGCATCTCCCTCTCCCTGGGCACGGCGGCCGTCGGCTCGCCGCTGCAGATCGTGATCGGCGCGGTGCTGCCGAGATCGGCATCGCGGTGGGAAACCGGGCATACGCACGTCATTGACGCGAGCCCTTGCCAGCTGGGCCGGCCGACCTGGGCCACGCGTGGAGAATGATCGCGACGGTTCCCGCGAATTCGGTGATAGCCGCGCGCGGCAAGGAGCCTTCGAGTGCTCGCCCCCGTCAACACGCCGACATCCGCCGTCAGCCGTTTCGCCGCTTACCTGGCCCCGGATGCTGACGGTGGCCGTCGGCGGGTCTGGCTTCCTGTGCCGTGCCGGGTCAGCTGTCAGGCTGCCCGGCCTCCGCTGGCATCGGCCGCGGAGCTTGGATCCGAGCCTGTTCGGGCAGGACTGGGCTTCAAGACGAGGGCATCCGGGCGGGTGTCCCAGGTGCTGACCCGGTAGAAGGCCTCCCACATGCGCATCTGCTCATCGTGCGCGTTGCGGAGGGCGCGGAGCGCGGTTCTCAGCGTGTGCATCGATGGCTCGCCGGCGCCGGGCCGGTGCTGGGGACGCGGGTCCTGGTTTGCTGTCATGACGATCACCTGGGGCTACGTTGTCGGCGGCCTGCTTTCCGGGCCGTAGCTCGTTTCTAGGCCAGGGGCGAGGATCTGGTATGTGCCGGGCATGGAACCCGGATGGAGGTTGGTGACCGGCACGCCGCGGCGGCCGCACGCTCCAGCCCGGTACCTGAGCCGGCGACGAGAAAATCTGCCTTCATCCGGCTTTCACGCGGCCTTCGCCGCGCCTGCACGTGACTGTCCTGGACTGAAGGTTAGGCAACCCGAGCCGACTCGGAAGGCGTGATCTGCATGAACGGCAGCGGACAGATTCATGTCCGGGCCATCCTCGCCCTCGGGGGCACGGAAAGACCGGACGCCGGGTCGCCAGCTGCCTTGAAGCGCGCGGGCTGCCAGTACGGGCCGGCTCCCGTTCCGGGGAACCGCCTTTCGACTGGCATCGGCCCGAGACCTGGCGGCCCGCGCTGCACGACACCCGTGCCGCCTGCATCTCGTGCTATCCCGATCCGCTCCTCGAGTGGCATTTCCGCGAGGGCCACGTGCAGGCGCGGGATCGCCGCGCGGACAGCCCGGAACCGGCCGATCAGGCAACCCGGCCGCCGGGAGACCGCCCCGAATGCAGTACGGCAGCGGAATTAGGGCCCGCCGCGGCCATGGCGAAGGCGCTACTCGGGCACGTCGGCGGGCCGGATCCGGGCATGCTGTCGGAGATGCGCCGCCTCAGGCGACGGGTGCGCGACCTCGAAGCTGAGCTGGCCAGGCTGCAGGACGAGAATGATGTTCTGGCTGCAGCGGCCCGGCAGCATGCCGCGTCCGGCCGGCGGCCGGACACGGCACCCGGCTCACGCTGACCCTGCCCGGGCTGCGGAGCCACAGGTCGTTCGACAACGACCACCGACGCCATCACGTGCTACTTCTGCCTCCTCATACGTCAGGCGGCTCATGTGTAACGCGGCGACGAGGAAGACGGCTGTAACGGTGCTGCAGCCGCGATGAAGGAAGCCTCCATCGGCGCTACATCAGTTGCCCGCCGTCCCTGCACACGCCCGGCCGACCCTGGTGCCGTCACACCCGAGGGAAGGATGGCCCATGCTGAGGAACATACCGATGCTGAACCCGATCAGTGCCGCCTGGAACACGGTGGCCCGGTTCGACGACTACGAGGCCGCCCAGCGCGCGGTCGACCGGCTTTCCGACGACGGCTTCCCGGTCGGCAAGCTCGACATCGTCGGCACCGACCTACGGCTGATCGAGCGGGTGACGGGGCGGGTGACCACCGCGCGCGCCGCGGGCGCCGGCGCGCTGAGCGGCCTGTGGGCGGGCCTGCTGATCGGCGCCTTGCTCGCGCTGTTCACGACCGGGCACGCATGGCTCGGCGTTGTCGCGGTGGCCGCCGGATTCGGCGCCTTGTGGGGCGCGGTCTTCGGGTTCGTGGCGCACGCCGGGACGCGCGGCCAGCGTGACTTCAGCTCCGTGCGCAGGCTGGCGGCCAGCCGGTACGACCTGATCGCCCGGGAGCGCACCGTGGACCGGGCCCGGGCCATGCTCCGTGACGCCGGCCTGCTGCCTGAGAACGGCGGGCCGACGTTGCGCTGACCCCGGCGAGGCGGCGGTCGCCGACGCCCAGGCCACCGCTGCCGACGCGCCGCGGCCCGCCGGGAATCGGCGGCGCCCCGGTGCGTTTGCTGCGCCCGGCCCTGCGAGGGTTGCAGGTCACGACCGCCCAGTCGGCGCAATGCCCGGCCAGGGTGGCGATCCGGTGGCGTCCGTCGGCGACCCGATGAGCAGCAGGACCGGCTGGGTAGCCGCATCGTTGCACGGGACGTCGTAGTGCAGCGCGGCGCCCGGCGCATGCAGGGTGTGACCTTCGGCTCGGTCACGGAACCCCTTTACTCTCCCGCGTATGCCTGCGCCAGGTTGGAAACCGGCGGTCGCGTTCGGCGTTCTCTTGATCGTGTCGCCAGCCAACAGGGATGCTGTGAAGGTGTCATGCCGCCACCAGCGGCTGTGGGAAGCCGTCATCGGAGGGCTGCGCACCCTTCCTTACGCGCTGTCCAGCTCCGAGCGCACGTCAGCAGCTCATCGCCACGGCAGGGCATGGGGCCGGGAGGCCAGGTCAGGCGTCCTGGTAAGGGGTCGTTCGGCCCTGCCTGCGGCTGGTCAGGTTACGCGTCAATTGCCTATCGGCCCCGTGTCAGACGTCGGGCGCATGACGAACCAGTGCCGATCGCTGCTGGCTGCGCTTGCATGGGAGGTGGCCCACATGAGGATTCTCGAACGCAGGCCAGGGGAGCCGGGACTGGACGGATCTCGGGGCACGGGAACCGCGGCGGGCTTGGGAGGCAACAAGACGGATCGTTGGATCGGCATGTGGTCGGCACGGGCGCTGTTCGCCTGCGGGGTCGCCTATGCCGTGACCGTGGTGGTCGGCTTTGCCGCCATGCGGAACCTCAGCAAGCCTCTCGAAACCCCTACCTGGCCATCATGGAGGTCGTGGTCCTCGTCATGGCGCCGGTCCTGGTGCTGCTGGCGGTGGTCATTCATGCCTGTGCGCCCGAGGGCACCACGACCTACAGCATGACTGCTCCGGGGTGGATGCTGCTGGTGGCGGGCTTCACGATGACCGTGCATCTGGTGCAGCTCACCGTCGTCCGCCGGATCGACCCGAGTGCGATTCAAGGCTTCCAGTACCTGTTCAACTGGCATTGGCCATCGGTGCTCTACGCATCGCCGCACGGACCATCTTCTTCGGCCTGGCTCTGCTGTTCGCCGCTGCGGTGTTCCACGCGGCGGGGCTTCTTCCGCCGAAGGTCCCGACCGATAACCTCTGACCTGCTCATCCGTACCGGCGCAGCTCGTGGAAGAAGTCCTCGATGATGTGCAGTTCGCCGGAGCGGGCTATCTCGTCGTAGACGTACCTGCCCACCGCCAGGTCGAGCACTCCAAGGCCGAACGGCGAGAACACCACCGGCCGGTCCGCTGGGACCGTCACCCGGCCGGCCATCACGTCGTCCAGTGTCCCGGCCAGGAAGTCCCGGCTCCCGGTCAGCTGCTCGGCCAGGTGCGGCGACGTGGCGGCCTTCAGGCAGTGCTCTACGTCGTCGACGATATTGGCCGAGGCGAGCAGGATCTCCGGTGCGAGGTCGCGCAGCGAGACGTGAAGCACCAGCGGGTTGTGCTCGAACCATGACAGGTCGCTGACGTGCGGCTGCGCGGCGACCGTGGCGAAGACCACCAGATCGCTGGAGCGGACCAGCTGCTCGGCGCGGTCATGCACGGTGATCCGGCCGGCGGTGCCCGACTGCTCCAGGTACCCGCGGAAACCCGCCGCGCTGTCGGCGGACAGGTCATGCACGCCGACCTCGTCGAATGACCAGCCGGTGGCGGTCAGGAAGGTATCGATGTAGCGGGCGATCACACCCGCACCGAAGAAACCCACCCGGGCCGGGCGGCGCCTTGCGCGGCTGAGCCAGTCGGCTGCGGAGGCGGCCAGGGCGGCGGTCCTGGCGGCACTGATGATCGAGCTCTCCAGGCAGGCGAACGGGTAGCCGGTGTCGTGATCGTTGAGGATCAGCACCGCCGAGGCCCTTGGCATGCCGGCCACGACGTTGTCCGGAAAGCTGGAGATCCACTTCAGGCCGTCTACCCGGAACGGCCCGCCGATGGAGGCGGGCAGCGCGATGATCCGGGCCGACGGCCGGTCCGGGAAGCGCAAGAAGTACGACGGGGGGTTCACCGAATCACCGGCACTGTGCCTCCGGTAAGTGGCCTCGACCAGCTCCACGATCTGTTGTTGGCGTCCCTGCAGCGCGCGCTGGACCTGGGCGCCGGAGACGACCGCGAACGGCGGCACGGTGACCGGCGCTGGCACTTCCGGTCCGGCGGCGGAATCAAGCGCGGTCATCGGACGGCCACCTCGATGGTTGGCGCGCAGTCGGCTAGGTGCACCGGGTCGGCCATCCCGACGTGCACCTCGCGCGGCCCCGAATAGGGCTCCCGGCTGTGTGCGGTGCGGATGTTGTCCACCAGCAGCACGTCGCCGGCTTGCCACGGCTCGCGGCCGGTGTGGGCCTCGTAAGTCTGGTTGATCAGCTGGACGACGTCCTCTCCGATCGGATCGCCGCCGCCGAAGCGGGTGTTGAACGGCAGCCCATGCTCGCCGTAGAGGTCCACCAGGTATTCACGCACCTCGGGGTCGATCGTCCACTCGTTGAGGAAGGCGATTTGGTTGAACCAGCAGCGCTGGCCGGTGAGTGGATGGCGCACCACGGCGCTGCGGCGCTGCCTGGTGCGCAGCACGCCGTCGGGGTGCCACTCGAACTCAATCCCGTTGGCGCGGCAGTATGCCTCAACGGCGCCGCGGTCGTCGGTGCCGAACGCCTCCTCCAGACCGGCCCCGAAGTTGTCGCTGTAGTTGCGGGTGAGCATCCAGCCCTCCCGCTCGAACCGCTGGACCAGTTCGGCGGGCAGGGCGCCGAGAACCGCCGGCGAGTCGGCCACCCCGGTCGCCCCGCCGCTGGCCGGAGCGCTGAGGCAGGCGAACAGCATCAGGCCGGGAAACTCAAGCGCGTAGCTCAGCTCGTGATGCATGCACATCTGCTGGTTCGGTGGCCACTTCGATGACGAGTACAGGCCGCCGGGGTAGGCCTGCCGGGACGCGAAGGCCTCCCTCTCCGTCATCAGGCTGGTCGCCAGCCGGCGGAAGACGGCGCCCGTCTCGGTCGCGTCGCGCAGCCCGAGACCGCGGACCAGGATGCAGCCGTGCTCGGCCACCCCGGCGCGCAGCTCGTCGCGGTGCGCGGCCGCCCACGTGCCGACGTCACCGCCGGCGGCCTCCGTGTGCAGCACCGGGGGCCTGCCTGGCTGCGGGCTGACGTCTAGCGACGATGCGAACGATGAGTGCGACATGTGGATGTACTCCTTAAGAAGAGGCAGGCAAGCCCGCCGTCCGCAGTACGGCTTGTGCCGCGTCGGCGGGACGGGTGCGCAGGAAGTAGTGGCCCCCGTCGGGGAGCTCGTACAGGCCGACCTGGTCGGCCAGCAGCAGCCAGTCGCGGTACCGGTGCGGGAAATCCGCCGTATACGGGTCGTCCGCGGCCACCACCACGGTGACCGGCGCGGGCAGCTTGGCCGTCGGCGGGCTGTCCAGGGTGTCAGCCATGTACCGGTGCGCGGACATGCAGTCGTGCCGGTAGGCCGCGCCGATCTGCTCGGCCCGCGGCCCGTCCAGCTCGCCGAGCTCCGTGTAGCCGCCGTCGGTGTACAGGTCCGCGGCGATCTCGGCGTTGCTCCGCCCGGTCAGCTCCACCGCGCTGGCGCGTCGGCGGGCGGCATCGCCGGGCAGCTGCGCGGCGACGAACACCCGCTGGACGTCCACCCCGTGCTCGGACAGCGTCCTGGCCGTCGCCATGGCGAAGGCCGCGCCCGAAGAGTGGCCCCAGAGCAGTAGGCTGGTCAGGCCGCGCTGGGTGATCTCGGCGACGACCTGCTCGACCACCCGGTCCATCGGCGCGAACGGCTCGTTCTCGGCGGTCAGATCGTGTCCGGGCAGGTCGACGGCGTACACGGCCAGGTGGCTACCGCGCAGGGCGCTGGCCATGGACTGGAAGTTCACCGCGTTGCCGCCGGCGTACGGGAAGCACACCAGGGCAGCGTCCGGCCTGCCGTCCGGTTCCAGCAGCAAGTGGAGGAGCCCGGAACGCCGTTCGGATGTCCCGTCGATCAGCCCGGCCAGGTCGGCCAGGACCGGGTGACGGGTTAGATCCTGGAGCGACACTCCGCGGTCGAGGGTGATCGCCAGCTTCACGGCCGATAGCGACGTGCCGCCGCGGTCGAAGAAGTTGTCATGCCGACCGATCTGGTCCTGCGGGACGCCGAGGACCTTGGCCCACGTGGCCGCGAGCCATTGCTCGGTGGGCGTGCTGGGCGCGTGGTAGCCCTGCCCGGCGTCGAGCCCGGTGGCGAGCGCCGTCAGCGTTTTCCTGTCAATCTTGCTGTTGGCGGTCAGCGGCAGGCTGTCCCGCCAGTGGAAGGACGACGGGACCATATACCCTGGCAGCGATTCACCCAGCCGGTTCCGCAGCGCGCTGGCCTCGAGTGGCCGAGGGCCGGAGTAGAAGGCCACCAGGCGCTGGCCCTGGCCGGGCTGCCCGGCGGCCACGACGGCGCCGTCGCGGACGCCTGGCGCCCGCAGCAGGGTGTTCTCGATCTCGCCGATCTCGATGCGGAAGCCGCTGATCTTGACCTGGGAGTCCCGGCGGCCCAGGAACTCCAGCTTGCCGTCCGGCCGCCAGCGGCCGTAGTCACCGCCCAGGTAGAGCCTCTGGCCCTCGCGGTGGGGATCGGCCAGGTAGACCAGCCGGGTGCGGTCCGGATCGTTGATGTACCCGCGGCCCACGCAGACTCCGGAGAAGGCGATCAGGCCGGGCGCCCCGAGCGGCACCGGTGACAGGTGCTCGTTGACGACGTAGACATGCACGTTGCTGACGGGGCGGCCTAGCGGGACCCGTTCCCCCTCCGGCGGCCTGTCCATGACCTCATGGTTGGTGTCGTCCGAGGTTTCGGTCAGCCCGTACGCGTTGACCAGCTTGATCCCGGGCTTGATCGCGAACCAGCGCTCCGCGAGTTCCTTCTTCAGCGCCTCGCCAGTGACCGACACGTATCGCAGGTCTGGCAGGTCCCGGGGGTGCTGCTCCAAGTAGGACAGCACCACCTCGAGGTACGACGGCACGACCTGGAGGACGGCGACCCGGCGGTCGGTGATCGTGTCGAGGAACCGCCGGACGTCCAGGATGACTTGCTGCTCGACCAGCAGGGTCCGCCCGCCGGCTAGCAGGGCGGCAATCAGCTGCCACAACGAGATGTCGAAGCACTGCGGGGCGGTCTGGGCGACCACCTGCCCCTCACCGATCTCGAAGTCGTCGATCTTGGCATGAAGGTGGTTGAGCATGCCGGCATGCTCGCACATCGCCCCCTTGGGCTCGCCGGTGGAGCCGGAGGTGAAGTAGATGTAGGCGAGCTGGTCCGGCGTAATCTCGACGCCGAGGTCACCGTCGGCATGGTTCTCCTGGCAGCCCGCCCGGGTGAACAGCGTCTGGATCCCGGGTCGCGAATCAAGGGCCTGAGCCAGCGTGCCGGTGCTGCCGGGTTCGGTCAGCACGAGTTCGCATCCGGCCCGGGCCAGCATGATCGCGATGCGATCGGCCGGGAAGTGCGGCTCGATGGGCAGGTACACGCCGCCGGCCTTCAGCACCGCGAGGACGGCCGCCGTCCAGTCCAGGTTTCGCTCGGTTACCACCGCGACGACGCTCTCTCGGCGAAGTCCCCGGGCCAGCAGCGCTCGTGCTAGCCGGTTCGCGCGAGCGTTCAGCTCGGCGTAGGTCCACTGATGGCCGCCGCAGATCGCCGCGATGGCGTCCGGGTGTGCCCTCACCTGCTGCTCGAACAGCTCGTGTGCTCGGCGGTCCGGCAGCTCGCGGGGCCGTCCAGCGAGCCCTTCGAGCTGGAAGCGGAGCTCTTCGGCGGATAGCAGCGACTGCCGGCCGTGCTCGGCCTCAGGATCGGCGGCGATCAGCTCGAGCGCCGTGAGGTGATAACCCGCGATCCGGGCGGCGCAGCCGGCGTCGAGCACGTCGGTCCGGTATCTCAGCCGATGCACCAGATGACTGCGCTGCGCCCGCCAGATGCTTACCTGCAGCACGGTGCCTGCGGTCAGCGGGCCGTCATAACCGGCAGGATCAAATACGGTCTCGAACAGCTGCCCGGGCAGGCGAAGCTCGCCCTGCAGATCGTGGACGGGGAATTCCCGGCGTGACAGCAGTTCCCGCTCGGCCCGGTGGGTGTCAAGCAGGACGGTCCGCCACGAGCCGGACCCGATCGCCAGGCGGCAGGGCAGCGGTCGGCCGCGTGGCATGGTGAGGTAGCCGGTGACGATGTCGCGCTCGCCGGACATGGCGGCGAGCACCTTGGCGTGCGCGGCCAGCAGCACCGAGCTGAGGGGTACGGCGAGCTTGGCCGCTCTCTCACGCAATGTGGCGACCAGGTGATCAGGAATCGCCGCATCACGGGTGGTGACGCCAGGTGCGGGGTCGAGGGTCCACCGCGGGATCGCGGTGAGCCCGCCTGCCAGAAGCACGCCGCGCCAGTACCGGCGGCTGGCCTCAGTGGTGTCAGGCATGCTGATGATGGTCATGTCAGATCTCCCTTGCCGGATTGCCGCCCCACCGGGCGTACCGCGGTACTTCCTCGCCTTTCATCAGGAAGGAGTCGGCGGCGAGCGCCGAGCCGTCACCCATCGTGATGCCGTAGTGGACCATCGCGCCGACACCGAGGGTGCAGCCGACGCCGATCGTGGTCCGGTCGGACTTGAACGTGCCGTCTTCCTGCGAGTGGCACTGGATCTTGCTTCCCGCGTTAAGCATGCAGTCGTCGCCGATGGTGGTCAGGGTCCGCTCCGTCAGGTAGCAGCCGTCGTCAAAGACCCTCTTGCCGATCCGGACCCCCAGCCCCCGCCAGACCACGTTTTTGAACGGGGTGCCGTCGAACATGTGCAGGTAGGCCTCGCCGGGAACTTTCCACAGGCGCTCGTGCCGCCAGAAGTACGGGTCGTAGATCGAGCAGTACTTCGGCTCCAGCCTGCGGAATCTCCTGATGCCGCGCTCCACCAGCACGAAGTAGGCGGGCGTTACCAGGATGCTGAGCGCCAGCAGGGCCGCCAGCTCGGCCTGCGCGAACCCACCGTAAGCATCCACGGCGGCCAGCACGACGGCCGTGGCGAGGAAGATGTGCAGCCACCGCCCGGCAAGGAAGACGCCCATCGTCCGCAGGTTGTACCAGTTCTTCGCGACCAGACGCTGGTGCAGCTGCTCGCCGGTCCGGAGATGGTCGAACCGGCTGTCGCGCTCCACCGACCGCGGGATCTCGAAGCAGGGCGAGCCGAGCAGGCCGACGCCTTCATGCACCTTCCCGTCCAGCGGGATCATCGCCTTGGTCGCCAGGAGGCAGTTCTGGCCCGTCCTGCCCCCGGCGGGATAGGCGATATTGTTCCCGATGAAGTTATTCGGCCCGATCGAGACCCGGGACACCCGGAACGACGTGCTCGAGAAGTCGGCGTTCATCATCGACAGTCCGTCGGCGACCATCGTCCCGCTGCCGATCGTGCTCAGGTACGGGCTCTCATGCCCCACCTCGGTGCCGAAGTTCGAGCCGGTCTGCTCCACCTCGCCGAGGTCGTACCCGAGCCAGCGCAGGTAGTAGACGATGTACGAGCTGTCCCCGAACAAGCGGGTGAAGAACTTGATGCCGGTCATCCGCGCGATCGCCCGGTGGATCCGGTCGCGGAAGCCGTACAGCGGATAGACGGTATCCGGCCTGATGAAGAGGTTCAGCAGGCGGGGGACCGCGGCTATGAATAGCAAGCCGGCCAGCACGAGACCGACAAAGACTATTAGGGAGACGCAAAGCGCGTCGACGTAGAGGGCCGGCGATGCGGTCGCGTCCGCGCGCGGATCCAGCACCTTGCCCAGCATCGGCACCGCGGTCACCAGCAGGGCTGCGCCTCCTTCGATCAGCGGCAGGTACAGGAAGAACATGCAGAGCAAGGTCTCGACGCAGAACCAGACCCGGCGCCGCGTGCTGCACCGCACCGACGGGATCCTCACGTAGTGCACGTCCGTGCGCTGGGCCGGAGACCCGTGCCAGCGCTCACCGACGGGTACCGCCTGGCCGCTGTGCAGCGCAGAGGCGTGACCGAGCTGCGACAGGTCGCCCATCGACGTGCTGATGTCCAGCACGCTCTTCTCTCCGATGAACGCCTGCCGGCCGAGCGTGACCGGACCGGTCTGGATCCAGCCCGCGTGCGCCCGGTAGCAGTTGAAGAACGCGTCCTTGCGGATGACGGTGTCCGGGCCGATGGTGAGCAGGTCAGTGCACACGGGCACGTGACGGGAGAAGATCACGGTGCCCCGCCCTACCTTGGCGCCGAGCGTCCTCAGGTAGAGCACGTACAGCGGCGAACCGGGGATCAGGAGGTTTAGGGGACTGGACCGGATCAGGGTCCTGACGATCCAGAAGCGCACGTAGGCCAGGCTCCAGATGCGGATCTGCCCGGATTTCCACCGGCCGATCAGCACCCACTTGGCCAGGATGGGAAGGGCGCACAGCGCCACGAATGCCGCCCCTCCGAACAGGACCGACCGAAGATAGATATCGGCTAGGCCCGAACCGGCAGATATCCACGCGAAGGCGCGCGCGCCGATCAGCGCGGCCACCCAGACGTACCCGAGGAAAAACAGGAACTGAAGCGTTCCGCACACGATGTACTGGCGCGTGCTGGCCGACATCACCGGCTCGGCCCGAGCCGGCGCCTCGGCCCGAGCCGGCGCGGGCACGACGTCCGCGAACGCCGCTGCAAGGCTCCTGATGGTCGGATGCCGGTAGATATCCTTTATCGATACCGACGGCAGGTCCTCCCGCTTCCTAAGCCGTGCGCAGAATTTGGCCATCACCAGGGAGTCGGCACCCAGGTGCTCGAAGAAGTTGCTGTCGACAGGCACCCGCTCCACCCGCATCACATCGGCCAGCACCTCAGCCAGGCTGCCCTCGGTGTCCGCAGGATCGGCGGTTACGGCCTCAACCGCATGTCTCATCTCGTGACTCCCCGGTTCAGGAGGCAGTCCGGCGACCGGCTTGGACGGGCATATCCGAGCCCGGCCGGAGCACGTTCTTGCCGTAGATGGCCTCGACCCAGTTGGCCTGGTAGATCGTGTCGAGGTAACGCTCGCCCAGGTCTGGGGCGATGGCCACCGCGGTGAGCTCGCGTGCGTCATGCCGAGCCAGCCATCTCATCGCGCCGCTGACCACCGTGCCGGTGGAGCCGCCGAACAGGAACCCGCGCCTGGCCAGGCGATAACAAGCCTGGATGGCGGCTGCCTCCTCGACCCTTACCACCTCGTCCACATAGGACTCCTCCAGCAGCGGCGGGCGCACGCTCGCGCCCAGGCCGGGGATCATCCGGCGGCCCGGCGGCCCGCCGAACGTCACCGAGCCGACGCTGTCCACCGCGACGATCCGCACCGGACGGTGCCACTTCTGGAAGTAACGCGCGCAGCCCATCAACGTCCCGGTGGTGCCGGCCCCGACGAACAGCACGTCCAGCCGCGGGAACTGGCGGGCGATGGCTGGCGCCGTAGTGCGGTAGTGCGCCTTCCAGTTGCCCGGATTGGCGTACTGATTGAGCCAGACGTACCGGTCATCCGAGGCGCAAAGTGCATGGACGTAGTTGAGCCGCGCGCCGAGGAAACCGCCGACCGCATCCGGCTTGGTGACGACGTGGACCTCGCTGCCCAGCGCCTCCATCAGCAGCCTGGTCGACAAGTTGCACCGGGAGTCGGTCACGCACAGGAACTGGTAGCCCTTGCTCGCCGAGATCATGCTCAGCGCCACGCCGAGGTTCCCCGACGAGGACTCGATCAGGACCGATTCGGGCCTCAACACCCCGTCCCGGCCCGCGGCCTCCACCATTTCCGCCGCGGCCTTCAGCTTGATCGACCCCGCGAAGTTGAAGCCCTCGCACTTCAGGAACAGCGGATACCCGGAGACAGGCCGGAGGTCTACATACAGCTGTTCCTCGTTGAAGGCCTGCGGCACAGATATGACTGACACGATGCTCTCCTCATCCCTCGTCGGCGCATGACCAGACGAGAGCAGGTACCTGCCACCCAGGCGGGCCAGGCCGCCCCGGGTGCACCGATCCCCGCCCTTGCCCCGGCAGCATCGGCCCGGTCCCGGTCAGGACCGAGCGCGACGAAGCAGGCACGGGCGGGCGGCTCACACCCGCAGTCCGCGATATGACCGCCACGGGTTCCGCCTCCGCTGGACGCGGTCGGCTTAAGGCAGTGGTCCTGCGCATACCCGCGCAGCCGGGTCAAGCCGTCACGCCCGACCCAGGCAGGCGTCAGCGTTGCCAAGCGGTCGCCCACTGACAAAGCGGGACTCAAAGGTGAAAGCACAAGGTCCCCCCTCTCAGCCCCAGACCAGTTTCCGGACGTGAAGTACCGGCGTAGAGCCGGTGGAGATGATATGGAGAACGTGCACCCTGTGGGTTCCAAAACGAGGCATACGTTGCTGACCTGCGAGTATGGCTGCCGCAGTGGTCCCAGGGCTGGCAGTATCGCGGGCTTGTGAGGGCGCGGATGCTCTACCTGATCTTCGTTCGCCTGACCGGCTGGATGGCGCTGCTGGCACGTGATCGACGTCCTGGCTCGGCTGACGCCCGGATCGCATTGCTGATCGCGCAGACGGCGAGGGAGACCCGGGCTGGGCTACAAGCGGACGGTTCGACGGTCCGGCAGTTACGCGCTTGCCAGCTTGCTGGCGGTGTTCGATGCGGATCGGAGGATCCGCTCGAGCGGGCCGCTGCGGAAGAAGTGCAGCCACGTGAGAGCAAGTGCCATGGCTGCCACGGTGAAGGCGGCGAGGGTGACCCAGCCTGCCGGGTAGTCCCCGCCGACGGCTTGGATTAGCCAGATCGCGATCACATGGGCGGTGTAGGCGGTAAGCGGCATCCTGCCGACCGCGCTGATTGGATGAAGAACGCGGTCTGCCCGGTGCCCGATCATCAACGCCGCGCCGAGGACGGCGAGCGCCCACCCGGTCGCACCGATGATTTCCATCGGCGTCCCCGAGTGCGGTCCCGCGGTGAGCAACCACGCCCACGAGGTCGTCGGGACCGTGCCCGCTTCAGCAGTAGCCACATCGTGGAGCTGCTGGTGGCCAAGGGCGGCCGAACCCGAACCGATGTCGGCGGCCAGGTCCCCGGCGCGCAGGGCGAGTGCGGCACCTCCGTAGCCGGCCGCGGACAAGACAACGCCGACGCCGAGCAGTCGGCGATGTACCGATGGGGCACACAGGTCCAGGCGCCCGACGCCCATTCCGGCGAGCATGAACGGGAGCACCGTCATGACAGGGTAGGCTCCGTTGATCACCAGGCTCGTCACTCCGCCTGCGGAGGACAACAACGCCGACGGTCCTGGTACTGATGGTGTCGATCCCGGCGTCAGGTGCAGCCAATCTCGGATGAGGTACGACAGCATCGGGCCGCTGATGGCGAGCGTGCTGGCCAGCAGGGCCAACGTCCGTGGGCGTAGTCGCAACAGCGGCAGGGCCAGCAGGAAGAGCACGGCGTAGACGGGAAGTATCACGTCGACGCTGCTATCTAGTGAGGTCAGCAATAGCCCCAAGATGAGCAGCGCGCCCGCCCTAGTCGCGATTTTGATGCGTGACCGGCGTACCGCCGGGCGGGCTGATTGGGTCGAGCCGCCCGAGATCAGCGCTAGAGACACCCCCGCGAGGAAGATAAATAGCGCTGCCGACCGGCCGTGGAAGACGCCCAGCAGTTGACTGGTGGGCTGGTCAGGGTCCGGGCCGACGTGCGCGGCGAACATACCCAGCACCGCGACACCGCGAGCCAGGTCCACGCCCCGAATATGCGCCCGGCCCAGCGGCCGCGGGGCGTGGGTATCAGCGGCGGCCGATGCCACCGCGGCCTCGTCGACGATGTGCTGGTGGGATGCGGTCGGCGCCCTGCCGGGGACGCGCCTCTTAAGCGTGCTCGATGACGGGGCGGACTCTCCGGGAGCCCTTCCCCTCCTCATACCTCATACCTTGCCTGCCGGTGGCGCTGCCAACCCGGTTTGCGGCACTTGCCGCACTGTTCCGCGGTGCCTGTAGGGATTGAACCTGAGTGCGGTCCTGCGCATGGACCCGGCGGTTCCTGCTTGGAACAACCAGATGTCCGGCGCGTCGCCACCTTGGCCGGAATCGCAGAATTTGCATTTTCAATAGTCCGGCACCACCCCCCCGGTGCCCCTCCGCGACAGCACCAGCCCGTGCTGCTGCCCTTAGTTCCGCATGGTGGCCGCCCATCCGTAACAGGGCCGGAGCTTGCTGTACAACGGGCTCGTGCTCTTCGACGACTCGGGGTCCGGCCGGAACATGCCGATCGCGCGGACGGGGACCAGCTGAGCAGCCGACCCCAGTTGGGTCGCCGGGGGCTCTGCGGGGCATTCGAGCGACTACCGCTACCTTTCATAGCTCCTGCCCGGTGGCGTCCTGGTCGTCGGCGCGAGCCACTGACTTTCAACATCCTTCCGCTTACCATCATCAGCTTCGCGCTGATGCCCGCCGCGTTCGCCAAGGCGGCAGTCATCATCCTCAGGTTCGGGCCGGCCACACAACGGGCACCTGCATTCGCAGCGTCGGCGCCCATCCCCGTCACCCGAGCCCCCTCGCAGAACTGACGCAATTCACCTTGCCTCTGCGCCGACCGGCCGCGACACCGCCGACAGCAGCAATGCCCGAGCGCATCAAGATGGCCGGGCTGGCGTAGGCGCCGGCCGTCACCACGACCGCATCAGCCTCGATGATCTCCCCGCCGGCGGTCCGGATCCCGCGCGCCCTGGTTCCGCGCAGTGTCACCCGGTCCACCGCGGTGCCGGCCCGGATGGTGAGGTTGGGCCGGCCCCGCGCCGCCGCCAGGTGGGTCAGCGCCGTGCTCATCCGCAGGCCGTCGCGTACGGTCCGGGGCGCCGGGCCGACCCCCACCCCGCCGGGCTTGTTGTGGTCGCGGGCCAGCGGGTGACCAGCGGCGACAGCGGGTCGGCGAAGGCGTGCTGCAGCGGCGACAGCTCACCGGCCGAGGGCCGCCGGATGGGGACCGGCCCGTCGCTGCCGTGCCAGCGGCCGCCGACATCGGCGTCGGACTCGATGGCACGAAAGACCGGCAGCAGTTCGAAGAACGACCAGCCCGGGTTGCCCGGGGTCGCCCACCGGTCGTAGTCCTGCGGCCATCCCCGCAGCGCGAAACACGCGCCGGTCGCCGAGCAGCCGCCGGTCAGGCAGCCCCGGGGCAGGGGTACCGAACGGCCCGGCTCGTCTGGCTCGGCCGTGAAACCCCAGTCATGGCTGGTGGCCGGCATCGATCCATCGGCGATGTCAGCCGGCAGGCCGGCAACCGCCGGGTAGTCCGGGCCGGCCTCGACCAGCAGCACCCGGCAGCGCTCGTCGCCGCTGAGGCGGGTCGCGGCCACGCAGCCAGCGGACCCGCCGCCGGCCACGATCACGTCGTATCCCGCGGTCACGGCCGGCCCCGGTCAGGCACGCCGGCCGAAACGGGCCAGCAGCACCGCCTGGGCGCTCGCATCGCCGGGCACCGGCGGCCGCGCGGCGATCGCGCCCGCACGGCGGTAGGCGTCCTCGACCGCGTCGAACCAGCTGACGCAGGATGTGACGAGCCCGGGGTCCAGGCGCTCGTCCGCGCCGATCGCGCGGGCCAGGTCCCACGCGTGGATCAGGTGGTCGGCGAACAACTGCAGCGCGTACTCGCTGCCGGGGACATCGCCGGACGACAGGTGGACGATCCGGTCCATCGCGCCGCCGGCTTCGACGGCCTGCACCGCCGCGGCGGACGCCGCCGTCCAGGCGGCCCTGGGCCCGGCACCGAGCACATCGCCGTCAAAGCGGTCGCCTACCTCGGCGATGGTGGATCCGGCCAGCAGCAGCGGCGCCCACAAATCCTCGCCGACGACGTGATTGACCAGGTCGCGGACGGTCCAGTTCTCATCCGGGGTCGCGGCCTGCCACTGGTGATCGCCGATCTGCCGGACGCGGGCATCGAACTCCGCGACGGCATGACCGAAGATCACCGGTACGGCGCGGCGGTTGTCCTGCGTCACCACGGCTCCACCTCGTCTCTGCTGCCCGCCCAAGACGCCAGCCCCCCCAGCACACTCCTGACCCCTGCAGCCTGGACGCAGATGGTGTGCAGACGATGTGGAGCCGGCGGGTCAGCCGAGCAGCTGGCGGACGCGGGGTATGACCTGGTGGCCGTAGAGCTCGATGCTGGTCATGAACTGGTCGTGCGTCAGGCGCGGCATGCCGTACCTCAGGTCGAACCGGTGGCCCCCCAGGGCGGGGGAGGGTGGCGATCCGCGGCGCCGTTCATCCGCCCGGAGGCTACCTCGGCCGCAGCTCAGCGGCGTCCGCGCAGCGGGCTGTCGGCCCTACGCCCGGTCCTCAACGACGTCCAGGTCGTAGAACACCGGCGGCCCATCGGACATCTGCATGTACTGCTCCGCCGATGCCTTGGTCTCCGGCAGGCTGGAATTCTCCATCGCTGACTCATAGGAGTCGAAGAACACAACAGCGAAGCAGCGGCTAGGGTCAGAGCGGTCACGGGCAAGCACTTCCCGGCGCACGGTACGCCTGCCCTCCGTAGCGCGCCACCACTCATCGTCGACCTGGCGCGCCCTCTCAATGTCGGAGGTGCGGAACTGGACGATCTGCACGAACGCCATACGCTGATCTCCCTTCGGTTGTAGTCCAGAGTGAGCGGTGCCTGCTGATCACGGATACGGACTCAGGACCGCTGCCCGCCCGCGGGCGTTACCGGTCGCTTTTTAGGACCGGACGATGGCGAACTGCTCGTCGCGAGCGCGCGCACCGCCTGTCACCACTCTGGAACGGCCTCCCGGTTGCGAGCGATGGCCGCCCTCAATGTTCCGTTAGCACACCCCTACCTCGTGAAGCCGGGGTGCAGACCGTGTGTGCGAGATATGGAGAAGGTTTCGCACGAGGCACGCCGACCGGGATGGCGAAGTAGTCAAAGCCGGCGGCCGCCCGAGCCCGGCCCAGGATGGTCACGCCGCGGGCCAGTACTGGATAGGTCGCCTGTCACCGGGTCTCTGGCCGGACGAGCAGGCCGGCCGACACTGGGGATGCCGGGGCCGCCACGCTCACCAGGTCGAAATGCGGGTAAGGGAAACCAGCCAGCAGCGTGGCCACGTTCGCGGCCAGCGCATCGCCGGTCAGCGGGCCGCCCGTGGTGGGTCTTCGTAGCTGCCGCCGTCGGCCAGCGACCGCACCACCGCCCGCGGGTCATGGGTCTTCATCGGGTCACCACACGGCCGGCACCGTGCGTCCACCAGCGGCAGATCTAGTGCAACCCAGCCACCGCCGCCGCGGCGGCGATAAGGCAGATTCCCGTCCAAAGGAGAGGGCATGATATTCGCATTTGCCATGATGGCGATGCTCGGCCTCGCGGTGCTGGCCGTCACCGCGGTCGCCGGCCGTTACCTGTCCATCTCGGCGGAGACCCGGGCGTTCGCGCTGGCGGCTCTCGGCGTCGGTGCCTCCTGGCTGATCGACCTGGCGGCGGTAGCGGTGGTTACCGGGATGTTCCGTGTCGGCCGGCTCGCCGCGGCCTGCTCCTCCGGCGTCAGGCGTCTGAGGGGTTCGCCCGGCTCGTGCTGGGGCAGGGCGGGGCGTCCGGCCAGGGTGGCTGACCGCGCGGGGGACGGCACGCATGCGGCTTCGTTCGGTCAAATATCTGCTATTCGTCTATGCGCCCAGTTGGCGGAGACGTCGATGCAGTGTTGCCCGAGGATCCCCTGGGGGACGAGCCCGAGCGCTGGCGCGTGGAGGCGAGCACCACCGGGGCGGCGGCCCCGTACGGTGCGCCCGCGGCCAGCTGGCCGCGGTCACGCACCAGCGATCTCCCGGCCGCAAGCCGCGGAACCTGAACGGGGCATCGGCGTGGACAGGCGTCGGGATGCTGCGGGTGGTCTCCTGCACCGGGTGCCCCCGCCGACGGCGAAGTCATCCGCACGCCGCGATGCCTGGAGATGGCCTCCTCACGCGCCCGGCCGGACAGGCACGTTCCCACATCGCCGTCCCTGCGAGCGGGGTCGGGCAGCTTACGGCGCAGCCGGCCGGGTGCCTCGGCGAGGAACAGGCGGAGGTCAGCCGCAGCATTCCCGCCCCGTGGCATGACCTGCGGGACCTGTCACCGCAGGTTGGCAGTCATGTTGAGGGGCGCGGCGCCGCGACGGCCGGCGCGATCAGGAGGACCGGCATGAACGTCACCGTGGCCGACTGGGCGGTCCTGCTCGGCACCGTGCTGGCGCTGTTCGGGCTCGACCTGCTGCTCGCCACGGTGCGGCCGCATGCCGTCGGCTTCGGTGAGGCCGCCGGGTGGTCGGTGTTCTTCGTGGCTGTGGCGACAGGCTTCGGCGTGGCCTTTGCGGGCCTGGAGGGGTGGGGGTACGCGGCCCAGTTCTTCGCCGGCTACATCGTGGAAAAGAGCCTGTCCGTCGATAACCTGTTCGTCTTCGTCATCATCATGTCGTCCTTCGCCGTGCCCCGCGAGCACCAGCAGCGGGCGCTCATCTTCGGGATCGCCGCCTCGCTGTGCCTGCGGGCGGCCTTCATCGCCCTCGGGGCGGCGCTGCTGTCGCTGCTGTCGTTCATGTTCCTGATCTTCGGGCTGGCCCTGGTCTGGACCGCGGTGCGGCTGTTCACGCACCGCGATGCCGACCCCGATGTCACCCGCAGCCCGCTGGTCCGCAGCGCGCGCCGGGTACTCCCGGTCAGTGACGCCTATGACGGCGGGCGGCTGGTCACCCGGGCCGGCGGGCGGCGGGCGGTGACGCCGCTGTTCATCGTGTTCATCGCTATCGGCGGCACGGACATGTTGTTCGCGCTGGACTCCATTCCGGCCGTGTTCGGCGTCACGAGCGAGGCCTACATCGTGTTCGCCGCCAACGCGTTCGCCCTGCTCGGCCTGCGCGCCCTGTTCTTCCTGGTCACCGGCCTGCTCGACCGGCTAGTCTACCTGTCCGCGGGGCTCGCGGTGATCCTGGCGTTCATCGGCGCCAAGCTCATCCTGCACTGGGCACACGGACTCAGCCACGCGGTCCCCGAGATCAGCACCGCCGTCTCGCTGGCCGTCATAGCCGCCGTCCTGATCCTGACCACGGCCGCGAGCCTGGTCAAGTCGGGCCGCGACCCGGCCGCGCGGGCGCACCCCGGATCGGTCATCGGCACGTCCTCCCCCGGCCGGCCCGGTGACAGCAGCGGCGCTCGCGGGAGCGCTGAGCCGGAACGGCCCGGCACACGCGATGAGCGCGAGCCGCCCTCCCGGAGCGGGGACCCGTGACGAGGCACTGACCCGCTAAGGTGGGCGCGGCATGGTTACGGAGGCGGGGCGTCCGGGGCGGGCGGATGAGGCGCGGTGCGGTCTGGCGCTGGCAGTCGGCGCGGTGGGGGCGGTGTGTCCGGGGACATCGGGACAAGCCCGCTGTATACCGTGCAGGCGGCGTTCAGCCATGGGGGCCCCGGTGGCTTCGCTGAGCGCCCTTCGGCCCGCGCGGGCGGGAAACCGCCGCCGCGTCATTTGCGGACTCGAGTTCGGGCGCCGGCGGGTCTACGGGTTCCGCGAGCGCGCCTGTTCCGCTGTCTCCGGACGCGTCGGCGTCGCGGGCCTGCAGGCGTTCGGTCAGCACCACCTTCAGGACGGCCGCGACGGGGATCGCCATGACGGCGCCGACCAGCCCCAGGGCCGTGCCGCCGATCAGGGCGGCCACCAGCACCGCGGCCGCGCTCAGGCTGACCGTGCTGCGCTGGATGCGCGGCGCGATCAGGTAGTTCTCCAGCTGCTGGTCGAGCAGGAAAAACCCGGTCACGATGACCGTGGTGGGCCACAGCTCGGTGGCCAGCACGGTGACCAGTACGCCGATCACCGCGCCGAGCGTCGCGCCGATCATCGGGATCAGGTCGCATGCCGCCACGACGATCGCGAGCAGGTCCACCACGTCACGGGGCAGGCGGGCCAGACGGCGGGCGAGCACGTCGCCGACCGCGGGTGGCACGCCGGTGACCGGTGCATCAACGAGCGGCGCGCCCCGCGCGGCGAGCAGCCGCGCGATCTGCTGCACGAAGAACGGGTTGCCGCCGGTGCGTTCATGCACCGCAGCGGTCAGCGCGGCCGGCGGCTGCTCGCCGCAGACCCTGGTCAGGAGCTGGCCGGCTTCGCTGGCGGTCAGGCCGGTCAGCGGCAGCAGCCCGGCCTGCCCGGCGAGCTCGGCGAGCAGCGGACGGGCCGGATGCTCGCCGGACGTCACTTCCGCGTCTCGGTAGGTCCCGATCACCAGCGCGGAGGCGTCGTGCAACTGGCGGGCGAGGAACAACAGCAGCCGCAGCGACGACAGGTCGGCCCAGTGCAGATCATCCAGGACGAGGACCAGCGGCCGGCCCGCCGCCCGCTCGCGCACATAGGTCGCGGTCGCGTCGTAGGTGCGGAAGCGGGCGGCGGCCTCACCGCCGAGTATGCCGTCGTTCGCCTCGTTCGCGCCGGTCAGATCCGCGAGGACCGCATCGCCCGGCCGCCGTCCCGGGCCAGCGCGCGGACGATCTGGATCCACGGCCAGTAGCCCGGCGTTCCCTCACCGTCCCAGCAGGTCCCCCACACGGCGACCGCGCCGCGTGCCCTGGCATACGCCGCCGCGGCGGCGGCCAGCGCGGTCTTGCCCATGCCCGCCTCGCCGGCCAGGAGGACCACCCCGCCCGCGCCGGCAACGGCAGCGTCAACGGCCGAACGCAGCGCGCCGATAGCCAGCTGCCGCCCGACAAGCACCTCTGCAGGCATACCCATTGTGGACCGTCAGACTGTGCGTTCTGCCAGGTGACCAGACGTGAGCACCCCACCAATCAAGTACTATCCGGCGCGTCGGCCGCCTGCCACGTTTCCCCGCGTGATCTCGATGCCCCGGCCGTGCTGGCGTGCAGGAGGATTCATGCGGGAACGCCGGGAGGCCGGGAGCCCTGCGGACCGTGCGGCAGCCGCGGAGTGATCCCCGGCTGGTGCTGACGCCAGGCGGCAGCATCACGTGATCTGACGAGGCCCAATCGTCACGCGTTTGCTGCAGCCCGCGCCCGCCGCTTGGCCAGGGCCATGCGGACCAGGTACCGAGGGCTGGGCGGAACCCACCCGGCTTGCTGGGCCAGCGCGAGGTCGTCACGGTTGGCCCAGTGCTCGATGACCTTGCCGCCGGCATGGCGGAACCAGTGGGTTTGCGTAGCGGAGAAGGTTCTGCCGGTCGGCGGCATGACCTGGCTGACCGCGCCCGCGCCGTCATACCGTGCGAACGGGCCGGTGTGACGGCCGGACATCGTACTGCGGACAGCGACAAGATCGCCATCCGCGGCTATCTCGTGGATGTCCCAGCGCAGATCGGTGAACGCCCCGCGCAGCCACAACGCCGAGGCGTAGAACGCGGCCGGTCCCCTGCCGCGGGCTGCCACGGGCTCACCAGCTGCCTCCCGGTTGGCCGCCTCGGGATGGATCAGGGCCTCGAAGTCGCGGAGATCCCCGTCGGCCATGATGCGGATGCTGCGGACGCACACCGCCTTCGGGTCGTCCGCGGCTCCCGGACCCTTGGCTAGCGCTAGCTGTGTTGGCGTGGGTTCTGCCGTCGACATCAGGTCATCTCGTTTCTCAGGCTGGGCCGGGTGGCAAGCTGCTCGCGCCGTCCGGCACTTTCCCGCGGGTCGTTGATCGTGGTGACCGCACCGGGGTCAAGGCCGGTGTGGTGCTGGTGGGTGTAGAAGCGGATCTCGTGGCCGTCGGGGTCGTGCAGGTGGGGCAGGATCCAGCCGATGCTGGCCCAGTGCACCCCGGCGTGCTGCTCGCCCAGCGCGGTCAGCCGGGCCGCGAGCTGCTCGATCGCGTCCTTGCCGGGCACGCCGATGGCGAAATAGTCAAAGCCCGCGGCCGCCCTGGCTCGTTCCCGGTTGAGCCGCAGGCCCAGCACCGGCCCCCCGTTGGGATGCTCCAGGCCGTAACCGATGAGCTGGCCCTGCTCGACGAACTCGATCTGGACTCGGTAGCCCAGCCGGGTCTGATACCACTCGCGGGAACGGGCAAGATCGGTCACCGGCAGCTTCAGCTGATGGACGCCAGCCAGCTGCGGCGCATCCTGCATGTCCATAGCTCCTCCTCTGCCAGCACTGGCCAGTGCGTTCGCCGGGTGCTGCGGCCCGGGCGGCCGTCACCGAACGCAACCACGCCCATCTGAGGACCGGGTGGCGAACATGTGGAGATCACGTGAAAACGACGGCAGACCGCCGCCATGCGATCACGAGTCAAAGATCACCGTGCCATTAACTACGGCCGCGCGAGGGGTGTCACGCAGACAGTTTCGACCCTGGCGGCGGGAGGACGCCGCATCGCGATAGTGCTCGTTCCCAGCCGCCAGTGAGGGCTCCCGCGAGGTGATCGGCGGCGGTGCGCCTACGGCGCGGCTTCATGACAGTGATCCATAGGCGGGCATGCCGTCCCAGATAGCAGGCAGGCGCGCCGTTCGGGCGGGAGATTTGCCGCTGTGGCTCCCCCAGGACGTCGTGGACGACGAACCCGCCCCTGCCGCAAGGCGGGTGTAGTGCGCGATGATGACGGCGCCAGTCTCGGCATCGCGCGACGGCTTATCGCGGCGTCGCTGCGCGCCGCTTCTGGTCAGCTGGCCGGGACCGTCAGCGCGCCGGGCCCGTCCGGTTCCGCGGGGCAGAGCCCCGGCAGCTCGTCGGGCGCCGGGTCGTAGGGGAAGCTGGGCGCGAACACGGGCTTCAGGTCGGTGAGCCAGGTGGCCGCGGGGTCGAACCTGGCGAAGAACGGCGTCCCCACCAGGCGCGGGTTGCGGGCCTGGATCATCCGCAGCACGAAGACCTTGATGCCGGCCACCTCGTCGACGCACATCTTGCCCGGCGTCGCCGGCATAGTCGGGCCGCGGAGCGTCCGGCACAGGCCGGAGGTCCCCTGGTATGCCTCGCGGAAGATCTGGTATCCGCGGGCCAGCGGCACGGCGAAGTAGCCATGCGGCCCGGTGTCCCGCTCCACGAACATTTGGCAGGGCACCATGCCCATGCGCACCTGGGTCCGCTACATGTCCCGCCACGCCGCGGGATCGTCGTTGATCGTCCTGATCAGCGGGGCCTGGGCGCGGATCACCGCCCCGGTGGCCGAGATCCCGCGCACCGCCTCGGCCAGCACGCCATGAGATCCTGCTGCACGACGCAACCAGCGTGGGCCGCCCGCCGCGGTTCGGCGCGGGCGGCCCGGGGAAGCTCTGACGCCAACAGCCGCCTCGGGCGCGGCAGCATGCTGTGGATCGCCCCGGCTGAGGCGCTGTCGGCCATTAACCTCCATCCGGTTTCTGGCCCGCGGAAACCGGGACCGTCGCCAGGAAGTTCATCGAGCGGCTTAGCGGAGAACGGCGGGATAGCCCCGCGGGCGGTCTATGCGGACCGGGGCACTCGATGACATCCACTACCGTGGTCCGGCTGCTCGCCATCCTCGGCATCGATCAGTCACATTCCAGGGGTTCGTCGGAGGCTACGATGCTTTGGCTTCCGGAAGTTTCAGCCTGCTGGCTGCTGCGCCGGGATAAGGCCGAGTTGCTCGAGCAGCAGCAACTGGTCATATATCAGGTTGAAGGATATGTGCTTGCCGTCACGGTAGCGGAGCACCGTGATGTAGTCCACGGTGACGGGGCGGCCAGTGGCCGGAACATCGCCAGCCGGGGAGTGGAGGACGCCGTGGTGCGTTCCGGTGAATGTGCCCTCCTCCACCGCGACGTCGCCGGTGATGTGAAGGTCATGGATCTGGACGTGCGCGTCGGGGAAGGCGTCCAGCCAGCCGCCGAAGAACTGGGCACAGGCCGATTTTCCTTCGCCGTCGATTCCGCCTGGCGCCCGGAAGACGACATCGTCGGCGAGCGTGCCGGCGAAGCCGTCGATGTCATGCGAATTGAAGGCTTCCGTGCTCTTTTCGAAGGCATCGCGTACGGTCATTGTCATAGAAGTCCCTTTCGTCAGATAGGGTCTGGCCGTGGTGCCAGCACACCGCTCCCATGTGCAGCCCGTTTGCCGGGCCGGTGGAGATTGCGTGAAGCCTCGTGCCCGCAGCAGACGGCACCAAGGACCACCGCGAGGGGCCTGTGCCAGGCCGCCCGGCGGGTCGTAGTGAGCTGTGTCAAAGCTTGCCCGGACTGTTTCGGCAGCAGGGCATCGCTGGGCGAAAGAGCGGAGCTGCGGGGGGAGCAGGCGTCACCGGTGCGATCGCCATGCTGGGTGAGAAGATCGATGCGATGCTCAAGCCTCGAAAGCAGACCGCCGAGCTATGTGCACGATCCCTGGGGTGGCGCTGCGCACCGCGCAGGTGCTGGTTGCCGAGGCGGGCTTGACATGAGCCGGTTCCCGACCGCTGCGCATCTGGTGTCCTGGTGCAGGTAGTGGCCGAGACCGCGATGCGCCAGGCGCTGCAGGGCAAGGACAACCCGGCCGATGTCATCAACGTGGCGTTGGAGGCGTTGAACGGCCAGGGGTGCGAGTTGCCGGCCTACTCAATGCTGGATCGCCTGGCCGGGGCTTTGCGGGCGGAGGTCAACGGCGGGTTCTGCCACCTGGTCTGGTGGCCGGCCGGCCGAATGCCACCGATCGGATGCTGCTGGGCGGGCTGCTAGTCGTGGACCTGGTGACGCGGCACAGTGCGTCGCCGACGCTGACCCGCCCGGCGGGCAAGGCGACGGTGAGCTGGCTGGAACAGCACGTGATGTTCTTGGCCTGGCTGGACGGCATCGGCCCGAGCCGAGCACTGGCTGGCTGGGGTGCCGCCGGCGAAGATCAGTCATTTCGCCGGTGAGGCCGCCGTGCTGCGCTGGAGGATTACCAGCGGGCGCTACGCGCGGCCCCGCTGTCGGACGAGACCCGGCGCACCTACCTGTCCAAGGTGCCCGCTACCTCACCTGGCTGGCGGCCGCCGGCGCCGACGGAGATCCGCTCACTCAGGCGCGGCACGGGACTGGGCGGTGCGTGACTACCGCACCCACCTGGCGACCGTGGCCAAAAACGCGCCCAGGACGATCAATACCGCCCTCGCCGCGATCGACGACTTCTACACCCGCCGCGGCCTCGGCCCAGCCTCCGCCGACCAGCTCGACCTGCCCACTCAAGCCCCGCGGGCCCTCAATGCCAAGACCGCACTGCGGTGGATACGGGCCATCGCCGCCCGCACCGCGCCCCGCGACCGGGTACTGGCCCTGCTCCCGCTCTACGCCGGGCTGCGCGTCAGCGAAACCGTCGCCCTCGACGTCGGTGACGTGCGCCTGTCAGCGCGCAAAGGAACCCTGCGGGTGCGCGGCAAGGGCGGCAAACCCCGCGACCTGCCGGTACACGCCCAGCTGGGCACCGACCTGCAGGCCTGGCTCGACGAGCGGCCCGGCTGGCCCGGCGCCGACACCAGCCCTGCGCTGCTGCTCAACCGCCGCGGGCGGCGGCTGTCGGTCCGCGGTGCCAGCGACATCATCCGCGGCATCGCCGCCGAAGCCAACCTCGGTGAAGAGCACATCACCGCCCACATCGGGCGGCACACCTTCGCCGCCACCCTCGTCCGTGGCGGTACCGACCTCGTCACCGTCACCGACATGCTCAGCCACGCCCGCCTCGACACCGTTCGCCTCTAGACCCACCCCACCGCCGCCGGCCGTGAACGAGCCCTCAATCTCTTGCCACACGACCGTTGACCAGCACCGATGGCCCGATTACACGTGTCTGGTCGCTACCCGCGATAGGTGCCCTCCACAGCGCTCACACGCCGCCTGCATGCGGGCTGCACCCTGCCAGGGTGTGCTCGGAAACAGAAAGGACGGCCACCTTAGGTCACAGCCCATTCAACGGAGGAGATCACGATGGGGCAGCACGAAGATCGTAACAAGCAGACGGTCCGGCGGTTCTATGAGGAGGCCGGGAACCAGGGCCGGCTGGAGGTTCTTGACGAGATCACCTGGCCCGATCACATCGAGCACCACCCCTTCCCGGGCCAGGCTCAGGGAGTGGAGGGCCTGAAGCAGCGCGTCAGCATGGTTCGCGCCGCTCACGATCCCCATTTCACGATCGAGCACCTGCTCGCGGACGGCGACAAGGTCGCAGTCATGTGGACCAACCGCGGCACCCACGTGGCGGACTGGATGGGTATTCCGGCGACCGGGAAGAGCACGGCCATCCAGGGCGTCGATATTCACCTGCTGCGTGATGGCCGCCTGGCGGAGCACTGGGACGTCGTGGACGTCTACAGCTTCCTGGTCCAGATCGGCGCAACCCCTGCTCTGGCCGGGGCGGCAGAGGCGGCGCGATGATCCTGGTCGCTGGCGGGACCGGCGCGCTGGGCGCGAAAGTCGTCAGCCTGCTGGCCGAACGCAGCGCGCACATGCGGGTGCTGACCCGCGACCGTAGCCACGCGCAGCACCTCGGTGACCGCGTTGAGGCCGTGGAAGGTGACGTGCGCAGCGCCGCCACGCTCCGGCGGGCAGCGGCGCCCGCATGATCATCGACGGGGACCGCGTGCCGATGGAACCGGGCGACCTCATCCTCACGACCGGCTGGAGCTGGCACGGCCACGTCCATCCCGGCGGCGGCGAGCCCGTGGTGTGGATGGACGGCCTCGACGTCCCGTTCGTGCTGGGCCTGCGGGCGGCCCGCGACCGTGCGCGGCTGGCTGCGCCGGCTCCGTTCCGCCGCTGAGGCGATGCGCCAGGACGCGATGCACGAACTCGGCTTCGTCGGCGGGCTCGCCGATCCGCCGCTGCCCGGGTCGGCCTCATCGCCGCTCGGTGAGGCGCTCAACGCCGTGGCCGCCTGCGCGCACGCCGCCATCACCCGGTTCGGCCTGTCCCGGGCGGACCTGTGGCCGCTGCTGGGCCGGTTCGGCCTGGGCCGCCACCTCGCGCCCGCCCGCGCCGGCTGATCCGTTCCCGCCAGCCCGGGGACCGGCATGCCCACGGCCCGGCCGCGACACTCACCACGACCACCGCGGCGCCATTCGAGGGGCTCACCGCGTCACCGTGAGCACTACGGCGTCACCGTGAGCACGAACCTCCGATCCCACGCCCGGAATGTCCGGTTCCACGTGCTCATCGTGAGCGTCGCCGCCATGCTCATCTTGAGTGACCGGGAACACCGGCCCCGTGTCGGTGAGCACCGTCTTGGCCCGGTGCCCGTTACGGGAATTGCCGCCGTCGCGGCCTTCCGGGTCATGCCTGGCATAACCGAGATGGTCGTCAAGCTCGCCTTCCAG
>Ga0335081_10001191_pt1 | contig 41413 bp, 39 predicted proteins | sample Lox_Sample_35_FD_206713 | JGI IMG/M metagenome (GOLD analysis project Ga0335081, IMG submission 206713) | Soil microbial communities from Loxahatchee National Wildlife Refuge, Florida, United States - Lox_Sample_3.5 | ecosystem: Environmental > Terrestrial > Soil > Wetlands | place: USA... | reverse complement strand
AAGCCGTGGTGGCTGTCAGCGCCGGGGCCCGGATCTCCAGCAACGGATCCAGTCCCAGGTGTCGGGTGCGGGTTACCCGGCGCTGACAGCCACCACGTCTGCCGGATCCTGCCGATCTCTGCGGAGGCATCACCTGCCAAGCTCCGGGAAGGCATGGATCCGGCAAACCAGGTCCCGCGATCTCAAAGAAGGACTCATCGCCCGGTAGGGGTTTAGCGGTGACCTGCTCACGTGCCCATTAGGTGTCCGGCCTCGTATGCTGAGGTCGCGACGGGTGGCAGGAGGCTTTGGCGTGGGAGCTGCTGACAAGCAGGTGCTGTTGCTGTGGGATGTTGATCACACGCTGATCGAGAACAGCGGGGTGAGCAAGGCTGTGTACGCCCGCGCTTTCGAGATGATGTCCGGGCGTGCTGCGGAGGTTCAGCCCAGTACCGATGGCCGCACCGATTATGAGATCATGCGCGATCTCTTCACGGCGAACGGCGCAGCGTTCACTGCGCAAGACGAAGCCTCACATCAGTCTGCTCTGATCGGTGCGATGAGGGAGCTGCATCCGCGGCTGATGCGAGATGGCTTCACGCTTCCCGGCGTCCCGGATGTCCTCGCAGCTGTCAGCCAGATACCGGGCATCGTGCAATCGGTGCTGACCGGGAACATCCGCCCTAACGCGGAGGCCAAGCTTCGCCTGCTGGGGGATTACGCCCGTGTTCTTGACCTGGATGTGGGCGGTTATGGGTCTGATGATGTCCGGCGTCCGCGCCTGGTTGGTGCCGCCCAGCGGAAGGCGTCACAGAAGTATGGTGTCGTGTTCGGCCCGTCGTCCACGGTCCTGGTCGGCGATACCGAACGGGATGTGGCCGCTGCGCTGGAGGGCGGCGCGCTGATCGTCGCCGTGGCCACCGGCGTCACGTCGCAGGAGGAGCTGAGGCAGGCTGGCGCGCATGTGGTACTGCCGGACCTCCTTGATGCGCCGGGGTTCGTGGCGATCGTCCGCGACTTGACCGGCCGTGAGCTGGAAGCGGTCTAGGCAGACTGCTTCTTTTCCGGCTGGTAGGGATACGACTGTTCCCAGACCATTTCGAAGCTTTTCATGTAGGTGTCGAACAGGTCTGCGCCCTCGACGCGGCGCAGGTGCAAGATCGGCGCGATGTAGCCATAGGTGCCATAGATATGCTGGTTAATTAGCATCTGGTCGTCGTAGCGGAAGATCGAGTTGTACAGCGCGGTCCGGTGCAGGTGGAAGGTGACGCCTTCCACCGTTGCCAGCGGCCGGTAGTAGGCCAGCGCCATGCGGATACGGCCGGTCAGTCCCTCGTAGAGGCGTTCTTCCCGGCCGCGGAGTTCCATCTCCGGTGAGTCTGGGTCACCGAGCAGGATCCGGACCGGGATGCCGCCTTCGGCCTTGTGCCGGATCAGGTCGATGGATTCGGGGTTGTCCTCGGGCAGAAACAGGCTTGCGTTGGCGAACAGGTCGATCCGTTCTTTCGCGCCCAGCAGCAGCTCAAGCCAGAGTCGCTTGGGGGTATCGGCCCGGTGCGGGTAATACGCCACGACCTCTTGGCGGGACTCACCAGCTGAGTCCTCATCGAGCCCGGGCCACAGCCAAGCCAAGGGCACGTCCAAGAGCTTGGCGACCTTGACCGCAGTGGACCTGTGTGGCGTGCGGTCCTGGGTGACCCACCGCTGCACCGTCTTGGCGTCAACCCCGAGCTCGGTGGCTAGGTCGGCGTCGGTGTAGCCGTTGGCTCCCAGCGTTGCCCGCAAGCGCGTGTTCACCATGAGGGACTCCACGGGGACATTTAAGGGACACGATGGGACAGTCTATGGCGGACAAAGTGGCCTGTAAAGGCTTCGTCACGTCGTGTTGACGTCCCGGCGCACCGGTAAGGCTGAATGTGTGGCCGAAGGCCGACCACATGCCAGACAGCGGGAGATGCCGATGGCGATTCAAGGTGCGATCCCTATCGAGTTCGGGACGGTATTCCCGGACGGCGCGTATGCGGCCGGGGTGTTTGAGGCGGTGCGGGACTTCGACCGGTCGCAGGGTGACCGGTTCGTGCAGCAGCTCGACAAGGGCACGGGGCTGGCGCTGTGGTCGGTGGAGGTGATCGACGCTGACCCGCAGGCACGTCCCCGCACGGTGAAGGTGAAGGTGGCGGCGGAGTACCAGCCGACGCTGCCGACGGCCGCGGCCGGGTCGCCGTTCATCCCGGTGGAGTTCACCGGCCTAACCGTGACCCCGTACGTGGATGCCGCCCGGTGCCAGGGCAAGGGCAAGTGCGCCGCGCGGCTGGCGTATTCGTTCAAGGCGGCCGGGGTCCGGGCGCCCGCTCGGGGTGTGTCGCGTCCGGCCGCTGAGACCAAGGACGCTGCCTGATGGCCCGCCGGGTGGCCCCGGCCGCGCAGGTGTGCCTGCGGGTCGGCGGGCGGCATGAGGTGGCGTTCGTGCCGTTCCCGAACCGCGCCCCGCTGTTCGTGCTCGGCGCCGGGGGCGCGCGGGTGTCGGTGACGCTGCCGGATGAGCTGAATGCCGGGCATGTGGAGTTCGCCCGGCGGCTGGCCTGCCAGGCGTGGGCGTATGCGGTGGCGGTCGAACGCCGCTACCGGGGCCTGCCGCCGCTGCCGGATGTCCCGGTGCCGTCCGCGCTGACGACCAGGGCCGAAGCGCTGCTGGATGGCGACCCAGAGCAGGCGGCCATGGTGCCGCCGTTCGACCGGCAGGAGGTGACGGCATGACGACGGTGGCGACCGCGGCGTCAGTGAAGTTCGGCCCGAATGGGGTGGCCGGGGTGGATTCCTTCGTCCGGTTGACCGGCCGCACGTTCATCTACTGCCACACCTACGACGATGCCGCGCCGATCCTGGCGATAGACGACACGCACGTGAAGGTGTCGCTGACCGTCCCGGAATCGGCCCGGGTCACCGAGCAGGACGTGAGCTGTGCCCGGCAGCTGGCCGAGGCCGTGGCCCGGTACGTCACCGAACTGGAAGAGCGCGCCACCACGGCCGGTGACAGTACATTCGGTCCGGCCGCGGCTGGCAGCGAGGAAGCCGCAGGCCAGGCGGCGTGAGCGATGACTACTAAAGGCGGGGCGGCTGGAGCTGCAATCTCCGGCCGCCCCTGGGTTCTCTCCCGTGGCATCCAAGGAAGAGGTGAACAGCTTATGCGCAAGGTCGTGACCGGTGAGCAGATCGCCCAGCTCACCAACCCGGACCCGTTCGCGGTCCCGCTCCTGCGGGCACCGGTCTACCGCACCCCCGGCTGGATTATCGCTGTCGTGCAGTTCGGCCGGTTCCTGCTCTGGCTGGCCCGGCTGATCATCCGCCACCCGCTCGTAGACGCCGTGCTGACGGTGCTGGTGCTGGTGTGGCTGAATGCGGGCTGGTTCGGCCTCGTCGCCCTGGCCGCCGTCGTCATTGCGGTGCTCGGGACCTGGCGGTGGGCGCGGCCGGTATCGTTCGGCCGCTGGATCGCGACTCCGGCGCGGGGCAAGCGGCGGGCGTGGTTCTACCGGCGGCGGTGGGCCGCGGTGATGACCGTCGGCAGCCTGGCCCCGTTCTACCAGGGCCGCCTGCTGCTGCCGGTGCTGGGCAAGGTCACCTCCACCCGCTACACCGACCGGGTATACGTCCGGCTGGTGTCCGGCCAGTCCGCGGCCGACTTCGCCGACCGGGCCGACAACCTGGCCCATGGGTTTGGCGCCATGCTGTGCCGGGTCCGCACCGCACGATCCGGCGCGGTGCTATTGGAGTTCGTCCGCCGTGACGCCCTGGCCCAGCTCGTCCCGGCCCTGCCGGTCCCGGCGCATCCGGATCTGCGGGCGCTGCCGGTCGGGCGCCGCGAGGACGGGCTGCCGTGGCTGGTCCGCCTGCACGGCACGCACCTGCTGATCGCAGGCGCCACCGGAGCGGGCAAAGCCTCGTTGCTATGGTCCCTGGTCCGCGCGATGTTGCCCGCCATGCAAGACGGCCTTGTGCGGGTCCTGGCCGCCGATCCCAAGCTGATGGAACTGGCCTTCGGCCGGGTCATCTTCGAAATCTACGGCACCTACGCCGCTGATCCCGATGCCATCACGCTCATGCTGGAGGCGGCGGTCGCCGACATGCAGGAGCGGGCGGCCCGGTTCGCCGGGAAGCGCCGCGACCACACCCCTACCGTCGCCGAGCCGTTCGTGGTGGTGCTGGTCGATGAGGTCGCGTTCCTGACCGCCTACCAGCGGGACCGCAAGCTCCGCGAGCGGATCATGGCCGCGCTGGCCACCCTGACCACCCAGGGGCGGGCGGTCGGCTATGCCGTGGTGGCCGCGCTGCAGGATCCGCGCAAGGACGTGCTGAGTATCCGGAACCTGTTCCCGGACCGGATCGCGATGCGGCTGGATGAGCCCGAGCAGGTGGACATGGTGCTCGGTGACGGCGCCCGGGATCGCGGCGCGGCCTGCGAGCTGATCGCCACCGACCCCGCCATCGGTGCCGGGGTGGCGTTCGTCCGGCTGGAGTCCGACCCCGACCCGGTGCGGGTCCGCGCCGGATGGGTCTCCGATGCCGACATCTGGGCCATGGCCGCCCAGACGGGCACCTGGGAACCGGAAGAGGTGCCCGCATGACGGCGGTGACCGCGTGGCGCACCGATGAGCCGTGCCCGGTCTGCGGGACCGGCCTGACCGTCCTGGACGACGGCCGCGAGGTGATGGCCGAGTGCCGTCTGTGCGGCTACGGCGACACATGGACCGGCGACAACGACGGCGGGGGTGACCAGTGACCGAGGCAACCACCCGGACGACGCGGGCGGAACGGCTGGCCATGCCGCTGGCCCGTGAGGTCGTGCACGACCTGGCCGTCGAGCACGGCGCCTGCATCCGGCCGGTGCAGCTGCGCCGCACCAACCTGGACACCGGCGACGTGGAACAGATCCTCGTCCCGTGCGGGCATACCCTGGCCTCGGTGTGCCCGTCGTGCGCGGAGCGGGCCCGGACACTGCGGGCCGCCCAATGCCGGGAAGGGTGGCACCTCGAGGACGAGCCCGTCATGGACCCGGACCCGGCCGCCGAAGACCAGCGGTGGTGGATTACCACACGGGCTGAAACTCAGCGGCTCCGCGACCAGGCCGCGAACGACGGGCAAGACACGGGTGACCTGGACGAGCTCGTCACCGAGCTAGACGACGAGATCACCAGCGCGGGGATGCGCGGCAAGGTGCTCCCGGCCCGCCCCGCGCGGCGGCACCGCTCCACCCGCCGCCGCCAGGACACCCCCGATCTGCCCCGCCGCAAGGTCACGGCCCGGACGGTGGGCAAGACCTACGCTGGGGCGGACGGGAAGACATTCCGGCCGTCGATGTTCCTCACCCTCACCTGCCCAAGCTACGGGCGGGTCCGTCAGGACGGCACGCCCGCCGATCCGGCCAGCTACGACTACGCGCGGGCCGCGCGGGATGCGCTGGCGTTCGCGGCGCTGTTCGACCGGTTCGTGCAGAACCTGCGCCGGTTCCTCGGCTACGACGTGCAGTACTTCGCCGCCGTCGAACCCCAGCGGCGGCTCGCCCCGCACATCCACATCGCTATGCGCGGCACCGTCTCCCGGGCCGAGCTGCGCCGCGTCCTGGCCGCCACCTACCACCAGGTCTGGTGGCCCGACACGACCTCGGTCCGCTTCGAGGGCGATTATCTGCCGGTGTGGGATGAGCACAACGGCCACTACCTCGACCCGGCCACCGGGGAAGTCCTGCGCACCTGGGATGACGCCCTGGACGCCATCGCCGCCGAGGATGAGCCCCGGCACGTGGCCCGGTTCGGTGACCGCTTCGACGCCCAGGGCGTGCTGTCCGGCTCCCAGGATGCCGCCCGGTGCATCGGCTACCTGACCAAGTACCTGACCAAGCAGGTAGCCGACTGCCACGAAGCGGAGACTGATGCCGAGCACGCGCACGCGGCCCGGCTCGCGGAGGCACTGCGGTATGAGCCGTGCTCGCCGCGGTGCGCCAACTGGCTGCGCTACGGCATCCAGCCGAAGAACGCCGGGCCCGGCCTGGTCCCCGGCGCCTGCAAGGGCAAAGCCCACCGCCGCGAATACCTTGGCTACGCCGGGCGCCGGGTCCTGACCTCGCGCAAGTGGTCGGGCAAGACGCTGGCCGACCACCGGGCCGACCGCAAGAACTGGCTGATGACCACCCTCGGGATTTCGGCAACCGACCCGGCCCGGTACGCCTGGGAACCGGTCGCACCCGGTGACCCGGACCATATGGAGCACGCCCGGCGGCTCTTGCATGTGGTTGCTGACCGCACTCGATGGCAGGCCGCACTTAACGAGGCCAGACGCCGGGCCGCCATTCAAGCGGCCCCGGATCTTTCGGCAACTGGGAGGGCAGCGTGAACGGAGAACGTCTCACCGTCCCCGCCAACGATCCGTTCGCAGGTCTTCCACTGCTGATTGCCGTCCCCGAGGCGGCCAAGCTGCTCGGGATCAGCCGGGCGGCTGCCTATCGCTTCGCCAGTGCTGGTGATCTTCCAATCAAGCGCCTTGGCCGCCGTGTCTATGTCGTGACGGCCAGACTGCGTGAGTTCGTTGAGACGGAGCCCAAAGCCGCATGAAGGGATACGTCTACCAGCGCGGCAGCACTTGGTCCTACCGGTTTGACGTTGACGCTGACCCTCTAACGGGTGCCAGGCAGCAGCCGAGCAAGGGCGGGTTCAAGGCGGAGCGCGACGCCTGGAAAGCATGCCGGGCCGCGATGGCCGATTATGAGAAGGGCCGTGTAGTCAGCTCGTCCAGGCGCAAAGTCGGGGATGCCCTGGAGGAGTGGCTGACGCGCATCGAGCACTCGGTCAAGCCGTCGATGGTGCAGAACTGGCGCAACTACGCCGCGTACTACGTGATCCCCTACCTCGGCAAGCGCGACGTGCAGGAGATCGACGGAGGCGTCTGTGACGCGCTCTATGCCAAGCTGCTGGCGGAGGGGCGGGTCAAGGCCAGGCCGAAAAGCGAGCCGACGGCACGGCCGGTTCATATCCGGCGGCTGACCCCTGACGGCCGGGTCCTGCCGTGCCGCCCCTACCGGTACGACACGCTGCGCTGCCACCGCAAGCACGGCCCTGACGAGCCCCTACTCGGCCAGCCCATCGAGGCTAAGAGACCGACCCGGCGGGCGGCGGAGAAGGCCGCCGAAAGCTCACGCAAGAAGATCTCGCAGGGCCTGGAGCCCAAGACGGTCGTGAACACCCATCGCATGCTGCACCGGGCCTGGGAGGAGTTCACGGCCTGGGGCTGGGCGAAGCGGAACGTCGTCAGCGAAGCGCACCCGCCCCGCGTACCCCGCCGGGGCCGCAAGGTTTGGACTACCGGCCAGCTCCAGAGGTTCCTGATCCGGGCGCAGTCCGACCGGTTCTTCGCGCTGTGGGTACTGGAGACGACCTCGGGCATGCGGCGCTGCGAGCTGGCGGGCGCCCGCCGGGATCTCCTCGACCTGGACGCCGGGACGCTGGCCATCGAGCTGACCCGGGTCGTCGTGGACGGCAAGGTCATCGAGTCGGACGGCAAGACGGAAAACGCCCAGCACCTGGTCGCGCTGGACCCGTTCACCCTGGCCGTGCTGACGGCGTACGTTGAGACGCTGGACCGGGAGCGGCGGGACCTCGGCCCGGACTACCGGGATCACGGGCTGCTGTTCTGCTGGGAGAACGGCATTCCCCCGCACCCGGACACCATCACCCGCCGCTTCAAGAAGCTGTCCGCGGCGGCCGGGCTCCCTGAGATCGACCTGCACGACGTGCGGCACAGCTACGCCACAGCGGGCCGGAACGCCAAGATCGACTGGAAGGCGCTGAGCAAGCGCATCGGGCACGCTGATGTCGCGTTCACGATGAAGCAGTACGTACAGACCGACCTGGAAGCTGACCGCCAGGTCGCGAACACCCTCGCCGAGCTGATCATCGGCGGGGCGCTCGCCTCCTTCGAGATCTCGCGACGGATGGGCACCAAGGCGTCTGACGAGGGCGGCGGGCACCCTGGGGAGGCGGCTTGACGGCGGGCCCGTGCACAAATCCGTGCACAAATGACATGCAAAAGGCCCCTTCCATGATCGGAAGGGGCCTTTTGCATGGTAGCGGGGGCGGGATTTGAACCCGCGACCTCTGGGTTATGAGACCCGTTTTCCTGTTCATATCGCTTTTCCACAGCCTATGCTTTTCACGCTAAACTGCTGGTCATGGGCCCTAAAGTGATGCCAATAGATGCCGGGCGAAGATGATGAATATCGAATAGTCCGCTGCCATTCTGCTACCAAATGATCTTGAGGTGTGATCGATGGGCTGGTCCCAGAAGAGGAAGGCCGGGGACGGAAGCTACCGGTACCGCGCGTGTTACCGCGATGTCCGCGGCCAGATCCAAAGCGCCGGGACCTTCGCCAGCGAGCGCGAGGCCGACAAGGCGTGGCAGAAGGCCGAGGTGAAGATCGCCGAAGGGCGGGTCGGTGACCCGCGGCGCGGGCGGCAGTCGTTCCAACGGTATGTGGAGGAAGAGTGGCTGCCCAACCACGTGATGGAGGCGTCCACGCGCGAGGGCTACACCTACCAGATCGGCAAGCACATCATGCCGTGGTTTGGCCGGATGAAAATGGTCGAGATCCTGCCCAGCCACGTCCGGGAATGGGTCACAGGCCTCCGCCAGCGGCGCGTCGCCCCGAAGACAATCCAGAACCTGCGCAACATCCTCAGCGCGATCTTCACTACCGCGCTCAACGACCAGGTCACGTTCTTACATCCGTGCAAGGGCGTGAAAACGCCGACTGTCCCGGTCAAGCTGCCGACGATCATCAGCCCCGCGCAGTTCAACACCATCTACCAGGCCCTGCCCGACGACGGCACCCGGCTTCTGGTCGAAACCGCGATTGAGACCGGCCTGCGGTGGGGCGAGCTGACCGAACTGCGGCCTCGCGACATCGACGCCACGGCCCGTGTGGTCACGGTCAGCCGCGCGGTCGTTCAGCTGAACCCGAGGTTCCACCCCGACGGGCAGCGGTTCTTGGTCAAGCCCTACCCCAAAGACAAGGAATACCGGCGGTTCAAGCTAAGCCAGCAGATCGCTGCCAAGATCGCCGCGCATGTCGAAGCCGAACGGCTCGGCGCGGGTGACCTCCTGTTCCGGCTGCTGCGCGAACCCGAACTGAGGCCACGGCTGCAGGTCGTTCCTGGGTCCGGCGACGAACCCGGCCTGACCGAGCCCAATTCGGCGGGCCGACGCTACCGGCACGGCACCCTCAGCGGGTACTCCGCGGGCGAATGCCGCTGCCGCCGCTGCAAGGACGCGTACGCGACCTACCGCGCCGGCCGCAGGTCCGCGGGCCGTGACCAGCCGCGCCAGCCACGGCCGCTCGATTCCGACGGGCATCTCCCCCGCGATTGGTTCCGCGAGACCATCTGGAAACCAGCTCTGGAGGCCGCCGAGCTCGGGTTCCACGTGCCGATCAAGAACCTGCGCCACGCGCACGCCTCCTGGCTGCTTGCTGGAGGTGCCGACCTTCAGGTCGTCAAGGAGCGCCTCGGCCACGCCAAGATCTCGACGACCGAAAAATACCTGGCGACGCTTCCCGATACCGACGAGACCGCGCTCGACGCGCTCTCCAAGATCCGCCAGCGGACTCCGGGAAGGCCTGCGTGAGTCCGCGGACGCGCCAGGTGGCGCTGTATGCGATCGCGGCGATCGCGATCCTGGCGAGCGCCAACGCCCTGGCGCATAGTTACGCAGGGTTGTTCGGGTGGGCGGTGCACCACCGGCTGACGGGCTGGCAGGCGATGTCATGGCCGGCCGAAATCGACGTGTTCCTCGCGGTCGGCGAGCTCGCGCTGTACGTCGCCTACCTGGACGGCTGGCCCGCCCGGCAACGGGTGTGGCCGTGGGTGACCGCGCTCGTTGGCCTGGCGGTAAGCGTGGCCGGGAACATCGGCCATATCCAGCCACTGCCGGGCCATCCGGTCGTCCTGTCCGATCGTCTGACGGCCGCCACCAGCCCGCTGGCCGCGTTCGCGGGCCTGACGGTCGGGCTGCTCGTGCTGCGGATGAACCGCCAGCGAGCCACCGCGAGCACACCCGGAACGACTGCTTCCGTGACGCAGCCGTTCGCGCTGACCAGCATCGCCGCGGGCGGCAACGGGCACCACGCGTCAGCGGCTGATGGCCTGGTGGTACCTCATGGCGCTGCCGTTCGGGATCAGCTCTTTTCTCCCGCGGCCGACGGCCCGTCTCCCCCGCCCGATGACCCGGCCGGTCCTGATCCGCGGGTGCTGCGGGAGGCGAGCGTGATCTACCGGTCGGCGGCGCAGCGGGGTGAGCGGCTGAGCCAGCGGATGCTGGCGCGGCGGCTGCGGAGCGGCGGGCACCGGTTCTCCAACCAGCATCTGCACCGGATCGCGGTAAGCATCGGGCTGCACCCGCCAGTGCAGCGATCCCCTACCCATGGCAGGTGAACGACATGCACGACATCGACAGCATCGGCGCGCGGCTGCGCGCCAGCGGTGACCTGGCCGCGACACTCGCGGCGAGCTTCGACGCGTTCGAGGTGATCCGCCGGGCCGCCCGCGCCTGCGAGAACCGCGACCTGGGGCTGTTGCCGGTGTTCATGCTGGCGGCCGGGGCCGCAGTCGAAGGCCGCAATTCCGTCGCCGCAGCGCCGTCGCTTCCCCGCGCTAACGGCAACGCGGACGGGCCCGAAGGGCCGCAACCCAGCGCCGATCTGCACGACGTCGCAGACTGGCTGGCCGCGCTGGGGGGACTGCTCGCCCGCCGCCTGCCCGCCGCCGCGGCCGACGCCACCGTGCCCGGTGACCGGGCCGCCTGCGCCGACGCTGCCCAAGCCGCCGCGCAAATCCACCGGCTGCTCGCCGGGACCTGCGGTGCCAGCCCTGTTCGGTGACTTCCTGGCCGCAGCCAGCGAGCACATCGACGCGGCCGTCTGTTTCTACGGGGACCTGTCCGACGACGCCGCGCGTGAGGTCATCCGCGAACTCGACCGCCTGGTCGCCGCCATGGCCCGGTACGCAGGCGCCTTCACCCCGGACGCCGATACCGATCCGGCCGACGCGCACCTGGACGTACGGGCCCGCGCGGAAGCCGACGCCCACCAGGCGCTGCGCGAGGCCGCCGCCAGCCTGCGCGCCGACGCCGAACGGATCGGCGGCACCGGCGCCGAGCCCGTGTTCCCGGCCGCACGCCACCTGGCGGCCGCCGCCGCTGCCCTGACCGCCGGGCATGACCTGCTGCAGACCCACTTCGCGCCGGGCCCAGACGGCGCACGGACCGGCCGCTCACGCTGGGCCACGGTCATCGCCTCCGAACCAGTCAGCGCCGCATTGCTGTCCGAGCTCGCCGACAGCGGCCGCCGGCTCGCGCCGTGGGTGGCCCGGCTGTCGCTGCCGGGCCTGGCAGGCTCGGGCCTGCCCGGATCGGCCCGGCTGGCAGTTAGCGCCGCCTGCCGGTGGCTGCGGATCGCCGACATCGCCACCCAGCCCGGCCGCGGCGACCACCCCCCGGCGGCGGCCGGGTTGAAGCTGCTACGCGCCGTCCCCGCCCACACCCCGCCGCCCCGCCGGCGGCCCCACGCCGGCGAAACCGTCGCCGCCCTGTGCGCGAGCACCCAGACGACGGCTGAACGGCTGCGCTACCTGGCACCCGCCGTCGCCGCCCGCGCCCACCCGGCCGCTGCCCCCACCGCGGCCTGCTGGCAGCGCACCGCGCACGGCGCCGCGATCACCGGCCACTGCGCGGAGCTCATCCTGCGCTCGCTCGCCGACCGCGCCCGGATCCTGGGCATCGCCCCCGCCATCCCATCTGCGCTGCGGCACGCGGCCGACGCCACCTCCGCCGGCTGGGCAGCCTGGCGCGCCGCCGCGCACGCCTTCGACACCATCACCACCGAAAAACGCGCCACCCTGACCCCGGTCGCCGCCGAAATCGGCGACCTCGCCCTGTGGACCGGACGGCTCGCGCACAGCGACCCGGACTGGACACCCGCCCGCGGCCACCCCCCGGACCTCCGCGACCCGGCCGACCTCGCCTTCGCCCCCGCCGGCATCCCCGCCGTCCTCGCCGCTGTCCACCACGCCGCCGACGCGCTGGCCGTCGTCGCCGCTGAGGACCGCGAAGCCGTCCGCGCCGCCGCCGCCAGCAGGCGCCTGTTCGTCCCGGCCCGCCTCATGCCTGAACACCACGACGCCCCCTACCCCTACGCGCCCGCCCCCCACCCGCACGTCGACGAGCTCCTGGCCACCTACGACAACGTCATCAGATCCGCGATCCGCGCAGGCAGGATCATCGACGACCTCGCGACCAGCCTCGACGCCCCCAGCAGCCTGCTCGGCCCGATCCGCGCGGCCAACCGCCGCGAGATGCCCCGCCTGGCCCACCGGGGCAACCGCCCCGGCCCGCAGCCGCCCCTCGTCCGCCCCGGGACCGGCCAAGTCGAACAAACCCTCCGCCAACTCCACATCACCGAACCCGCACTCCTAGCCCGCGCCGCCGTCATCGACGACGCCGCCCGCGACCTCATCACCGAAGCAACCACCAAGACACACCGGCGCGACACCGCCAGCGGCCCAGGACATCACCGCACCACCGGCACACCGCCAGACCCGCGCCACCCCGCCCACCTCGCGGCCAAAGACACCCCGCACGGTCCCGTGGCACTGCCACCCAAAGACACCAGGCCGGACAACCCGAGGTCCAACGTGCCATCGGCGCCACCTCACGAGATGTCACGGATGGGGATAGCAGCGCCCCAGCCCCACCGAGGAAATAACCCAGGGCTCTGATGCGCCGCGCGCCGAGACCACTTTGGGCAAGTACAGCCCCGCATCGAGCCCGCCGGGATCGAGCCCAGACCCGCCCTCGGCCACTCGCCGCCGGGCCCGAACAAACCGTGACGGCACTCCCTCGATCGCTGCGGCGACGACGGCGATAGTCACTCGTCATCTGGTCACGAACCGTAGCCACTACCTGAATTCGGCAAACCACACTCCCGCGGATATGGGCGGAATCAGCGGGTTCGCTCTGTGCGTGGGCGAGCCGCCATGGGTGTTCCGGGCCGACCGCACATGCCGAAAAGAGTGCGTTGCGCGCACGCATGCTTATGCACTGGCTGGTATGTTCACTCGCAACCTTGGCAGCAGACCGCAGGCCGCGACGATCGGCGACTCAGCATCGTCATTCGTGGCCAGGGCACGCATATCGCCGATTACGCGCTAATGTGCAAGTCCCAAGTTCTGGACGATCGCTGATACAGAACGGTGAGTTCTGGGCGCCCGTAGGGACGCTGCCCGCGGAGCAGGCTGTCGCCTTGCTCAGTTCCGTGCTTGACACTCGGCAATGAGTTCCCCACCCGGCAGGGTAATAGATATCTTGATCACCCCATGACCAACAAGGTAGTCACGCAATGAACTGCGTGCTTCAACCCACGCGTTTGTTCGATGCATGATGAGGATAGGCGCAGGCTCGGATTCCAGCGTGGATACGCGGCCTCACAAGTCGGGATTCGCCGGAAAAGCTTGGCGGAGCCGAACGGTAGCGCAGTGCAACACATATACGCGGCGGCGTAGCGCCTCTGCCGGTTGACGCTCCTGTTGGTCTTCGCTATGCCCAATCTGCCTCATTCAGCCGCCACAACTGGACTGTACGGTCGTTGCTAGCCGTGGCAAGTGATGTTCCGTCGCGGCTAAAAGCCACCCCATTTACCGCATTGGCATGGGCAGCCGTAAGAAGCTGCTTGCCCGTCGCGGCGTCCCAAACCCGCCCGGTGCGGTCATTGCTGGCCGTGGCCAGCAGCATTCCATCGCAACTGAAAGCTACCCAATTTATAGCTCTGTCATGGGTAACCGTAAGAAGCTTCTCCCCGGTCCCGGCGTCCCAGACCTCTGCGGTACCGGAGCCGCCGCAGGCCATGGCGAGCCTCTCGCCGTCGGAGCTGAACGCAATCTTGCGCACAGCGCCTACCACGAATTCATGAAGCTGGTTACCGGTCACGGATTCCCAAATCCGCACAGTACCGTCAGTGCTGGAAGTTGACGCTATCCGCTGGCCGTCAGGGTGGAACACCACTCTCATAGCTGGCTTGACATTATTATTGGGATTCGGATGCCTGAATATGACGAGTTCCTCGCCCGTAGAGGCGTCCCAGACCCGTGCGGTACTGTCGGTACCAACAGTGGCGATCCGTCGGCCATCCGGGCTGAACGCAACTCCATTCACGACTCGCAGGCGGCCGTGGTTAAAGGTAAGAATTTCTTTGCCGCTTGCAGTATCCCAGATGCTTGCGCGGAAATCGCCAGCGGTGGCGAGTCGGCTGCCGTCTAGGTTGTAGGCAAGATCGTGTGTAAAGTAGGACATAAACTTTGCGTCAAGCAATGAGCCTGCGCCGCTGAACACTGAGCCGGTCCGGCGCATGGAGCCGTACGCAATCTCTAGTCGCTGCTCCCCGCTGATATCGGTGATGAGGATGGTCTGACCGCTGCAGGCGAGTGCCAGGTGGGTGGCGTCCGGGCTGAATGCGACCGCCTGAACAGCATTGGGTGCGTTGATCGTCCTTATCTGGGCCAGGCTGAGCCGGTCAGTTCGATAGGTAACGAGTTCCCGGTGGTCTCGGTCGTCGAGCTGAGCAGCGTCGCGAGAGCGGGCTCGGGCCTCGGCGAGCAGGCCGGAAAGCGAGCCCGAGGGGTCAAATTCGGGAAGCAGGTCGAGGAGCTTGGCGTGGTGCTTCGCATGGATGAACGCTCCCCCTGCTGCGAGCGCCACCAGGTTTCCGAGCCCAGCGGGGGACATTCGTGCCGCGTCCGAAGAGTCGGTGCCTGGCTCCAGCCCAGCCAGCAGCGTGAGGGCGAGCCGCAATTCTGCCTGCGCTGGCCCAGTTTTGCCGCGCCGCAGCAGCCGCCCACAGCAGTGCAGAGCATGATATGCCGGATCCGCCACAAAGCCCAGTGGCAGTAGGCAATCTTCGGGCCAGTCGTCAGCGACCACGCCGGCACGCGCCACCGCTTCGTCCAGCAATTCGTCGTAGCCAGGGGTCGCCATGATGTGATGGCAGTCCAGGGCAGCAATCGCACAAAGCGTCGCGACGCGGGCAGCCAGTTCGTGATTGATATCCGACAAGGTCTCGGGGTCATCAGGTACTGGCAGGTGGTAATGCCCGTGCCCAGCCGTGCGGTTAATCTCGGCCACCTCCAGCGGGTCCCAGTCGTCCAGGCGCGGGAGGCGCAGCGCAAAGGCGTTGCGCTGCGCAAAGGGCGCGCAGCCAGGCAGCGGTCCAAGATGGCAGCCAGCGACCTGGATATCGAGCCGCTCCCGGTCCGCTGTCATCTGCAAGACGATCGTCGGGCGGTCGCCAAGATCTTCACGGTGGAACAATGCATGCGGCCACTGAAACGCCCGGTCCGCGGTGCGCACAACCAGGTTGCCGGTGCCCTGGTATGCCACGAGATCAGCGTAGACCCGGCGCAGCAAGCCAGCCCCCCACCGCTCGTCCGCTGCGGGAGCCGGTGCGGGAACAAGGAGGATCAGGGGCGTGTTGCGGGCCTGCACGCCGAGAAGGTCAAGATCTTCCTTGAGGCTGCCAGGTTCACCATCGATCGGATAACCACGCGGCGGCCAGCCGTGCGCACGATCGTGCGGCTGCTGCCCGCGTTCCCCGGCAAGTGGCGACGGGGGCGCGAGAGCGAACCCGTCCTCGGTTGCCCACTGGGCCACATTCCGGTGCCTGCGTTCCTGCCATGCCTGGAAGACCAACGGTGCCGCGATCGTAGCGCCCTGAAGCATGCCCTGCGCGACCAAGGCCCGATTCGCCTGTTTGGCCTGGAAGCGACGGGCTTCGGCCGCGTCTGCCAGGTCAGCCTGCTTGTTTGCATAGCCAGCCACCGCCTTAAATAGCGGCGGCCCGAGAGCCGTGACTGCATCGAGCATTATCGGAAGCCCCCCTTTTCTCCCTGGTTTAATGCTAGCATCGGATGCCTTGAAGCCGCTTTTTCGATCCCGTGTCGATCCGTTACGGCCCACCGGCGCGACCACTGCGGTCTCGATGATGCCCTACCCGTCGCTGATGCCTGATCAGTTGGCCGGGATGTTGCTCCCGCCGCGACGCACGCATATACACGCATATAGAGGAGGCGCCCCAGAAGCCGGCCTACCATACGGGTGGCGCGGCGGAGATGACCCGGATCTGTGTGCCACACTCAGCCATACCGGACGGCAGGAGCCTGCGCCAGATCGGCGGGTAGGCGCACGTTCCGGCGATGGTCGCTGACGTAACTAACGGATCGCATGCGCCTCAGCGCGGAGACGCTGCATAGTTATGCGACGTCACGCGCAGCCACGGACGTCCGCTTTTGCCGCTGTGTGCGCGGTGAGAGCCAGGGTACGGGAAGGCCCAGTGGTCAATCGGCGAGCACAAGCTCAACGGCATCAGCGAGCGTGTGGCTCTTCTCCTCGGTGATCAGGAGTTGCCCTGCCAGGTGGGTGCGCGTTCGCTGGTGGATATGGGTTACCTGGCGGGATGGAGGGCGCGGCTGGTTCGCGCGCCAGGATGTCGTAGGTGTGCCAGTGCTTGGGGCCGCTGTAAGCCTCGCCGTCTCGTTCGGTTTCGTGCAGTTCGAGGATCTCTAGGCCGTCGAGCAGGCTGCCGACCTCGGAACGGTCCTGGAAGGTCATGCCGGGGTCGCCGGCCCAGCTGTCATGGGTACCGAACAGCTGCCCGGCGAAGATCGCGCCGGGCATCAGCGCGCGGCGTATCTGGTTCCACACGGCCGGGAACTGGCGCGGTGGGCAGAAGGGCAGGCTTAATCCGGCATGGATGAGGTGAGCGGGCGGGATGCTGATATCGGCGAACGAGGCGCAAACGATGCGGATCCGCCCTGCGCGGGCGGCCGGGACCCGCGCCCCGAGCGAGGCGAGCCCGGCAGGCTCGCTGTCGACGGCCAGGACGGACCAGCTCCGATCCAGCAGCGCCAGCGCGTCGGTGCCGTCGCCGCAGCCCAGGTCGACCGCTAGGCGGCCGGCGCCGGCGCCGAGCCGCTGACACGCCGCGAGCAGCATGGGCCGCGGCTCCCGGCCCGATGACCACGCGTAATGCCCGGCCCAATCTGCGCCTGTGTCCCCGGTCACCTCGCCATCATGCCAGTGCCGAGGCCGCGGCAAGCAGACCGGCCGGTCGTCGGCCTCGACGACCGCGGCCCTGCCGAGGGAGCCGGCTGGTCATGGACAGGGCTCCTGCGTCTGGCCACCGACGCATTACGGGAAGACACGATGCACTCATTTGGTCCGGACCGCGCCCTCAGGCCGCCCCGGCCTGCCGCGAGGAGGGTGATAGCGCCGATCACGATGACGTCGGCAGGTGCGGTGGCCAGGCATGTCAGTGGCCCTTCTCAGTCTTGCTTGATGATGCCGGTGAGTCCTGCGACCAGGGCAGATGTTAGCGCCCATCCGAGGATGATGAGCGCCCAGTACACGCCGAGTACGATTCCTGCCGGTTGCCAGGAGTCCTGCTGGCCGAGGTTGATGATCGGCAGCAGCACGTCAAGGGCGTAGATGGGCGCGTTGAACGGCATCGGGTGACGGCTGGTGGCGATCATGCCGGCCGGGTAGGCGTGCGCGAATACGGCGGCACCGGCCAGCGTGAGCCCGAGCAGCCACAGGCCAGCTTGCCAGGTTCGGTAGCCGTATCCGATGGTCAGGTACAGCAGCCAGTTCCATATTTTCGCGGGCGGGTTGAGCACCTGGCGTTGGCGCCGCCGTTTTGCGAGCGCGACCTTCCGGTCGGCTTCTTCCTGGCCGGCCCGGCGGTAGGTGGAGACCAGCTGCTCGTACGGCTGGGGGATGTAGCCTTCCGCGTCTTTCTCAAGCCAGCCCAGCCGTGTGGTGACACTGACCGATCGGTCGTGTTCCATGCTCTCGTAGGTGAAGCCGCGAAGCAGCACCCTGGCGGGCCAGGTTGCCGGGTCGTCATCGAGGACAATCACGCTTGCGAGGCGCAGATCAATCTTGTCGGGGGGCGCAGCGGCCCGCGTGATCAGCGTTCTGGCGGTCATCCCGCGCAGATCCAAGGTGTTAGCGGCCGGTTCATGCAGCCGCGCGCCGGTGAAGTCGAGGCGGCCGCCTATCTTGGAGTCAGCGAGGCTGACAGCTCCCTGGGCGGTGAAGCCCTTGGTACATAGCACCGAGTCACCGACCGTCAGCCTTTCGGCGCGGAGCGCGTAGCCTTGCGGATTCGAAAGGATCGCGCCTTCGAGATCTATCTCTTCACCGACCTGGGTGTTAGTGAGGTAAACTGCGCCGTCGGCGGCGAAACCTTCATTCAACATCAGGTTCCCTGTGACGATTAGTCCACGGCCGGCAATGGCGACGTCAAATTCTGTATGCGGCTTAATGTGAGCACCCCAGCAGCACATAAAACCATCTACGCGCACGTCAATGAGCCGCAGCCCGCCGTCCGCGTTGAAGCCTTCCGGTTTACCGATCGAGCTGCCTAGAAATAGGTATTTTCCGACATGCATCCCTTGGGCATCAAGCGCCCACCCTGCAGCGTTCTCGAGCGTAGCACCGGTGAAGCTGAGCCCCTGGGCGACCCTGGCGCCATAGAGTGCGATCATCCCCTTGGAGGTGAATCCATGACCGCAGCTCATGCCCTGGCCGACAGTAAGCGCGCCCCCGGCCAGAGTTGTGCCATACGGGTCAGTGAGGATCGCACCGTCCAAGCCCAGAAAGCCAGATATCTGGGCGCCGCGAAGATCAACGCTCGTGGCGGTTAACCCGTCTAGTATCAGGTTCCCGCGGACATCCAGTTGCACGGTATCCAGGCTCGGCAGATGACATCCCAAAAAGCGAATTACCGGAGCCCGCGCCTGGCGCAAGCTGACTGGCTCATCGATCCTGCAGTCCTGCAGCAAGACCCCGCAGGCTGTCAACGTCGTCGCCTTCGAGGTCGAGCGCTCCCGTTATGCGCGCCCCCTGTAACCGCAGCGCGCGAATGCCTCGCGCCGGATTCGTGAGCAAGTCCCGCAGAAACCCTGCCCGCACGGTCCGTTCAGTGCCCCACCCTCCAGCATCGGCCGGATCATCGCGGCGAGGATCGCCTTCCCGCACATCGACCAGCGCGTCAGGCGCTTCCAGGAGGTGCCGCTCGCACCGGGTAAGTCCCACTTCCGCCGACATTCCTGTTCCTCTGCAGGTCATTCGCCAGCCGCCCGATTGCCGTCCCCGCAGCATGGCGATGGCTTACAACCTATGACGGCAGGGCTTGGCTATGCCCAGCGAAGCGCATGACGAGGTCCAGGACTCCTGACATAATCGCCTGCTGACCGATCGTCATATAGCCGCTGACCTGCGGAATTTCCCTGGCTTTCAGCGTTTTCCTGCTGCGCCCGGGCCGCGTTCCTGCTAAAATTGATGCATCACGATGGGCAGTTCCGGGGAGGCGCGGATGGCGGCGAGCCTGATGCAGGCGCCGCTGCCGTGGCTGCCCGAGGGCGCGGCCGAGGTCACCCGCGGGGTCGGGATCGTGGCCGACGAGGACGGCTCCGGCCAGGTCTGGGTGCACGGCATGATGACGTTCTGCTGGGACGCCGGGGATGAGGCTTCCCGGCGGTTGGCGATGGTGCAGCTGACGGTGCACCTGAGGGCGGCGAGCATGCGCCAGGCGGCGGAGGCGCTGGGGATCGAGTCCTCGACGATCTCCCGGTGGGCGGCCAGCTACGCGAGGGAGGGGCTGGCCGGGCTGGTGCCGGAGGCCCGGGGGCCGAAGGGCCCGTCCAAGCTGACGGCGAAGCTGGTGTCCAGGATCCGCGGGCTGCGCGCGGAGGGGAAGTCGCTGGAGGCGATCTCCGGGTTGTGCGGGGTGTCGGTGTTTTCCGTGCGGTGCGCGCTGGGCTTGGTCGCGGAGCGCCGCCAGGCGATCGCGAAGCTGGCCGGGGACGTACCCGGCGACGGCCGGCCCGCCGCCGCCGACGACGACGACGAAGACGAAGAAGACGAAGAAGAAGGAGGAGAAGACGAAGAAGACGAAGAAGGAGGAGAGCTTCCGGTGCTGCCGGATCCGGTGCCGCGGGACGGCGAGCGGGCGCTGGCCCGGTTCGGGCTGCTGGGAGAGGGAGCGGCCCCGGTGTTCGTGCCGGGCGCCCGCTACCCGCTGGCCGGGCTGCTGCTGGCGCTGCCCGCGCTGGCCGGCACCGGGCTGCTGGGCTGCGCCCGCCAGGTGTACGGGCAGCTGAGGGACGGCTTTTACGGCCTGGAGACGATGCTCGTGCTGCTGGTGTTCCTGGCGCTGGCCCGCGAGCCGCGCGCCGAGGGCGCCACCAGGGTCCCGCCCGCGGCGCTGGGCCGTCTGCTGGGGCTGGACCGGGCGCCGGAGGTCAAGACGATCCGCCGCAAGCTCGGCGAGCTCGCCGCCGCGGGCAGGGCCGCGGAGCTGCAGCTGGCGATCGCCCGCCATCACGCCGGGACCCGGCCAGATGAGCTGGGCTTCCTGTACATCGACGGGCACACCAGGGCGTATTTCGGCACCCGGGATGTGCAGAAGATGCACATCGCCCGGATGAAGCATCCCGGCCCGGCCACGGAGGAAACCTGGGTCACCGACGCCACCGGGGACCCGATGCTGGTGGTGATGGCCGAGCCGTCCTCATCCCTGGCCGCCCAGGTCAAGGACCTGCTCCCGGATCTGCGGGCCGTCTGCGGGGACCGCCGCGATGTCACGCTGTGCTTCGACCGCGGCGGCTGGTCCCCCGACCTGTTCGCCGCGGTCACCGACGCCGGGTTCGGCCTGCTCACCTACCGCAAAGCCCAGGCCGGCAAGGAGATCCCCGCCATCGACGGCGAGAAGTTCACCCCCGTGACGTTCGCCGGGAACGACGGCCGCGCCCGCACGTACGACCTCGCCGACACCGACGTGACCATCACGGTCACGACCGGGGAGCACAAGGGACGCGTGCTGGAGCTGCGCCAGGTCACCCGCCGCGACAAGGGCAGGCAGGTGCACATCCTCACCACCCGGCCGCGTGCCGGGCAGCCAGACGGGCTGCCCGCCGCCGCCGTCGCCTGGCGGATGGGGAACCGGTGGCGGGAAGAGAACTACTTCCGCTACGCCCGCGCCCACTTCGCGCTCGACGCCCTCGACTCCTACGCCGTCACCCCCGACGACGGGCAGCGCCTGGTGCCGAACCCGGCCAAGAAAACCGCCTCCGCCCAGGTCAAGACCGCCCGCACAGCGCTCGCCGACGCAGAGGCCGCCCGGCAGCGCAACCTGGACCAGCTCCGCAGCCCCGCCCCGGGCACCACCGCCATCATCACCAACCAGGATCTCGCCCAGCTCGACAAACCCGTCCAGGCCGCGCGCCGCAAGCTCGACACCGCCCGGGCCGCCGCCAAGGCGGTGCCCGCGAAGATCCCGCTCGCCGCGCACAACCCGGACATGATGCAGCTCGACGCCGAAACCAAGCTCATCACCCACGCCATCCGGATGGCCGCCTTCAACAGCGAGATCACCCTCGCCCGCGCCCTCGGCGCCGGCGACGGCGCCTGCGCCATCATCCGCGAGGCCCTCACCGCCAGCGGAGACATCATCCCCGGCGACGGCACGCTGCGCGTCCGGCTCGACCCGCTATCGGCGCCTCGCCGTACCCGGGCCATCGCCGCCCTCTGCGACAAGCTCAACGCCGCCGGCACTCGCTACCCGGTAACCAACCTGATACTCCGCTACGAGATCAAGCCGGGCGCTGCATAAACGATCTCACCATGTCAGGAGTCCTGAGGCCTGAGGCGCGCGCTCATGCTGCTGACAGGTGTCAACGGCGTGCGTATTCATGTGCCGCCCGACAGACGGGTGGCTATGGTGGCCCGGACGCCTCGGCCACGAAGATCGCGGCCTGCGCCTGCTTGTCAATGGCCAGGTCCTTGGCGAGCGAGTACTGTTAGAGACGGGTTCGCCAACAGAGGTGTCGGCAAGGTAGGGCCGCGATTCCGCTGCGGAGTGGCGTGGGCCTTGTGACGAGCCAGGTGCCGATCGGGAGGATGTCTGCCATAGCACCGAGCTAGTGCGGGCGGCCGCGGTGCCCCAAGGGCGGCTCGCCGTGCTTCTCAGGCAGCTGCGCCACGATGCGACCGCCGTTCCCTCGGGGCCTCAGCTGATGAGCGCGGAACGGTGCGATAAGTGTGACCTGCTGATCGGCGCGGGGTGTGCCTGCTCGGTGACCCGGACTGCGGTACGGACGGAGTACGTGGGTCGTTACCGGTGGATCCGGTTCGGCCCTGATGCGCTGATCTAGCGGCGGAACATGGCCCACATCCCTGGCGCTTGCGATCACTTCTCTGATCTGAGGAGTGGGTCTTGGACCCCCGGAATGGATGGGGCTGGATCCCCGATCCCGATCCGGGCACCTGGGATCGCATCAGCGCGAGCAGCCGGGCCCACGCCACCGAGGGTGCCGCGTCCAGAGCCGCCATAGTTCGCTGTTCAGACTGCACTTCGAACTTGTAGGCCTGACAGCCGCAGTGCCAGCGCGTCACAAACGAATGTCATGTCATGGCGCCGAGCCGCACCTCGTCGGCGATCGGCCGGTCAGATGTTCCCGCCCGTCGCCAGCAGCCGGCCAGCGAGGGTGACCTCGTAGACCTTGAGCTGGGTGGCATCCTCGATGCCCTGATTCGCCAGATGGCTCCGGACCGTGGCGAGGCGGTTCCGGTGCTCCGGTGACATGCCGCGTTGCACGGCGAGCACTGGCACAACCTCAGGCCGGGGCGGTGGCACGGGTGCGTTGCTGCTGGCGAGGTGCAACTCCCTGCGCTGACTGATCATTCCTGACAAGATCTCGGCCGCGTCCGGGTCATGACGCGTCCACAGGCGCAGAAGCCGGGCGTACACGATGGCCTGGGCTGGAGCCCAGACAATCGTGGGCACGCCTTTCGGCTTGACCTCTACGGTGAGAAGCCGGCCGCTTGAGTCGATTGCCAGAAGATCGCACTTGCCGCCGAATGAGGTAGGTCCTGCGCCTGGCACTGGAACAGTCCGCAGCGCATGCAGCAGATCGGCGGTGACGCTGTCCATGACGCGGTTCTTCGTGGGCGTGTCGCGGAAGTGGAGCAGGACCTCCCGGTCGAGCATGACGCGGTCTTCTGCGTCGAACGAGGAGACGGCTGCCTGCACTGAGCCCTCGACGGCGGCGCGCCCGGCGGCGGCTTTCGGGATGACCGTGTCGAGGTAGCTGTCAATAGCGGCGCTTCGGCTTGGCGCTTCTGTGAGCGCCGTCCAAGACATCCAGGACCGGTGAAAGCCTGACCCATGAAAGCTGGGATGCGCCGCGAGCCTGACTGAGCCAGGTCTCCAGTGCACGTCGAGCACCGTCGTGAGCCCCACGTAGAGTGACGCGTGCTGGGCGCCGGTCTTCGGGTTGCGCCGGAACTGCAGGTCGACTGGGTAACGCACCGTCCGCGCGTATTCGGTCAGGGTGCGGAAATCGCCGCCGTGGTCGAAAAGGCTAAGAAACTCACGGTCGACGCGGCGATCGTAACGGTAATCAAGGTTGCCCGGGATCACGGTCCACATCATGTCCTAACAGAAACGCATAGGACACGTCCAAGGCATCTTCACCCGCCGCGATGATGGTCATCCCCTCTACGAGCGAAGACGTCGCAGCCTCCTTCGAAGGTGATGCCGTCAGGCGCGGCCTTTCCGTGTTGATCAACTGTAGAGTTGCGCTCCGGCCGGCTTGTCTGGGTGATCCCGCAGAAACGTTCTGTAACCGTCGATGTGCGTTGACCGGGCCTGCCGGGTCACCGTGCCAGGATGGGCAGGCTCACCTTGTACGCGATAAATCAAGTATCAGCCCAGCGCCAGGGTAATTGATTCACGATCGAGAGCGGTTCGCTCTCATGCCGCATAGGGCGCGGCGTTCGCGGTGAGCTAGCTGCCAGCCTGAGGGCGGGCGCGGTCCAATGGTTTGGTCGCTCCACACGTTTCTTGATGTATGTGATATCTCGGATACCGAGTCCCACGTTGCTACCTGAGGCAGCGCCGCGCCGCCGCGGGCGTCCCGGCTAAGGAATGTGTTAGTGACGTGCCCGTATCCAGAGCTTGGAGAACTTCAGATCAAAGTGCCGGTGAGCCTGAGGACGGCGACGATTGTGTGAGCGCATGCTTCGAGCATCGCGGGATTTCGTGGCCGGGCGCTGAGGTTGCCGCGCGGTGCGGTCTGATCGGTGCGGACTTCTCCCGTCGCGGCAAGTTGGTCATAGACGTAGCGCTCTAGGTATTTGATGTCGTCGCTGCTGAAGGGTACTGCGCCGCTACGGACGAGCAACGCCCGGCGCCATTCGGGTTTGCTCTGGCGGTGGCTAGTGAGTCGGCTGAGGAAGTCTTCGCTCAGTCCGACGTACGCCCACGGGCGGACTATGAGTGTCGTGGTCAGGGTGCGTTCTTTGCCTGTGCGGACGGCCGCGTGCTCGAGTTCGGTTCCAGTAAGAACGTAGATGCCCGCGACGCCGCGCCACTCCATGCCCGGATCGAGGTGACGCGGCGTTTGCTGCATCTCCAGTGCCGGGTGGCCGCAGACAATACGCGAACGCCCTTCCCAGTCGACCTGGATGTCCAGCTGCACGGGCGGCCCGTTACGTACTATCGAGTCATCGGCGGCCGGACCTTGCGAGCGCAGCTTCGAATCGTCGGTCACTGCCTGGTCGATCGGTGATAGTCCGGTGATCAGCCCGCGTAGTTCGGCCTCGACCGCGGTCGGCCGGAAGATCGTTTGGATAGCGCCAAGGGTATTGGCCGCTGATGCAGACAGGCTGTCTCGCGGAAACTGGCCCAGCCAAGTCACAGGCCGGCTGTGCGGCCCCGAGTGTGGGGGCGGCGCGATGTGCCGGTATGGGCCGCTCACCCGACCGACCAGGTAGCTCCTTCGCTTAGGCAGCAGAGGCACGATCACGTAGTCGCCGACGTCGAGGTGGTATGCGAAGGCGCTGAGCTGGCTTGCGTAGGTGCGCTGCGCCGGGTTGGTGGCTTGTGCCCGCAGCGCTTGCTCGGAGACGCTTTCCAGGTCGCTGGGAAAGAAGTCTTCGAATCCGATTGCAATGAACCCACCGTTTCGAAAGTCGTCGGCGTAGCGCGCCTTCTCGCCCGCGCGCACAACCCAGAGCTGATCGGACACGGTGTAGCATTCTGCCGGGACCCGAGTCCGACCTCAAGCCCGCTAGTGCCAAATCGCCGCTCAGGCCCTCCGGCCCGGATTGCCCAACTCCGGGCAGTGAGGCACGGTCCCAATTCACTCTCATGCCGGACTGAGCGCTGTTGCGACGATCATCATGGCCACCTATGCCATCGACACCGACGAGACATTCACCGCTTTTCGGGCATGGCGGCACCCTGGCACGAGATACTCGTCGAGCGTCTAGCCGCGGTGCGGCCCGTGACTGCCCTGTGGAGTGCCGATGTCACCTGGGTCGTCGTCGCCGTTCCAGGTATGGCTTCGTCTGCTCCTCGGCCTTCTGGGTGCCGGGTCCTTTGGCGCCGGGGTTGCCGCGGTGTTCGTGACTGAGAACGGAACCGGTACGGGTGTGTTGATCACTTTTGGCGGCATCCTGCTGGTGTTGGCCCTGCTTGGTGACCGGATCGAAAGTTTCGAGTTCGGGGGCAGCAAGCTGAAGCTCCGTGCGGCGGCCGCCGAGAAGTTCGCGCTCGCTGAGGATTCCGAGCATCGTGGTGACACCGAGACTGCCGCCCGGCTGCGTGCCGAGGCCCGGGCACTGCTGGAGGCAGCCGGGCCGATTGCCGCTGACTATCGGACCGTGCGTGGTTCGATGCCTGCTGGCCGGGCGCGCACCATGGCCCTGGAGCGCATTGTCGCGCGGGCTCGCCGGCTGGCGGCCGAACAGTCGTTCGAGCCTGATGAGGTTATTCGCTGGCTCCGGGATGGGAGCGACGAGGAGCGGATCACGGCCCTCGCGATGATGCAAGCCAAGCCGACGCTGCGGGACTTCGATGCAGTAGTCGCGGCGATCAAGGACTCGCGGAGCGCGTTCGAGCAGTATCACGCAATGCTTCTGGCCGAGCAGATGCTCGGCAACCTCGATGCCGCCCAGCGGCAGCGCCTGGTTGAGGTCATCAAAGGCGCAAGGGGCCTGCGGTTCCGGCGCGATGCGGACCGCTGGAAGGTTAGCGAACGGATCCTGGCCAGAATGAGTGAACGCTCAACCGATACGTGATCTCCGCCATCCCTCTTCAAAGGAAACACGCGGAGTGCCGCTGGCCGCGCTTGGGCTGGGGAGGGGATGCCTGGGAGTTGCACGCTCCGCGCAGCTCGCTGCGGGGCAGGCGCACCTGATCGCCCCAGCACCCGCGAGCCTGAAAGAGCGGTACGCAGGCGCTGGTACGGTCGCGTTATCCGCCCAGCTCCTGGCGCATCACCGGCGTCGGGTAATCCGACCACGTGTCCACCGCCCAGGCGACACCGCTTACTCGTATTCCGTGCGGACCCAGCTCAACGACCAGCTCGTTGACCAGCATCCGCAAAGCAGCCTTACACGCCGAATAGTCCGGGCACATCCGCACCCGCCGGGAGTGCGACGACCAGTTGGACACAACACAGCCAGGCAGCTGCTGCTCCACCATCGGCAGCGTCACCGCGCGGGTCAGCGCCCACGTACCCACCCGCATGATGCGGATGCTCCGTTCGACTTCCGCCATCGGCAATTCCAAGAATGGCCGACCATCCATCATCCCCACGTTGTTGACCAGTACGGGGGGCGTGCCGAGCTCACCGATGACCTGCTCGACCCACGGAGCCGGATCGTCGCCTAGATCCCTGACAAGCCGGAACGCCTCGCGGGACACCTGCCGCAGGGTGTCCCGTTGCTGTCGACCGCCACGACCGACAATCCCAGCGATCCGAGGCGTCGCGCGACGGCAAGGCCGATGCCATGCGCCGCATCAGTGACAATCGCTACGCCGTCCACGCAGACCGGAGACTCCTCAGATGAACAGAAGCTCAGGTTACACGGTGGCATCCTGGCCGCCAGGCTTCGTCCATACGCGACCCAGGCCGCTATCTACCGGGCCGTGACCGGCACATGCGAGCTCCTTGCACCCACAGTGAGCCATAGACATCGGCGTGTGCAGGCGGCGAGGCAGGCCGGCACGCGGCGCTACTGCGGCGATCTAACCCGAACGGCTGCGCGCCGTGGTGGCGCCCGTCCAAGCTGGATCACGTTCCTGGCCGTCAGCCGATCCACCCGCGCCGCTGGGCTGCGGCACCGGCAGCGAACCTGCTCGTCACCTCCAGCCGCTTCATCAAAACCGCGATGTGGCGGCGGACGGTGGTGGTGCTGAGCTGGGCACGGCGGGCGATCGCGTCGTCCTGCAGGCCTTCAGCCATCAGCGCCAGCACAATCCGCTGCCCGGGTGGCAGCCGCTGCGCGGTCGGTGAAGGCCGTTTGGGTGCAATTGGGGTTGCTTTGTCCCAAAGCAGCTCGAAGTACTCCCGCAACGCTGTCGTGATCAGCGGCGCCCGCACCAGCAACGCACCAGCGGTACCGGTCGGGGTGAGCGGCAGCAGCGCCGCGTTCTGGTCGGCGAGTTTCATCTTCATCGGCACGTGCGGCAGCAGGCGTGCCTGCTCCCCTGCCGCACCGCACACCTCAATCAGGCGCCGGCCGACCGGATGGTCCATGACGGCCGCCGCGTAGATGGCGCGGCAGCGCACCTGGCCGCCCGCCGCGGGCAGCGGCGGCTGGGCGAAGTCGGCGGTCAGCGGCATGTCCGTGTCGAGGTTGTCCATGGTCATCCAGTCCTTACGTGCCGCGTTGATGAGCGAGGCTGACAGGCTGGTGATCTCGGCACGGCCGGACAAGACCCGTATCAGGTGCCCGGGAGACAAGCCGGCCGCGTGGGCATCAGGCACCGCCTGGGCGTCGGCGAGCCGCCGGTGGCCGTCCAGGAGCCGTTCCTGGTCGCGCAGCGCCCGGGTCTGCAATCCGCCGAGGACTCCCTGCAGCGCCAGGTCCGGCGGTGCTGGCGCGAGCCACGCCGGGGCGGCCGGGCTGTGCGGCAGGAAATGGGCCATTCCACAGCCGGTGAGCGCCCGCACCAGCTCGGGGTCACCGATGAACGTGGCTGCCTCGTCTTTCGCGCATCCGTTGCTGGCGAGTAGCCGATCGTAGGCGTCCAGCAGATCCGCGGGCACCAGTCCCTCGAAAAGGGCGCGAATGCGGTCATGCTCGTTCTTGGTCACCACCACGGTTCTGCGCTCCGCACCGCGTGCCGGTCGGCGTCACCCGCAAGAGGTCTCTGGGAGGCGCATAAATGAACCTCCTGATCGGTGCCGCGCAGGCAGCGCTGCCGGACTCTTCTTGGTGTGGGCACGCCGCCGTGACGGTGGCCACGATCCGTGCACGCTGCGGAACTGAGCGGCGAAAGTTGCCGCGCGGCGTCAGCGGCGCGGGTTCCGGTGCGGGCGTAGGGGACGCCCGGGATGAGCAGGTGTGCGCTGTGATAGTCGTCCAACGACGACCCTTCCTCCGTTACTCTCCGTGCCATTGCTGTTGGATGCTCGGTGAGCCGGGGCGCACGTCTGTGGTCCCGGTACCATCGGGCACCGGGACTGATGTCCCTGCCGGGCCGTCCTGCTCCTGCTAGGGCGGTGGGGCGGCCCGGCGTTGGCTACAGATTCCCGATCTCACCTCCACGCCAGCCGGCGGCGTCATCGTGGGGCATCTCCTGGGACAGCCCAGCGGGCCGGCCATGGCGGGCTTGCCCGGGGTTGAAGGCGAGTTCCGCGTCTCGCATGCGCTGAAGGAGTTTGTCCGGGCTGTCGGACTGGACGATGCATCCCTCAGGCGCGCGAAAGAGCGGGAATGCGACGTACTGGTGGGTGTACACGCCCCATATCACAAGCCAGCCAGGGTTGGCCTGCTGGATGGACTGCGCGGTCTCGTAACGCGCAGCGTCGTCGGGCCCGGCATGCGGCTCGCATGTCACGTTGTGCTCCCGACGACGCCAAGGTTCCGCAGCCGTGGGCGGATGATCGGGCGCTTGCCTTTGCTGACGCGCCGAGCGGAGACATCGGTCGGGCATGGCGGCACGAGCGCGAATCTGGCGAAGAGCTTCGCGATGCCAGCGCTGCTTCTGAACACGGCGGGGGCACTCGCGTGCTGGGCCGATGCGCACTTGCTCCAGGGGCGCTCGTCCTCGTTCCCGGCGGTCATGGCCTCTGCCTCCCCTCGTCCCGACAGGACCCCCCCGTGCGCCGTGGAATACGCGGAGACGCGGTCAGTTCGCACCAGACCGATTTGCCGCTGTCGGTCACCCGGACTCCCCAGTGATCGGCCAGCGCCTCGACCAAGACCAGCCCCCGCCCGCCAATGTTGAGAGACCCAGGGATCTTGACCAGGGGAAGGTTCACCGGGTCGTGGTCGCGTACTTCCAGGCGCATCTTGCCGGCCGCGTACATCAAAAGCACCACGACCGAGGCACCATCATGGGCGTGCCGGATGGCGTTGGTCACGAGTTCGGATACAAGGTGCTCGGCGGGCTCGGCCGCGTCGGCCAGCCGCCATAGGGCGAGCGTCTCGCGGACCCACTGCCGTGACACGGGCACAGCGCGCGGGACCGGCGGCAACGTGAGCACGCGCGACAGGGCGCCGGGCACGGGCCGCAAGCATGCCGGCTCCGGCTCGCCTGCGAACCCATCCGGCCCGTGGTGAGTCCCCCACCGTCCTGGCATGTTTTCCGGCCCTTCCCATCTGTGCGCGAGAGCGGTATCGCCCCAACTGCTGGTCACAGCGAAAGACTGAAGGACAAGGGTGTCGCGGCTCGACGCCGCGCCGATCTCGTCTGGGATTTCTGGTGCTCGTCGCCGTCTCGTCTGGGTCTCCCCTGATAACTTCGGGGCACGCGACGAGGGAGGCGCGAGATGGCTGCCCAGCCTGTCCGGTTGAAGCTGTTACTCCAGCAGCGGCACTTGCAGACCTACGGGACATTTCGCCGTGAATATGACAAGGCAGCGGGGTCTGTTGATACTGAGCTAGAAGGAACGGCGCCGAGCCGGGCGCAGTTGTACCGATGGCTGTCCGGAGAGCTGAAAGGGCTGCCTTATCCGTACCACTGCCGGGTGCTTGAGAAGCTGTTTCCCGGCTGGACAGCGGCGCAGTTGTTCGAGCACTGCGACCCGCAGCCCGGCAGCACACAGTCAGGTCCGGCGGAGATCGCCGAGTTCTTCGAGCTCATCGACACCGGGCTCAGCCAACCCGGCTTTGCTCCCGCGGAATGGGGCGCACCGGATGCCGGGGTTCAGCCGCGACCAGCAAGCCACGCGGATACTGGCCCCGGCCTGCTCCCGGCCGCGGTGAGCAGTCACGCCGCCCCGGAATTGAGCAGCACTACCAGGGAACTAGGGCAGCGCCTGCTGACGCTCGGGAAAGTCCGGCGGCTGCCCGCTGCCGAGATTGAGCAGCTTGCCGGCCTGGCGGGCAACATTGTCGAACTCGACCTGAAAATCGAGTTCGACATCGTCGGCGACGGCCGGGCAGCGGTGTCATATCGCCACGAGCTGATGAACATGAGCAACCGGCCGCTGACCAAAATCGTCAGGGAACTGTGGTTTGAGCACATGACGGGCCCGCTGGTCATTACACCGGCAAGCGATCCGCAACGCCGCATCGCCATTCAGCGGATGCATGACACTGCGACCCTGGCCACGTTCGCGTGCCAGATCTCGCCCGCGATCCGGCCAGGCGAGGCCGGCGTCGTTGGCTACACCTGCGAGGGCGGGCAGTTCCTGGACGATCACTACTGGCGCGAGGCGCTGCGACGGTACACCCGCCATCTGACCATCCAGCTGCGGCACCACGGCGGCGGTCAGCTGACCGTCTGCACCGCGGTCGAGGAGCACCCGGACGGGTCGGAGAACTCCGCGACCGAGGAACTGATGTGGGACTACGAGGGCAACGATGTGGTGATCACGCTGACACGCGACTACCTGAGGCCGAACCAGGCCGTCACGCTGCGCTGGGCGGTCAGCAATGAGCCTGCGTGACGACACCGAGGCGGTCCTGCGGGCCTGGGACGGCCACGAGACCGGTCGCGGCGCCGCACCCGTCATCGACTACGACTGCTGCCCGCCGCCAGCCCCTGCCGCGCCCGCCGCGAGCAGGCTCGCCGTCTACCGCTCACTCGCCCCACTGCGAGAAGCGGCGAGCCGGAACGGCGACGCCCGGCTTGCGCGCGAGATCGCCGCGCACCTTGCATATTTGCGTGAGCTGATGGGCCAGCGCACCACGCTCGATAAGTATGTGCGCGCGACCCAGGGCTGCCCGGCCGCGGGATGGCCGGACGAGCATGTTTCTGAACGAGAGGAGGTGGCACGCGCATGCTTGGAGGCGCTCGGCATCGACTGGGGACCAGATACCGAAAAGGACATTGAACACGCAGAAGGCGTCATTGGCGCCGCCGACGCGGCACAGGCGATCCGCGACGCCGCAGCCGAGCTGGAGCCCGCTGTCCGCGCGGCCACCGGAGCGGAGGCCGCCTGCGACCTGAGCATCGAGACCGTGGACCAGGACTTCTACTGGTCGTACTGGCTCGACGGCGCCGGGCAGCGCATCCGGCTGCGGATCAATACCCGCCGGGCGCGCTTCAGCAAAGTGCTGGTGCGGCAGTTCGCCCTGCACGAGATCCTCGGCCATGCGCTCCAATGCGCGTGCTACGCCGCCCGGTGCGCCGGCGAGGACGTGCCGTGGGTCCGTGCCCTGTCGGTGCACGCGCCCCAGCAGGTGGCCAGCGAAGGACTAGCGCAAGCACTCCCCCTGTTCGTCAGCCCTGGCGACGAGGCAGTGATCGCACGTGTCCGTCTGGACCACTACCTCCAGCTCGTCCGGGCCGAACTCCACCGCGCGCTCAACTCGGGCGCGGCGATCGAGGACTGCGCAGCGCACGCCCAGTTCCGCGTGCCCTTCTGGACCGACGCCACGATTGCTGACCTGCTGGCCGACAGGGGCGCCAACCCGCTGCTGCGGTCCTACCTGTGGGCCTATCCCGCCGGTATCGACTGGTTCGCAGCGCTCGCCGACCGCGCGGCTACAGTGGCCCCGGAAGTCCTGCGCACCGCCTACCGAGAGCCGCTCATACCAGATGACCTCGCCGCCCTCTGGCCAGCCGGACCGCCTATCGGCGGACCCGGAGGCGCTGTTCGTCTACGGAAGCCTGCTCTTTCCTGAAGTCATGAGCGTCCTGCTCGGCCGGGTCCCCGCGGGCGTCCCCGCCTCGGTTGCGGGCTGGCGTGTCGCCTCGCTCCCGGGACGCGTCTACCCCGGTCTAGTCGCCGGCGAAGCCCTCGCCAAAGGACAGCTGCTTACGGACCTCACGCCGGATGAATGGCGGCTCCTCGACGCATTCGAAGATGACGTGTACGAAATGCGCCGCCTCACCCTCACCGACGGCCGGCACGGCTGGGCCTACGTTTGCGCCCACCACACCGACGCGGCCCCCCACGACTGGGACATAGGCGCCTTCGAACGAGATCACCTCACCGGCTACGTCAAACGCTGCGCCGCATGGCGGCACCTATACGGGACACGCGCAAGCGAGCACTAATCATCATCAGCGGAGCTTCATTGCTCCTCCACGATATTGGCTGCAGATACGCGCCCGCGTGCCGATGGTCAAGGCAGCTCAGCGAGCCCGGCAGTTGCGGGAGCGTGGCTCACGTCGCCGTTCTGCACCGACGGGCATAGCTTGCCCGGCCGGTCTCCCGGCCCTCGGATCACCGCCGTCTTAGGCTGCCGAGCGCTCGCCTGATGAGCGCAGCCCCAATCGGGATCGGCCCGCTATCGCGCCGGGGCCCGGTGACTGTTTGTCCTCAGGTGACGACTATTGACCATCCGGCGGACGGATTCCCGCTGCGCCAGCCGCTGACACGTAATTGCAGGTAGTTGCGGAGTTCCCCGGGCTATATTCCGTCGCTGGCTGTTCGGTCTGTTCCTGTGGTGACGAGAAGTTGTCATTGACGGTTTTTCACGTCTGCCGCGTGGCGGCGGACGGCGTTTGCATGGGCTGCGCACCCGGGTGAGCAGGTGGCCCGGTGGCTTTCCCCGGATCGGAACCAGGGAGCTGCCCATGTTCAAGTGGCTTGCCGTCATAGGCGCCGCCGTCATCGCGTTCCCGCTGGGGCTGTTGTTCTTCGTCACCGCGGAGCCCGCGATCGGCTCGGCGGGCAGCGTGTTCGCGGGTGGCCCAGCCGCGCTGGCGCGCGCCGACATCCCGCCGGTCTACCTCGTCCTGTACATAGGCGCGGCACAGACGTGCCCGGGTCTTCCGTGGGCCGTTCTGGCGGGGATCGGCAAGGTCGAAAGCGACCACGGCCGCTCGCAGGCGCCCGGTGTGCATTCGGGCGCGAACTATGCGGGGGCCGAGGGCCCGATGCAGTTCCTCCCGGCCACGTTCACCCAGTACGCGATCGACGGCGACCATGACGGCCGGCACGACGTATACGACCCGGCCGACGCGATCTACACCGCGGCGGCGATGCTATGCGCCGACGGCGCAGCGGCCGGGACCCCGGCCGGGCTGAGCCAGGCGGTCTTCGCCTACAACCACTCGCCGGCCTACGTAGCCGACGTGTTCGCCTGGGCGGCCCGCTACACCGCCCCGCTGCCGGCCGGAACAGGCACCACAGGCGCCGGCGGGACCGCCGCGCAGGCGATCTCGTTCGCGATGGCCCAGCTCGGCAAGCCGTACGTATGGGGCGCGACCGGCCCGGACGCCTACGACTGCTCCGGCCTCGTATACGCCGCCTACGCGTCGGCGGCCATACACATTGCCCGCACCACCTTCCAGTGGCGCCTCGACGGCCCGCAGGTCCCGCTGACCAGCATCCAGCCGGGCGACCTGCTGTTCTCGTCCGGCGCCGACGGCACCGACGCCAATCCCGGTCACGTCGTGATGTACCTCGGCGGCGGCCAGATCATCCAAGCGCCCCAAACCGGCGAAACCGTCCAGATCGACCCGCTCGACCTCACGGGCGTGGTCGCCGCGACCCGCCCCGCCGCGCTCGCCGCCCGCGGCTGAACCAGCCTGCCCCCGGATGGAGGACCGATCCCGATGACAACGCCGATCACCGTCACCCAGCTGCGTAACCTACCCGCCACCGTGGACCTGATGACCGCCGCCCGCGTGCTGGGCCTGGGCCGCACCAAGGCCTACGAGCTCGCCAAGCATGACCGGTTCCCCTGCCGTGTGATACGGATCGGTGATCTCTACCGGATTCCGACCGCCGGGCTGCTCGAATTGCTCGGAGTCCCGGCCGAGCCGGTCACCGAGCCCAGCCACACCGCCCGGCCCGCCTGACCCGTGCACCCGATGACAGCGATGACATCCTTCAGGCCCGCGGCCAGCGGCCGGGCCGGGGACCGGGATAACTGGCTGCGGCAGCAGGCCGCGCAGCGGCAGGAGCTGGTGATCTGCGGCGCGCACGGCGGCGCCGGCACCACCACCCTCGCCCAGCTGCTGTCACCCGCGTGGGACATGGGCGCGATGCGCCCGGCCCGCGACCCCCGTTCCCCCGCGATCATCGCCCACGGCCGCCCCCTGCTGGTGGCCTGCCGCAACACCGCCGCCGCGGCCGCAGCGGCAACGGCAGCGGTCGCGGCGCTGACCCGGCCCCGCGCCCGCGTCGCCGTCCTGGTGATCGTGAGCGACGGCTGGCCACAGCCGCCGGCCGCGACCGCCCGGTTCCGGCTCCTGGGCCCCCGGGTCGGCGCGGTCATCCACCTCCCGTTCATCCCGGCGCTGCGGCTGGCCGACGGCCCGGCCGGGGTGCCGCTGCCGCGCGCGGCCCGCCGCGCCCTCGACCAGATCCGCGCCGCCACCGGCCGCCCCATCACCACCTGACAGGAGAACGACACGATGCTGCTCACTTGCACGCTGGCCGCCCACGGCCTCGCCGCATGCCATCCGCAGTTGCTGGCCGCGGTGGTGCCCAACCCGGCGCCGGTCGCCCCGCCCGGCCTGCCCGGCCGGGTCAGCACCCTGCTGGCCTGGTGGAAATGGGGCGCCCTGATCGCCGGGGTATTCGGCCTGATCGGCTGCGGCGCGATGATGGCGATCGGCCGCCGCAACCGCTCCAACCTCGCCGCCGACGGCGCCACCGGCATCCCCTGGGTGCTGGCTGGGCTGACCCTGATCGCCCTGTCCTCGGGCATCGTCGGCGTCTTCATGTGAGCGCCCGCCATGCCAACCGGACGCAAGCCCCTCGTGATCACGCCGCACTGGCGGTCCTGCTCAGCAGTGCAACCGTGATCCTGCTGCACAGCCAGCCCCCGAACGGCCGCCGGCAGCCTGTCACAGCCATTCAGCTCCCACCCCGCTCGCCCCAGGAACACGCGAGCGCCCCATCTCAAGTCCCGGATACGCCACCACCTGCGGCGGCTATCGATCTGACCGGGCTGCGGTGGGCGGACTTCCACGGCATCGCGCTGCCGGCCTCGCCCCAAGACGGCCCCCGCGACACCCGCGGCGGCCTGGCATCCGGGTTCACCGACACCCCATCCGGGGCGCTGCTGGCCGCCATCAACATCGGCGTCCGCACCGCCGCGCCATGGGGACCCGCCATCTACGCGCCCACGATCACCCGCCAGGTCACCGGCCCCGACCAGGCCGCCCTGCTGCACAACCAGGCCGCCGCCTACGGCCAGCTCCGAGCATCCGCACACGTCCGGCCCGGGCAGCCGGCCGGCCGCGGCTACGCGGCCGTGGCCGCCTACCGGCTGACCGCCTACGCCCCGGCCGGCGCCACGATCGACGTCGTCACCGCCGGCCCCGGCACCGACGGGACAACTGTCCTGGCCACGACCCGGATCGAGGTCATCTGGCGGCTCGGTGACTGGCGAGTAGTCGCCCCGCCGGGCGGCGACTGGGCCAACGCCGCCACCGCCATCTCCTCTCTGACCGGCTACCACATCTTCCCAGGCGAAGGGTGACCCGCCATGCCGTGCAATCCGTTGATCGAACCGGCCTGCATCGTCGCCGGCCGCATCGCGCAGTCGGCCGCCAGCAGCGCGGCCGGGGACGTCCTGTCGGGTCTAGCTCAGGCCGTCAACGACGGGGTCCGCTGGACCGTGGCGAACACCGCCACCTGGTGGACCGGCATCGGCTCCCCCGACCTGACGGCCGAACCCGCGGTGGCCCGGATGCAGCAGTGGCTGCTGCCCGTCGCCGCCGCGGTCGCCGCCGCCGGGATGATCGCGGCCGGGGCCAGGATGGCGCTCACCCGCAAGGCCAGCCCGCTGCTGGACGTGACCGGCGGCCTGGTCACGATCGCCGCCGCGTCCACCCTCGGGGTCGCCGTCGTGACCCTGCTGCTCAAGGCCGGGGACGCGTGGTCGGCCTGGATCTTGCAGCAATCGACCGGCGGGCAGTTCACCGAGCGCCTCACCCTGGCGCTCGACCTCGGCGGCGGCGCCGCGCCGGCCGTGGTCATCGTGTTCGGGATCGCGGCGATTGTGCTGTCGGTGGTACAAGCCGGGCTGATGCTGTTCCGCCAGGCCGCGCTGGTCATTCTCGCCGGGGTGCTGCCGCTGGCCGCGGCCGGGTCGGTCGCGCCGATGACCCGCGGCTGGGTCCGCAAGGTCGCCGCGTGGATGCTGGCGCTGATCTTCTACAAGCCTGCTGCCGCCGCGGTGTACGCGACCGCGTTCACCATGATCGGGTCCGGTGGGACGCATACCACCCTGATGGGCTTCGTCATGCTCGTCCTGTCGGTGGTCGCGCTGCCCGGGCTGCTGCGGTTCTTCACCTGGACCACCGGCACCATCGCGTCCTCCGGCGGTGGCCAGATCCTCGGCGCCGCGACGGTCGGCGCGTTCGCCGTCGGGGCAATGCGCTCATCGCGGGGCGGCGGCGGATCGGCGGCGCAGGACCAGGCCGCCCACCTCAATTCCCGCCTGGGTGCCCCACCTGGCGGCGAGTCAGACAGCGACGGCTGGTCGGGCGCGGCCTCTGGTGGTAAGCCCGGTGGTCCGGTGCCACCGTCCAGCGCTGGTGCGGCTGGCCCTGGAAACAGCAGGCCCGCAAACGGCGGCGCACCGGCGGGCAGCATGCCTGGTGTCACACCGCCCGCGAGCGCGGGAGCACCGGCCGGCGCGGCCACCGGCGCTGCGGCGGCCAGCCCTGCCACCACCGGCACCGAAACGGGCACCCAAGCCGGACCCGCCACATCGGCGGCCGGTGCCGCAAGGAGTGCCCCTGCCGGGTCCGCGACCCGGGCCGCCGGTGCGGCCGGGACCGCCGCTGCGGCCGCGGCCGGTGCGGGCAGCCAGGCCGCCCAGGCAGCCGCCCGCCTGGCGGCAGGTGCGATGACCGCAGACGAGCCACCCGACGGCAGCTAGCGATCCGCCCATTCCGCCGCCCAGCGCATCCCAAGACGGCTGACTCCAGACACCTCGACCTTAGGGACCAGCAATGACACATGACCACTATCAGGCGCGCACCTACGGCGGGTGGCGGCGCGGCCGCAGGATCGGGCTGCTCGGCCTCGGCCCCACCGCCACCTTGATCCTGCTCGGCTGCGCGGTCGCGCTGCTGGTCGTCGCCACCGTCTCGCTCAAAACGCTGCTCTTCGTGGCCCCGCCCGCGCTGCTGGCGGGCGCGGCGAGCCTGGTGCGAGTCGGCGGGGTACCGCTCGCCCAGCTCGCGGTGCAGCGGCTGCGCTGGTGGTATGGCACGAGGGGGGGTTACACGAGCTACCGCGCCGAGGTCGTGCTGCGGCACACCGGCGTCCTGCAGCTGCCGGGCACCCTCGCGGCGACCGAGCTGCTGTCAGCCGAAGACGGCTGCGGCGGCCGTTACGGGCTGGTCCGCGACCGGCACACCGGCTTCCTCACCGCGACCCTGCGGGTCGTCCCGGCCTCCACCTGGCTGGCCGAGCCCGGCGAGGTGGACGGCTGGGTGGCGAACTGGGGCGGCTGGCTGGCCTCGCTCGGCTACCTGCCCGCGCTGCGGTGGGTGACCGTCACGGTCGACACCGCCCCCGACCCCGGCTCCACCCTCACCGGCCGGATCGCCGCCGCCATCGACCCGGCCGCCCCGCGGCTGGCGCTGCACATCATGGACCAGCTGGTGGCCACGGCCCCGTCGGCGGCCGCCGACGTGGACACCCGGGTCAGCCTTACTTTCGACCCCGCCGCCTTCCCGTCCCGGCCGGGAACCACCGCCGAGGCGATCACGGAAATGGGGCGCACGCTGCCCGGGATGGAATCAGCGCTCGGCGCGTGCGGCGTCGCCGTGCTCACCCGCGCCGGGGCCGCCGACATCGCCGGAATGGTGCGGACCGCGTTTGACCCGGCGGTCCGGGGCGAGGTCAACCGGCTCCTCGCCGCCGGAATCGGGCCCGCGCTGGGGGAGCAGCTCGACTGGGCCAGCGCCGGGCCGGCCGGCGCGGACGAAGCATGGGACTGCTACCGGCACGGCAGCGGCACGTCGGCCACCTGGGCGTGGCGCGAAGCCCCGCGGCAGAACGTGCACTCCGACGTCCTGGCCCGCCTGGTCGCCCCCGGCCGGTTCGCCAAACGCGTCACGCTGCAGTACCGGCCCTTCCCCGCCGCGGCAGTTGCCCGGCTGCTGGAAAACGAGGTCCGGGCGGCGGAGTTCCGCAGCGAGTACTCCCGCCGCACCCGCCGCGACGTGACCGCCCGCGACGCGCACGACCACGCCCGCGCCCGCCAGGCCGCCGACGAGGAGGCCCGCGGCGCCGGAGTCAGCCTGCTCGGGCTGTACGTGACCGTCACCGTCACCGACCCCGCGCAGCTCGGGCGGGCGGTGGCGGACACGGAGGCGGCGGCCGAGTCGTCGAAGATCCGGCTGCAGCGGATGTACCGCAGCCAGGCCGCCGGGTTCACCGCCACCCTCCCCTGCGGCATCTGCCTCCCAGCGCTCGCCCGCCGCCCCCACCACTGACCCAATGCCCTGATCAGGAGGGATGCCCCGATGCCCATACTGCAGACCCGCGACGGCGCCGGGTACCGGCCCGGCCCGCAGCCGCCGCCTAACCCGGCAACATCGCCGGTGACCGTGCCGCTCCCGTCCGGTGACGCGGATCGGCTGCCGCCCGCGTGCGGCTGGAAGACCCCCGACGCGGGCCGCGCCGCCTGCGTCACGCCCGGGCCGGAGTACCAGGCGACCACGACCCAGCTGTGCGGCCTGTACCCGTTCGTCGCGGGCAGCGGCACCCCCGCCGCCGGCACCCCGGTCGGCCGGCACCAGCTGTGGGGCGAGGTGGTCTGCCTCGACCCGCTGGCCTGGCTGCGCGGCGGGCTGGTCACCAACCCGGGCATGTTCGTCCTCGGCCAGCCCGGCACCGGCAAATCCGCCCTCGTCAAACGCCTGGTCACCGGCGCCGTCTCCTTCGGCACCCGGGTGCTGGTCCTCGGCGACACCAAACCCGACTACACCCGCCTCGTGGATCATCTCGGCGGGCAGGTCATCCGCATCGGCCGCGGCCTGGACAAGATCAACCCACTGGACGCCGGGCCTCTGGGCACCGCCCTGGCCCGGATGACCGGAGCAGATGCCGAACGACTCCGGCAGGAACTCCGCTCCCGGCGGCTGGCGCTGCTGCTGGCGCTCGCCACCCTGGTCCGCGAGGCGCGGATCAGCAACGCCGAGGAAGTCATCCTCGGCCGCGCCATCGACCTGCTCGACGAGCGTCTTGCCGGGACACGGGAACCCACCGTCACCGACGTGCTGCAGGTCATCGAAGACGGCCCGGACACGCTGCGGTCGGCCGCCCGCGCCGACACGCCACACCGGTACCGGGCGCGGGTCGCCGACCTGGTGTTCACGCTCGATCTGTTGTGCACCGGGTCGCTGGCCGGGGTGTTCGACGGCGCCACCTCCCAGCCGATCGACCTCGACGCCGCTGCCGTGTCGGTGGACATCGCGGCGGTCAAGGCGGCCGGGGACAAACTGCTGACGGCCGCGATGCTGTGCACCTGGAGCTACGGGTTCGGCTGCGTCGACGCCGCCGCCGCGCTGGCGGATCTGGGGGCCGGGCCGCGGCGGTCGTATCTGGCGGTGATGGACGAGCTGTGGCGGGCGTTGCGCGGCGCGCCGGGCCTGGTCGAGCACGCCGACTCCCTCACCCGGCTCAACCGGGCCAAGGGCATGGCCAGCATTATGATCACCCACTCGCTGGCCGACCTCGACGCCCTCGCCACGGCCGAGGACCGGGCCAAGGCGCGCGGGTTCGTGGACCGCTCCGCGATCACCGTGCTCGCCGGGTTGCCGCCGCGCGAGCTGGCCCGGGTCGGTGAGGTCACCCCGCTCACCGGTCCCGAACGCGCGCTGGTGGCGTCCTGGTCGGCGCCCGAGTCCTACCTGCCCGGCGCCCGCCACCCCGGCCGCGGCAAATACCTGATCAAGACCGGGGAACGGCTCGGCATCCCGGTCCAGCTCACCCTCGTAGGCCCCGAGCAGCACCTCTATGAGACAGACCCGCAATTCGTTCCATCTTCTGAAGGGCCGGCCGGGACCTGCGGGGGTGATGCGCGGTGAGCCGGGCACTCGGGCCGCGGCCGTCGCTGGCACCCGGCGGGACAGCGGGCTGCTGGGCCGTGCTCGCCGCCTGCTGGGGGCTTGTCACGCTGAACGGGATCGTCTGGGCCGCGGCGCGGATCGCTGCCGGGCTGAGCGGCGGCGCCGCGGAGCCGTTCGGGATCAAGTTCGCCGCTGACGTGCTGCACGGCCGGACCAGTACCGCCTGGCCGCACACCCCCACCCCGGCGGTGATGGCGGTAACCGCGGTGCTGCTCGCGCTCGCCGTCACCGTTGTCGCACTGGCCGGGCGGGCGATCGCCCGCCACTTGCCAGTTCCCGGTGACTCGGTCGCCGCGCTGGCCGCCAACCCGGCGATGGCGGCACTGACCCGGCTCCCGGCCGCCCGCACGGCGACGCAGCTTCGCCGGTCCCTGGCCGACGCTGACCCGCACCGGCTGGACACGAGCGAAGTGGGGCTGACGCTCGGGCGGCTGATCCGCGCCGGGCGCCGCCTGGGCCCGGCGGTCTATGCCAGCTGGGAAGACACGGTCGTGGCGTTCATGGCGCCCCGGACCGGGAAGACCACCGCCCAGGCGATCCCGTTCGTGCTGTCCGCCCCCGGCCCGGTCATCGCCACCTCCAACAAAGCCGACCTGTGGGCCGCCACCGCCACTCTCCGCGCCACCGAGCCCAGGTCAGCGGTGTGGCTGTTCGACCGTAAGTATTCGGAAGTCCTGTGACGAGGCTGCTGGCGTCCGCGGGCTCGCGGGCGTGACACGCTGGCTGTGGTGCGTGGTTTGCCGCTGCTGATGGTGAATGCTGTGCTGCGTGGTGGTTGCGGCTGGCGTGGTCCCGGATGCGGAGGGTGCTGAGGCGCTGTCC